>WNFJ01655532.1_pt3 | contig 19224 bp, 19 predicted proteins | sample 5400461 | NCBI WGS metagenome assembly WNFJ01 (sample SAMN13153349, study PRJNA577476) | soil metagenome | isolation source: 115 cm saprolite on Douglas fir-dominated hillslope | place: USA:California | collected 2013-09-17
AACCGGAATGCACTCGAAACCCCAGCGCCGCTTCTCTCAAATTAGCCATGGCGAGGAACCTACTCCGGCGGCGCGCCTTCCACTATCTCTCTCACAATTTCCCGCGCGCGCCCTTCTTCCTCGGGCGGAGCGTAAACCGTCGTTCTCTGCCCGTGTCGTTCCACGCGCACCGGAATTCCGTTCTCTTTCAACGCCGCCCCCAGGAACCCGGCGAGAGTCTGGTCTTCGCCGGACCACACTTCGCTAATGGCCATACTCATCGCGGCCGATCTCGGCTTCGGCTTGGCCGGTTCAACGACATCCTTCGCCGTCAGCGCCATGTCCACAGGCCCTTCCTTCAGGAGTTTTTCGAGAATTACTTCTGCATCCGCGAGATTTGAAGAAAGAACCGCCACCTCAAAGCCAAATCGCGGATGCGCATGATCCAGTAACTGATCGATGGGTCGCGCGCTCGGCCCGCTGCCGAGAGGCTGTTCGTAAAACGGAATGTTCGCTTCAGCAAGGGCTTCTAAGATGGCAGCATGAAGAGCCGCGTCTTCGCCTCGCCACAAATGCACCAAAGCACTGCCAGGATACGCCTTTTCAACGATCTCATCCGCTTCGACCAAATCAGCGACGAGCGTGACGTGGCAGCGGCTGCAAAATACCGTTCCGTGTGGGAACTCCGTATTGCAAGCCGGGCAAATCATGACGGCGGAAAGTTTACTACAGCTCGAAACAGCAATCATTCACACAGGCGGCGCTCCTTCCACAACCTCGCGCACGATCTCCCGCGCCCGAGCTTCATCCTCGGGCATCACAAACACTCTCTTGAGCTCGTCCCCTTCCAGCGCCACACGATAGTTGATTCGGTTTTCCTTTAGCGACATTTCCACGATCGAACCGCTTTCTTTCGGATTCCCGCTCCAAACTTCCGTGGTCGCATCCTCGGGATACCAATTCCGCGGATTCCAATCCCCATGCACGTCCTCAACCGGCAAATCGTCCCGCGCCGGCAACTCCATTGCTGCCTCGTATTCCCCTTCATCCGGCTGCTCCTCGCCGTCACCCTCTTCGTATCCCATCGCCTCTCTTGCTTTCCGGTAGTCCTCCGATGGCACTAGGATCTGATACTTCCAGTTAACTCGCATTCTCGCTTCCCGAGACAAGATGCTTTGATCGACGGTGTACGGGATTTGTTCTTGCTGCAGTTGGCGGCAAACATTTGCACAGTCGACAGCGTCATCGCCTTCCCAGACTGACCGCATCTCATCCCAATCTGGCAGCGCCACCTGCGACATCCAATCGTCTGTCCAGTGTGAGAACGGTTTCGTGGGAGGCAGCCCGCTCGGCAATTCCTCCACCAAATCCACGTCGCAGTCCGCGCAGCGCGTAAACCCTCGCCCATACTCCGCTTTGCATTCCGGGCAGTACATAACAGCGGGAGTCTACTACACGAAGTATTCGCAATCGCAAGAAACACGGCCCGAAAATGCGCTGCTACACAGTACGCTCTACCCCTTTGTTTTCTTCTGTTTGCGAAATCATTCGAAACCGGTCGCAAATTGCTCTATTTAAATACTTTATTTGTTACTTGACAAACTATGTATTTTATGATAGCATGGGTCGTGATCTTCAGCACCGATTCTCGCCGACCCACGTACCGCCGTCACCTGACGAAAATTCCGTCACCGCAACTCCTTTTATTTCGCATACTTACAAACCATGACTCCCCTAACCTCTTTAGGATCCGCTCTTACGCAAACTGCCGGGTGGGGTCCGTCTTTTCCCATTATGGAAGCAGCAACTCTCTCCGGTTACTTACACTCTCCGCTGCTCCCCAACCCATATCTTCTTTCTTTTCAGCTTCTTGCGCACTCTTTTGCACTCGCGCGAATTTCAACTCTTTTGTTTTCAACCGCTTCCGCACTCTTTGCCAAAAACCGCCCGGGGTGGGGTACCCCTTCAAATGATCTCAAGAAAGGAAGCACCTCGACCTGCTTGCCTGCGTCTTTTCCGCTCGGTCTCCCGTATACCCGTTAGAATGAGTGCCGCAACCTCATGTTTGACGCCACAACGGTCCAGCTTCTTTGGGACCACCATGCCGGGATCCACGCTACTCTTCTCCACGCTGATGAGCCATGAAGCAAAGACCATCGCGCGCGGCCTGCAGCGCCGCGACCCGGACCTGCTCGACCGCCTGATCGAGCAGTATCAATACCGCCTGTTCCGCTACCTCGTCTATGTCACGGGAAACAAAGAGCGCGCCGAGGACTTCTTCCAGGAAACCTGGATCCGCGTCCTCGAGCGCGGCCACCAGTATGACGGCAAATCGAAATTTGAAGCCTGGCTCTTCGCCATCGCCCGTCATCTGGTCATTGACTGGCAGCGCTCCAGGAAACCCCAGAGCCTCGACGCACTGACCGATCCCGAACAGGATCATCCGCAGCAATTCGCCAACGAAAAGGAGCCCTCCCCTCTGCACCAGGTCCTAAGCCACGAGTCGGAAGAAAATGTTCAGGTTTCGCTCCAGAAAATTCCCGCGATCTATCGCGAGGTGCTCGTCCTGCGCTTCCAGGAAGAATTGCAAATCGACGAGATGGCCGGAGTCCTTAGCGTTCCGCTTTCCACCGTGAAGTCGCGCCTATACCGTGGCCTCGAGGCCTTGCGCAGCCAACTCCAGGGAGGCGCCGCATGAAGCGAAACCGAAGCTCCGTCGCGGCATACGCGGTTGTTTTTGCGGTTGCATTTGTAGTGGCGCAGCTTGCTGCGCCCCGGCTTGAGGTGACCTGCAAATGAACGCAGACTCGCACGAGCGCGCCCTGCAACTAATCGCTCAGGAGCGCGTTGAAGGCCTCTCGCAAGCCGAGCGCGATTGGCTCGCGGCGCATTTGCAAGATTGCTCGCGCTGCGCCGAGCTAGCGCGCCAAACGGATAACGCTCTTCGCTCCATGCGCACGGCGGCAATTCCACTCCCCGACGGGCTGGCCAGCCGCACACAATTCCGCGTACGCTTGCGCGCCCAGGAATTGCGCGAACGCGAACCCAAGCGCCGCGCCCTCTGGGCAGCTTGCGCGGTTTCCTGGGCCTTCGGAATCTCCAGCGCTCCTTATGTCTGGCGGCTGTTCGCATGGTTCGGCGAGCGCACCGGCGTCCCAAGATTAGTTTGGGAGCTCGGCTTCGGCTTGTGGTGGACGATTCCCGCGCTCATTGCCGCCGCAGTGTTGCTGATGGAAAACTCGCGGAGAGACGGACAGGCGGAGTGGAGCAATCAAGGAAGCTGATCAGGACGAGTGAAGAGAGAGAAAAGGAATGACTGACTACCCGCAACGCGTGACCGATTCGTTCAACGAAAGAAAGCGGCTGATTCGCCTTCGCCGTAAGAAGGAGAATCTCCGCTTCTGGCAAGAGTTCGGGATCATTCCCCGCTGGCTGATGGTGCTGGTTGCCCTGCTCTATGTACTCGCGCTGGTAATCGCCACCCTGGTGAATCTGGAGGCGAGTCACAACCCCAACGGGAATGACATGTTTCCGCCGGAGTTGCGGGATAACCCGGAGCTGGCGTCGTTGGCCTTGGCCGGAATCGTGACCACAGCTAGTCTTTGCATGGCGACGATCATCTTCTTTGTCGCCTACGTCAACCGCGATGCCTCGCGCCGCGGAATGAGCGCTGCTCTTTGGACTATTCTAGTCATCATTCTTCTTCCCGCCTGGGGCTTCATTGGCTTCGTAATTTACTTCCTGATGCGCGAACCGATGCCGTATCCCTGCCCGCAATGCGGAAACACCGTGGGCGCGCGCTTCAATTTTTGCCCCAACTGCAAATGCAACCTGCACCCCTCTTGCCCACAGTGCAAGCACGAACTCGCCGAAACCGACAAGTTCTGCCCATATTGTGGGAATGATTTAAGGGCAGCGGCGGGCACAGAGCCAGCCGTGCAGAATTCGCTCTAACCAAAATTTCTATGCGCGATCAGAAACGTTCGACGGCGAGCGCGACGGCGTTGCCGCCGCCGAGGCCCTAACCTCGATCTAGCTGCTAAGAATCTCCAGCCTAAGAAATTCACGCGGGCGGCGTGGCTTCAACGATTTCTCGAAGAATTTCACGGGCGCGGGCCTCATCTGCGACCAAAACCAGCAGACGTTGCGCGCCGGGCTCCTTTCCTTGGCGTCGCACTCCAATATGATTTTCGCAAAGGCATGCTTCCAGCACTTTCGCGAACGCGGCGTCCTCGCCCGACCAGATTTCCGTATTCGCCGCTGCAGGATTCCAACGTGAACGGGGCGCTTCAGGAAGAGGAGTCTCTCCCGCCGGAAAGTCAGGCGATATTTCCGCTCCAAAGAATGGGCTGTCCGTGATGTTTTTCACCAGTTCATTGGCTTCCTCTGTGTCGCTCTGCAATACGCGTACCGTGTACTTAGGCCGAGGCATGGCCAAACCAAAAACGAGATAATCGTGTGTGGACTCCACGTGATGACGAATCCCCGCTTCCCTCAGCACACCGACGACATTGCTGAGTGCTACGGGATCGCCGCCTCGCCAGACGATCACTAGGTTCTCTTTCAATTGCTGATCGCTGAGTGGCCTCCCGCGCATTGCTTCTGAGACCAGTTCCACACCGCACGCCGCACACTTTTGGAAGTTTGCAAGGTAGTTCGTGTTACAGAGCGGACAGTACTTCAGCATTTGCAGAGGTGAGGTTTCTTCCGTGGAGGAACGCGGCGTTTCCACCTCTCGCTCTATTATCAATGTGGCCGCACAATGAGGACAGGCCGTCAATGCCGCGGAACATTCCGTCTCGCACTGATAGCACTTTTGCAAGGCTCCGCGCCCAACTTCGCGCAAGGCAGTGGCCTTCGCAGCCGCTTCCAGCGCCCGCGGAAAGTCGTGTTGCATTACACAGATCTGCGACTCTGACCCTAGGAATCTCTGTAGGATCCTGGTGGCGCCTTCTTTCACGAGAGCGGGAATATTCACGTCTCGGAGAGTTGTGGCCACAGCATCGAACTCCTCGGCGTCGCCACCGATCCAGAGTAGACGCGGTGGATTGCGGCGCACTTCTTCTGCGGTGAGAGATTCGACCAGAGCTGCCCCGCACGTGCAACAGACGTGGATGTCTTCGCGGTATTCCGCCGCACACAAGGGGCAGTATTTCACGGCGCGAGATGGACCTAGAAACGTTCAACAGCGAGGGCCACGGCGTTGCCTCCACCGAGGCACAGTGCTGCGATGCCGCGCTTCAGGTTGCGGCGCTGCAATTCGTACAGCAGCGTGACGAGGATGCGCACGCCGCTCGCGCCGATAGGATGGCCGAGCGCGACGGCGCCGCCGTTTACGTTGACTTTTTCGGGATTGAGCTTAAGCTGCCGCGTCACTGCGATGGCTGCAACGGCAAACGCTTCGTTGAGTTCGACGAGGTCGACATCCTTATCGCGGTCCCAGCCCGTTTTCGTCAGCAGCTTTTCCACGGCATCGACCGGCGCCATCATCACCCACTTCGGCTCGACGCCGCTGACAGCTTGCGCAACGATTCGCGCGCTCGGCTGCTTGCCAAGCCGCGATGCGTTGCGTTCGCTGGTGACAATCAAGGCGGCCGCGCCGTCGTTCGTTCCCGGCGCGTTGCCTGCCGTCACCGTGCCGTCTTTTTTGAACGCCGGCTTGAGCTTCGCGAGCGCTTCGATGCTGGTATCCTCACGCGGCGATTCATCGTACTTGATGACGATCGCATCACCCTTTTTCTGCGGCACTTCGATGGGAAGAATTTGCGCTTCGAAAAAACACGACTTGCGGGCCCGGACCGCTTTCTGGTGACTTTCAAACGCGAAGCGATCCTGCTCTTCGCGAGTGATTCCGTACTTTTCGGCGACCAGTTCGCCGGTCATGCCCATGTGAAAATCTTCGTACACGTCCCAGAGCCCGTCGGCGATCATCGAATCTACAATTTTTCCGTCGCCAATCCGATAACCAGTTCGCGCTTGCGGCAGCAGATAAGGACAATTCGACATGGACTCCATCCCGCCGGCGACGACAATTTCCGATTCGCCAAGCTGGACCGCCTGCGCGGCGAGCGCGACGGCTTTCAATCCCGAGCCGCAAACTTTGTTGATGGTCATCGCGGCCACGCGGGAATTGCAGCCGCCCTTGAGCGCGGCCTGCCGCGCGGGATTCTGGCCGAGCCCAGCCTGCACCACGTTGCCGAGAATCGCTTCGTCTACTTGATTCGAATCGAGGCCGGCGCGGCGAATCGCTTCTGCGACGGCTTTCCCGCCAAGCTCCGGCGCGGAAAATCCGGCGAGGCCGCCTTGAAATTTTCCGATGGGCGTGCGAACGGCAGAGAGAATGACGGGGGTTTCGATACTCATGACGAGCCTCCAGCGGAACAGCAGACATCATTATAGCGCGAAGGAAGAACGGAGGCTCGGACGGTACAGTCGTGCCAAGTAGGGCCGTAGCATGCTGCGCCCCTACATCACGAAACCGGGACTAGTTTGCAGCGGCTCCCGCTGCGCCCGGCTGGCCTTCATCCGCGCTCGGGCCATAGAGCCCGGGCACGGGAACTCCAAGCAACCGGTAATACACGGTAAGCTGTGCGCGGTGATGGATCAAGTGGTTGAGGCACATGCCGCGAATACACGCGACACGCGGCATGGTAAAGATTTCCTGGCCGCCCGCGAGCAGCTTCCAATTCTTCATTATTTCTGCGTCGCTTACGCTGGAAAGTGCGCCGCGAGCCCCGGCCGCGTTTTTGTCGAACTCGGCGAGCAATTCCTTGCGGTTTTCAATTTTCGGAGGCTGATAAGCTGGGCCGCCCACCGGCGCGTAATCGAGCTCTTCCGTGCTGAGGGTCGTTGGCAGCCAGCTCACCATGGTCGCGACATGGCTTGCGAGCCAGCCGAGCGTTCCGGACTTCTCGTGCGGCTTCCAGTTCCACTTTTCATCGGGACATCGTTCCAAGACTTTGCGCGTGTTCTGCATTTCCTGGTCGAACTCACCAAGCATCATTTGTCCAATGGTCATGACTTCCTCCCTTGCGAAATTTGAGATTCGAGCGCACCGATACTAGGCGAACAAAAAGCGAATTGTCAAGGACTTCTTTCGGCCACTCGCGAGTCCTACTTTCGGCCCGCGAACTCTGCCCTGCTTAGTTGCGCGAACACGGCATTTGGTAACCCGCTATTCGAGCCAACAAGGGGCGTCAACGCCGGGGGCTTGACAGGCCGGAAAGACAGGACAGAATGACAATATGCCACACCAATTCACCACATCTTACCTGAAAGATTCTACCGACGTATTCCGCTATTACAAAAAACTGGCCGAGCGGGCCATGGCACAGTGCCCGGGCGAAGCGCTCTTCACGACTCTCGATGCCGAATCCAATTCCATCGCTATCGTCGTCAAACATATGGCTGGAAACATGCGCTCTCGGTGGACCGATTTTCTAACCACCGATGGCGAGAAGCCGGACCGCCACCGCGACACGGAATTTGAAGAACCGGGAAATGATGGAAATGTGGGAACGCGGTTGGAAACTCCTCTTCGGTGCTCTGGAACCATTGAGCGATGCCGATCTTGCCCGGACAATAGCCATCCGCACCGAACCGCATTCCGTCATGCAAGCGATCAACCGTCAAGTCGCGCACTACTGCTATCATGTGGGGCAGATTGTTTATCTCGCGCGGCACTTCGCCGGGGACAATTGGCAATCACTTACGATCCCGAAAAGGAAATCGGCAGAGTTCAACAGGCAGGTTGCCGCTGGGGAGAAATCGCAGCGGTAGCAGACTGAATTCTCTGAGCTTTCAATGTTCGCTTCCTCTTCGCCTCGAATTCGGCTACCCTTCTTGAGTCATGGCGACGCTGTTTGAGATGGAGCCGCTCGGCGAGAGCGGGCTGAAGCTGAATGACGCGCAGAGGCGCGCGATCATGCACGGCGAAGGACCGTTGCTGGTAATTGCCGGCGCGGGAACAGGAAAAACGCGCGTCATCATCGAGCGCATTCGCCACTTACTGGAGTCGGACGCATCCCTGTCCGGGGAAAACATCCTGGGCTTGACGTTTACCGACAAAGCTGCGGGGGAAATGAAGTCGCGTGTCGTCAAGGCCGTGGGCGAGCGGGCCAAAGACGTTACGCTCAAGACGTTTCACGCCTTCTGCGAGTCGCTGCTAAAAGACGTCGACTCCGACCACTTGATGCTCGACAAAGTGGACCACTGGATTCTGCTGCGGCGCAATTTGAACCGCATCCAGCTCGAACGCTTTCGCCGCCTTGCCGAGCCGGGCCAGTTCTTGAACGACTTCATCGAGTTTTTCTCGCGCTGCCAAGATGAACTGGTCTCCTGCAGTGACTATCAGCGTTACGCCGAACAGCTTGCCACCGAGCTCGAAGCCGGGCGCGCTCAACTCGACACGGACACTCTCGCCGAACGCGAAGAAACGGTAGCCCGCGAACGGGAAATCGCCCGCGCCTACCAGGCCAGCGAGGAATTGCTGCGCGAGAAAAAGCGCTCCTCCTTTGGCTCGTTGATCACCGGGGCCGTGGAGCTTCTCGAACGCGATCCGGCTTTACGCGCCACGCTGCAAAACCGGTATCGGTACATTCTTGTCGACGAATTTCAGGATACGAACATCGCGCAACTGCGTTTGTTAGAGCTGCTCGCCAACAAGAGCAAGAACATCTTCGCCGTGGGCGACAACGACCAAGCCATTTATCGCTTCCGCGGCGCGTCTTTCGGCAGCTTCAAGCTCTTCCTGGAACGTTTTGCCGGATGGCGCGAAGGCGACGATTCCACGCGCTTCCGCGTCAGCCTCACGGAGAACTACCGCTCGACGCCAAACATCCTGCGCGTCGCAAGCCAGGTCATCGGAATGAACACGGCGACCGCGGATTTTCCCAAGAAAGTGCTCTCCACCAGCCGGCCGGAAGGGGAAAAGATTCGCGTCGTGGAACTCGCGGAAATCGAAGACGAGGCTCGATGGGTCGCGGGGGAAATCGAGCGCATCCATCGCGCGGGCCGCCGCTGGCGTGACTTCGCCGTGCTCTACCGCGCGCACAACCATCGCGATGCATTGGTGCGGGAACTTTCGCGCCGCAAGATCCCTTTTGTCATCTCCAGGCTGTCCATCCTGGAGCACCCCCTTGTCAAGGATCTGATTGCCTACCTCCGGCTGATCGCCAAGCCCTACGATGATATTGCCACGGCGCGCGTCCTAGCGGCCCCCGCCTGGAGACTGGCTCCGCGCGATCTGGTGCGTTTCGCCCAACGTGCGCGTAAGAATCGCAAGAAAATTTACGACGAGCTGCAGACCAAACAGGCGAGCCTGCCTTTCGAGCCTTCCGCGAACGAGTTGAGCGAGCTGCTGGACTTCTTGTCGGCGCAGCGCAAGACCATTCATTTCCGCACTGCCGCCGAAATCCTTGACGAACTTGTCGAATGGCTAGAGATTTACCCGCGCGCCTCCGAGCAAGACCGCGTCTACGTGAAACGCCTCCCCGAATTTGTCAAGACGTGGGAACCGAAAAGCGAGACGCGTGGCCTGCCGGAGTTTGTCGAATATCTCGAATTTTTCGACCAGGCCAGCGGCACGATTTCCCTGGAAGAGGATTCCCCTGGGGACGCCGTTCAATTGATGACTGTTCACGGCGCGAAGGGCCTCGAGTTTTCGCATGTGTTCGTGATTCGCGTGAACAAAAACAAGTTCCCGCAACCGGAGCGGTCGCACGTATTTGAGTTCCCCGCCAGGCTCATGAAAGAAGGCGCTCCGGAGGAGCATTTTCACCATCAGGAGGAGCGCCGTCTATACTACGTTGCGCTGACCCGGGCCCAGGACCGGCTGACCATCACGTCAGTAGCCGAGAAAAAAGGAAAGGTCCCGCCGTTTATTGAAGACATCCTCATGGAGCCGAGCGTCAAGCGCCGTGATGTCCTGCGGCTGGCGCCCAAAGTCGCGCCAGTGCCAGCCGGCTCTTCTGGCGATCCGGACGCCGGAATCGCCCAGAATCCTCTCTTTGCTGCGTCTGGCGGCTTGCCCAAGGTTTTCTCCCGCATCGCGCAATGGGCGGAGATCTTTCATCCACCCTCGAGCGAGCCTCTCGAGCTGCATCCTTCCGCGGTGCTGAGTTACCGGTCGTGCCCGCAGCGCTACCTTTTCTCGTCTCTGTGGTCCTTGCAGGAAGGCCCCAAGGCCACGCTCACCTTTGGCCGCGTCATGCACGGCACCATCCGGCGCATGATGGCGGAGATCAAGAAAGGCAACCGTCTTCCCTTCGACGAAGTGCAGCGGATTCTCGAAACCGAATGGTCCACGGTGGGCTTCGAAGACGGTTATCAGGAGGGCGAGTACAAGAAGGACGGGCTGGAGCAACTGCGCAGCTTTCATCAGGCCGTGCTTGAGCATCCGTCGCTGGTGCTGGAACTCGAAAAGAATTTCGAATTGCCCGTCGAAAACAATGTCATTCTGAAAGGCCGCATCGACCAGATCAATTCATTGGGCAACAAGCGCGACGTGGAGATCGTCGATTACAAGACGGGCAGGCCCAAAAAAGTCTCGGATGCGCAGAAAGATCTGCAACTGAGCATCTACGCGGTCGCCACGAAAGAAATTTTTGAGTGGAATCCCGTGCGCATGGTTTTCCACTACTTGCAAGACAATCAGCGGCAAGAAACCACGCGCGACGCAAAACAGCTGGATGATGCGTTACGCGTGGTCCAGGAAACGGCCGCGGATATTCGCGCCGCAGAATTTCCGGCCAGGCCAGGCTTCATCTGCCGCAATTGCGCGTACAAGCCGATTTGCCCGGCGCATGAAGAAGCTCTCAGCGTTTGAGCGCACGCTAAGAGTTTCTTAGTGAATTTCGGAGCGAAGCGCAGACTGTGAATCGCAAGAATATTTATTTGTTCCTTTGCTTTCTCGGCGCCGCCATCCCGTATTCGCAATTCATCCCCTGGATTATGGAAAACGGCTTGCACCTCGGCCTGCTGGTCCGGCAACTCTTCGCGAACCGCATCAGCGCCTTTTTCGGCCTGGATGTCCTGGTCTCGTCCGCAGTCCTCCTGATGTTCATGCGCGTTGAAGGGCGCCAGCTCCGCATGCGGTTCCGTTGGCTGCCGATTGCGGGACTGTGCGCGGTGGGAGTGAGTTTGGCTCTGCCGCTGTTTCTCTATCTTCGTGAACGCGCGCTGGAAGGATCCAAAGGAGCCGATTATCGCGGAACGGCTCCCGCGTAGTAGCCTTCACGGGCCAGGATGGTGAGTCCTTCGCGCCTGACGCGCACCTCGATGGCGTGGTATTCCTTAGCGCGGTCCGTGCCGCCGGGCGCGTAGGCCAGCATGTACTGGTTTCTTGCCTCTTCCGTCACTCGCCCGTAAAGCTCTTCCATGGCGCGGCTCTTCAAACCGTAGTAGACGTCGCCCCCGGTGGCGTGAGCGTATTTGGAAAGCCGTTCGAATCGGCGATCAAAAAAAGCGCTGCCGACGCCAACGCCGTAAACCGCAATGTCGTAGCGCAAAAGCTCCTTGATAGTGGTGTCGTAATTAAATTTGTTGGCCTTGGGTCCGTTGAGGCCGTCGGAAATCAGCAGAATGATCTTTCGCCGGTTGCGTCCGGGGTCGCGGTCCTTCAGGAGCTGCGCAGCTTCATAGACTGCGTCGTCCAGCGCTTTCGTGGGCTGGCCCTTGATGTTGATAAGTCCCCCGTTGATGTTCGGCGCGTCCCCGGTGGCGGAATGTCCGTTGAGCGAAGGGCCGTTGCCAATGGCCGCGCTGGTAGGCCCCACGGAAGGCTCTTCGTCGAGCTTCGTGCGCTTCAACTCTGTGAGAAGTTTGTCCTGATCGCTGGCAAATCCCTTGCCAGGGTGGAAGTACTGGTCGAAGCGGCAGATAAACGCTTCATCGTTGAGGCTCATGCCGGCAACGATGGCACGAACACTCTCCCCCACCTGCTTGGCATCTTTCGATTTCAGGTCGTTGTCCAGAAGCACGACCATGGAAATAGGAATGACATCAGCCCGAAAGAAGGCGATTTTCTGCTCGATGTTGTCTTCAAAAATGCGAAATTCGTCCTGGCGCAAGTCTGGAACAAGCCGGCCGGCTCCGTCCTTCACGGTGACAGGAACAAGAACTTGATTCACAGGGACCCTGATGGTCGTCTGACCGCCGCTCTGCTGCGGGGAAGATTGGGCGTCCTGCCCGGGAGAAGTGGTGCCGGTGCTTGGCTGCGGCTGTTGCCCCATCAGCACGTCGAACGGCACGGTCACCAGCAGTGCAGACGCCATCAGCGCGGTTTTTCGTAGACTTTTCATAGTCCTCAAGCCAAACTTCGTATTTGCAATTATGCGCGCGGGCGACATCAGCCACGCATCCATCGCACCGCTTCGCGGCATCCTACAGGGCGGAAACAACCCCGCGGGTTTTTCCGGCTGGGCATCTCTCGCAGAGGAAAGTATACATGCGTTCCATAAAGAAGGTTGTGACGCGGTGCGCACCAGCATTGGTTGTATGCACGGCGGCGGTGCTGCTGGCGCTGGCCGTGCCGGCCCCGCCGCAGGAGCCCTCTAGCCAAGCCCAAGCGCCAGTCATCAAAAGCCAGGTCAATCTCGTAAACGTCTTCGCCACGGTGCGCGACAAAAAAAAACACATCATGTCCAACCTCAAGAAGGAAGACTTCCAAATCTTCGAAAACGACCAGGAGCAGAAGGTCGCTTTCTTTTCGAACGAGAGGGCTCTGCCCATCACTCTGGGCTTGCTGATCGACACCAGCCGTAGCGAAGAGAATCGCTTACCCATCGAACAGGAAGCTGCTTCCGGCTTCCTGAAACAGGTCCTGCGCAAAGGCGATGAAGCCATGGTGATTTCCTTTGGAGCCGACGTGGATCTGCTTTCTGACTTTACGGATGATAAGGCGCAGCTCGACAGGGCCATACGCGGCGCGCGCATTAACGCTCCAAACGTCAGCCTGGCCAACGCCGGGCCGCTGCCGCCGGAATCCCGGACAAGAGGCCTGGTCGGAACCGCTTTCTATGATGCCGTTTGGGTGGCTTGCACCGAAAAGCTGGCAACGGAGGCAGGGCGTAAGGCGCTCGTTATCATCACCGACGCTGACGATCAAGGGAGCAAAGTACAGTTGAAGGAAGCCATCGAGGTCGCCGAGCGCACGGACGCCGTCATCCACATCCTGCTCGTCCACGATCCTGGTTACGGAACGCGGCCCGACGTCGCCAGGAAAATGGCGGACGAAACCGGCGGCCGGGTCATTGATGTTGGATCGATGAAACACATTCAGGAAGCGTTCGATCAGATCGCCGAGGAGTTGCGCGACCAATATACGCTCAGCTACTATCCGACAAACCCCGCGCGCGATGGAAAATTCCGCAAAATTAAAGTGGAAACAACCGACAAGGAACTGAAGGTGCTTGCTCGCAGAGGATACTACGCGCCGAAAGAATAATTCGGGCAGATCTACTTGTGGTTTATTCGTAGTGAATGGCGGAATTCGCGGGGCAGTTCCCGCCAGCCTTATTGCCGCGTGAAGGTGAACTCGCCCTCCGGGGTGCGCTCCTTCAGAGCCGTCACTTTGCCGTTTTCCATCACGAACTCGTAAATGTCATCCGCAAATTGCGGCGTTCTGAACTTGAGACCCTTGATGTGAATCAGTTTCTGGGGCGGTCCGCCCGGAAAAGAGAGTGAGAGACCCGCTCCGGGTTGGTAGAGCACCTGGAATTTGAACTTGGTCGGTAATCCCCGGCGAGCTTCTCAAGCAGTGCGGGTTCCAGCGTTTCGGGCTTGCGCGTGAAAACCACTTCGCCCTCGTCCAGTGACATTACCGCGCTATCAATGTCACCCTGAGGATTGGTCCGGAAGTTGAGAGAGAACCTGCCATATTGTTCATCATCGGGTGTGTCAAAGCGATCGTAGTGGAAGTGGCTCAGCGGAAACTGGAACGCGTGAAAATCGAATTGAAGCGCGTCGCTTTTGAGGCCGATCTTGAGAATGCCGTACGCCGGATTTTCGTAGTCCGCCGCGTAGTCGGCCAAAGGGTGAGAAGGCTTGGTGTTCGGGACGCGGTCGGCGCCGGCTTTCGCGCGCGCTTCGGTGCCTGCTTTCTTGCCGGCAAGCCGCCGTTGCAGATTGCGCTGGCTCCAGGGCGTCTGGTCCATGCCGAGGAGGCGCTCGTATACGTTATAACTGACAATGTTATAAAGCGGAGCACTATGATCGCTGATCACCAGAACGATCACGCCAATCTTGTCGTTAGGCAGGAAGGAAATCTGCGAGTGGAAACCGGGTAGGTCGCCGCCGTGAAAGGTCATCAGGTGCCCGCGATACGCCGCGGTTTCCCGCCCCATGCCGTAGGCCGGATTAAGCAACTCCCAATAGCCCAGAGCTTCCCCGGCGGCGTTTGGCAAACCAATCGCCGGTTGCAGCGTAGCTTTCAGCACGTTTGCCGGCAAAACCTGCTTGCCATCATATTTTCCGTCATTCATCAGCGCGATCAGCCAATGCGATAGCTCGTCGATATTGGAAATGATGGCGCCCGCTGGCGCGATGCCCTCGGTGTCTTCATAGTAAGGAATCTTGTAAAGCTCAAACGAATCGCGCTTCTCCTTGTAGGGCACGCCGTGGTCGGGATGCTGCGCCATATCGGTGATTGAGAAAGTGGTGGTCTTCATGTCCAGCGGCATGAAAATTTTTTCGCGGACGAACTGCTCCCAGGTCTTCCCGGATTTCAATTCGATGATGTTGCCGGCGGCCGCGTACATCAGGTTGTTGTAGAGGAAGGTTTGCCGCATGGGCTCCTGCGGCTCGAGGTACTTCAGTTTTTCGAAAAGCTCCTTCCTCGTGAACGGCGACTTGAACCAGATTGAATCGTGCCGCGTCACGCCTGTGCGGTGCGACAACATGTCGCGCAACGTGACGTTGCTGTTGAGCTGGTCGTTAAAGAACTGGATCGTCGGAACCGACTCGCGCACGGGCTTATCCCAGGTCAGCTTCCCTTCCTCGACCAGCATGCCCGCCGAAACGGCAGTGAAAAGTTTTGAGTTCGATGCGATCTGGCACAGCGTCGTTGGCGTGAAAGGCAGCTTCTTCTCGTAGTCGCGATAACCGTAGCCCTTGGCGAACACCAGCTTGTCGTTCACCACGATGCCCACGCCGATCCCCGGCGTATTCCAATCCTTCAGAGTTTGCTCCATGTAAGAGTCAAAGCCGTTCAGCTTACTAGTGATGTCCTGCGCCGGTGCTGGCGCTTGCGCCCGAGCCCCCGGCCCGCACACCATCAGCAGCGGCGTCAGAGTAAAGAATAGGACCGCATGAGAAGCTCGCGTGGATCTATATTTGTCTCGCGTGGACCTAATTTTGTTTTGGGAAGATCGGTGTTTGTTATCGCAGAACATTAGGCTCGAATCTCCTCTCTCTGGCTTGTCGAAGGGGAAGGCCCGAGCATTGTATAACCGGGCCACATTTTGGCAAGGTTTCCCGTGCGGCACCCTAGGTGCTTGGCACAACCGGGCGCCATAAACTTGGTTCAACCTGGACGTCAATCCTTCGGCGGCCATTTTTGCGCGCCGTGTATTACGTTTGCTATTTCAACCGCACTTTCGAGTACGCGGTAGACCACTATGAAAGGCAGCGGTGGCAAGGGCAGTTCACGCGTGTCTTCCACGCGACCTGTCCTACCTCGATGAGGGAAGGAGGTCAGCGAACTCGCGCTCTCGTAGATTGTCTTGGCGATTCGTAGCGCGGCAGACGGATTCTCTTGGCGGATATACTCAACGATGCGGATAAGGTCTTCTGCAGCGACGGGTGACCAGCGAATCAGCATTTACGAACGAAACATTTCCTCGATCCGGGTCCCTACTTCCTCGTACGTGAGGAACTCCCGCCGGTCGAGCTGGTCCAAGCCTCTCTTGACCTGTTGGCGAAACCACGCGTCATGGTCCAGGTAATGTTCCACAAGCTGCTTGACGTACTCCTCCGCTCCCCTGTTGTTCTCAGCGGCGGCTCGGTCCACTCTCTCCTGTAGCTCTGGAGGCAGATGCACTTCCATGATTTCTTAGATTAGGGATGCCTAGAAACCCTGTCAAGTACTCTACGGACCAGTGCGCTCTCTAGCCGCCTTGATCTGCAAGATGAGGTCAGCAAGCGTTGCGCAAGGAGTTCGAGAATGGTTCGCCAGCATTCTTCAGCTTTTCTTCGAGGCGCGCGGTGCAGTTGCAATCTCCACAGGCCCAGGGCTCGGAGCCATTCTCATCGCGGCATTTGCGGCGGTCATGCGCGTCCTGCACCTTGACCAGATCAAAATACTCCTCCCAGTAAGGACGCTCCTCTTTTAGCGGCGTGGGGCAATAGCAGACTTCGACCCAGCGCACCGTCTTGTCGGAACAGACTCTCGCCTCATTCATATTGCGCAGGTATTCGCCTTCCGCGACCGACCCTTGGCCTAAAGTGCCTCGCGCAATCGCTTCCACCAGCGCCTGCTGGCGACCCTGTTTGACCCTCGCTCGTACTAGATATCTCATGCTCGACCCCGCACTTCCTCGTGCCCGTAAAAGGAGACTGGAGGAAAAGGATGTACGCCGCGGCTAACTCTTCGGCTCAACAATTTTCCAATAGGAATCCTTACGAACAATCTTGCCATCTTTGAACTCCAGAAGGTCACAACCACGAACATGGATCTTCTTTCCGTCTCTCGTTGTACCTGTTAGCGTCCATCGGGACACGCCGCGATTGCCCGACACCCAGTGTTCATCGTCTCCATAATGCACATCGGGGAGGCCTTCGAAGCGCGTCGCCAATCCCTTTCGAACCTCTGCCTTACCAACATAACGCTGGCCCCAAGGCTCCGGTCCGCGTGGCATAATAAGCTCGCAATCGTCCGCAAAGAAACTCATCACCGCATCGAGGTCGTGCGCGTTGAATGCGGCAACAAATTGCTTGAGCGTCTCGACCGTTACGGGCTGCTGGGCTGTCACTCTCGGCAAGCCGATAAGCGCCAAGACCGTAACGGCGGTAAGGAACTTTGGCAATTTGCATTTCATGGGTTCCTCCTCAGTACCGCGGGGCTCTACCATCCGCCCGGAGTCCATCCTACAACGGAGTCGCAGGATGAGAAATTGTTCCTGTGCTTATGCTCACCCCATGGGCTGAGTGGGACATCCAATATAACTGGGAATTCTAGGCCTTTTTCTCGACAACACCCTAATCCCTGTCCTTCCTTCCGATCCAATTGACCGCAATCCCCCGACCGTCTACCATCCTTCCTTCATCCTCCGCGCCATGCTCAACGAAACCATCGCCCATTACCGCATCCTCCGCCAGCTTGGCAAAGGCGGCATGGGCGTCGTTTACGAAGCCGAGGACAGCAAACTCACCCGCCGCGTCGCCCTCAAATTCCTTCCGGAAGACACGCACCGCGATCCTCAAACTCTCGAACGATTTCTCCGCGAGGCCCGTGCCGCCTCCGCGCTCAATCATCCCGGCATTTGCACTATTCACGCCATCGAAGAACACGATGGCCGAACTTTCATCGCCATGGAGCTGCTCGAAGGCCAAACTCTCGACAAAATCATCCCCCTCGGCCCCCTCCCGGTTCCGCGCACCATCGACATTGGGATCCAGCTCGCCGACGCTCTCGACGCCGCCCACAAAAGAGGGATTCTCCACCGTGACATCAAGCCCGCCAACATTTTTGTCACCGACCGCAGCGCCGTCAAAATCCTCGATTTTGGCCTGGCCAAGCTCCTCCCCGAACACAACGCCAACTTCGGCGGCGAGACGACGCTCGGCGATCCTGAAACGCTTCTCCTCACCAGTCCCGGCACGGCCGTAGGCACCATCTCCTACATGTCCCCCGAACAAGCGCGTGGCGAAGAACTCGACGCGCGCAGCGACCTTTTCTCCCTCGGTGGCGTCCTCTACCAGCTGACCACCGGCAAGCTTCCCTTCCCCGGCACCACCAGCGCCGTCGTCTTCGATAAGATCCTCAACAGCGCTCCGGTCGCTCCCATCACTTTGAGTCCCGGCGCCCCGCCCGAACTCGAGCGCATCCTCAACAAGGCGCTCGAAAAGGACCGCGACGTCCGCTACCAGGTCGCCGCCGAATTGCGCGCCGACCTCAAACGCCTGCAGCGTGAATTGGACTCCGGGAAGTCTACTTCCGTGTCTCCCTCTTCAGGCCGCATCCCCACGCAAGTGTCCATTCCTGCGGCCCAGCCCGCGGAGCCGCCACGCACGCCCTCGAGCAGTTCGGTCCTGATCGCTGCCGCCAGCAAAAACAAATTCGGCACAGGCCTGCTGCTCGCAGCGGCTCTGCTGCTCCTTGCCGCCGCCGCCTTCGGCATCTACTCGTTCCTGCCCCATAAGAAAGCTTCGCCCGTCGGAAGCATGTCGGTCGAAAACCTCACCAACAACGGTCACGTCTCCCTGGCCAGAATTTCCCCTGATGGAAAATACCTGCTCCACGTTCTCGAAGAGAACGGCCTGCAGTCCCTCTGGCTCCGGCACATTCCCACTGGCAGCAACACTCAGGTCGTCACGCCCGCCGCCACGCGTTACGGTGGTCTCACGTTTTCCCCCGATGGCAATTACATGTACTTCGTCCGTCGTGACGACTCCGAGCAAGCCATCGCTTCTCTGTACGACGCCCCGATGTTGGGCGGAACTCCCCGTCTTCTGATCAAAGACGTGGATAGCCCCATCGCCTTTTCTCCCGATGGCCAGCGCTTCGCCTACTTGCACCAGCACGGCGATTCCGCTATGGCTGACCTCAAGATCGCTCGCCGCGACGGCTCACTTGAACGTGATCTCTTCCATCACAAAAACATTCTCACCGATAGCCTGACGCTCTCCTGGTCCCCCGACGGCAAGACCATCGTGATTCCCATCGTTCAGCCGACTCCTCACGATCTCGCCGGGTTCCTTGCCGTGGATGCCGCCAGCGGTGAGACGAAACAAGTGGCGATTGCGAAAGATAGCATTTACAAGGAACCTGCATGGTTTCCAGATGGCAGCGCTCTGCTCGTCTCGGCCACCACGGCTACCACCGGCTTTCTTCGCGATCAGCTCGGTATCGTTTCCTATCCCGGCGGAGATTTTCGTCTCTTGACGACCGATACGAACGGCTACATTCATCCCAGCATTTCGGCGGACGGGCAAAGCATCGCCGCGAGCCAGGTGCAGGGAAAATTTGAAATTGCCATCGCTCCAGCTGGCTCGCCTGAAAAACTAACTCCCATCAAACTGCCTTCCAAC
>WNFJ01038273.1_pt2 | contig 19223 bp, 16 predicted proteins | sample 5400461 | NCBI WGS metagenome assembly WNFJ01 (sample SAMN13153349, study PRJNA577476) | soil metagenome | isolation source: 115 cm saprolite on Douglas fir-dominated hillslope | place: USA:California | collected 2013-09-17
GGAGGCGCCCGGCGGCGCTCGCGCCGCAGGCGAGGGGGCGCTGGTGAAGGGACGGGCGCTGGTGAATCATTGGATCGAGGTCGCAATTGAGCCGACGGGAGCGCTCAGTCTGATCGATCGCCGCAGCCGGCAGCGGTTTCCCGACGTGCTGCATGTGGAGGACGACGGGGACGCGGGCGACACGTACAGCTACTGCCCGCGTGCCCGGGACAGAGTGGTCCACGCCGCCGGGCCGATCACGCTGCGACGCCTCGCGGCCGGGCCGCTGGTCGCGGCGCTCGAGGCGCGCTTCGACCTCGGGAGCCGCGCCGCCCTGCGCCTCGTCGTCATCCTCCACGCGGACGCTCCACTGGTGCGCTGCATTTTGGAGATCGACAACCGGAGCGAGTGGCACCGGCTGCGAGCGCGCCTCCCCACCGGGCTCGCCGGCGCAGTCGCCGTGGCCGGCAGCGCGTTCGGCGCGCTCGCGCGGCCACCGGTCCGGGTCCGCTCGGCAGGCTATCCGCTCGAGACGCCGGTACGGACCGCGCCGGCCCACCGCTTCGTGGCGGCGGCGAGCGGCCCGCGCGGACTGGCGCTCCTCGCGCCGGCGTTCTTCGAGTACGAGTGGACGAGCCGGGGGGACCTGCTGCTCACGCTGCTCCGCGCAGTGGGCGAACTGTCGCGCGGCGACTTGCCGACCCGGCCGGGCCACGCCGGGTGGCCGACCCCGACCCCGCTCGCTCAGTCCCCAGGCGTGAGCCGCGTGGAGCTGGCCTTGGTGCCCGTGTCCGAGGCGGAGGTGGAGCGCGGCGACGTGCTACCCGCCCTCTGGGAAGACGCGTTCCTGCCGCTGCGCGGGTTCTGGCTGCGCGACGCGGCGGCGCTCACCGTCGCGACCGTGGACATTACGCTCGAGGGGTCGGGGCTCGTGCTCTCGGCCGTCAAGCCGGCGCAGCAAGGCTCGCCGCTGGTGCTCCGTTGCTACAATGCCACGAGCCGTCGCGCGGCGGGCGCGTGGCGCTTTGGCGACGGTGTGAAAAGCGCCCATCGGGTCCGGGCCGATGAGCGCGACTCGGTCGCCCTGGTCCTCGAGGGGCGCGGCAAGCTGGTGCGGTTCACGGCGGAGCCCCACGAAGTCGTCACCATCCTCGTCACGTGAGCGCGCACGAGCACCGCTTAACCGTGGCGCGGAGCAGCCGCTACTTCACGCGGGGCGCCGTGGCGCCGCTCGAGGTGTGGTTCCTGTGTCATGGCTACGGGCAGCTCGCCGCGCGCTTCCTCGAGAAGTTCGCGGTGCTGGACGACGGGCAGCGCTATCTGGTGGCCCCCGAGGGCCTCTCGCGCTTCTATCTGAGCGAGCGTCCCGGGGAGCGCCGCGTCGGCGCGAGTTGGATGACGCGCGAAGATCGCCTGGCCGAGATCGAGGACTACGTACGGTATCTCGACCGGGTATACGACGATGTGTTCGGATCGCTCGATCGCGCTCAGGTGAGCGTGCACGCTCTCGGGTTCTCGCAAGGAGCGGCGACCGTGAGCCGGTGGGCCGCGCTCGGGCACGCCCGAGTGGACCGGCTGGTGCTCTGGGGCGGGGAGCTGCCGCCCGACTTGGATCTGACGCGCCCGAGGGTCGTCGAGCGCTTGCGCGCCGCGCGGCTGACGCTCGTGCATGGGGCGACGGACGAGTACTTCGCCCCGAAGGTGGTCGCGGGCATCACCGCCCGACTCGACGCGCACGGCATCTCGTATCGGGCGGTGCCGTTCGCTGGAGGGCATGGACTCGACGACGCCGTCCTCTGCTCGCTCGCCACCACGTAATGGGTGGGCGGCGCTGCCGCGATCCGTGCCGCGGCCGCGCGCTGGCGGGCCTGCGGCGCGGCATCGACCGCTGGTTCTTCGAGCTCTAGGCACCCGCGCCACGAGCCGGAGGAGGGAGCGGCGGCGGGGCGAGGACGCCGAGCGCCCAGCGCGCGCCCTGGAGCGCTCCTCCGCCCGGCTCGAGCGCCTCCTGGATCGCGTCCCCGAGCAGCGTGCAGGCCACGACCACGAGCACCAGTACGAGGCCCGGCGCGGCTGCCACCCAGGGCGCGTTGACGAGGGTGTCTCTCCCCGACGCGATCATGCTGCCCCACGACGGCGTGGGCGGCTGGACGCCGAGCCCCAGGAACGACAGGCCGGCCTCGAGCATGATCGCGTTGCCGAGTCCCAGGGCGGCGGCGACGATCACCGGCGTGAGCGCGTTCGGGAGAATGTGGTGCACCGCGACGGCGCTCGCGACGAACGGCCGCGCCGCGAGCGAGCGCACTTCGCCGTATACCAGCCGCGCCACCGCCATCCATCCCGTGAGCCCGAGCACGACGATCACGAGCGCAGCGCTCGGCTGCCACAGCGCGGCGACGAGGAGCAAGAGCACCACCCGGGGGAGCGCGAGGGCGAAATCGGTGAGCCCGAGGAGCAACAGCTGAACGGGGCCGGGCCAGAATCCCGCCGCGCCGCCCACGGCGACACCGAGCACGAGCGAGAGCAGCACGGCCAGGGCCCCGACCGTGAGCGAGATGCGCGCCCCGTACACGAGGCGTGTCCATACGTCGCGCCCGAAGCGATCGGTACCCAGGACGTGCAATCGGCCGGCTGGGTCACGCGCGAGCGGCGGCACGAACCGCAGCGCGACGACCTGCGGTTGCGCCGAGGGGTGACCACTCGAGACAAGCGGTGCCGCGACGGCCGCGAGCGTGACGAGGGCGAGCACCGTGGCGCCAAAGAGGGCGCGACGATCGCGCAGCAACCGGTTCACCCGCCCGCCCCCCCGGCCACGTGTCCCGGCCGCAGCCGCGGGTCGACCCACGTCACGAGGGCGTCCGCGGCGAGGTTCCCCAGCACCACCAGCACCGCGCTCACGACCGTGGCCGCCATCACCACCGGATAATCGCGCGCCTGCACGGCCTCGACGAGGCGGCGGCCGATCCCGGGCCACGCGAACACGACTTCCACGAATACCGTCCCCGAGAACAACGCGGGCAGCGACAAGCCCAACAGGGTCAGCACCGGCGTGAGCGCGTTCCGGGCCACGTGGCGCCGCGCGATGCGCGTCGGGGACAAGCCCTTCGCCGCAGCCGTCCGCACGAACGGCGCATGGCGGATCTCGCGCATCGCGCCACGCACGAAGCGCGCGGTGCCGCCGATGCCGATGAGGGTCAGCGTGGCGAGCGGGAGGGCGAGGTGGCGGAGCCGGTCGATCAGACGCGCCCCGCCCGACAGCAGGTCCGCGTCGAGCCCGGCCGCGCCGAACGCGGGCAGGGCCCGCGCCCAATGGCTGAACACCATGATTAGCGCGAGGCCGAGCCAATAGCCGGGGAGTGCGAACAGCGTCACGCTGACGACCGAGAGTGCGGTGTCCGTGCGCGGGCCAGCGCTGGCCTGGAGGGCACCGACCAGAACGCCCAAGGCGTAGCTCAGCACCAAGGACAACCCGGCGAGTTCCAGTGTCGCCGGCACGGCGTCCGCGAGCAGCGTGCGCACCGGGCGGCCGGTCGCGATGCTTCGTCCCCAGTCGCCACGCGCGAACCGGCTCAGCCAGGCGCCGAACTGCGCCGCGAGCGGACGGTCGAGGCCGAGCACCTGGCGCTGTGCCGCAACCTGGTCAGGCGTGGCCGCTGGTCCGAGCAGGTGCGCCACCGGTTCTCCGGGCGCGAACCGCAGCAGGAAGAACGTGAGGGTCACGACCCCGACGACGACGGCGGCCCCGGCCAGGGCGCGGCGCGCGAGTCCGAGGAACATAGCCGGAATCTCGCGCGGCCACCGGTGTGCCGCTAGAATCCGGGCGTGCGGCGAGCGGCGCGGTGGCTCGGGACCACGGGGATGGTCGCCCTGGCGTGTGGCGGCGGCGGAGCCCGCCGCGGTCGCACCGTGGTCTTCGCCTCGGGCGCCGATCTCCAGAGCGTGAACCCACTCCTCACTGTGCACCCGCTCGCGAAGCAGGTGGAGCGCTACGTCCTGCTCACCACGCTCGTGCGCTACGATTCGGCCCTCGTGCCGCGGCCCTACCTGGCGCGCAAATGGACGTGGTCTCGGGACCAGAAGACACTCGTGTTTCGGCTCGAGCCTGGCGTGCGCTGGCACGATGGCGTGCCGACGACGGCGCGCGATGTGGCGTGGACGCTGACGGCGGCGCGGGACCTAGCGACCGGGTACCCACGGCTGAACGACTTCGCCGACGTCGCGTTTGTGAATGATCCCGACGACTCGACGGTCGTGGTGCGCTTCAGCCGAGCGCGGCGCGCGATCCCTGACGTGCTGACCGATCTCGCCATCCTCCCGGCTCACCTGCTCGACTCGGTGCCCCGCGCCGAGTTGCGCCGGGCGGCGTGGAACCAACACCCGGTGGGAAACGGGCCGTTCCGCTTCGTCGCGCATGAGCCGAATCGCCGCTGGGTGTTCGCGGCCGACTCGGCATTCCCAACGGCGCTCGGCGGCCCGCCAGCGCTGGAGCGCTTCATCGTGGCGGTCGTGGACGAGCCCACCGCCAAGCTTGCCGCCCTCACGGCGGGCGAGGTCGACGTCGCCGGGATCCAACCCGCCCACGTGGCCTCTGTGCGCAAGAATCCCGCGCTCACTGTGCTCGACTATCCGGTGATCTTCCCCTACGGCATCGTCTGCAACACGCGCCGAGCGCCGTTGGACGATTGGCGCGTGCGCCTCGCCGTAGCGCTCGCGCTCGATCGCCGCGCCATCGTGGACGGCTACGTGTACGGATTCGGCGCGGTCGCCGACGGCCCTGTGCCACCGGGGGTGCCAGGGTGGGTCGGGGGAGGGAGGCAGGCCGTCCCCGCCAATCCCGATTCGGCGCGGCAGTTGCTCAGCGGCCGGCGGATCGCGTTCGAGCTGCTTACGGTCGGGAGCGGCGAGGCGGCCCTCGAGCAGATGCTCCAGGCCCAACTGGCCGCCGTGGGCTTCGACGTCACCATTCGGCAGCTCGAGCTCACGGCCTTCCTCGAGCGCGTGAGCCCTGCGCGCCACGATTTTCAGGCGGCCGTGCTCGGCACGGCGGGCGATCCCGGTCTCGGATACGTCGCGAACCTGGCGGCCTTGGCCGGGATGTGGGCGCCAACCGATCCGGCGCAGGCGCAGCGACTGTTCCGCGACTCGCTCCCGGTGGTGTTCCTGTACTACGCCCGCGGCGTTCAGGGGCTGAGCCGGCGGCTCCAGGGCGTGCGCATGGACCTGCGCGGCGAGTTGCCGACCATCACCGCGTGGCACACGGCGCCGTGAACCGGCGTCAGCTGGCCACGGAATTCCGTGCCGTCGCGCCGGTGCGGCTGGACTTCGCCGGGGGGTGGACCGATGTACCGCCGTTTTCGGAGCGGGAGGGCGGGGTGGTAGTGAACGCGGCGATCGCGCTCTCCGCCCAGGTCGAGGTGAAGCTCGGCGGCCCGCGGATCCGCCTCGTCTCGGAGGACCTGGGCGAGGAACTCGAATGCGCCGATTCGCGCGGGCTCGTGATCGACGGCCGGCTCGACCTCCACAAGGCCGCGCTGCGCATGTTCCCGGTCCAGAGCGCCTGCACGCTCACCACGCGCTCGGATGCGCCTCCGGGATCGGGGCTCGGGAGCTCGGGGGCCATGGACGTCGCGCTGGTGGCGGCGCTCATGCTGGCGCGCGCCGAGCGCCCGTCACCCCGCGAGATCGCCGAGCAGGCGTGGTATCTCGAGACCGTGGAGGCCCGGATCCCCGGCGGCAAACAGGATCAGTTCGCCGCGGCGCTCGGCGGCTTCCAGCGTCTGACGTTCCGCGATCCCGATGTCGGGATCGAGCCGATCACCCTCGATCCGGGGTTTGCCGCGGCGCTGGAGCGCCGCACGCTGCTCTGCTACACGGGTCGCTCGCGCGTCTCAGGCGCGACGATCGCGCGCGTGATGGCCGCCTACGAGCGAGGCGATCCGACGGTGACCGCCGCGCTACGGGCGCTGAAAGAAGCGGCGGCGGCGATGGCCGAGGCACTGCGTGCCGGGGACCTGGGGCGCGTCGCGACGCTGCTCTCGGAGAACTGGCGGCATCAACAGGCGCTCGATCCCGGGATGCGCACGCCGGAAATGGCCGAGCTCGAGCACGTGATGCATGCCGCCGGCGCGCTCGGCGGCAAGGCGGCAGGCTCGGGGGCGGGAGGGGCGATGTTCTTCGTCACCGGGGACAATCCCGGGCCGGCGATTGCCGCGGCACGCGCCGCGGGTGCGACGCTGCTCCCCGTCCGGTGGGCGTTCGAGGGGGTGCGGGCGTGGTGACGGCGGACGAGCTCGCGGCCCGGCGCGAGGAGATCGCCCGCTCGACCGCGCTCCAGGCGCTCCGGGCGCACCTGCGCGAGCGCGCGGCCCCCGTGCTCGCACGGCTGCCCGAGGTCCCGCGCGCCAAGGCGCTGCTGTCGGTCGACGGCGGCGTGTGCCCCGACGACGGCGCGGGACTCGTCTTCGATCCGTGGAGCCCGAGCGCGCACCGCTGCCCGCGCTGTGGCACGGTGTACGGCGGCGAGCGCCACGACCGACACTGGGCGCGCTACCAACACCTGTGGCTCGCCGAGCGCGCCGCGCACCTGGCGACGCTCGCGGCCCTGGAGGACGACCGGGCGGCGGCCGCGCGGGCGGCGGAGATTCTCGGCGCCTACGCGTCCTGTTACTGGCAGTTCCCGAATCGCGACAACGTGCTCGGCCCGAGTCGGCTGTTCTTCTCGACCTATTTGGAATCCATCTGGCTCTGTAACTATCTCGCGGCGGCGACGCTGCTGCGCGCCGCGGACCGGCTCGACCCGACGACGGCGCGAGGCGTCAACCAGGTGGCCGACGAGGCCGCGAACCTGATCGGGGAGTTCGATGAGGGGTTCTCGAACCGCCAAACGTGGAACAACGCGGCGCTCACCGCGATCGCCACCTGGTTCGAAGACGAGGAGCTCGCCCAGCAGACGATCCACGGCCCCACTGGCCTCCGCGCCCACCTGCTGCGCGGCTTCGGGCGCGACGGCCTGTGGTACGAAGGGGAGAACTATCACCTGTTCGCCCTGCGTGGGTTCATGACCGGTGCGGCCTGGGCCCGGCAGGCGGGCGTTGACGTCTACGCCGTGCCCGAGCTCGCGGCGCGCGTCCGGGCGGCGCTCCGCGCGCCGGCACAAACGGCGCTGCCGGACTTCACCTTCCCGGCGCGCAAGGATTCACCGCGCGGCGTCTCGCTCGCCGAGCCGGTGTATCTCGAGTTGTGGGAGCTCGGGCGCGCGGCACTCGGCAACGCGGGTGCGGGGGTGGACACGGCGGAGATCGACGCCTGGCTGCGGGCCCTGGCCGCGGTGCCACCGCCGCCAGCCCGGCTCTCCGAGTCGTATCTGCACGAGGCGCCGATCGACCCGGCGGCCGCACCGCCGCGGTCCCCGGCGCGGGAGCGGTTGTCCTGGTGGGCGCTCCTCGCAATGGGGAGCGAGCTCGGGGACGTGGCAGCATGGTCGCCGGGGAGCGTCCTGCTCGAATCGCAGGGGCTGGCGGTGCTGCGCTCCGGCGAGCGGTACGTGAGTCTCGAGTGCGGACCGTCCGGCGGCGGGCACGGACATCCGGACCGGCTCGCCCTCACGCTCTACGCCGACGGCGTGTCCTGGCTCGCCGATCCTGGGACGGGGAGCTACGTGTCCCGCGATCTGGCCTGGTACCGCTCAACCCTGGCGCACAACGCCCCGCGCCTGGACGGTGCCTCGCAGCCCCCCGGAGACGCGGTGTGTGAGGCGTTCGACGCGCCAGGCGAGTGGGCGTGGGCACGGGGGCGCTACGGCGAGCTCACGCGTGCGGTGGTGGCCGGCCCGGCGTACGTGCTCGACGTGCTCGAGCTCGCAAGCCGCGGCGAGCACGCGCTCGAGCTCGCCTGGCACTTTGCAGGGTCGGGCGACGGCGGACCGGACCGGGGGCGCTGGAGCTCCGCCGAGCTCGCGGACGGGCTTGTGTCGCGCGTGGAGCGCCTCACGCCGGAAGCGCCGGGGCCGCTCCGGCTCGAGCTGACGAGCGGCGTCCGCACGCTTCAGGCGTTCCTCGCGTTCGAGGGTGAGCTGTTGCGCGCTGAAGGTCCGGGGCGGGCGGGTGCGGGGAAACGCGAAACCTTCTATGTGGCGCGCGCCACCGGCCGCGCCGCCCGGTTCGTGACCGTGCTCGAGCCCGTGGGCGATGGCGCGACCGTGCGCGGGGTGCGCGCCCACGGCAGCGTCATCGAGATCGAGACCGCCCTTGGCACCGACCGCCATACCGCCACCCCAGCCGGCTGGGAGATCGTCCCGGCGGGCCGGGCCCGTGTGCGGCTCGCCGGTGGACGCACGCCCGAGCCGCCGTTCACGCCGCTGCTCGAGCTCGACGCACCGACGCCCGCGCTCGCCGCGGCGCTGCGCGTGAGCGTGCCGCCGCCGCTCGACGGCTCGCTCGACGGCTTCGACACGAGCGAGGCGTTGCGACTCGAGCTCGAGGACCAGTACCGCCGGAGCGAGGAGCCGTACGCCGGCCCAGAGGAGTTCTCGGGCGTCGCCTACGCGGGGTGGGACGACGACGCCCTCTACCTCGCCGTCGAGGTCACGAAACCGGATCTCTGCTTCCGGCCGGCCGACGCCCCGCCGCTCGCACTCGACAACGAGCCCGACGACATTCACTCGGATGGCCTGCAGCTCTATCTGTACGATGCGCAGGGCAGCGCTGGTGCCGGGTTCCTGGTCGTGCCCGAGCCTCGGGGCTCGGCACTGCGGGTGCGCGGAGCGGGCGACGCTCCAGGCGATCCGGCCACGGTGCGGGGCGCCTGGAGCCGGCTCGAACGCGGCTACCGTGCAACGCTCGCCATCGCGTGGCCCGAATGGCAGCGCGCCCACGTCGGGGGCCAGGTGCGTTTCGATCTGCTGGTGAACGAGATGCTCCCCGGACGGTTGCGACGCGCTGGTCAGCTGGTGTGGAGCGGGCGCGACGGCTGGGTGTGGCTGCGTGGGGATCGCCAGCACCCCGAACACCTGGGGGTCCTGGAGCTCGTGGGATGATCGTGACCGTGTTGCACGAGCCGCAGGAACTCATGAACATCGCCCACGCAGTGCGGGCGCTCAAGAATTTCGGGTTCCGCGACTTGCGGCTCGTGGCCCCCGCAGCCTACGACGCGTACCGCATCGAGGGCATCGCGCATCAGAGCCAGGACGTCCTGGCCCGGGTCGTGCGCTTCGAGCGGCTCGAGGACGCGCTCGCCGACTGCGTGCACGTCGTGGGGTTCACGGCGCGGGGGCGCGCGGCGAAACGCAACGTGCAGCGGCCGCGCGCCGCGGCAGGGGAGATCCTCGCGCGGGCTGAGGCGGGTACGGTCGCGCTCCTGTTCGGGCGCGAGGACAAGGGGCTCCCGAACGACGCGCTCGATCTGTGTCACCGCGTCGTCACGATCCCTACGAACCCGGCATACCCATCGCTCAACCTCGCGCACGCGGTCGTGCTGATGCTCTACGAGCTGGCGCTCGCGGCGGGTGATGAGGACCGGCCCTTCAAGGCGCCGCGCCGCACGGGGGCGCCCGCTACCGTGGCGCAGCTGGAGCAATTGTTCGGAGACGTCGAGGCCGCGCTCGGCGCGATCGCGTTCTTCAAGACGCGCCAGGCCGAGGGCGTGATGCGGACGGCGCGCGAGATCATCCACCGCACGCCGCTTGATGAGCGGGAGGCGAAGCTGCTGCGCGCGATGGCTATCGAGGTGGTCAAATACGGTGAGCGACTGGCGCGTACCCGGATTCACGTCGACCGCTAGCAAGCGGCCCGAGGCCCTGTTTGGCGCCGGGGCCGAGGGCGCCGCGGGCCTGCCGTCGCGCGCGGCGCGGGCGGCCGGGTGTCGCGTGTGGGACGCGGCTGGCCGCGAGTACGTGGACTACATCATGGGGCTCGGCGCCGTGGCCCTCGGCTACGCTCACCCCGAGGTGAACCGCGCCGCGGGGGCGGCCATCGCCGCCGGCGTCGCGGGGCCGCTGCCCCCGGTCCTGGAAGAGGAGCTAGCCGAAGCGCTCGCGATCCGTATCCCCTGGCTCGAGCGGGTGCGGTTCTTCAAGACCGGAGCGGAGGCGGTGGCGGCGGCGGTACGGCTCGCCCGCGTCGCCACGGGACGCGAGCGCGTGCTCGGGTGCGGCTATCACGGGTGGCTCGACTGGTGTCAGGGCGGCGAGGGCGTGCCTGCGGCGATCCGCGCGCTGTACGGCGAGATTCCATTCAACGACGTGGACGCGACCCGGCGCCTGATCCGCGCGGCGGGGGACCGGCTGGCGCTGGTCGTGATCGAGCCGGTCGTGGTGGTCGAGCCCACGCGCGAGTGGCTCGACGCGCTCCGGACCGAGACGGAGCGGGTGGGCGCCGTGCTCGTGTTCGACGAGATCAAGACCGCGTTTCGCTTGGCGCTCGGCGGGGCGGCCGAGCGCTATGGCGTCCGCCCCGATCTCGCGGTGTTGGGCAAGGCGATCGCGAACGGCTTTCCGCTCGCAGTGGTGGGTGGACGGGCGGACCTGATGGCCGGCGTGGCCCGGACGTGGATTTCTTCCACCCTCGCGACCGAAAGTGTCGCGCTCGCCGCAGCGCGAGCAACGCTGGACGTGTTCGCGCATGAGGACGTGTGTGGCCATCTGCACCGGATGGGCACGCGGTTCCTGCATGGGCTGCATCGGCTACACCGCAACCACCCGGATCTCGTGACCGGCGTGGGCGGGATTGCGGAAATGTGCTTTCTGCATTTCGCGAGCGAGAATGTCTCGCAGGAGGTGGCACGCGGCTGTGCGGCGCGCGGCCTGCTGTTCAAGCGGACGGCGTACAATTTCGTGTCCATGGCGCATGACGAGGAGACGATCGACCGGACGCTGGACCTCCTGGGGAAGGTGCTCGGAGCGATCGCGTAGCCCGCCGCTGTCCGCCAGCTGCCGACCCCGCTGTCCTGATGCCGCCACTCGCCTTCTGCGCTAGAATTCCAGCCATGGCTCCCCTGGGATCCGGTTCGTGACGCTGCAGCGCAAGCTGCTGCTCGGCTTCTCGCTCATGGTCCTGCCCGCCTTGCTCGTCGGCGTGGAGGCGATCCGCACCAACACGCTCGAGCAGGCGACGCTCGAAGAGCTGGGACAGCGGCTGTCCCTGTCGCGCACCTACGCCGAGGTGGAAGACGCCATGTTCAACCAGACCCAAGTGGTCTGGCGCTACCTGAGCGGCGATCCGGCGGCCAAGAAGGAGTTCCCGCTCACTGAGCAGGTCGTGGATTTCTGGCTCGACCGCTGGACGGCTGGGCTGCCCGCCGATGAAACCAAGCTGGCGGCCGGAGTCCGCAACATTGAAACCGAGCTGCGGGCCGTCGCGAGGCGCGTGTTCCAGCTCCAGGACTCGGGCCGGCGCGAGGCGGCGTATCTCACCGCGCGGCGCGAGCTCGTGGAGCGCCTGCAGCCGGCGCTGGCAGGGGTGAACCGGGAGATCTATCGCCAGGCGCGCCAGTCCAGCGTGCAGCACGCCCTGACACAGGTCGAGGGGATCGTCGAAACGGAGCGGCGGGCGCTGTGGGTCATCATCAGCCTCGCCCTGGTCGCGGGCCTCGTGGCCTCCTGGCTCATCGCCGGAAGCCTGGCGCGCCCCATGAACGAGCTGCGCCAGGCCATGGCGGTCGTCGGCGCCGGGAACTTGGATCACGCGATCGAGCCGCGCTCCCGAGACGAAATCGGCGACCTGGCACGCGCCTTTGCCCGCATGACGGAACAGCTGCGCCAGTCGCGCGCCCAGCTCGTGCAGTCCGAGCGGTTGGCGTCGATCGGGCAGATGGCGGCGGCGGTGGCCCACGGCCTGCGGAATCCGCTCGCCAGCCTGCGCGCCGCGGCGCAGCTGGCGCGCCATCGGGTCGAGTCCCCGGCCGCTCGCGACCAGCTCAATGCGATCGTCGAGCAGGTGGATCGCCTCGACCTCCGCATCACGCACCTGCTGGCGTTTTCCCGGCCGGCCCCCTTGCACCCGCTGAAAGAGAGCGTGCGCGTCCTGGTCGAGGGCACCCTCGCCGGCGTGTCCGCGCTGTTGCGCGAGCGCCGCGTCGCGTTGGCGCTGAACCTCCCGGCGACCCTCCCGGACGTACGCGTGGACCCGATGCGTCTGGAACAGACACTCACCGAGATCGTGTCCAACGCGCTTGATGCCATGCCCGACGGCGGCGCGCTGACGATCGCCGCTCGGCTCGAGAGCGGCGACAGCGGGCGAGACGGCGTCACCCTCGAGGTCACCGACTCGGGGCGCGGCATTCCCGCCGAAGTGTTGCCCAAGGTCTGCGAGCCGTTCTTCACTACGCGACCCGAAGGCACGGGCTTAGGGCTCGCCATTGCCCGCCGCTACGTCGAGGAGACGGGTGGCCGCCTGGCGATCGCGAGCGTGCTGGGCCGCGGCACCACGGTTCGTATCTGGCTCCCCGTGGCGGGAGGCGACGGCGCGCCCGCTGCACCGGCTCCCGTCCCGCCGGCCGCGCCGGTCGGTACGCCCGCATGAGCGCCTCCACCGTCCTGATCGTCGATGACGAGCAAACCCTCGCCCGGTCCGCGAAAGCGTTCCTGGCCGATCACGGCTACGAAGCCGAGGTAGCGAGTTCGGGCGAGCAGGCGCTCGGCTTGCTCGAGCGGTTGCAGCCTGACGTCGTGTTCTTGGACGTCCAGCTGCCGGGCATGAGCGGGATCGACCTTCTGAAGCGGATCCGCGAGTTCGATCCCGTGCTCCCCGTCATCATGCTGACGGCGTACGGCTCGATCGAGGGCGCCGTGGCCGCGGTAAAGCTCGGGGCCTTCGACTACGTGAAGAAGCCGGTCGACCTGGAAGAACTGAAGCTGCTCGCCGACCGCGCTCGCGAGACCCGACAGCTGAAGCAGGAGCTGTCCTATTACCGCCGCCGCGCCGCGGGCGATGTTGGGTTTGGGACGATGGTCGGCACGTCGCCCGCCGTCCGAGCCGTGCTTGAGAGGGCGCGCCAGATCGCCGCGCTCGACGACACGCCGCCGGTGCTCTTGACGGGCGAGACGGGCACCGGCAAGGGTCTCCTGGCGCACGCGATCCATGCGGCCGGTCCGCGCGCCCCGAAACCGTTCATCGAGGTCAACTGCACCGCGCTGCCGGCGACCCTCATGGAGGCCGAGCTGTTCGGGTACGAGCGCGGGGCATTCACCGACGCCAAAGAGTCGAAGCCGGGGCTGGTCGAGGCCGCCGAGGGCGGATTCCTGTTCCTCGACGAGATCGGCGACGTCGACCTCGCGGTACAGGGCAAGTTGCTGCGGGCGATCGAAGAGCGGACCGTGCGACGGGTCGGGAGCGTCCGCGAGCGCAAGGTGGACGTCCGTATCCTCGCCGCGACGAACCGCGACTTGGAACGCGAGGCGGGCCGTGAGCGGTTCCGGAAGGATCTGTATTTCCGCCTCGCGGTCATCGTCCTCACGGTGCCGCCGCTGCGCCAGCGGGGAGAGGACGTGCTGCTCTTGACCGAGCACTTCCTGCGGGTCCTGAACGCCAAGTACGCGAAGGCCGTGCGAGAGATCAGCGCCCCGGCCCGCGAGCTCTTGCTCGCCTACCCCTGGCCCGGCAACGTCCGCGAGCTGAGCCACGTGATCGAGCGCGCCGTGCTGTGGAGCCGCGGTCCGACGCTCGACGTGGAGCACCTGTCGCTCACGAGTCCCGACCATGGCACGCTGTCCACGCCGAGCGACCACGCGGCGGAGCCGGAAGCGGCGACCGGCGCACCGGCGTTGCCGCCACCGGGTGTCGATCTCGCGCACTGGGAGAAGGCCCTGATCGAGCGCGCGATGCGGGAAGCGGGCGGCAATCAGACCCAAGCCGCCCGGCGGCTCGGCATCTCGCGCGACACACTGCGCTATCGGTTGAAGAAGTTCGGCGTGCCGCCCTAACATGGCCCGCTGGGTGCTGTCACCCAACGGTGGGTGAGATGACCCACGCAGGACGGCGCGCAGCGAAGCGTGCGGCGCGGTGGCGTTTCGTAACTGCCTCCGGAGCAATGGGTTCGAACCCGGGCCAATTCGAGGCCGCTTGGCACATCGCATGCACGGTGTTAGGCCAAGCGCTTGTCAGGGTCGACCACTATTGCTCTGCGGAGGCAGCAACATGACTTGGACGAAGCCCGAATTCGCGGTCGTCGAGCTGGGGATGGAAGTCGGCGCGTACGCCGGCAACGCCTGAACCAGGCCGACACGACTGATCGAAGGGCCGGGTGAAGAACCCGGCCCTTTTCTTCCATGCGCGTCATCATTCTCGGCTCGGCGGCCGGCGGCGGAGTGCCGCAGTGGAACTGCGCCTGTGCGAACTGCGTCGACGCCCGATCGCGCGGCACGAATCGCACCCAGTCGTCGGTGGCGCTCTCGGCCGACGGGGAGCGCTGGATCCTCCTCAACGCGTCGCCGGATCTGCGCGCGCAACTCGCCGCCCACCGGGAGCTCTGGCCCTGCGGCCAGCGGCGCAGTCCGGTCGCCGCGCTGATCCTCACCGACGCGGAAATCGATCACACGCTCGGTCTCCTGCTCTTACGCGAGAGCGCTACGGCGCTGCCCGTCTACGCCCCGGGCGGTGTGACGGCGCTGCTCGGCGCGGAATGGCCACTCTACCGCGTGCTCGCGGCGTACGCCGGCGTGGAGTCGCGCGCGCTCGAGGACGGTCGCCCCATCGCGCTCACCGATGCGTCTGGCACGCCGCTCGGCATTTCCTGCTCGGCGAGCGCGCTGGCGCGACGCCCCCCGCGCTACGCCCGCGCCGCCCCGGCGGCGACGTTCGACGTCGGCCTGCGGCTCACCGACGAGCTCACCGGTGGGACGCTCGCCTATGTGCCCACCGCCGGCGCAGCGGACGACGCCGTGCGGCGGGTCGCGACCGGCGCGGATCTCCTGCTCTTCGACGGCACGTTCTGGTCCGACCACGAGCTCCGCACAGCCGGTGTGGACGCCCCGACCGCACGCGAGATGGGCCACCTCCCGGTGGGAGGGCCAGGTGGGAGCCTCGAGCTGCTCGCCTCGCTCGGCGCTAAGCGCACGGTGCTCGTGCACCTGAACAACACGAATCCGCTCGTCCGCATTGGCTCGCCCGAACGCGCCTGGGTCGAAGCAGCGGGGATCGTCGTGGGAGCCGACGCCATGGAGTTCGAGCTGTGAGCGTACCCGCGACGTCGCCGGCCCGCCCAGGCGTTGGACCGTCCGCTCACGACGAGTTCGTCGGCCGCCTGCGTGCCGTATTGGAGCGGCGCTACCACCACCTCCACCCGTTCAATCAGCGGATGCACCGGGGCGAGCTGTCGCGCGAGGCGCTGCAACTGTGGGTAGCGAACCGCTTCTACTACCAGATCAACATACCGGTGAAGGACGCGTTGATTCTCGCCAACTGCCCCGAGCGCGAGGTGCGGCAACACTGGATCCAGCGCATCATTGATCACGACGGGCGGCCCGGTGAAGAAGGTGGCATCGAAGCCTGGCTGCGCTTGGCCGACGCGATGGGCGTGGCGCGCACCGAGCTCGTGTCGCAGCGACGCCTGCTGCCGGGCGTGCGCTTTGCCGTCGACGCGTATGTGCAGTTCTGCCGGTCCCAGCCGTGGCTCGAGGCCGTCGCCGCTTCGCTCACCGAAATGTTCGCGCCGCTGATCGTCAAGGAGCGCCTCGCCGCGATGCTCAGCCACTACCGCTGGGTGGATCCCGCCGGCCTGCAGTACTTCCAGAACCGCCTCCACCAAGCGCCGCGCGACGCGGAGTACGCCCTCGCCCTGGTCACCGCACGGCTGCGGAGCCCGCACGAGCAGGCGCGCGCCGTGGCGGCGCTCGAGTTCAAGTGCGACGTCTTGTGGTGTCTCTTGGACGCGGTCGAGCGGAGCACCTCTCTGGGGAGCGGGGCGTGACCGCCGCGCCGGCGACCAGGATGCCCCGCCTCCACTCGAAAGGGCGGCTGCAGCACGACGAGGTGCGCGGGGGCGATGTGCTGCTCTATCCCGAGGGGCTCGTCACGCTCAACCCGACCGGCGCCGCGATCCTCGGGCTCTGCGACGGAGCGCGCTCGCTCGCCGAGATCGTGGCGACCCTAGAACAGCGCTACGGCGCGCGCGACCTCGAGGCGGACGTCAGCGCTTTTCTCGATGCGCTCGCGGCTAAAGGGTTGATCGTCTTCGACCCGGCGCGCGGCGCTGGGTCGCGCGCGGAGCGTTAGATGGCGGTGCCGAAGCCGCTGTGGCTCCTCGCGGAGCTCACCTACCGCTGCCCGCTGCAATGCCCCTATTGCTCGAATCCACTGGACTTCGCCGGGGCACGCTTCCAGCGCGAGCTCGCGACCGAGGAATGGTGCCGCGTGTTTCGCGAAGCGAAGGCGCTGGGCGTGCTGCAGCTAGGGTTGTCGGGTGGGGAGCCGACGCTGCGCCCGGATCTGGAGCTGTTGGTCCGCACCGCGCACGGGCTCGGGTTCTACACTTCGCTGATCACCTCGGCGTACCGCCTCACGCGGGACCGGCTCGCGGGCTTGAAGCAGGCCGGCTTGGACCACGTGCAGATCAGCATCCAGGCGGCCGACCCTGGTAGCTCCGATGCGATCGCGGGTACACGGTCCTACGACGATAAGATCGCGGCGTATCGCTACACGCGGGAGCTGGGGTTCCCGCTCACCGTGAACGCCGTCCTGCACCGCCAGAACCTCGATCAGGTCGAGCCCTTGATCTGGCTCGCCGAATCGCTCGGCGCCGAGCGCATCGAGCTCGCGAACACGCAGTTCTACGGCTGGGCGCTGCACAACCGCGACGCGCTCATGCCGACCAAGCGGCAACTTCAGGCCGCGTGGCAGGTGGTCGAGCGCGAGCGGGCCCGACTCGGGACGAAGCTCGAGATTGTCTGGGTGCTCCCCGATTACCATGAGCAGTATCCCAAGCCGTGCATGGGCGGCTGGGGGCGCACCTACATGACGGTCACACCGGCCGGAGAGGTGTGGCCCTGCCACGCGGCCGGCCGCATCACGGCGCTCAGCTTCGAGAACGTGCGCGCGCATCCGCTCGACTGGATCTGGGAGCACTCCGAATCGTTCAATCGATTCCGAGGGGACGCTTGGATGCCCGAGCCGTGCCGCTCGTGCGCGCGGAAGACGCTAGACTTCGGCGGGTGCCGGTGCCAGGCCTTCCTGATAGCGGGCGACGCCGCGCTGACCGATCCGGTGTGCACGCTGTCGCCGCATCGCCCCCGAGTCGACGCGGCAGTCGCCGCGGGGGAAGCGGCCGCTCACGCGCAGCGCGTCAGCGACTCGTGGACCTACCGCGCGGCCCCGGCGTCGCGCCGCCTCGCCGCGAAGGGATGAGCGGGGGGGCGATTCTCGCGGCGTTCCGCGAACGGAGCTAGCGACGCGCCACTACGAGATGAACACTTGCGTGAGGATGGCCCCGACCAGGAGGCCGATCAGTGCTGCCGCGATGCTCGTCAAGAGCGTGGCGGCGGCGATCTTGTCCCGGGGGACCTTCATCACCAACCCGAGCCCGAGCGCGAACAGGCGAATACTGTAGAGTCCGCACAGCAGCCCGATCGGCGCGAGTTTCGGGAACACCGCGACCACGCCCGCGAGCCAGTAGGGGGTGCTCCCGTAGGCCGCAACCTTCAGGGCCTGCACGCGGTTCTTCTGCCCCCCGATCGCGCCGGAGATGGCTGCGATCGCGAGCGCCAAGACGTACACGCCCACGAGGTTCAGCACGTACTGGAGCACGCCGGCCTGCACCGCGTCCCCAGCTGACGTCGGCACCGTTGGGACTAGGGGGATGGAGCCTCGTTCGCCGAACACCGCGCCACCCACGGTCGACGCGACGGGTCCGAGCGCCGCCATGACCAGCAGGTACTTCCCGAAAATCGGTCCGGCGGTCGTGAACTCCCCGGCGATGACCGTCAGCTCTTGGCCCGGTTGCAGGATCAGGCGCCGCGCACGCTCGAGCCATGCCGGCAGCTTGCGGGGCGGCTTGGGGCGCGCGGCGGGCGGCTTCACGGTCGGCCGCGGTGGGGGGCCGGCTTTGGGCGGTGTGGGCCCCCGCCCCGGTGGCGTCGGCCCGCGCGGGGGCGGCGTCGGGCCGCGGGGTGGTGGTGGTGGGGAGCCCCCAGGTGGGCGGGGCGGTCCTCCGGGCGGGCGTGGCGGTGGTGGCGATCCCCCAGGTGGGCGCGGGGGCCCGCCGGGCGGGCGCGGGGGTCCTCCGGGCGGGCGCGGCGGCGTGGGCGGTGGGGGCGAGCGCATGGACGTCCCTGTCGCTGGAGGTTGGCACAAGATACATCACGGCGCCCCGACGCCAAGATGCGCGCTCCGCGCCCGCCTCCCTGCGAGCACGCGGACCACGTGGCGGCGTCGCGCCTCGCCACTCAGATTCCAATCCATGCTGATCGACGTGCACGCCCACTTCTACCACGACCGCACGCCGCGCGCCGACTGGCGGGAGCGCAACGCCAGCCGACTGCGCGCGGGGGAGAAGATCGGCATCACGCACCACGTGGCATCGATCCTCGGTAGCTGGGGCCTCACATCGCCGACCTATTTTCCCTCGGCCCCAGACTTGGAATACGGCAACGACGCGCTGCTCGCGCTCGAGCGCCAGCATCCCGATCGGATCCGGGGCTACGTCACCGTCAACCCCAATTACACGGCGCACGCCCGGGCCGAGATTGCCCGTTGCCTCGGGGCCGGGATGGTGGGCATCAAGCTCGCCGCCAGCCGCCGCGCCACCGATCCGCTCCTCGACCCGATCTGCGAACTCGCCCGCGAGCGGGGCGTTCCGATCCTGCATCACGTGTGGCAGCACCGGCGGCGCGACTGGGCCGGCCAGGAAGCGACGGATGGGGCGGAGCTCGCCCGCCTCGCGGCGCGCCACCCCCACGTGCGGTTCATCCTCGCCCATATCGGCGGCGGCGGCGACTGGCAACACTCGCTCGCCGCCCTGCGGTCGGTCCCGAACGTCTGGGTGGATCTCTCAGGCAGCGGCGTGGATGGTGGGATGCTCGAGGCGTGTATCGACGCGGTGGGCCCCGAGCGGCTGCTCTGGGGCACCGATCTGACCATGGACACCGGGTGGGCGAAGCTGCGCCTGCTCGCGCACCTGGTGCCGCCGCCCGCGCTCGAGCTCGTCAAATGGAAGAACGCGGCGAGCATCTTTCCGCGCGCCGCGTTTCCCGCCGACTGATGCGCATCGACGTCAATGCCTTCCTCGGCGCGTACCCCTACCGCCGCGTCCCGGGCACG
>WNFJ01689128.1_pt2 | contig 19222 bp, 17 predicted proteins | sample 5400461 | NCBI WGS metagenome assembly WNFJ01 (sample SAMN13153349, study PRJNA577476) | soil metagenome | isolation source: 115 cm saprolite on Douglas fir-dominated hillslope | place: USA:California | collected 2013-09-17
GTGCTGGCGGTCTTGATGGCCGGGCTCGCGCTCTGGACAGTGCGTAAGCAGCCAGCGAGTTCTGCAGAGTTCGGGAGTGCGCTGGCATTGGTGTTGGCTCTGACCGTATTAATCCTTCCCATGTATGCTCCCTACAATCAGGTTCTGCTTCTGCCCACGATTCTGTCCCTGGTGAGAGAGCGGCCTGCTTTGGTTGTGGCATCGCGGGCAGCGCGAATCGTGTATGCAGCCGCCACTCTGGCGCTCGCCTGGCAATGGATCGCGAGCATAGGTCTCACGGTTACATGGTTCGCTTCGCCGGTGGAAGCGCTCAAGATGTGGAAAGTCCCCTTCTACGCCACTTTTACGCTGCCCGTTCTGGTATTTGTACTCGCTCTTCTTAGCGCGAGCCGTCAACAGAGTGCCTTGCGATTCCGCAAGTCGGCAGAGTAGTCTGGAGCGGACCTCGGGTGCGGACATCTTCAGCCCGGCTAGGCGAAGTGCCGGACACGCATCCGACGGTCTGTACTCCCATGGCCCTTACTGCGATCAGTCATCATTCCCATAGCTCCGGCTCAGGCGTGTTTCCTGCCCTGGTGCTGGTGCAGGGCAACGAGCAGAAGAATATTGTTCTCAACCGCACTCCTTTCAGTGTGGGACGCAAGGTGGACAAAGACCTTGTCATCGCGGATCCCCGCGTATCTCGCGATCACGCCCAGATCGTCCTCGAGGGCGAGGGATTTTTTCTCATAGACCAGGGCAGCAAGCACGGCACTTTTGTTAACGGCGAGCGCATCCAGAGGCAAAAACTTGAGCGCAACGATCGGCTGGAGTTTGGCGCACGCGATTCCGCGTACCTTATCTTCAATCCCGCTCACCAAACCTCGAACACAGCCCGCGAATTTCTAAGCCAGATTTCCGAGAAGATTTCGCCGGAAGCGACCGATCTGGAGAAGTTAACCCTCTTCCTCGAGGCGGCGCGCAAACTGAATACGGCGGGCGTGCTCGATGAAATCCTGATGACCATGTTGGATGTCACGCTGCGGCTCACCCGCGCCGAGCGTGGATACGTCTTTCTAAAGGACGACGAAGGGAAGCTGCGGCTGGCGGCAGGGCGCAATTCCAAGGGCGAACCGCTGCTCGATGACAAAACTATTTCGCATTCCATCCTCGAAGAGTCGTTGCGATCGAACTCGGAATTCCTTCTGACCGATACCAGCCAGTCACTGGACCTGATGGGCCGCCAGAGTATCGTGGCCTACGATTTGCGCACGGTGGTTTGCATCCCGCTGCGCAAGATGCAAGTGCAGTCAACGCGCGGCCTGCAGACGCCGGTGCCTCCTCCCGGCGCGGTGGAGGTGCTCGGAGTTTTATATGTGGACTCTCGTTTCGCCTCGCGCGATATCTCCGGCGTCGGCCAGGACATTCTCCATGTGATCGCGACTGAAGCTGCCTCATTGATCGAAAACGCCCGGCTGGTTCAGGCGGAAGAAGAGGCTCGCCGCTATCAGCAGGAACTCACCATCGCGGCCTCGATTCAGCAGCGGCTGATGCAGGTGAAGATTCCGGACGTGCCGTTTGCCAAATTCCGAGGCAGGAATCTCCCTTGCAAGGCAATTGGCGGAGATTTCTATGACGCGGTCAACACCAAGGAAGGCCTCGCGGTAGTGCTCGCCGATGTCAGCGGCAAAGGAGTGTCAGCGGCGCTGTTGGCGTCCACGCTTCAAGGTATGATCTATTCGCATTTGACCGCAGGGGCGCCGTTGCTGGATGTGGTAGTTGCCATTAATCGCTTCTTCACCGACAAGCTGGTAGGGGAAAAATATGCGACCCTGCTGCTGGCGCGATTGCGCCGCGATGGCGATCTTGAGTACGTCAACTGCGGGCACGTGCCACCGCTCCTGGTGTGCGGAGGTGAGGTGATCCGCCCACCGCACGGCAATGTGCCGGTGGGGCTGCTGGCCGATGCCACCTTCGAGAGCGCGCGTTGCCAGCTCAATTCCGGCGACCGTTTTATCCTGGTCACCGATGGCGTGACCGAGGCAGAAAATGCAATGGGCGAATTCTTCGAAGATTCGCGATTAGAAGAGGTCACGGCCAAGCTCCCAACATGGGAGAGCATACTTTCGGCCGTGTCAGAATTCTGCGCCGGAAATCCATTGAGCGACGACTGTACAGTGGTCGAACTGCTGTACTCCGCTCCTGCCGACTGATAGTTTTGCCGAATAAGGTCGGCGGGCAACTCAGGTGTTTGCCTGAGAAAAATTTCGTAGTGCACTTCCGTTAAACTTAGTCCGGCATTTTCCCGCACGCGAAACACGCCTTCCGCCGCCTCGCGAATTCAGACAACTCCTCTTCCTGCGTCGGCACCCTAGTGTCAATTGAAAGGAAGAAACCTATGCGTAAATCAATGCCTTTGTTTTGGCTATTGAGGCTTGTAGTCCTGCTGCTTGGCACCTCGGGGCTAGTGTTGGCTCAACAGGATGCCACCCCAACCCAGCAGCCCGACGACAAGAGTACAACCGCGGCTCCGGACAACACAGGGAAGAATCAGCGTGACCGGAATGCCTCAGAACCTACTGCGGACCAGCAGAAGGAAAATGAGACGGACCGTGAGCTGGCCCGTCAGATTCGGCGGGCTTTGGTGAGAGACAAATCTCTTTCCACCTACGGCCACAACGTCAAAGTCATTGCACAAAACGGCGTGGTGACCTTGAAAGGCCCGGTAAATTCTGACGAGGAAAAGCGTGCAATCGAGTCGAAGGCCGCCGAGGTTGCAGGTGGCTCCGAAAAGGTCAGGAGCGAGATTGAAGTTTCCGGGGCCGACAAGAAGGCCTCACCCAATAAGAACGACTACAACAAATAATCATCAAGGAGATCCTCATGGCAGGCAAAAATACGGCAGTATTTGGGATTCACCGTTCTCGAGTCAGTGTGGAGAACGCAGTCGATAGGTTGCGGCAGGAAAACTTTCGGAACACCGACATCTCTGTTCTGTTTCCTGAGAACGAGGGGACCAAGGATTTCGCCCACAAGAAAAGCACCAAGGCCCCGGAGGGAACCGCCGCCGGAGCAACTTCGGGTGCGGTAATCGGCGGAGGTTTGGGATGGCTGGCTGGAATTGGCGCGCTGGCGATTCCCGGAGTCGGCCCGCTGATCGCCGCTGGTCCAATCGTGGCCGCGCTCGCGGGTGCTGGCGCCGGCGGAGTAGTCGGCGGCATAACTGGAGCCCTCGTTGGTTTGGGCATTCCCGAGTATGAAGCCAAACGCTACGAAGGCAGAGTTAAAGAGGGAGGAATTCTTCTCTCCGTGCACTGTGACGATTCCAAGTGGGTCAAGAGAGCCAAGGAGATATTGGAGGAAACCGGCGCTGAGGACATCTCTTCCACCGGTGAAACCAAGGGCGACTGGCAGAATGCTGATAAGCCCATGCGTCGCGCGAGCTAGTTCGAGCGTAGCGGCGCAACTAAGTCGGACCACTCCTAAAGCTGGGATAGGCAACTATTCTACGGTGACGCTGTAGTCTGTGCCTTCCCAGCGATTTTCTTTTGGCCAGAAGAAAGTAAAAATGACTTGGCCTCCTACAGGCAGCGACGCGGTCGGCAGGTCCAGTGTGTAAATCCCCAGACCGGTATCCCGAGTATTTGTATCCTGCGAACTCTTCCAACCATCGGTGCTCCAGTGCACCAGTGCAGGCAAAAGCAGCACGATTCGCAGCGTCTTGTTGCGCGGCACGGTGCGGCACTTGTTATTAAACCTCCACCCGAAGATTTGCCGCACAGGTTTCTCGATCAAATAGCGTTGTACCGTCTGGGGCGGCTGATCGAAAATCTTTCCGTCGCGGATAGAACGCCGGAGTTTTACATACTCGGAGTGCGCCCAAACCAACGGACAGGCCGAGCCTGTTGGTTTGCCGCGAAACAGCTCCAGCGTTGGGATATCGGCAGAATCCCAAACCTGCTCCGGAAGCAGGCGGCTGTGATCTGCGGGGGAATTTTCCATGACGGTGAGCAAAGCCTCAGCCTCGTCTCGGTGGCCGCCTGCCAAGGCATAGTGAGCACGCTCTCCCGCCAGTAACGGCCAGGGGCGCCCGATGCCACTGCCGTCGAAGGCTGAACCATCTTTGTGCTCCCCGTAGCCATCGCCGTTGTAGCGATACCAGCACGGTCCTTGCGGCAGCTCCACGGCCAGCAGGGCGTCGATGACTCGCAGAGTGTTCAGAATGCGAGGATCGTCCGCCGAGCGCAAGCCAAAGCGCACCAGCGCCAGAGAATCGGGACTGACGATGTGAGAGGCGCGTTCCAGGTTTTCCCCCGGTGGGCGGTTCTTGATCGGAACGAAACCTTGCGTCGGCGAAGGGGCGCAGTCGGTATCGGGCGGGGCGATGCGAACGTAGTAGCCATCAACCCCGAGTTGTTGTGCGAGGTCGCCGCCGGTCGCGTACACCCATCGCTCGATGTTGTCGTTCCAGGCATCGGCGGCATCCCGCATTGTCTGCGCGTTATCCTTGTGGCCGGTCAGATCGGCGATCTCGGCTGCAGCCAGTAGTGCGGAGATTTCCGCGGCCAGTGTGAATGGAGAGTAGCCGCCATCTTCCTCCCAGCGATCTTGCTGCGTGACCGGGCCATTGCGGAGAATGAAGGTGACGGCGTTCTTCACCATCGGCCACCAACGCTGCAGGTTGCCCAGAGCTTTAGGAGCCTCGCGTCGAAGAAGATCGAGCAGCAGAATGGGAAACGCGGTCTCGTCCATCTGTATTCCGTTCCAGTAAGGACGCCCGTCCAGCCACATGTTCTGCGCCCAGTTCCCCGCGGCCTCCTGTGTGGCCTCCAGATAGCGGAGCACTCTTATAGCGTCGGTAACCGCACCGGCCGCCAGAAGAGCACCGGCCGTTTCGACCAGATCACGCGGCCACACCAGGTGATAGCCGCCCAAATCTTCGTCGCCTTTGTTGAAACCCCAGGGAATCGAGAGGCTGGCAATGATGCCGCCCAGGAAGTCTTTCGATTCGTGTGTGCGCAGCACCGCCACTGACGGGCGGTACAGATCACACTGTCGCGGTGGCTCGTCGAGCTTGAGCAGCGTGGTCTGCCAGTTGTTCCATTGCCTGACGTAGTGCTCGCGAATTTCGGGATAGTCCTGGAGCAGGCTGGATCGTGGTTGTTGCCCGGCCTCACTCCAGATTGCGCCGAAGCCCAAAGCCAGGACGAACTCGCCGTTGCAGGCTTCGAGGTCAATCTCTCCGGTGAACGCAATGTTTCCATTCTCAGCGCGGTCATATTCCCATTCCATGCGGAAATGTTGAGAAAGATCTTGCCAGCCATCGGAAAATCCGGCAAAGCCCACCGACATTTTCTTCCAGGCGGTCGAAGACGCTAGAGACAGCGTGGTGCCGTCGTGTTCGGCGAAGAACATGGGACAGCCTTTGTAGTCGCCGACCCAGCCAGTGTTCCCGTATCCGCAATTGGCAAGATGGGGCGCGAGCAGTGCGTAGAGGTGGTAGTCCGACAACCTGCGCTGCAGGGGCTCGAATCTGATTTTTTGCAGTACCACGTTGCGATAGGGGTCGGTGAGGACCTCCTTGTGAATGCGATAGCGTCCACTGACACATGTGTTGGTTAGCTCGTAGGCCGGAACCCCAGGCTCGAAGGCGCGGTTTTCAAAGGTGCAATGCCGCTTCTCTTCGGAGAAAAACTCACGCCACTCACGCCCGTCGGTGACGATGAACCCCATGTCGCGGGTGCAGGCCTGATCCACGCGCGGGAAGTAGACTTCGTTCAGAATGCCGTGGCTCAGTGTGAACCAGACTTTGCTGTGCTGGTTCAGGGCGGTTCCGACCCCGGTTTTGGCGCTTGATGTCCAGCGAGGAAGAATGCCCGGGCCCCCGGGAGCATGGCGCGTAGGCGAATCGCTCATGAATGTCTGTCCTTGATGGTTTGGAGTAAGAGTGTTCGAATTGAGCCTGCCCCCGAGAATTGACAGAAAGGGAACTTACGAAAGTTTACAGAACAGAATTTACAAAACTTATGACCGGCCTCCCCTGCAAAGTGCATCCAAGTTAGGAGGTTTGGACCAGAATACCCATTGACCCAGGACGTAAATCAACGATAATAGGGCAGGTCGAGCGCAGGCGCATGATGGACTTTTTCAAATCATCAGATGCACGGGTGTTGTACATGATAGCAGTCTTGTGCCTGTGCTTTGTAGCGCAACCGGGGGCGAGTGCAGCCTCGGTGACGAGTGTGGTCTCAAGTTCAGCGCTTGATCATGGATTCGCCGGACTCTACAACCTGGACTTTACCGGCGCGCAGAAAGATTTCGCCACCTGGCAAGCGCAACACCCTGACGATCCGGTTGGTCCGGTAAGCGAAGCCGCCGGCTTCTTGTTCTCCGAGTTCAACCGTCTGGGCGTATTAGAAGCGCAGTTTTATGAGAATGACTCCAACTTCGCAGCGAGATCCAAAGTCACCCCCGATCCTGTGGTGAAACGGCACTTCGAGGCTGCTCTGAGCCGCGTCGATACATTGGCTCACAACCGGCTTGCGAAGGATTCTAAGGATCGCGACGCACTGTTCGCCCTCACGCTGTCAGCGGGCCTCCAGGCAGACTACGCGGCGCTCATCGAGAAGCGGAACATGGCCTCGCTGCATTACACCAAGGAAGCTACCTACTGGGCCCAGCGGCTTTTATCAGTCTGCAGCGATTGCTACGACGTTCATGTCGCTACCGGGTTCAGTAAGTACATTATCGGCAGCATGGCTGCCCCCGTCCGCTGGATGCTGCGCTTGGGAGGAGTATCCGGGGACAAGCAATCTGGGCTCGCTGACCTACAATTAACGGCAGAGCGCGGACACTACCTGGCTCCGTTTGCGCGCATCCTGTTGTCCATTGCCTACGTGCGCGAGAAAGACAGAACGCGCGCCCTGCAATTACTCACTGGCCTGCGCACTGAATTTCCCGGAAACCCGCTCTATGGACGCGAGATCGCACGCCTGCAGACGGGACACTAGCTGCCACCTGCGTTAGTCGCCATCAAACCTCATCGCCGTGTACACTTGAACTTCTTTCGTACGCTGGCCATTCATCAGAAATTCACTCGTTTGTAACCATCCTTTAACACAGCGCCGATAGAAGGGGAACATATTACAACAGGAGGAATTCTCTAGTGATGCGCAGAATCATGCTGCTTTTGTTGTGTGTTGTACTGCCTGTCGCTGTTTTTGGGCAGACCACTCTGAACGGAGCAGGCGCCACATTTCCCAATCCCATGTACTCGAAGTGGTTCAGCGAGTACCACAAGCTGCACCCCGATGTTCAGATCAACTACCAGCCGATTGGAAGTGGCGGCGGAATTCGCCAGGTGATTGCCGGCACGGTCGATTTTGGCGCCAGTGACATGCCGATGACCGACGATCAATTGAGGGAAGCGAAGTTCAAAGTCCTCAATATCCCGACGGTCCTGGGCGCCGTTGTCCCGGCCTACAACATCCCGGGAGTGACGGGAGAAGTGAAATTCACACCCGAAGCTCTGGCGGGAATCTTTCTTGGCAGGATCACGAAGTGGAATGACAAAGCGATTGCGGGCCCGAATCCGGGCGTGAATCTTCCTAATCAGGACGTCCTGGTCGTACATCGCTCCGATGGCAGCGGCACCAGTTTCATTTGGACTGATTATCTGTCCAAGGTCAGTGCTGACTGGAAGAACCAGGTAGGCAGCGGCACTTCGGTGAAATGGCCGATCGGACTGGGAGGTAAAGGCAACGAGGGAGTGGCCGGATCGATTCGGCAGCTGCAGGGTTCGATCGGCTATGTGGAACTGATCTATGCCGTGCAGAACAATATCGCTTACGGCAGCGTGCGCAACGCCGCCGGAAACTTTGTGAGGGCCTCATTGGAAGGAGTCACCGCCGCCGCTGCGGCTGCGCCCAAAATGCCGGCCGATTTCCGGGTCTCGATCACCAATGCGCCTGGAAAAGAGTCCTATCCCATTTCTAGCTTCACGTGGCTGCTTATTCCCGCTCAGTCGAAGGATCCCGCGAAGGGCAAGATCCTGGCGGACTTCTTGAACTGGATGGTGACCGACGGGCAGAAAATGACCGCCGCTCTAACCTATGCGCCGCTTCCAGACAGCGTCGCTGAAAAGGTGAAGGAAGCAATCAAGCAAGTCAAATAACGCCCTCGGGCGTACGCGCCCGTTGGTCGTTCATCAGCGCACCTGGATTTCGGGTCTGGATTTTCGGGTTAAGCAGCCGGAGCTTGGACTGGCGTCCTGGCTCCGGTTTTTTTAAACGGCCTTCCAATCCCTTGTTTAACTTGGGTCGTCTCGCTGCGGTCCTTCCTTCGAATGTTCTATACTGATGGTCTGCTTATGCTCTGGCGGACCGTACTGTTGCCCCTGACTTTCATGTTGAGCCTGATGGCTCCGTGCTTGCACGCCGCCGAAAAGCCCTATTCCACCGGAAGATTTCTCGACATTCAGCAGAAAACCAGGGACAAGGTGGATATGTACCTGGTGAATACTCCGGTGACGACCGCCGTTCCCTATTTCGAGATTTCTATTGAATTCGGGAACACGGACTACGTCGCCGAATACACTCCGCGTCACTCCGCCGAGCAGCTGCCCGAGGCGTGGAGGTCAGGAGAGAGCGTGCAGGGTCGGCTGGACAAGCACCATATCTATCTGCGGCGCTCCGATGGCTCGGAATTGTCGTTCATCATCACCAAGCGAACCCCAGTGTCAAAGGAAACAGTTAAAGAAAAACCTTAAGAATGATGTACTAAACGCGCGTCGATCATGGCCCGTATTTCGCTCGACAATCCAGAGTATTACCTGAATCGCGACACTTCCTGGCTCGCTTTCAATCGCCGCGTGCTGGAAGAGGCGGACGATGAAAACAATCCTTTGCTCGAGCGGCTCAAGTTTCTTGCCATCTCAGCCAGCAATCTGGACGAGTTCTTCGAAATCCGCGTGGCCGCCATGGTGCAGCAGATTGAGGACGGCTATAACGAAGCCGGCCCCGAAGGCGCGACTCTGACGGAGAAGCGTGACCTTCTCAGCCGGTTGACGCACGAGTTTGTCGATGATCAGTACGATTGCTGGAATGCGCGCCTGCGTCCGGCGCTGGCGGAGAACGGAATTCGCGTGCTGGGATTGCACGAACTGGAGCCGGAAGCACGCCGTTTCGTCGACGAATACTGCGAGAAAGAACTTGACCCGCTGCTCACCCCGGTCACCGTGGATCCTGCGCACCCTTTTCCGCGGGTGATCAACAAGGCGCTCTGCGTGGGCTTCCTGCTCCGGCGCCGTCGCCGTTCTGCGCTGACCTACACCGGCGTGGTCGCGGTGCCCAGGGCTCTGCCGCGGTTGGTACGCCTGCCGTCGGAAGGAACAGCGGATTTCATTTTTCTCGCCGACCTGGTGGCACATCACGCGGTGGGCATGTATCGCGGCTACGATATTGTCTCGTCTGCGCCCTTCCGCGTGACCCGCAACAGCAATCTCTACCTGCAAGAGGAAGAGGCGCGCAGCCTGCTGGAATCGGTACGCACCGAATTGCATAACCGACGCAAGGGCGACGCCGTACGCCTCGAGATCGAGGCCGACGCCGATCCGGAAATCATCGATCGTCTGCGCACGGTGTTTGAGCTCGATCCCTGGCAGGTTTTCCCGGTGACCGGGCCAGTGAACCTTTCTCGCGTGTTCAACATTTACGACCAGGTTCAGCGTCCCGATCTCAAGTACCGCAGCTTTGCCCCGCGGGAGTTGCGGCTGACGGCGAAGTCGAAGGATTTGTTCGAAGAACTGCGGCGGCATGACATCCTTCTGCATCATCCCTTCGATTCCTACGATGCAGTCATTTCCTTCATCGAGTCAGCTGCGGAAGACGACAACGTTCTCTCTATCAAGCAAACTCTCTATCGCACCAATGAGCATTCCCTGATCGTTCCGTCCTTAATCGATGCTGCATCTCGCAAGGAAGTTACGGCCGTGGTGGAATTGAAGGCGCGCTTCGACGAAGCGTCGAATATCCGTTGGGCCCGCGATCTCGAAGACGCCGGGGTACAGGTCTTTCATGGACTGGTCGGCCTCAAGACTCACTGCAAACTTTCGCTTCTGGTGCGGCGCGACCCGGATGGCGTGACGCGCAGTTACGCGCATATCGGCACCGGGAACTACAACGCCACGACCGCTCGCATTTACACCGACCTCAGCTTGTTCACGGCGGATCCTCAGGTTACGCGAGCGGTGCACGACGTCTTCAGTTTCCTGACCGCGTATGCGGAGAATCCAAGCTATGAGCCACTGCTGGTCGCGCCCCTCGATCTGGCGGAGAAGTGCATCGCTTTGATCGATCGAGAAACCGAACACGCTCGCCAGGGCCGCGAAGCGCGCATCATCGCCAAGATGAATGCGTTACTGGACAAGAACGTAATCCAGGCTCTCTACCGCGCTTCGCAGGCGGGGGTCGAAGTTGATCTCATCGTTCGTGGCATCTGTGCCTTGCGCCCTGGGATTCGGGGCGTCAGCGACCGCATCCATGTCCGCAGCATCGTTGGGCGATTCCTGGAGCATAGCCGCATCTATTACTTCGCCAATGACGGCGACCCGGAAATCTACACCGGCAGTCCTGACTGGATGCCGCGCAATCTGTATGAGCGGGTCGAAGTGCTGGTGCCGTTGCGCGAGGAGTTGCTCCGCGAACGCGTTCGCCATGAAATTCTCGATGCCTATCTCGCGGACAACCGCAAAGCGCGTATCCTGACCAAGGATGGAACTTACATTCGCCCGTGGCAGTTGGTGGGCAGTAAGCGCAAGAACAAGCCTCCCGTGGGTGCTGCAGCTTTCAACGCGCAGGAGTTCCTGATTGACGTGGCGGAAGGGAAGCAGGCCGCCCTTCCGTCTGCCACCGAAACCAGAATGCGCAGGCTTCTTGTGGGGTTTCTTGCGTCACGCCAATGCGGGTGTGCACCTGATCAACCCCAAGAAGGATGAAAAGCGTGCCCTCGACAAGGAGGGTATCGAACAGTGCGGTTACATTGGACGCGCGCTGGCCGCGCTCGAAGTGCAGGTGGACGCTATCGTTTCCAGCCCGCTGAAGCGTGCTACTCAAACTGCCTCTCTGGTGGGCAACGAGCTCGGGTATGAGGGCCAACTCCAGATCGATTCCGGACTTCGTCCGGAGGCGGGTTTGGCCGACTTTCGCAAGCTTCTGGAAAAATACGCCAAGCAGGAAGCAATCATGGTCGTCGGGCACAATCCCAATCTCAGCCAGTTCCTCGGGTCCGTGATCAGTGATTCGGGTTGCGAAGCCTCCGTGGAGCTGAAGAAGGGAGCCGTGGCCAAGGTAGAGATGCGGCGCACTTCCGGCACTCTGCAGTGGTGCTTGACACCAAAAGTCGCCCGCGCCCTCTATGCCACTGCCGTGGAAAGTTCGCGTCCGAAAATCTCGCGGAAGTAAGTGCAGTCCTTTTCGATCGCCCAGAGTTCCAGATCCACTCCCATTCTCCGGCGGGGAACCAGCGTCAGGCGCACGTCTGCGGCGCGCACTCCAACTCGCACTTTTTGCACCGCCCGGCTGCGGCCAAGATTCAGGGAGCGGGCCAGGCGCAAGAGCAAGATTGCTTTTTGCACTCCCGATCGATCGGCGGGATCGATAGCCTTCATCGGCACGTCTTCTACAGTCGGGCGTGACTTTCCCAGATAGCGGGCAATCGCCGCGATGAGGCGGCGCTGTTGCGGCGTGTATCCCAGGATTTCAGAGTTCGAAATGATGTAGTGGGTGTGCCGGTTGCGTCCGGTTCGGTTCACGAAGTCTCCGACTTCGTAAAGCATCGCCGCGGCGGAAAGCCACTCGCGGTATTCGGGCGGCAGGCGGTGCACGGACCGCAGCCCGGTAAACAGGAACATAGCGGACTCGCGGACGTCGAGCGCATGTTTCCGGTCGATGCCATAGTGTTTGACTGCTCTGGCAATTGACTCCCACCGCTCAGACTCGATCTGCCTTCCTGACCGCGTGCTGCGATCATATTCGGCGGCCATCTGCGCCAGGATGCCGTCGCGAAGGCCAAGAGGCGAGTAGCGAAAGGCTTTCAAACGGAAACGGTCGAGTAATTCCTGGTACACCATGGCGCCCGCGACTACAATTTCGGCGCGGCGTGGGCCGATCCCCTCGATTTTTCGCCGTTCCGCTACCGGCAGACGCGCCAGTTGCTTGGCGATCCGGCTCATCTCGGCCCGCGAAACCGCCGGGCGCTGGCGATTGGGAGACTTCTTCCGCAGATGCGCCGCCGCGGCGGCGAGTGCCGCGGCGGTCCCCGAAGTCGCGATCACATTTCTTACTCGCCCCGCAGCGATGCGCGGCGCGATGCGTCCCACCTCGCGCGCCATGAACCCGCGCAGGCGTTTGAGTTCTCCTTTGCGCGGTGGATCATGGCGAAGAAATTCATCAGTCAATCGCACCGCTCCCAATGGGAGGCTGACCGTATCGCGGATGTGACCCGCCTGGGACACCGTCAGCTCGCAGCTGCCGCCACCAAGATCAATCATCAGCGTGGGCAGGCTGTCCACTCGCCGGCTGGAAACCAAACCAAGGTGGATGAGTCGCGCTTCTTCCACTCCGGAGATAATCTCCACCCGCCAGCCCGTAGCCGAACGCACCCATTCCAGAAAAGCTTGCGAATTTCGGGCATCGCGCAACGCACTGGTCGCCACCACTCGCACGGTATCGGTCACCACCTGCTGGGTGGCGCGGTGAAAGCGCCGAAGGACTTTAATGGTTTCCGCCATGGATTCGGGCGTCAGGAATCCGGAGCGGAAGACACCTTCGCCAAGGCGCGTGACTTCGCGATCTTCATGGATCGGCCGGAGGCGGTGTCCCTGCAGGCGCGCGATCTTCAGCCGCACAGAGTTCGAACCGATGTCAACCGCGGCAAACGTGGGCATGGGGAAGCCTCACAGTTTACATGCAGAAGGGAAGAACGTCACCGATCTTGTAAAAGGGTAGTTTCCTAATTGACCACGACACAAAGGGGCACAAAGGAAGGCTCCAAAAGATTCATACCTTTGTGTGACTTCGTATCCTTGATGTGGTTGACGAATTTAGGAAGTACCTGAGCAGCATTCCCGTAGAGAAGTCATGCGGCGGAACTAACCGGTACAACAGGTGCACCAGTCTTCGTGTTCTGTTTTCTCGACTTGGCTGGCGCAGAACTTTGCCGTTTCAAGTCAGGTCGTACCAAACGCGTGCTCGATAACGCAGCCGCTGCATGCCTGAACTTCGCTCCGCTCACATTGTGGAGCACGGCCACCAGCGGCGATTCGTGAACATCCCCCAGGCGCTTGGCTGCACTTTGCGTCAGCATAAGCCAATCATGCCAGTCGCCGAGAGCGTCCTGGGCGCTCTTGAGTTGCGCAATGAACTGGTCGACTTCAGGAGACTTTACGGCGAACTCGGCCGCATAGCGCGCCCTTTTCCCGGCAATGCGGTACTGATGGAGCATGTCGTTCGTCGGTGGGCTCTGGGGGCGCGCAACTCGCGTCATCATTTGCTGCGCGACCACTAGAGGATCTCGGAGCGTATCCGAGCTCAAGTCCTTCGCCGCTCGCCTGAGGCGCTTGCGAACTTCGCGAGTCGTCTCTTTTGTCAGAGCCTTGCGCAACTTCTTCTCGTGCTCGGCGCGAAGTTCAATCAAACTCTGGAGCAGCAGCGTCTTGCGCCGTGGCTCCTGTGGAATTTTCAAGCTTCGCAGCGCGGACAGTTGTACGTCGAGGTCGCGAACTTTGCCGGCCCGCTTGCGGATCCGCTTCAGCAGGTTCAATAGCTTCTTATCGTTGCGGGTCCGATTCGGTGCCAGCTCTTCAAGCAGCGTTTGCACGCGGCGCGTTCCGGTGCGGAAACCGTGGACGCTCTCCGGCTTCAGCTTGGAGGAGAGCTTCAACAGCTCCCGCTCAAGCTTCTGGAACACAAGCCGGCTTCGCTCAGGCGCGATCGACATACCAAGTTTCGGTTCGGCAGATGAAAATACAGGCTAATTCGCGGAAACGCAACCTCAAGATGATGAAGATCATCTCGACTTCTAGTTAGCACTAAGTTCAAATCTCGAACGCAGCTGAAAAAGCAGAGGCATTTTAACATCTTTGTAACAACTGTCTGCTACGGTTGAACGTGAATGGCCAATCCAGCTTTCCATAGGCCTGACATGCCCCGTCCGCAACCTGTTGAGCAGACGAAAGTTAGAGGCGCTCCAGGGGCTGCGTCGGCTGCGCCCATACTCCCTGCTCCGAGCGAGATCCCTGATCGCATCTTTGAGGGCGCCATGCTGGCGTGTGGGCTGGCGGTGCTGGGCCTGCTGGTTCTGATCGTCTACGAGCTGGTCACACGCTCGGCGCTCTCCTGGCACGCCTTTGGCTTCAGGTTTTTCTCTGGCAGTGACTGGGATCCGGTCAACGAGCAGTTTGGCGCCTTGCCGTTCATCTATGGGACGCTGGTTTCATCCTTACTGGCACTGATCATTGCGGTTCCTCTGTCGATCGGGGTAGCGGTCTTTACCACCGAGATGTGCCCACCTGTATTGCGCGGTCCCCTGTCCTTTTTTGTGGAGCTCCTGGCCGCGATTCCCAGTGTGATCTATGGCCTATGGGCGATCTTCGTGCTCGTTCCAATCCTGAGCCACCATGTTCAGCCATTCCTCGCCAAGACATTGGGCTGGACGGGATTATTTGAGGGACCTTCTTTCGGTTATTCGATGCTGGCTGCGGGCGTCATTCTGGCCATCATGATCGTGCCCATCATTTCGTCGATAACTCGCGAAGTGTTGATGGTAGTGCCGCAGCATCAACGCGAGGCCGCGCTGGCATTGGGCGCTACGCGCTGGGAGATGATTCGCATTGGCGTGCTCCGCAATGCCCGCGCCGGAATCATGGGTGGAATCATTCTGGGGCTCGGTCGAGCTCTGGGTGAAACCATGGCAGTCACTATGGTGATCGGAAACCGCCCACAGATCGTGAAATCCCTATTTGCCCCCGGATACACCATGGCCAGCGTTCTGGCCAATGAGTTCAGCGAGGCCACGGGCAACGTCTATCTTTCCGCTTTAATCGAGATTGGTTTGGCCCTTTTCCTGGTGACCATCGTAGTCAACGCGCTGGCGCGATTGCTGGTCTGGACCGTCACGCGCGGGCAGCCTGCGAGGGGTCATGCCTGAACGCGCCAAGACCGTTCGCCCCCAGGGCACCGTACCCCCGATCAGCCTGCGACGCCGCATCACCGACCACGTGATGACCGGCGTCGCTGTTATGACCGTGATCTTGGTGCTGGTGCCGCTGATTGCGATCTTTGGCTATCTTCTTTACCGCGGCGTCGGGTCAATCAACTGGGCCTTCCTCACCCAGACTCCGAGGCCGGTGGGTGAACCCGGCGGCGGGATGGCCAATGCCATCGTGGGTTCCGGCCTCATCCTTGGGATTGCAAGCCTGATTGGAGTGCCGTTCGGAGTAGGCGCCGGAATCTACCTCGCGGAATTTGGACGCAATCGCCTGGGTGACGCGATTCGATTCACCGCTGACGTTCTCAACGGCGTTCCTTCGATCGTCGTTGGCATTGTTGCGTACTCCATTGTCGTGCTGTATCAGAGACATTTTTCCGCGCTGGCGGGCGGGGTCGCACTGGCGATCATGATGGTACCCACGATCACGCGCACAACTGAAGAGATGCTGCTGCTGGTGCCGCAAGCGCTGCGCGAGGCCGCGTACGGACTCGGCATTCCACGCTGGCGCACCACGCTCTCGATCACGCTGCGCACGGCTACTTCGGGTGTGATCACGGGGATCATGCTGGCCTTTGCCCGCGTTGCCGGAGAAACAGCGCCGCTGCTCTTCACCGCTTTCGGCAACCAGTACTGGAACCTGCGCACCGATCAACCTACGGCCGCGTTGCCGCTGCAGATCTACGTGTACGCTAATTCGCCCTATGATGACTGGCACCGCCAGGCATGGGCGGGCTCGTTCGTGCTGATCCTTCTTATCGTCAGCGCAGTTGCGGCCGTGCGCTATGCCGTGCGCCGTGGTACTTTCGGAGCAGCTTAACTTATGGGCGTTGGAATCCAGGTCGAGAACCTGAATGCCTGGTACGGCAAAGGGCAGGCCTTGTATGACATCAATCTGAAAGTCGCGGCCAATCATGCCACGGCTTTGATTGGCCCCTCCGGCTGCGGCAAGTCGACGTTTATTCGCTGCCTGAACCGCATGCACGAGACGATTCCCGAAGCGCGCGTCGAGGGCCGGGTCCGCATCGGCGAAATCGACGCCTACAACGGCACCTCGCCTACCCAATTGCGGCGCCGCGTGGGCATGGTCTTCCAGAAGGCAAACCCATTTCCAACCATGTCGATCTACGACAACGTTGCTTCCGGACTGAAATTGAATGGCTTCCGCGACCGGCGCAAGCTGGATGAAGTAGTGCAACGCTCCCTCGATTCCGCCGCTCTGTGGGACGAAGTCAAGGATCTGATTCACAAGAAGTCGGGCGCCAGCCTTTCGGGTGGGCAGCAGCAGCGCCTCTGCATCGCGCGTGCCCTGGCGGTCGAACCCGAGGTTCTGCTGATGGACGAGCCCTGCTCGGCGCTCGATCCAATCTCGACCAGCAAGATTGAGGAGTTGATCTTTCAGCTCAAAGAGCGCTATACCATTGTGATCGTTACCCACAATATGCAGCAGGCGGCGCGCGTCGCCGAGTTTACCGGCTTCTTTCTGCTGGGCAAGTTGATAGAATTCGACCGGACGGAAAAAATCTTCACCAAACCGTCCGATAAAAAGACGGAAGACTACATCACAGGCAGGTTTGGATAATGCGCACGCGCTTTCAGCAAGGCCTCGATGATCTACGGCAGAAACTGCTTCGTATGGGCGGCATGGCGGAGCAGGCGGTAGACCGCGCTCGCCAGGCCTATGTGGAACGCGACCTTACGCGCTGCCAGATGGTGCTCGAGGGCGAAGGTCAGATCAACATCGCTGAACGCGAGATCGACGAAGCTGCGTTCGATCTACTGGCTATGCAGCAGCCCATGGCCGTGGACCTGCGCTTCATTCTTGCCGTCACCAAGATCAATTCGGACCTGGAACGCGTCGGCGACCAGGCTGTGAACATTGCCGAACGCGTCATGGATATGGTGGAGCTTCCCGCCGCCGACCTTCCCGTGGACATCGCTCGCATGGGCGCAGCGGTGAGTGCCATGGTGCGGCGCGCGCTGGAATCGTTTATCGAGGGCAAGGTCGAACTTGCCCAGGCAGTTCTCGAAATGGATAGCGTCATTGACCGCATGCGCGACGACGCCTTCATCCAGCTGGTGAAGACCATGAACCAGCGGCCCGAGGTCGTCCGGCAGGCACTGGACGCCTTGCTGGTTGCCCGCAACCTGGAACGCGTTGCCGACCACGCCACCAACATCGCCGAAGATGTGATCTTCTGGGTACAAGGTTCCGATGTCCGCCATAACGTGCTGGCTGAGGCAGCGGAACCTCCAGAGTCCGCGCAACACAGAACTTCGGGCCACTAGCGGGTTACGAAGAAACCTCGGACTCGCATCAAGTCATGACTTCAGATGTTCAGTTTCATGGTGGTCGGTCGTGGTGTAAGAGTTGAGTGCATTTCAGGTCATGAGTTCCGTCGTTGCTGTAAGCTTTTGGAATAGGATTAGGTCATGACCTTCAGTCCTGCTTTAGGTTTGGATTCGTATCGGGGCACGACTTCAGTCGTGCCATAAGCTGCTAAAAAATGGATACGGCTTTAGCCGCTGCAGTTTAATTTGTCGCGCCAGATGTTTCGTCAGCAGCCGGCCGCCGACGAATTTCTGCTGGCGTACCTGATCAAATTTTGACCGCCCGCTTGGCATTGAATTACGCTCATCACTTTGATTTTCTTGCAGCAGTCTCCGCGGAGGCGCCGTGATTTGTTCTTACCGCAGAATTCTTGTCTCTGTCGTCCTATGTTCTCTGACCGCAGCGGCGCCCAGCCTGGCGCAGCAGACGCCTCGTCGGCCTGTGCCGCTGCCCACCAGCAAGATGTTGTCCGTGCCCGCACCCGGGCGCGTTGCAGACACAAATAGCTTTCCCACCGCGCTGGTCATGAGCCCGGATGGCCGCTATGCCGCGTTACTGAATGGCGGCTACGGAACCCAGGAGACGCTGGCGCACCAGTCGATTGCCATCCTTGACCTGAAGACGAACCGCATCTCGGATTTCCCCGAAGCCCGGCTGGGCGAGGAAGCTCACCAAAGCTATTTTCTGGGATTGTCTTTCAGTTCGGACGGCAAGCACCTCTATGCTTCCATCGGCTCCCTGACTGATCCCACCGGCGAAAAGTCCGGCAACACCGGAAACGGGATTGCTCTCTACACATTCGCGAACGGTAAAGTGACGCCCGAAAGATTTATTCCGATTGCGCCGCAGCAACTGGCGGCCGGGAAGAGAGTTGCCGTCGGTCTGCTGAAGACGCCGCCACGCACTGCTATTCCTTATCCGGCTGGATTGGCCTTGATTGCTGCAGCCGGCGCACCCGACAAACTTCTGGTGGCCAACAATCTTTCCGACAATGTTGTGCTGCTTGATCCGGCAAATGGCAAAGTGCTGCAAAGCTTCGACCTGAGCACCGGCGATCTGGTACCGTCGTCGTTCCCGTACACGGTGGTCGCCACCCGCGATGGCAAACGCGCCTGGTGCAGCCTGTGGAACGCTTCGCAGGTGGCGGAACTCGACCTCATCAGCGGAAAGGTCGTCAGGTGGATCAAACTGGAGGAGCCGAAAGACCCGATCGCTCCCGGCTCGCATCCCACTGCCATGCTGCTGAGCCCGGACGAGAAGCGGCTTTACGTCGCGCTGTCGAACGTGGATGCGGTCGCCGTGATCGCAACCGAGAATGGGCTGCCGTCTAGTCTGCACCACACCCAAGGACCAGAAGCTTGCGGGAACCTATCCGACAGCATTGGCCCAGTCCGCCGATGGTAAACACTTGTTTGTCGCAGACTCATCCCTCAACGCGATCGCGGTTCTTGACGTCTCCGCCGGCGCTCATGTTTCTTCGCCTGACACCGTCTCTGGAGCACCCATGGGTTTCATCCCCACCGACTGGTATCCCAGCGCACTCGCGGTCCACGGCGACGATCTCTTCATTGCCACGGCCAAGGGCGAGGGCACGCGCCCGAACAAGGACCTGGGGAAGACCGCGTACGAGATGAAACATCACCGCCA
>WNFJ01575960.1_pt1 | contig 19218 bp, 23 predicted proteins | sample 5400461 | NCBI WGS metagenome assembly WNFJ01 (sample SAMN13153349, study PRJNA577476) | soil metagenome | isolation source: 115 cm saprolite on Douglas fir-dominated hillslope | place: USA:California | collected 2013-09-17
TCCGGAGGACGCCAACCCGCGCGGCTACCTGGACCTGGCGCTCTCCCTGGAAGATGTGAAAGCCACCATCTGGGAACGGAACTAGAAAATGCGCAAAGATGGCTGGACCTACTGGACAACAGGCCTACCCGACGACTCGGAAGCCTTTCAGGACTTGCAACGCCTGGCCGACGAACTCGGCGTCACCAAAGCAGAGGCAACCCGGCTCTTGCTCATTGCCTACTCCAAGGCGAGTCGCGGTGAGTGGAGCCAACTCTGGGGGTTTAGCATGGCCCCGGTGGTCACCTCGCCTTACCTCGTTCAGAACGGGAAGGGGGACATCAGGAGCATCGAACTACAGCAGCGACGCCGGCGCAGCGCAGCTGCTGCAGCCGTCGCGTTAGACCTGGAGGAGTGACTCCCTGTCGTGCCATCTCATAGCGCGTTGTTTGTGGAGCCTGGCAGCTAGATACGCAACGGAAAGGACATCTCACACATGACCGAGAGAAACAAGTACCTCTCATCCTCAGATGACGAATTCTTAGCGCGTACGTATGAACTCAAGACATTGGCCGAGGGCGTGCGCGGCATCCCTGATGTGTTCTTCACGCCAGAGGAAAAAGCAAGCATCCTCTCCGAACTGGACGAAACGCGCTCCATCGTCAAGGAACTACAACGCCGTGGTTATGGCACGGTGTTGCGTATTGAACGAAAGAGGGAACAGATGAAAGAAGTCAGGAAGCATATCATTACTGCTGCACGCTTCACGCTGCTGGTAGTAGGCCCAGCAAGCCTTATCGCAGGGATCGTCCTCCTGGTGAGCAACAATGATGCCATCAGTAGCATCATCTTTTTCAGTGTCTTCGCCGTTGATTTGCTCGCTGTAGCTCATTGGTCAAGGCGACAAACTGTCAGGCAGAAACAGAAGAAGGGAACTACCCCAATACCGGAAGCGCAAATGACTGTTCATGCATTTATCGCTCACATGAAGATGCACCCCGAACAGCTTCCAGCAGGCATGACAGAATTCGACCTGGAACGTTTCCGCAAGCTACATAGCGGGAAAAGCCAGGCAGGAATCGACCAGTGGGTCGAGCAATGCAGCAGGAGGACACATGAGCAGCATAGCTAGATCCCTCACCACTCAAGTGAACAGAAGCGGATGCCAGCAGGCGAACCCTGGTCAGACTATCGGTGGCGATCCACAGAGGCCGCGTATGCAACCTGGACGACCGGGGTCAGAAGAGAGGAACAAGCGTATGCGTACCACTCCCGTCGTTGGCATGTCCCATTCCATACTGAGGCCAGCATGCGCCTGTAGACGTTGCCGTGCGCGTCGTGCGCGATGCACGCCCCGGATTGTGGAGTCAACCCTCATCACGGAGCAGCCTCTAACAGCCGGTTGGAAGCAACGATCATGGCACACTGAGTCACAACATGTGAGACATCTATGGGCTGTGGCGAATAAACTACAGAGCAACCTACCAGGATTGTGCTTGAGAAACATATTCGCCTTCTCGTTTATTCGCCACACTACCATCCCACGAGCAACAAGGATGGTACGGCTTGGTGTCCAATCACGGTGGGGCCTTTCGAGTGTTAGCCTCCTGCTGCTCGTGCTGCTCCTCCTCACAGGGATGGGGATGCTCTGGGACCTTGGTCCACTGGCTCCACTTCTTTTCCGGCCCACGGCCACCGTCACCATTGTGCCGACACGCCTGGACAGCCAGGCCACACTGCTTATCACCGCAGTAACAGGGACACCTGACCCTGCCCGGCACGAGGTTGCAGCACGCTTCGTGTCCGCGACCACTCCAGCGAGCGTTTCGAGCGGACAGGCATCAGGCGTTACTCACGTGCCAGCCGTGGCAGCGGGTGGAACACTGACCTTTTACAACGCGGCAACCTACCCACAGACTATTGCGGCAGGTACAGTGCTCACCGGAGCCGACGGCGTGCAAGTGGTCACTGATGCTGCGGCAGCTATCCCGGCGGGCAATCCGCCCCTGTTCGGCGTCGTCACCGTGAGTGCTCATACGCTCCAAGCAGGCCCCCATGGCAACATTGCGGCACTAGATATCGATGGGTTGTGCTGCGCGGCTGGCGTGGCCGTCAAGAACACAGCAGACTTTTCCGGGGGACAGGATGCACAGACCTATACAACGGTCGGGCAAGCGGATATCGATGGTCTCGCACGTCCCCTGATCGACACGCTGACGCGGGATGCACAGGCAGAGGTACGGGTACAGCTTCGCCCATCTGAGTGGATGGTGACCATCCCTGCCTGTTCCAGCGCGGTCAACGCCAATCACCCCGCTGGAAGCAGAGCCACGCAGGTGACCGTCACGGTCACTGTGACCTGCCGAGCTGAGGTATACGATCAGCAGGCTGCTCTGCTACTCGCTGCGAATTCCTTCACGCAGGAGGTGACCACCACGCTTGGGACGAACTACGCACCAGCGAGTCGGGTAACGACAACGCTGGTCGGGGTGACGGTGACCGATCCGAAGCGTGGAACGCTCACGCTCTCCATCGAGGCCGGGGGCGTCTGGGTCTATCAGTGGAGCCCGAAGCACCTGGGGGCGCTGACAAAGCGCATTGCAGGCACACAGAAGCAGGAGGCGCTCGTGCTCTTGCTCCGTGAGGCAGGAATACAGACCGCTAGCATACACCTCTCCGGGGGTGAGGGTATGACGCTGCCAGCAGACCCGAGTCAAATCCTCCTCACCGTGGCTGGTGAGCAAACAACAGAAGGAGGAACACAGGTGTAGTAGGTCAGCATGGGGCAAGCTTGGGCCTGGCTCTCTCAGATTGTTTTTGTAGTGCGTTCACTGTAGCCCAAAACGACTGGGCGCCTGACCTCTGCCAATTGTTTTGCCGCAACGCAGAGTGTCAAGCGCCAATCTTGCGGAGGATCCGCCGCTGTTATTATAACATAACGCTCGGCGACCTCCGTTGCGGAGGAAATTAGATACAATGGCTAGCTTGTTGAGCAAAGCATACCGCCGCAGATGTTATTTCTGTCGTCATGTAGGCCCCGACGAGGCCTACCACAGCGACATCTGCCTGCGCCACCAAGCGCTGATCTCACTCCGGCTGTTCGTCCTCTTAGCGCGTTGTGGCCGCTTTGGAAAGCTCTGGAGGTTCGTGAAATGGTGACAACAACGCTTCTCCAGCTTTTCATCGGGCTCGTGATTCTGGTAAGTATCGGACAGATCTACCTTATCGGTCGGTATCTCCTCTGGCCGCGTATCTGCCGCGTCACACACTGCCCCTGGTGCTGGCAGGACGCCGGGCTCGAGCGCGACTTTCCAGCACCCTGGTCATCGACGATTTGCACGTACCATAGCCGCCAGCTCCTCACACAGTCGAGGACGCGTTGCCTGACCAGGCACTTGCCCGCTACTCCCGCCACTCAGCCTACAGTCGTGGTGCGTCAGGCCGAGGAGGTGCAGATATGGGTATGAAGTCGATGCCACTCAGCTTCTCGCCAGCGCTGCCTTGCCTGGCTTGCCGAGCGCTCGTCACCCAGGGACTCATCTATCAGATGAGCTCTCAGGTATGGCAGCTTCTACCCTTATGCGATATCCACATGGAAGAGCCAGACGAGCCAGTTCCTCTCAGCACACTGCGATGCCGCATCAGCGAACAGCTTGCAGAGATCCAACACCTCCAGCGCAGGAAACGCCGTGTTATGCGTGCCTATGTGCGGCAGCGCAGGCACCATGCCCCTATCAAGGCGCTGCGCGCCCTCCGCTGGCAGCTCAATCGGATGTATAAGCTCCAGGCCGAGGCGATGGAGGTGGTCATATGATCGAGATGCGCACACCAGAACAACTAACGGTTACTGAGCTGATCCAGCAGTCGCGCAGGGAGATCGCTCAGTTCGTGCATCAGCAGGCAACAGATGACTCCTGCGCATTTGAATTGTTCCGCCGCGCCATCGTGCAACGAGACGAGCAGGCGTGGTCTGGTATCTACGGACTGTACAACGCTGTGATCAGCTCGTGGATTCTTCGCCAGGTTCCGAAGCTTGCCGACGAGGACCTTGAAGCTCTGGTTAACAGGGTTTTCGCCAAGTTCGCCCACGCCATGAATGCACAGAAGGAGAGGGATTTTTCTTGTGTGCGGGCACTCCTGGGCTACCTCAGGCGCTGTGTTGAGAGTGTTGTTGCTGATCACTGCCGGTCACAGCGGGCGCGGCTACGCGAGGAAACGTTCGAGTTCCTCGACCAGGAGCCGGTGCTTGACGATCCTGCTGATCTCGTCGCGACACAACTTGCTGCCCAAGAGCTATGGCAGCTCATTTGGAAAGAGGTGACGAGTGTAGAAGAGCGCCTGATCGTCCAGCTTGTGTGCGCCCTGGGCCTCTCCCCACGTGAGCTGCAGCGGCGCTATTCGCACGTGTTCACGTCTGTTGACGACATCTACCGTATCAAAAGGAACGTCCTGGAACGTCTGCGGCGCAATAAGGAGCTGCTTCAACTCCTGGACCGCCAGTCTCCCCACCAGCCGCGAGAGGTGAGACATGCAAGCTAAACTCTACGCATACAACTACCAGCAGCGCCGAGAGGAAACATTCAACCGCGCCGGAGGCCAGTGCGAGAACATTCTGGCCAATGGGGAACGCTGTCCGGTGAGACTGGGCCAATGGCGCATCACCCACTCGAAACAGCTTCAATTCGAGCAACTCATTATCCACCATCCTAACGGCGACCCGGAGAACCCGGATGCCGAGATGATCGCCATCTGCTGGGCCTGCCACATGCGCTTGCACCGACGGCCTGGACCTGGGCGCACAAAAGCGACCGCACAAAAGCAGGGGTACGAAGTTATCCGCGTTCCCTACCTGATGGACCTGCTGGCCCGCGCCGGGTTCCGCACCTGGTCAACTGCTAACGGTCGCGTCGGCTGGCAGATTGGCGCATTGGCCAGCGAGGCCAACGACCACATCGACGCACTTACTATGGCACTCCACTGGCTGACCGGCGAGATCCGCGATCTCCAGAGCAAACTTGATCACCTTCAGGAGAACCACACGATGCCCGTACATACTTCCAGACCCACACAACAAGAGCGAGAGCAGGATCGTGCCATCCGTCTCCAGTACGCTGAACAGCGCCGCGCTGGTGACCAGGCGCTTCGTCAGCCTCCCGCCCGTTGCACCCGCATTGCCGAGGATACTGCTGTCTTGCTCAACGCTATCCTCGGCCAAACAGAAGCAAACACAACAGAAATATTCCCTTGTGAGCAACAGGAGCAGGCAGAAAACCTGCGCGTGATAGCCATCATCACACACGGAAGAGAAGAGGCCGCCTCCTATGCAGGGAGCAGCAGTCTAAGAGGGCAAACATCATGAACTCGTATCATTTTGTGATTGTCTATGACGCCGCCAGGCAACAGCCTGAGCAAGGTGAGCGTGAGAGGAGCGCAGTACATGCCTAGCATTGTAGAAGCCACGACCAAGAAGTCCCTGGCCGACATGAACCCGGAGGAGCTGTACCAGTGGTTAGTGAAGCGGCGAAAGCTGCTCACTCGGCACAAGCGTTTTGTCCAGCGGTATCTTGACCGTCGGCGGCGCTGGCGCGGGAAACAGTCCTACAACGACCGAGAGTACATCCGGTTTCAAAGACTGGCCGACGACCTGCTGGAGTTGCTAGATGGTGTGCTGTTCAACGTTGAACAGCACACACAAGATGCTCCCAGCGAGAAAGAAGGCACGCTATGAGCACAATACCTGCACAGAGTGCTCAGGTGCAGCAGGAAGAAGCACAACCGGAGGCGCAACTGCAGCGTACACACGCGCGCTACGCTTATGACGCGCTTTGGCAAGCTGATCTAGCGCGATGTGAGCGTGGGAAGCCTCCTGTCCTTGGGACATGTTGCCGCTGTGGCGGCACACTGTTCGGCAAACGACGAGGCGAAGGTTTTGCATTCTTCGCCGGTCTCCCCACCAGCGATCCGCACAGCTTTCAGCATCCTGTGCAAACCTCTGCACGAGCGTCGTTGCTCGTGAAGCCGATGAAGCATCAACTGAGAGAATGGAGGTGATCGATGATTTCCTTTATCCCGACCACAATTACCATCAAGACAATGCAGGATGAGCAAGCCATAGACCGTGAGATAGAAGCGATGGTGGCACAAGGGACCGGCCTGGCCTACATCAAGCACCCACAGACTGAAGATGAGGCGGTGGCGATTACCCTCACCCATGTGCCGAGTGGGACCCGCGTTGGCGGCGCCTGGTGGGCTTCCAGTGAGCAAGAGGCTCAGCAGTGGATTGAACTGCTGGCTGAGATTGCAGACTGGACGCAGTTTTTTCCGACCATCAGGCCGGGCAGGCACTGGAAGGTACTCCACCTGGCAGCGATTGGTGCGCTCCACGAAGTGGGAGAGGAGGCATCATGACAGGAAAAACTTCTATTGAATGGGCGACTGCCTCCTGGAACTGGAGGAAAAGTTCGGCGATGGATGAGGCAAAGACAGTGGCTTTGAAGAAGCTCCCCTTGGCGCTGGCGGATGTCTATCCTCACTGTCAGGAGGAGGGCTTGGAGGAGAGATGGTAGGGACCAGAGAAGGCGCTATAAAGGTGGCGGCGAAGAAGATCGGCATGTCGGTTGAGGAGTACCTCGATCATCAAATGAGAGGTGAGAAATGGTGTAGCAGATGTACCACCTGGAAACCTCTGGTTGCCTTTGGATATGACAAGAGTCGTAGCGATGGGCGTGAGGCCAAATGTTTTGATTGTCGCCATAGACCACGCGCGAGTAAAAAAGGCTTGCCTAGTCCTCATCGGGGGCGAGTACATAGCCTTGAGTCGAGAAGAAACATGAGCAAAGCTCGTAGAGGGAATAAGAATAGGCTAGGCAAACCCTTTACATCTGAGCAATTGGCTTACTTGCGACAGCGTACTATTGAGCATACTGCTCGTGGTGAGAGACATCCCCATTGGAAGGGTGGCATCACACCTGAAAATGAACACCTCAGGCACAGCCTGGCATACGCTGAATGGCGAAAAGCCATCTTTACCCGCGATAACTATACCTGTACCGCTTGCGGTGATAGTAAGGGTGGTAATCTCAATGCACATCATGTTCTCCCCTGGGCGCAGTACCCACAATACCGCTTCGATGTCAACAACGGCATAACCCTGTGTGAAAGCTGTCATGCGAAATTTCATCAGAAGCCTGACAGTGTACGAAAGAGACGGAAGGCTAAAAAGGGAACTGAGATCTATGAATAGTAAAACAACAATTCAGTGGACGGATCGTACCTGGAACCCGCTGACTGGCTGTACCCGTGTCACGGAAGGATGCAATGCCTGCTATGCCTTTACACTGCACGATAGGCGACACGAAGCCTACATCAAACATGGCGGCGTGTACCCCAAAACGGGAAAACCTATGCCGAAACAGTACGCACAGTCCTTTTCGGTGGTCCAATTGCTCCCCGAACGCCTGGAGGATCCACTCCGCATCAAAACGCCGCAGCGCTTCTTCGTGGACTCAATGAGCGACTTATTCCATAGCGCGGTGCCTGACGATTACATTCAGCAGGTGTTCGAGGTGATGAGGCGTGCCGACTGGCACATCTTCCAGGTCCTGACCAAGCGCGTCGGTCGGTTGCGTCGGCTCGGCCAACAGCTCACCTGGCCCCCAAATGTGTGGATGGGGGTAAGCATTGAAACAGATCGACTCACCCCACGGGCTGATGCCCTGCGCGAGGTTCCGGCCGCTGTGCGGTTCCTCTCGCTGGAGCCGCTGCTCGGCCCACTCCCGTCGTTGCGTCTGGATAGGCTGCATTGGGTAATCGTGGGCGGTGAGAGTGGCCCGGACGCTCGCCCGATGGAGGAGGCCTGGGCAGTCGACCTGCGAGATCGCTGCGTCACCGCAGGCATCCCCTACTTTTTCAAGCAATGGGGGGGCCGCACACCGAAGGCCGGTGGACGGCTGCTCCAAGGTCGCGAATGGAATGAGATGCCACTTGAGATGAGGAGAAAGTGACAATGATTGAACAGCAATATATTGCTGAGATTTTACGGACTTATGCAGGTGCTGACAACCCGGTGAGCAAGCTGACGCTGGGAGCGCTTGGCCTGGCAGGTGAGACAGGTGAGGTTATAGACATGATAAAAAAGCGCGTGTTCCAGGGCCATGCGATTGACCAGGGAAAGCTTCGTGACGAGCTGGGCGATGTCCTGTGGTACTTCATGCTCATCTGCCACACGATGGGCTATTCCCTGGAGGAGGTCATGGCCTGTAACGTGGAGAAGCTTCATAGGCGCTATCCACATGGATTCGAGGCCGAACGGAGCGTTCACCGACAAGAGGTGTTACAAGAAGCCGCCGGATATGTCGCGAGTGATCGAACGGGGGGTGCCGTATGATCCGGGAGGCCAGTATCTACGCCTTGAAGAAGCTTTCAAACGAGGAGCGCACAGCCTACGGGCTGCGCGTCCTCACCATGCGTAAGTGGCCGCGCGGCGTGCGGCGCAGCGATATCGACCTGTGGATGCCAAGTGCTGGCCCTTCTATCGAGCTACTGATGGCCTATCACATGAGAAGCATCGTCTGGGAGGAATTTCTCGCTCTCTACCGGGCTGAGCAGCAGAACCAGCGCACCTGCCGCGTCGTGACGTACGGCGAGGGTGGCCAGCCGAAACAAGATGACTACCCCTATCGGTCGCTGGACCGCTTGAGGCTGCTGGAGCAGCAACACGGCACAATCACTGTTCTCTGCTGGGAAACCGGCCCGCTCTGTCACCGCTATACGCTGATGGAGTTGTTAACGGAGGAGGAGCACGCGCAATGACGACACAGCTACTAAACCTCCAGGCGAGACCGTCCCTTGACGACCTGGCCATGCGCAAGCGAGATCGAGAGCCTATGGCTACAAGAAATCAAGGAACCTCCCAGGTTACGGAGCCTGGGAGGGGGAGCTGAACTCCCTCGACGACGCTTCACAAGAAGTGAGAGCGAGGGATGGCACAAGCGATGAGTTTCGATACAGACCAACGATGTTGACAAAATCGGGAAAGGAGGAAGAGAATCGGCAAGACATGCCTCCACGCTTCGCCTCAGCATCCGTTCTATAAATGAAATGGGGTGAAGCATGGAGGCGGGGCAAGATGGAGAAACGATGAGAGCACGACACGGAGCAGAGAGCCAGAAAGACACCCCGAAGCCGCTCAGCAAGTTGAGCGTTACAGAATGGGTGCCTGGTACGTACAAACACACAGAGGAGATCTCCTGTGCAGGCTGCGCTACCTGGCCGCGTAACCAGTGGCCACGACAGCCGGGCAGGAGACATCCGCGACACCTATACCGGGAAGAGGAGCAGCTATGAGTACAAAGAAACCCGCCAAACATAACGCCGATCTCCAGCACCCCCTGCCAGGGATCGAGGGCAGCCTTTCTCAGCGGGAACAACTTGCGATGATCTCACGCATCCCTGCCCACAGGATGCACGAGGAACTGCTCGTCCCCAACTACCAGCCGGATCGAGCGATCCGCGAGGCGGTCCTCGCCCCGTCGGAGAACTGGAGAGCCGAGACCGACGGCTTCTCCTACGCCGCCTCCAACCAGCTGCTGGTCTACCTCAGCGATCGACGCAGCCCGCTGCCGGTTGAAGAAGCGCTTTCCACCATTCGGGAATTCAGCGCCTCCACCGTCCTCACGGCACGCATCGCGCTGGCCTTGTGGCATCAACGCCGCTACGAGGAGCACCTGGCGAAAAACGGCGCGGCTGCCGTGCGCCTGGATGAGATCCTCGCCATGCGCGGGTTCAAGAAGCGGAGCATTCCCGCCTATCCCGAGAGCGGCTCAGACACCAGGTATACCATCGGCTACCGGTTGGAGGACAAGCAGGCCATTTTGCTCGACCTGCAGTTGCTGCAGCGCTGTTATGTGCGCGGGGAATGCACCGTGATGGTGGGGGGCCGTTGGCAGCAGTTCTCCGTCGACGACGCCTACTTGCGATATTCCATCGTGCACCGCAAGACCGGGCGAGGCCGGGAGATAGCAGGGCTCTTCGTCGCCGCAGGGGACTGGATCAACGTCTACGAAGAGCAGGGAACCTACTTCCTCGCTGCCGTCGAGCAAAAGGTCTTCCAGCTCAATCCACACGATGAGCAGCACGAATTGCGCCTCGCGCTCTACCTGACTGAGCGCTGGCGCGAGCAGGCCAGGAGAGGCAGCTACGACGAGCCAATTTCAATGCAGCACCTCCTGGAGGAGAGTGTGATACCCGTCGATAAGAAGCACGCCTACCGCTTCATTCCCAGGATCGAGGATGCCCTGCACCAGCTATTCATGAAAGGCATCCTCGGCGCGGAACCGGTGTGCCTCACTCCGCCGGATAAGGACGCGCCCAGGTGGACCGCGGCATGGCTGGCTTCTCAGTGGGTGCTCTTGCCTCCGGCAGAGATGATGAGGCGTTATCGTAGCTTCCATACGACGATCACTGCCCTTTCTCCTGCTCTGCTGGAAGGCTCAAAGGACAAAGACTCCAGGTAACCGCTCTCGCCCTTCTTCATCGCGAGTCAGGGGCACTTTCCCCCGACTGTACGATCCGGAGCGGCAAACTTTTGTCTCAAAGGACAGAGCAAGCCGCTCATAGACACTGTTTCTGCCCTAATACGGTCGTGGTCGGGGGAAATGTTCCCACCGAGCCATCCATATCTGCCGATTCTCCATGAACGATGAGCCAGCGCATACATCCTGCTCCCAGGAACACAGCCAGCATGGGTGCAGTCGGGAGGACCTATTGCCCTTGCACCTACGATCCAGGCTATTTCTCCGCATTTTCGCTCCTTAAAAGGCGATCCTGGGCACACCACCAGGTGAACTGGTGGGCCATCCTTTGCTCATGTTCGCTCCCCAAAAGGCGACCCTCGAGCGATTCATGTCCTCTCAGTACGGTCGTGGTCGGGGGAAATTACGGTCGCGGATGGGGGAAAACACGGTCGTGGTCGGGGGAAATTACGGTCGCGGATGGGGGAAATTTCTCGCTCGAAGCACGCACAGGAAGAGCAGCCAATCTGGCCGTCCTCTGTACTTGTGTTCTAAAGAAGCGCCCCTTATGATGAAGGGGAGATGGTTCACCCACATGCAGAGCACTGGCTCCGCGTTCCATTGGTCTACTGCTCTGAAGTGGCCTGATCCGGAGGAGGAATAACATATGGATAGTCTTCGCGTCTCACCTGGTCCAGCGCAAGATACATCCAGTAGGGATGCACCTGGAGGCAGTGCATGGGAACGGATCGATCGCGCCACCCTGCAACTTGTTGCGCATCTGTTTCCGGCAGAGACTCGCGGCCAGACCTTCTTCGCGCGGTTTATCGAGCGCGCCTCGCGTGAACAGTCGATCATTCCAGATGTAGCAGACGATACCGTCTACATCTGCACACAAAGTATCGCCACGCTCGGCCAGGAACTCGGCCTCCCGAACGAGACGGCGCACAAATACGTCAAACTGTATATGGCACTCGGGCTGCTGCGCAAGCAGAAGTTCATGGGCCGCCTGGCCTTCCTCCTGTCTATTGGAATCTACCATCCCCCGGCTACCCTGGAAAGCAATCTCGATTTCCTGATCGCGCACAGCCGCCCGAAACTGCGCTCGATGGCCGCCGATGTCAAGGCGCGCTGCAAGCTCTACGGGCTGATCTCGCAGGATCTCATCACTTCCCTGGAACTCCTCTGTGCGCTTCTCCAGCCAAAAGGGAGTTCCAGGCACCTCCTCGAACAGCAGATGACGCAGGCACAGGCGTTGGCCAGCTCTCTCCTGGCGAATCTGCTGAAGCGCGGCGCGCTCCCGGATGCATCCGCACCTGCCCTCACCCCGGTCAGGGACCTCGTTGCGCGAAGCGCAGCAGGCATGCAGAATCTACCGGTACTGCCAGGGATGGATGACGACAAGGCACGCCGGCAGGAAACCGAATCTGCCCGGCAGAGCCCGATGGAGCAACTCCGTGACAAGATCTCGCCACAGAATCTACCAGGCAGGGCAAGAGTGGTAGACACCGGGCCGGGAGAACCGGAACGCGAATCTACCCAGATCGCTCAGCCTGGTAGACATGCCGGCGACGATGCTTCGCCGAATCTACCCGATGCGGCAGCCCAAGTAGATTCGGTACCGCAAGTGCATGGCCTCGAATCTACCCAAACCGGCAGTTCAGGTAGACGCCTTGATGGGCATGGCGTCCAGAATCTATCCAAACCGCTCACCCAGGTAGATTCGTCTCTGCCAGATCGGAGCAGCGAATCTGCCCAAACCACTCACCCAGGTAGATTCGCCGCGTCTTCCGATGCAAAGAATCTACCCGCACGGCCTCCATCGGTAGATTCGTCGGGGCTTGCTAACGTTAACGTTGGTCATATTATTAAGAGTAATATTAACGTTAACGTAGAGATCATCGCAGCATTCTTGTGCCGCCTCTTCAACGAGCCGGCAAGCAAAAAGGGAATCTACTCCAAGCTGTTTCGGGATGGATGCAACCAGGCAGAGGCGATCCACGCGGCAGCTATTTTCACGCTGGTCCACTTTCACCAGGATGGGACGATCACGAACCCAGCAGCCGTGTTCGTGGCGCGCTGCAAAGCCTACCACAAGACGGGTATTCCCGATGAGGCAGCCGAACTGCTGACGGAATACGGAGATCTCGCCTACCAGCAACTGCTCGATGCCTTGCAGAAGCCCGCTGCTTCTTCCGCACCTTCCAGGCAAGGGACCTCGCCACCAGCCAGTCCTCTGCGTCCGGTGACGCCTGCATCCCTCCCACCTCTGCCGCGTTGGGGGACGATCCCGCGACTGATCGAAGTCTCGCCCGGCCGGTCAGGGATGAGCCGTGAAGACGCGTTGCAGGTGATCACGCGGGCGCAGGGAGACCGCCGCACCAAGATGTGCCGCGTTGACCTGGAGCGACTGTCCAACGGCACCTATGCGGTGCTGCTTGATAATACGATTACCACTATCCCTCGTCAGACCTACTTCTATTCCCTGAGCGATTGGGAGGCCCGGACTGCCACGATCAAAGACTGTTTTGAACTCTTCGGCGTGGCGCCAATGCATCGCCGCTCGTGGGCGGACCTACTGAAAGAGAGGGGCAAACGATGAGCCAGATAGCACGTGCCGGCGAGGAGCGACTCCTACCGACGAGTATTGAGGCCGAGTGCGGCGTCTTAGGGAGCATCATCATTGATCCAGAAGCCCTCATCCTGGTCGCCGATTTTCTCCATGCCGAGGACTTCTACCGCGACGCACACCGCACGATCTACGAGGTGATGCTGCACCTGTACAACCTGCGGCAAGCTGCGGATTTCATCACGATCTGCGACGTGCTGTCGGGCCGGGAGAAACTCGAGGAGGTGGGAGGAGCCAGCTACATTACCTCGCTGATCAACCAGGTCCCGACCAGCGGCAACGCGGTCTTCTATGCACGCATCGTCGAGCGCACGGCTATCCTGCGCCGGTTGATAGGAGCTGCCGGACAGATTGCGGCGCTGGCCTACGAGGCCGAAGATGACGCGACCGTCGTGGTGGAGCGGGCCGAGCAACTCATCTTCGAGATCAGTCAACGCTCCTTGAGCCTGGGGACCGATACCAGCCTGGCGGAGCTGCTCACATCCTACATGGAGCGGCTGGACCAGCTCTCAGAGCGGCGGGCCAGTATCGTCGGGGTTCCCACGGGCTTCGCCGACCTGGACCGTCTGACTGGAGGCCTGCGTCGCTCTGACTTGATTGTGCTGGCAGCTAGGCCTTCGCTGGGAAAGACCTCCATGGCCCTGAGCCTGGCCCACAATGCGGCGTTGCAGTACGGCCAGCGTATCGGCGTCTTCAGCCTGGAGATGAGCCAGGAGCAATTGACCGAGCGGCTGATGGCGATGGAGACCGGCATCAATTTGCAACGGCTCTCCACGGGGAACATCGAAGAGCATGAGTGGGAGCTGGTGGTGCATGCGTTGGACAGACTCTCCGGGGCGCAGATCCGCATCGATGGGACCTCGGTGCTCTCGCCGATCCAGATGAGGAGCCGGGCCAGGCGCTGGGTCGTCGAACACGGCCTGGATCTCATTATCGTCGACTACCTGCAGTTGCTGCAGCCAGGTGATCTGACCTCGCGGCGGAAGATGGAGAACCGGGTGCTGGTGATCGACGAAATCACCCGCAATCTGAAATTGTTGGCCCGCGAGCTCAATATTCCCATCCTGGTCTTGGCACAGTTGTCCCGAGCCGTTGAAAACCGCCTGTCCAAGGTGCCACAGCTCTCCGATCTGCGCGAGAGCGGGGCGATCGAACAGAATGCGGATATTGTCCTGTTTATCTATCGTGACGAAGTGTACAACCCGAGTACGGAGCGCCGCGGCGTTGCGGATATTATTATTGCTAAGCATCGCAATGGCCCGACAGGCACCTTTTGCCTCGGATTTGAGCCGCAAACGACGCGCTTTCGCGATGTGACCGATGAGGTAGTCGTCCCGCTTGCTCCTCCGGAGGATCTAGAGATAGAGATAGATGAGAGTGAGGATGACTAACCTGATCAGGTGAGCGGGTAGTTCTTCTGTCGGAATGTCGGTCGCCAGGCGAGCAATAGAGCGGCTGACCGCATCATTGTCGTACCGGTTTTCTTGTACAAGCTAGTGGTGTACTTGCACGTGCGGCTGTGCCTGGGCCAGTAAGTTACAAATCATGCGCAACAAATCTGTAACTTACCACAAGCAAGAATAAGCTCAGATACGCTTCGATAGTTTCGAGAAACGTAGCGTTCTATTGACCGCTTGCTTCTCGTTCGTGAGGACAATCCTCACTGGCGCTACTACATCGCCTCTACTCTCTCAGACAAGCCTTGAGAGCTACTTGAGTACGAAAGATAGGGTCAACCTATCGTTCTTGCGCTAGTGTTTTTACCGCAGGAAGCGACTTACCTGCGAACTGGCAAGCACTATTTGGTTGGAAATGTACTCTGTCAGACTGTTCTTTGGGAGCCTTGAGAAGCCGGAAAAGGTGCAACGGAACGCTATAAAACACAAGAGAACGCTAGATTTTCAGGTACTAATTGCTCTACCCCTTTTTAAAGACGACTACCAAGGTACCATGATTGTCCAGGTGCTGAAGTGAACACAGTCTCCCCTATGCTTCTGGCTTCCTATAGCCATAGGCTCGCTGCTCATGCATGGAGAATGGGTGGCTTGTTTGATCGCTTGCTCTTGACTGCTGTGATACACTCAGCATGAGATAGCATGAAACATCCGTTCATTGCTCTGCTTTTTGCTGTGAAAGCCCTTTGTGTCGTCGTGTAGGCCGTTCTTCGTGCGTATTGAGAGTGCTTTTCGACTGTTTTTGTAGGTGACATCTCTTCCTGCCGCTTGAGAGAAGCGCAGAGCGTAGCAGCATCCTATGGCCTATTGGAGTAGCCCAATTCTTTCAGATTCTCTCTACAGGACACATTTCTACCTTCCGGGCCAGCGGAAAGAATCCTCCGATGGGAGATACGCACAATTTGCTGCTTCCTCACGTTGTTTCACGGAGAGGGTTTTTCTGCGAGATAGGGACATGCCCTGGAGACGGTGATGGATACACCACAGCAGGAGGCACCAGCGACATCCACAGCCCCTTTGAAAAAGAGGCGGCGCAAGAATAGCAAGGAGCGCCGTGACAAGGGGAAGAAACTGATCAAGCGGCGCGATCGCGTGGTCTTACCCTGGATCGCCGAGCAATACGCGGCCCGCGTTGACCAGGCACAGGAACTCCTGAGTCGCATGCCGGGGCGTGGCGGGAAACCGATTTCGCCGACGGGACTGACGACATCGGCTGTCCTCCAGGTGGTTGATCGCTGGGTTGAGTTGAAGCTCGTCGAGTACCGGCGAATCTATGAAGGAGAGCCTGGTTGGTTGCACTTGACCTCTTTTGGGCTTCGGACGTTCCATCTTCCCTATACGATGCTCACTCCCGCCGAGAGCACACTGCCCCACCTCTATAACATCAATCGCGTGCGCCTTGACATGGAACGCCGCCATCCCGACTTCCGGTGGACCAGCGAGCGCACCCTACGGGCTGGCCAGCCCCGACGCGAGGAAGGCAGCGTGGTGCCTCACCTGCCCGATGCGCAAGTGCGCACGCCGAAGCTGGTGGGAGTGGAAATAGAGCGGTCCCCGAAATCTGACAAAGAACTTGACGACATCCTGACCGAGCTGCTGATCACCGGCAGCCCCTCCCCCAACGATGGCGAGCCCCTGCTGTATACCACGGTGTGGTACTTCGTGCGACCAGAAACGCGCACCTCCGTGGAGAAGGCCAGGGACCGCTTGCCCCCCGACTGTCAATCGCGCGTCAAGGTGCTTTCGCTCGAAACCCTGACCGAATTTCCGCCAGAGGAGGTTGTACAAGATGAGACGTTCGACATGTAGAAAGACAGAAAGGTGACAACGATGCAGTCGATATCTTCCCCTCCATCGCCACTTCCGCCGAACCGACCTGCTCCCTCTCTCCGGCAGCGCTTCGCTTGTAACTGGCGGGCGGCGCTGCTCCGGATCTTTCTCCCCATTGCGGCGGGACTTTCTCCGACCGGCCTGGGCATCGGTGCACTCATCTGGTGGCGAAATAGCAAAACCTGGGACTACCAGGAGCGGTGGACCGGGACCTGGGTGCTGACGATCATCGGCCTGGTTGCCTATGGAGTGATCACCTGGGTCGCGCATCCGTTGCCCTCCCTGTTCCACGCGCTCCTGGTTGGTCGTCGCGAGAGCTTCCTCGCCGCAGGCCTGAGAGCTGTCGGTGAGATGTGGCTGCTCCACCTGTGCTTTGCTCCGGCCTGCGCCCTCATCCTCGAGTGGCTGCACCCCCTGACCAGGCGCGTGCGCTGGCTGCCGCGCTACCGGGTGCCGCGGCGAGGGAAAGCAGCCGGGATCTCACCTGGTCATCATCCGGCCAGCCCCCTGTCGCTCGTACCCGCGTTGCAACCCACATCCTCCTCCTCTCCATCGCCAGCGCTTCAACCCTCTCCCTCCAGCCAGATCGCATTCGTCTCCCCACCGCCGACCGAACCACTCGGGACCTTCCTGGGTGGAGATCTCTATGAGTGGGTGCGCGGTGGTCAACTGTGCCTCCCCCTTGAGGAGATGTGGAGACACGGGACGGTGGTGGGAGAGCCAGGCTTTGGCAAGACGATGACGCTCTTGCGGCTGGCGACGATCGCCGTGCGCTATGGGATGCAGGTGATTTTTTTTGACTTAAAAGGCAGCAAGCAGACGGCTGCGCAATTCATCGCGGCCATGCGACTGATCGGCGTCGGGCGCATCGCAGTCTATCCGCAGCAGGCGTATAGCGGCTGGCGCGGGGATGCCACTGCGCTCTACAATCGCCTCATGGCGCTGATCGACCCGGGCACGCATCCCCATTACCGGCGTATTACCTCGACGCTGGTTTCGCTTGCAGTGCATGCGCCTATTGGCCCACCGCGCAGCAGCCAGGAGTTTCTCGCGCGACTGGACGAGCAGTGGCTCAGATACGCCTACGCGGGGAAGATACACTGGTACGCGCAGCGCAAAATCAACAAGCTGAGCAGGCACATTTACGAGACCTCGCTCACCTACGATGGATTTTTTGACGCCCTTGGGACAAGCCTCGATGGAGCGTTTGCCTATGAAGATGCCGATGCGGTTTATATTGGGCTGGATGGCGACGCGCTCAAAGAGCAGGCGGTCGGAATGGCACGCTACCTGCTTGAAGATGCGGCACACTACGTGAAGCACCGCAAAGCGCCGGGAGTGCGCACACTTTGTATTATCGATGAGTTCGGGGCATTGGGTATCTCGAATGTGGTTGGACTCTATGAGCACATGCGCGAGGCCGGACTGTCGATGTGGGCCTCGGCGCAGTCCTATGCAGGCCTTGGCTCGGAACGTGACAACGTGCTGGCGGCCTCCTCCATCAAGATCCTGCACCGCTGCGGCGATCCGGAGGAGCTGGTCAAGTACGCCGGCCAGCGCGAGGTGCCTGCCTTCTCGCGAACCCTCGATGAAGAGGGAGACGATCATCTGCATCCTCCTGAGTCCGCACACATGCCGAGGGGACGCACGACCGTGCATATGCAGCGCCAGTACGCTGTTCCCATTGAGGACGTACAGCAGCTCGCTCTGGGGACGATCGCCCTTATCACCGGCGGGCTGCATGCGTGGGTGCAGGTGTATCCTGTCGCGTTGCCAGAGGACCTGCTGCGCATGGCCACCACTTTTGTATCAGCGCCGCCGGAGGAGCCGTCTGCGCCCATTGTGCCACCGCCGCCGAGCAGGGCCGCGCCGAAAAAGGCGCCGAGGCGAACGCGGGCACAGGCCTCGGGAAAAGATCAGAGCCAGGAAGCGAAGGAGCCCGAACCCTCGCCAGCACCAGCGCCGCCACCCTCACCGGCACAGGCGGGGAGGCAAAGGCCGGCAGCCGAGGAGGATGATAGCCCTGTCGATTTTTAGCAGGTGTTCGCATGAGAGAAATGGTCATGCTTGTCATGTCGTCCTTGTAGGTACGAGCGCGTAGCGCGGTTGTGTAGCGATCACTGTTAGCAAGAGATCAAAGAACCGGGAGACAAAAGCCATGTGGATTGCCCTGCTGCTGCTGACCTGGGGTATTGAGGGGGTGGCTGGTGTATGGTTCTGTTATCATTATTGGATCTTTACCGAGATTCATTACGGAGCTGGCGCCCTCCTTACTGGCCCGGGGAATGCTGTCGTTTTCGTGTTGAATGCCCTGATCACGACGCTCTCTCAGGAGTATGCTCCTCACCGGCATCCAGTCGTGCTGACGCAGGAGGAACTGGCACACTTCTTGATCGCGGTCTATGTTGCCGCGCACGTGTTTTTTCTCGTGAGAGGGCTCATCGCCCCCCTCTGGGAACGGCGCAAACTGGGGGTCAGGCTAAACCCGAGCGGTCGGGAAATCCAGCGCTTTGAGCAGGTGTTTGCTGCGCTCGAGCGGGCGCAGGCAGCGACACCGGATGCACCGCCTCTCAGACGACCGCCCTTCTGGAAGGTGCGCGATGATGATCGGGGGATGCAGATGCGCTGGATCGGCCTGGTTTTGGTGATCGACAAGGGATTGCTAATGAGCCGTCACTTTCCCCCACTCCTGGCCCACGAGCTGGCCCACGTCAATAGTTTTGACCTGCTCACCCGGAGCCTGTATAGAATCTTGCCGCCATTGCGCTGGGGCCTCTTTACGTTGCTCGGCCTGCCCCTGGCCTGTGGCCCGATC
>WNFJ01219231.1_pt1 | contig 19216 bp, 19 predicted proteins | sample 5400461 | NCBI WGS metagenome assembly WNFJ01 (sample SAMN13153349, study PRJNA577476) | soil metagenome | isolation source: 115 cm saprolite on Douglas fir-dominated hillslope | place: USA:California | collected 2013-09-17
GTGCCTGCGGCCGGGCAGCCGGGGTCACCTGTTCTACCGGGTCCGCATCCACCGCGGGCGCAAGGGCGAGCGCCGCTCGATGTCCGAAGCCGACTACGCCGAACTGATCGCCGCCGCGCACAACCAGCTGCACGCCCCGGTCATCCTGATCTGGGATAACCTGAACACCCACATCAGCGCCGCCGCCATGCGCGCCTTCATCCAGGCCCATCCGGACTGGCTGACCGAGGTGCGGCTGCCCGCCTACGCCCCCGACCTCAACCCCGCCGAAGGCGTCTGGGCGAACATGAAAACCGGCCTGGGCAACCTCGCCGCCCGCAACGTTGACCAGCTGGCCGCGATCGTCAAGAACCGGCTCAAGAGAATCCAGTACCGGCCCGCGCTCATCGACGGGTTCCTCGCCCAGACCGGGCTCACCCTCGAACCCCAACCGCCCTAGACGCCAGACCCCGACCTTTCAAGCTCTGTAGCCGAGGTCGCCTTCGCGGAGAAGTTCGTTGCCGGCTCCCCCGACCTCGGCACCCCCGGGACTATGCGAGACGGAGACACCATCGCGCTGCGCGAAGTGCTTGTCCACATGATCGAGGAGTACGCCCGTCACTGCGGCCACGCCGACCTGCTGCGGGAACGGATCGACGGACGCGTCGGCCAGTGACAGCGGAAAGCCGGCGAGATTGCTGCTGCCAGACCACGAAAGGACGATCGGCGCGCAACACGCCATGAGCCACGCATACCGATTCCGGCACGCCACAGCGCCATCCCGAATCCCCGTCACTTTCTGTAGTCGGCGCTGCTCACTACTTGACATGCGATATTCGCCGTTATGAAGAGGCGAAGGGCCTGGAGCACCCATCAGGTGAACCGATGCAGATCGGACCGGTATGGGTCACGGGGCCACTGGGCGAGTGCAGCCAGTGGGCGAGGTCGCACCGCCATGCATTGTCCTTCGCCACACGTTGTCGTCTTGTGACCATTCCGTGTCGAGCCCGTGCAGTCTCGTGGCGTCTAATCGGCCTTGCTGTGGACACGCGACCGGGATTGCGTTCGCTGCGGAGCATGCACAAACGGGCGTTTGCAGCTCAGCCTTTCTACGGCATTACGTCAGGGCTGTGAAGCGCGTCACCTGAGGTGGGGGAGCATGAGCGGTGATCTTGAGGATCTAGCCCGCGCTGCGGCAGATGCTTTAGTGTCGGCGATGGTAACTGATTCGTGGGAGACGGTGAGGCGGCGTTTCGCCGCGCTGGTCGGCCACGAACAGCGGATGGACGTGGGGCGCGCGCAGTTGGCCTCCGCCACGGGCGAGGATCGCAGCCGGGTGACCCTGGATCTGGCACGCTCGTGGAGCATCCGGCTACGGGATGCGCTGGAAGACAGTCCCGGCCTGGCTGAGCAATTGCGTGTGCTGCTCAACGAGCTTGATGCCACCCGTCCATCCAGCAGCGCGCCTACGCAGCACGCCGTATCTGACCACGGTTCCCAAGCCGTCAACGTTGGTGGGCACATTAGCGGCAACAAGGGCGACCTCTTCGTGGGCGTTGGCAAGGTCGACAAGCGCAGGGTCAACATTGCCGTGGCGCCGTTGATGTTCCTCTTCAACACGGCGAAGAAGCTCGCCACTGCGTACCCGGCGGCTACGGCGGTCGTTGTAGTGCTTGCAGCGGCAACCGTGACCGGCTGGCAGGCTCACTGGCCAAATGCCGTCTTCGGCGCAGCCACACCACGGGCGTCGGGCGCAGCGGGACCGGCGCCGGACAATTCGGCTTCTGTCGGCAGTCCAGCTCAGACCGGTTCAGATAGCACGACTCAGACGTTCCCTGATGGCACTCGGGTAACGTTCGTTTCAGCTAATTGGACGACGTTTGCGCCGTTTGCATATAATCCAGTGCATCACGGCGCGACGTTTACATTCCATATAGTCGCTGGTCCTAGCTGGACAGGTTCCGGAAACCAGAAGGTTATGCTACGACCGATCAGCGGCAGCGAACGGCCTCTCGATTACTATATGGTGACCGCGTCCGGCTGGGCTTACCCGAACTACAACAGCACCGGATATGCCGATGAGACGAACTATATGCCAGGGTCACAATCCAGAGGGAGCTGCGACCAGCTGGCGGCTGGCGATTCTGTAGACGTTCTTTCGACGCTGTATCCGCTGTCAGATCCCGTAGATCCCCAGCATGTTGTCGTGACTATCGAAATGCCCAACGGCCAACTCGCGTCTCGTTCCTTTACTGTGAGTGTTGGATCTTTCGTCCCGGCCGACGTGCCATCGCCGACTCCAACCCAAAGTTGCGGCCCATAACACGGTCGCCGGTCCTACGGCCCGCACCAGTGCGGCCCCAATGCCATGTAGAAGAGGGCGTTCGGGCTTCAGGCGCATGCTGATGGGTTTGTCGTGATGTTCCACGGAGAGTGATATCGCCTCGGGTGCGTGCTGGCGGCCCGGCTGTCGTGCCGGGCGGGCGGCCGGGTCCACGTGCCGGCTGTTGCCGTGAGGGCTGCTGCGGGGCTTTGAGGGGTGCGGGTGAGTCAGGCGGCGAGGAGGCCGCAGACGCTGATCTCGGCGCGGGCGGCGCGGGTGGTGATGTCGCGGCGGGCGTGGCGGAAGCCGTCGCGGGCCTTGGTTTCGCGGGCGCGGTGCCGGTCGCGGTCGACGGTGATGCGGCACCTGGCGATGCGGGCCAGGGCGGCGTCGCGGGCGGCCGCGGTTACCGCGGCGGGCAGGCCGGCGGTGGCGGTGCCGTGCCGGACCGAGGCGACCGCGGCGCGCCGTGCGGCGGTGAAGGAAATCTCGCGGGGGCAGACGGGCAGGCCGGCGCGGCGGCCCTTGCCGGCCGGGGCGGCAGGCCAGGTGGCAGTGCGGGCGGCCGCGCGGACGAGCTCGGCGGCGGTGACCCAGGCGGCGTGTTCCTGGCGGACCAGGTCCGGGGACTGCGAGCGGAACATCGGCCCGGTGGAGGGCCCGGCGCCGCGGATCGCGGACTTGGCTTCCCGCAGCGCGGTCTCCGACCCGTCCCACCGCCACTTGTACGCGCCGGCGAGCACGCACGCGGGGTAGGAACGCCAGTCCTCCAGGTCGGTGACCAGGCAGAACATCTCCGGGACGTGCTGGCCTTCCACGGTGACGTGGTACTCGATGACCCGCATCCGCACCGTTTCGCCGCCGCCGCTGACCTCGGCCAGGTAGGACCCGCCGGGCAGGAACGGCCCGGTCCTGCGGACCGGGATGTCGCTCTTGAGCCGGATCAGCACGTGGGTGAGGCTGACCATCCTCTTGATCCGGGCCACGCCGGGGAAGTTACGATCCAGCACCCACAGCCGGCCCTTGGTGAACACCCGCGGGTACTCGGCCAGTGCCCGGTCCAGGAGCTTCTGCCCGGCCTCGGCCTTATCCCCGCCGGACGGGCCGGTCAGCACCGCGAAGGTGCCGCGGGTGGACGCGTCGCTGACCAGCAGGTCCCGCAGCTGCGGGTAAGGCGAGGAGTCATCCCCGGTCCCGGTCGAGCCGTACGCGGCCCGGTTGGCCGGCGTGTCCGGCGTCCGGGTCAGCGTCCCGTCGACCGCGCCCACGTCCAGGTCCAGGCCCGGCACGGCCCGGTAATCACGGGCCTCGTGCTCGGCCGCGGACGCGGCCAGGGTCATCTCCTGCAGCCGCAGGACCGGCTCCGGGCCGGCCGCTTTCCGCCAGGTGGACAGGACTGTCGCGGTCGGCACCGCGAACGGGATGTGCCAGGGCACGCCCGCCAGGTCGCCCGGCAGCGCCGTCATCACCGCCGTGTAATCCGCCTCCGGCATGACCGCCATCAGCAGCACCGCCCGCAGCATCAGCGCGGTCGTCATGGACCGCCGGCAGGTGCCCTTGACCTTCCCGGCCAGCTTCACCTGCACCGCCACCTGGCCGATCGTGTCATGCTGACCGGTCATCTCATCCAGCTGCTGCTCCAGCACCCCCAGCCGGGCGTGATCCGCCGGGTGCCCGCCGGCCTGCACGCGCCCGTCGCGGCGGACCACCGCGGGCGCGATGACGACCGGCTTGCAGAACACCACCAGGTCCCCGCTGCGGATCCGGCCCGTCCCGGCGGCCGTCAGCGCGGTCCGGTCCCCCTCGCGCAGCGCCCGCCGCACCGGGCAGGCCAGGTCAGCCACCCGGATCGCGACCATCCCCCTGCCGGGCAGATCCCGCGGCCACCCCGCCCCGCCAGCGGCATCACTGGCCAGCACCGGCGAAACAGGATATGAAGACATCAGGGGCTCCAGGGGCGAGAAGGGCGTAAGCACCTCTTCTTCTACCGGGAGCCCCTCCCGGAATCACGTAACCCGGGCATAACGCACGCCGTGTCGCCCCCGCCAGCCCCTCGCATGTCACTCACCGTAACTAATCTCCCGGCCCCCGCCAGACACGCCAACACGTTCATCTACATGGCATTGGGTGACGACCCGGCGTAGCCGTTGGTCGTTGGCGTGGTTGTTGCGCCAGATGATGTAGCGGCGAATTATGCTGGCCTGCTCTTTATGGCTGGTGTGGTCGGTGCCGTCGAGCGCGAAGTAGCGCAGGGCCGTGAACTGGGCCTCGATGAACCGGCCCTCACGGGCGGAATCAGGTGTTGTGTCCGGTTCCAGCTGCTCGCTGGAGTCGTTGGAGGTGGGTCTGGGGGGGGCGGCGGGAGATCTCGGACAGCCCGGCCAGGACGCCGTGCCGGAAGGCGTGGATAAGCGGGGCGGCGATGTTGTCCGGAACCGCGGTCAGGCCCTGGTCCCGTGCCTGGTTGGCGGCGTGGATCAGCCCGCGCAGGGCATCGGCGATCTGGCCCGGCCAGATCGCCTGCGGGCGGGCTGAGCGGCCCTGCGGGGAGTTTAACCATGGCCCCAGGCCGGCCGGGGTCACACTGCTGCCTTCCCCACCGGTATGCTGCGTATAATGCACTTACAGCATTTACTGCATTCAGCGGAGGAGCGTCGTCGCCATGGGAACTCCCAAGGTTCTTGAACCAGGCCAGGTCAATACGGAAGATGCGGCACGTGCCATGCGCCGTATCCGGGACTACCTGATGAGGCATCCAGGCGATGCCGACGTGGATGTGACGTCCGAACTGGCTGGCGACGGCCCGCTCATCCTGCCCCGGGCTGTCGTGGTCATGCTCGCGTCGATGCTGGCGCAACTCGCCGAGGGGCGCGGCGTCACGTTGATGCCCAGCCACGCCGAGCTGACCACCGTGGAGGCGGCGAGCATGCTCAATGTGTCCCGGCCGTATCTGATCAAGCTCATCGACACCGGAGAGCTGCCAGCACGGCTTGTTGGGCGGCACCGCCGAATCCGCTTCGGTGACCTCATCGACTACAAACGCCGGACGGATGCCTCCGCACATCAGGCAGCCGACGACCTGATCGCGCTCAGTGAGGAGATGGGGCTCTACGAATGAGCATCCCCGTTCTCTATGACGCCTGCGTCCTGTACGGCAACGAGGTCCGCGACCTGCTGATGCGCATCGCGATCTCCGGAATGGTCAGAGCGCACTGGACCGATGAGATCCTGGACGAGACTTTCGGCAATCTCATCGCGAACCGGCCCGACCTGTCGCCGGAGCGCCTAGCAGTGACCAGGGAACGGATGAACGCCGCAGTACCTGGGGCACTCGTCGGTGGCTACGAGACCCTCGTGGAGGCACTGAAACTCCCCGACCCCGACGATCGCCACGTGCTGGCGGCGGCAATCACGGCCGGGGCAGTGGTCATAGTGACCAGCAACCTGAACGACTTCCCTGCCGAGACCCTCCAGCCGTTCGGAATCGAGGCGAAGACCCCGGATGACTTCGTGCTCGACCAGATCAGCCTCGATGAGGGCAGCGTTCGTGACTGCGTGCACCAGATCGCTCGCGGTCGTACGCGACCACCGAAGACATATGAAGCGGTCCTCAACGCTCTCGAGCGCGCCGGCCTAGTCGGTTCCGCGACGGCATTGCGGGACTGATCCGAGGCACCCCTCGCGTGCCAGGCCGTCACAGCGCGGACAAGTGGCAGCACGGTATCCGCGCCCGCGGCGCTCGACGACCGCGCCGAACCGGACGATCTGCGCGCGATCATGCCGGCTACTCGCAGAACAGTTAACCATCCGTATTCGGCGTTCGGCGCGGAGCTACCTCCTGACGCGAAACTCGGTAACTCTGGGTCATCGGCGAGTGGTCACCTGCACCAGAGGTTGGGGTACCTGGGTGCCTGAGCCGGTTGGTCAGGTAGGTCAAGGGCCTCTTGCGAGCCCCACAGAAACCCCACAACGCCGCGACACGGCGGCCGATCCCCACAGGAATCCCACGGACGAAACGGCACACTCCGGTACACTTGTTATGCGTGTTAAAAGGCATGGAAAACAGTCGTCAGCAGCGCCGATGCGCGTGAGCTGGGCTGTTGGAGCCTTTTCCAGGTAAGTGCTCTCAGGATGATAGAGCTCCTGAAAAGAAAGAGATGGGCAGCGCTATCGGAAAGTGTAACCGAGCCAGACGTGGGCTCGCAGGAGCGCCTTCTAAGGTACGCCGGAGAGCAGCTCTTTAGAGAAGGAGTGTCTCTTGAGCCTGAATATATTCTGACTGCAGTGGCGATAGCGTCAGGTCAAATGCGCGGCCCCTGGGAATCAATGGAATTTTAATCGGGTATCGCGCCAGGTCACGGCCATTTGTCGAGATTTGGTGCCGCGCACGTCCGTCGATGTGACCAACATCACGATGCAAAATCAGAGCCACCGCATCGCCTCCTGCAGCCCATCGTGGTACCGCTGGGCGTGACTACGGTCATCCTCGGCGCCCATGGGCGCCGACAGCGCGTCCAGCACCGACGTCACCACGGCCGCGCACTCAGGCGTCAGCTCGCCCGAGATCACCCCGGCGCCCTCGAACGTCGTCTCCACCCGCACCGACCGGTCCTCGAACGTCTCGTCAGGGTCATCGTCGCCAGACTTGTCAGGCATCGACCGGGCGAAGATCTCGCCGCCCAGCTCGGCCAGGCCCCGCTGGTCCATCCCGGCCCGCGCCGCGCCGACCAGGATGGCGTCCGCCGTGTCCCGGCACTCCTCAGGCAGCTTGTCGGTCCACCGGCAGATCTCCCGGGCGTACGACTCCGACAGGTCCCCGGAGGCCAGCGCCTCGGTGACCTGCGGGTGCGCGGCGGCCCGCCGGGCCCACCCGGTGTGCCCGGCGGCGGCGCCCTTGGTGACGCGGGTGCGGTGGACCAGCCAGGCTCGCGGGCTGTAGTCCGCGTCCGCGCAGTACGCCCGCCCGGCGGTGAACGCGCCCAGGATTGAGGCTCGCGCCGCCGTGCCCATCGCATCCGCGCGCTCGAGGGCCTGCAGGCACTGCGCCTGAGTCTCGGCCGCCATCTGCGTCGGGTCCGCGGCGGCCAGGTAGCTCATCGCGGACTGCAGCATGTCCAGCGCCTGCTTCGCGCTGGCGAACGTCGCGGCGGTGCTCACCTGGGTCGTCACCTCCCTCGGGGATGCTCGCAGGCTGGCGGTCGGATATCGGTCCCGGTCCTGAGGCTTCTCCTTCTTTCCGGTCGGCTGTACCGCCCCGGCCGGGTTATGTTTCATCTACTAGTTCGATTCTAGCAGCAGGCCATGACATTTCCCGGGGAGAAACACGCCAGATGCCGGCTTAGTTTTGCAGGCCTCGGGCAAAGCGTGGGGCAATGGACGGAGACGGGTCCTGGAGGGGTACGGGTTATGGAGGGAGACTTCGGCTGCGTCATTCTATTTCCTTGAAATGTCGTATATAGGAAGATCGCGCTCCGGCCCTTGGAGCAGGTGGCTGTGGAAGCTGGCTCACCGCAACTGGGTTCGGCGGTTTGCGGTCAGCCGTGGCCGGGGAAAGCGGCTCGAGGCAGTGACCTCTCGTAGGCCGTACAAGAACAAGAATCAGTCGTGGTTGAAGGTGCTGCGCAGGGTATCACGCGTCAGGTGCGCGAGAGTGGGATAGCCATCCACGGCCATGATCAGGTCCGCCTCGGCGAGGATGCTGTGTAGGACGTGGACGACGCCGTCGGCGCCGCCGATCGCGAGGCCATAGGCGTAGGGCCGGCCGATACCGACCGCGGTGGCGCCCAGGGCGACGGCCTTGATCACGTCGGCGCCGGAGCGGACGCCGGAGTCGAAGAGCACGGGTATGCCATCCGAGGCGTCCACCACCGCGGGCAGGCAGTCGAGCGCCGGCAGCCCGCCGTCGGCCTGCCGTCCGCCGTGGGTCGAGCAGTAGATCCCGTCCACCCCTGCGTCCTTGGCCCGGCGGGCGTCGTCAGGGTGGCAGATGCCCTTGACGAGCAAGGGCAGCATGGTGAGCGAGCGCAGCCAGGGCAGGTCATCCCAGGTGAGCGGGTTCCCGAACAGCCGCGCCCACAGCCCCACGGCCGCGGCGACATCTTCGGCCGGGTCTTTGCCGAGGAGGGCGCGAAATCATCGTGAGTTCCTCCACAGGTAGTACAAGGTAATAAGGCGCACGGCCGGTAATACGGGTAATACAGGTAATACAGGTAATACAGGTAATACAGGTAATAAGGCACGCGGGCGGTAAGGTGCGGGCGTATCAAGCCAATCTTGGCCGCAACCGTTCTGCACCTGGCGGGGGACCCGGGTGGCTACCGCCGCGGGGCACGGTTGCGGGTAGATGAAGGTCACGCCCGGGCCCGGTCGCAGCCGGGACAGGCGGTGGCCGGCCAGGCAGGGAAAAGGGGGGGTGGATCATGGACAGCAGCCGCACCGCGGTCTCGGCGGAGGTGGGCCTGGGACTGGTCGGGCCGGAGCACGTGATCGTGCCGCTGATGGCCAGCTTGTACTACCGCGGCCAGGATCCGTACGCGATCCGGATCGCGTTCCACGTGGGCACGGGCGAGCCGGTGGAGTGGACGCTGGCCCGGGACCTGCTCGCGGCGGCGCTGGAGGCCCGGGCGGGGATCGGGGACGTGCAGGCGTGGCCGTCGGCGGCGCCGGATCAGGCGGCCGCGGCGGGAGCCGGCGGGCCGGGCGCGGCCGGGCGGCGGATCTTGAACATCGCGATGAGCTCCCCGTTCGGGCACGCGCAGTTCGAGGTCAGCGCACGGGCCGTCGAGGAGTTCCTGTGGCGCACCTACGAGATCGTCCCGGCCGGCCAGGAGTCCGGCTTCCTGGACTTCGACGCCGAACTCACCGAACTCCTCAGCCAGCCATTACAGACCCGGGGGCGTAGCGGCCGGGCCATCGGCCCGGCCGCAGGCGCATCACCAACCCGGCCGCAGGCGCATCACCAGCCCGCTTGCACGCGCGTGAGGATTACCAGGCCGTCCCGGAGGAAGGCGGAACCACCAGGGGAACAATGGCCTCGATCAGGTGCGGTCCGGGCTCGGCGTACGCCCGGCGCAGCGCCTCGTCTAGGTCCTCGGCGGTGGTGACGCAGGTAGCGGGCACGCCCAGCCCCTTGCTGATCTGGGTGAAGCCTGGAGTCGGGTCGGACAGGTCGAGCATCCGCGAGGCGCGCTGGCCCGGCTCCCCGGCGGCGGTGCGGGCCAGTTCCATCCGCAGGATCGCGTAGGCGGCGTTGTTGATCAGCACCGTGGTGACGTTGAGCTGCTCGCGAGCCTGGGTCCACAGCGCCTGGATCGTGTAGAGCGCACTTCCGTCGGCTTCGAGGCACAGCACCGGCCGGTCCGGGGCGGCGACCGCCGCGCCCGTCGCGACCGGCAGGCCCTGCCCGATTGAACCTCCGGTGAGGGTCAGCAAGGTGTGCCGCGGCGCGCAGGCCAGAGCCGCGGGCAGAGCGAATCCCGACGTGTTGGCCTCGTCGGCCACGATGGCGTGCTCCGGCAGCGACGCGGCGATCGCGTTGGCCAGGCTGATTGCCGTCAGCGGCCCTGGTTCCGGGGCCGACGTCGCGGCGCCGGCCAGGACCGGCGCGGTTCCCGCCGCGAGGCGGTCGGCCAGCAGTTCGAGCGCGGCCTCGACGTCATGATCGTCGTCGGCCAGGACGGTAACCGAGCAGCCCGCTGGCACCAGATCGCTGCGCTGCCCGGGATAGGCGAAGAACGAGACGGGCGCGCGGGCTCCGGCCAGGATGAGGTGGTCCAGCGCGGTCAGCTGAGCCTCGGCCTGTTCGGCCAGGTAGGCGAGTCGGTCGACGACCGGAACCCCGGCCCCGCGCTCCATCCGCGCGGGAAACGTCTCGGCCAGCAGCCGCGCCCCGGTCGCGGCGCTTATCCGGCTGGCTGCCCTGAGCCCGCGTTCGGTGAGAGCCTTCCCGCCGAGCAGGAGGATCGCGGCAGCACCGTCGGAAAGGACATCGGCCGCGGCCGAGATCTGATCGCCGTGAACCGACTCCGGCCGGGCCGCGGGCCTGGGCGGCGCGAGCGCCCCCCCGTCACTCCACGACACGTCGGCCGGCAGCACCAGGGTCGCGATCTGGCCGGAGCCAGCCGCCGCGACCGCCCGCATCGCGTCCTGGGCCAGGTCACGAGTGGTACCGCAGGTGTGGACCCAGCCCGACACGGTGCGCGCGAGCGCCTCGATGTCGGATTGCAACGGCGCGTCGTAGCGGACGTGGCCGGTGGCGTGGGCCCCGACGATGTTCACCACCGGGCTGCGGGTTGTGCAGGTTGGCCAGCCCGTTGGCCAGGCCGGGACCAAGGTGCAGCAGCACCGCGGCCGGCCGGCCGACCATACGCGCGTACCCGTCAGCGGCGCCGGTCGCGACTCCCTCGAACAGCGCCAGCACTCCGCGCATCTGCGGCACCGAGTCCAGGGCAGCGACGAAGTGCATCTCCGACGTGCCCGGATTCATGAAGCACACGTCGACGCCCGCGCCCACCAGGCTGCCGACCAGTGCCTGCGCCCCGATCATGGGCACGATCGTAACCCTTTGACCGCAACCGCGCCGGTGGGGAGGACCGATCCGGACCGTCGCAGGACCTGACCGTGGTCGTGCTCACCCAGCGCGCCGCCGACGAGACCGGGATGCCCGCGTCTGCGACGACGTCCTGGCCGCCGCCCGCGCCGCCGGTTAACCCGAACGCAGGGTCGCCCGCACCTGGCGGGCGATCTCGATATCTTCACGGGCGCCGATCACCAGGCTGCGGACCGGGGCGTCCGGCCGCCCGATTTCCCGCGAGCCCGTCCATGGCGCGTGACCGGATCTCGGCCGCGTTCTCCCCGACACCGCCGGTGAACACCAGCGTGTCCAGGCCGCCCAGGGCGGCGGTCATCGCGGCCACGCTGCCGCGGAGCCGGTGCAGGTACACGTCCCGCGCGAGTTCCGCCCGGGCATCGCCCGCGGCCGCGCGGGACAGCACCTCGCGCATGTCAGCGGTGCCGGCCAGGCCGTAAAGGCCGGACCGGTTTTCCAGGGCGGAGGCGAGCTCATCCGCCGGCATGCCGACGTGTGATTCCAGCCACAGCACCAGCCCCGGGTCGACCGAACCCGACCGGGTGGCCATGACCAGCCCGTCGAGCGGGGTGAACCCCATCGTGGTATCCACCGACCGGCCGCTCGCGACGGCCGCCAGCGACGCGCCGGCGCCCAGATGGCAGCTCACCAGGCGCGCAGGGGCGAAGGGTCCGAGCAGTTCCGCGGCCCGCCGGGACACGTAGGCGTGCGACAGCCCGTGGAACCCGAACCGGCGCAGCGGCCACCGCTCCCGCCACTCGGCAGGCAGCGCGAACGTCGCGGCGAAGGCCGGGATGGTGGTGTGGAACGCCGTGTCGAAGCAGGCGACGGCCGGCACGTCGGGCAGCACCGCGCTCACCGCGTCGAGGGCGGCCAGCGACTTCGGCTGGTGCAGCGGAGCCAGGTCGGTGAGCGCCCGAAGCTGCTCCCGGACGCCCGGGTCGATCAGGACCGGCCCGGTGAACACGCTCCCGCCGTGCACGATCCGGTGCCCGACCGCGTGCACCTCCCCGAACGGCTCGATCGCGGCCTTGATCGCCGCCGCGTCGAGCGCGCCCCCCCGCGGCGGCAGCAGGTCGGCGGAGCCCGTGACCGAGTCCGCGTCGTCCAGGACGCGCAGCTTCAGGCTGCTGGACCCGGCGTTGACGACCAGGATCGCGGTCAAGCCGGCCACTTCCAGCCGGTGATCTCGGGCGCGTCCTCGCCCTGTTCGCGGGTGTAGGCGCGGCAGGAAAGGCGCTTGTCGACCATCAGCTGCCGGACGTGCCCGGCCGAGGACGCCAGCCCCGGCACCCGGTCGATCACGTCCATGACCAGGTGGAACCGGTCCAGGTCGTTCAGCATGACCATGTCGAACGGCGTGGTGGTGGTGCCTTCCTCCTTGTACCCGCGGACGTGCAGGTTGTCGTGCCCGTGCCGGCGGTAGGTCAGCCGGTGGATCAGCGACGGGTAGCCGTGGTAGGCGAAGATCACCGGCCGTTCGGTAGTAAAGAGGGCATCGAACTCGGGGTCTGACATGCCGTGCGGGTGCTCGGAGGGTGGTTGGAGCCGCATCAGGTCGACCACGTTGACCACGCGCACCTTCAGCTCGGGAAGATGCTCGCGCAGCAGCGAGACCGCGGCCAGGGTCTCCAGCGTGGGCGTGTCGCCGCAGCACGCCATGACCACGTCCGGCTCCTCTGGGGCGTCGTTGGACGCCCACTCCCAGATGCCGGCGCCGCGGGTGCAGTGGATGACCGCGTCGTCCATGGTCAGCCACTGCCACTGGGGCTGCTTGCCGGCCACGATGACGTTGACGTAGTTTCGGGAGCGCAGGCAGTGATCCGCCGTGGACAGCAGCGTGTTGGCGTCCGGCGGCAGGTAGACCCGGATGACCTCGGCCTTCTTGTTGACCACGTGGTCGATGAAGCCGGGATCCTGGTGCGAGAACCCGTTGTGGTCCTGCCGCCACACCAGCGAGGAAAGCAGGTAGTTCAGCGAGGCGATCGGACGCCGCCAGGCGATGTCGCGGGTGACTTTGAGCCACTTCGCGTGCTGGTTGAACATCGAGTCGACGATGTGGATGAACGCCTCGTAGCAGTTGAACAGCCCGTGCCGTCCGGTCAGCAGGTAGCCCTCCAGCCAGCCCTGGCACAGGTGCTCCGACAGCACCTCCATCACCCGGCCGTCGGGCGCGAGGTGGTTGTCGCCGTCGATGATCACGCCGTCGAACGCCCGGTTCGTCACGTCGAACACCGCGTCAAGCCGGTTGGAGGACGTCTCGTCGGGGCCGAAGAGCCGGAACGCCGAGGGGTTGCGGCTGATGACGTCCCGGAGCCAGCCGCCGAGCACCCGGGTGTTCTCCGCCTCCGTCCCGCCCGGCGCCTGGACCGCCACGGCGTAGGACCGGAAGTCCGGCAGGTCCAGGTCACGCAGCAGCAGGCCGCCGTTGGCGTGCGGGTTCGCGCTCATCCGCCGGTCCTCGCGCGGCGCGAGCCGCGCCAGCTCGGGTATCAGTGTGCCCGCGGCATCGAACAGCTCGTGCGCCCGGTAGGACCGCATCCACGACTCAAGCAGCGCCAGGTGCTCCGGGTTGGTGCGGGCCGCGTCGATCGGGACCTGGTGCGCCCGCCAGGTGCCTTCCACCGGCAGCCCGTCCACCACCTTGGGCCCGGTCCATCCCTTGGGCGTGCGGAGCACGATGACCGGCCAGGCCGGGCGGGTGAGGTCGCCCTGGCGGGGGGTTCCGGGCCCCTGGGGTCCGGGGTATCCCCGGGGGGCAGAGTGTCCCCCCGGGTCAGCACTGCCCCGGGCGCGCCGCTGGATCGCGCGGATCTCGCCGACCACCGCGTCCATGGTGGCGGCCAGCTGCTGATGCACCAGCGGCGGATCATCGCCCTCGACCGTGTGCACCGTGTACCCGTAACCGCGCAGCAGCCCGTCAAGCTCCTGCGACGGTATCCGGGCCAGGACCGTCGGGTTGGCGATCTTGTACCCGTTCAGGTGCAGGATCGGCAGCACGGCGCCGTCCCGGGCCGCGTCGAGGAACTTGTCGCAGTGCCAGCTGCCGGCCAGCGGCCCGGTCTCGGCCTCGCCGTCGCCGATCACGCAGGCCACGATCAGGTCCGGGTTGTCGAACGCCGCCCCGTAGGCGTGCGCGAGCGAGTACCCGAGCTCGCCGCCCTCGTGAATGGAGCCGGGCGTCTCCGGCGCCGCGTGCGAGGGAATCCCGCCGGGAAATGAGAATTGCCGGAACAGCCGGGCCATGCCCGCCGCGTCCTGGGTAATGCGCGGGTAGAGCTGGGTGTAGGTGCCCTCCAGGTAGGTGTTCGCCACGATGCCGGGCCCTCCGTGTCCTGGCCCGGTGACGTAGATGACGTCCAGTCCGGAGTTCCTGATCACCCGGTTGAGGTGCGCGTAGATCAGGTTCAGCCCCGGCGTGGTGCCCCAGTGCCCGAGCAGCCGCGGCTTGATGTGCTCCGGCCGCAGCGGCTCGGTCAGCAGCGGGTTGCCCAGCAGGTAAATCTGCCCCACCGACAGGTAATTCGCCGCACGCCACCACGCGTTGAGCGCGTCGAGCTCGCTTCCGGTCAGCGGTCCCTGCTCCGTCACAGTCATTTAAAACCCCTTTTATCCGAACGGGCGGTGGTGCTCGGCCCGGTCACCGGCTTCGTTCCCAGGCTATTTTCGCCGGCTTCGCCGCGGGCCGCCGGCTCGCCTGCCCGGGGGGTCCGGGGTTTCCCCCGGGGGTAGCAGAGCGTTAGGGTTCCCGTGTGCGCTCAGCATCGCACCAGTCGTAGGCTGACCGCCAGGAGAACCGGACGGCCCTTTTCCCGTGGGCGCTGTGTGCCTAGTGTCTGTAGTGAAGCCGACAGGCTAAGCAAAAGGAGAACTTAGATGCCTGGAATCATCGTCGGAGTAGACGGTTCTGCCCATTCCCGGCGAGCCCTGGAAAGGGCCGTGAGGGAAGCGGCCATTCATCATGCACCACTTACCGTGATCACCGTTCACCAGGCCGTCAGGGGCTATTTTAGCGGCCCGGCCAACTACCCGGAGGACCAGCCCCTGACCGAAAAGGCCCGGGAGGCGGCCCAGGCGGAAACCGACCAGGTGCTTTCCGAGGTCGGCGAACCCCGTCTGGAGTCGGTCACGGTCACGGCGGTTCACGGCTTCCCGGCCGAGGAGCTGATCAAGGCGAGCAGTGACGCCGACATGCTCGTCGTGGGCTCGCGCGGCGCGGGCGGTTTCGCGCGGCTGCTGATGGGGTCGGTCACCATCCAGGTCGCCGAGCACGCGCACTCCCCGGTCCTCATCGTTCCCCCGCCGAGCCGCGACTGAGGGGTTCAGCGCCTACGGGCCGTCCCCGGGCCATGGCCTCGGCGAGCCCGGCGATGATGGGCACATGACTCCCGGCGAGCACCGCCCGGGGCCGCGGCCGGTGTACAGATGCCCTGGCTGGCGTCGCCATACCCCGAGGGGTATATCCTGGCGGACGTGAACGTGGACAGCGAGGAGCTCGCGGACGCGGTCCGGCGGCTGCGCCGCGCGCAGGGCCAGATCGGCGGCGTGATCCGGATGATCGAGAACGGCCAGGAATGCTCGGACGTGCTGACGCAACTGGCCGCGGCGGCCCGCGCCCTCGACCGGGCCGGTTTCAAGATCATCGCCAACGGGCTCTGCCGGTGCGTGCTCGATGAGCAGGCGGGCCGCGAGCAGGCGGCCGCCGAGCGCGCGCGACTGGAGAGGCTATTCCTTCCGCTCGCCTGACCGGCCACCGCCGCTCCTGCCGCTCGCCTGACCGGCCACCGCCGCTCCTGCCGCTCGCCTGACCGGCCACCGCCGCCGCCGGCGCCCATACCGGCTGAGCCTTATCGCTATCCCGGACGAGCCGTAGATCACGCCCACCACCAGGCAGAAGAACGGGCGTGAGGGCGAGCACCCCCGGCCGTTCGGCCTAAATGATCTTTCCTGGAATGTTTGCGGGCCGACGGTTGTCAATACCCCTACGGGTATCAAACGCGAGGAGGCAGACGATGGCGACGGTCGAGCTGACGGCCGAAAACTTCAACTCGACGGTGAGCGACGGCGGCCTGGTCCTGGTCGACTTCTGGGCGGCGTGGTGCGGGCCGTGCCGGATGTTCGGGCCGGTATTCGAGAAGGCGTCCGAGCGGCACCCCGACGCGGTGTTCGGCAAGGTCGACACCGAGGCGCAGCCCGAGCTGGCGGGCAGCTTCCACATCGCGTCCATCCCGACGCTCATGATCATCCGCGACAACATCGTCCTTTACTCCGAGCCCGGCGCGCTGCCGGAAGCGACCCTTGAGCAGCTGATCACCAAGGCCGGAGAGCTTGACATGGACGAGGTGCGCGCCAGCCTGGCCGCACCCGCCGACGCGTAACGGGCGCGGTCCGGAAACCGTAGCGAAGCAGTTCGTCACGGCGGCACACCGAGGGGCGGTGGCCGGTTATCGGCGCGCCGCGGCCAGCGCGGCTCGTGCTCGAGCGCGAGAAGCGGCAACGGCGCACCCAGATCGAGCTCGCGATGCTGCCCGCCGCCAGGTATCCGCGGCTCATCGAGTGCGCGGTGCCGATGACCGCGTGCGATGACCCGGAGTTCCATTACCGGTTCGGCATCGAGCTATTCATCGCCGGCGTCAAGGCCGCCGCTCTGCCCGACGCTTTTACGGCGTGACGATTCTATGGCGTGACGCTTTTAGGTTTGACCGCACGCAGGTGCAGAAACAGCCGTGGCCTTGCCTCGACGGGTGGCCGCCATCAGCGGCCGGTGTCCCAGGGGTTGATGAGGTCGATCCCGGTATCCGTGAAATCTCCGGTGTTACGGGTGGCCAGGGTCGCGCTGTGCACGCGGCAGATGGCGGCGATCTGAGCATCCGCCGCGCTGATGGGACGCCCCTTTTTCTCCCGGCCGACGACGGTGGCGTACTGCTCGGCGGCTAGGCCGTCGAAAGGCTCAACGCGGTCGCGAAAATCTTCGTTGATCAGCGCTTCGATCGTTTCCATGAGTGCGGCCCAGCGCCGCGGGTCGGCGGTGAGGCCGATCAGGTACGTGATGGTGCAGTCGAGTGCGGCGGCGAGGTCGGGCAGGCGGCCCACGGCCAGGCGCCGGCCGTTCTCGATCGCGCTGAGGGCCTGGTTGGAGAGCCGCGAACCGTGCCGCGAGACGCGGTCCACGACCTCAGCCTGGGTCAGGCCGAGTTGCTTGCGCCGCTCCTTGATGCGAATGGCGCAGGTCAGGTTCCGTTGCGCCACAGTCTGATAGCCCGCCACGGTCACCTCCGACCTGGGGAAACCTCCGGTTCCGCCCCTTGGACTTTGCCATCCGGGAGTTCGAGCCGACGTCGTACACCCAGGCGCCACCGTGCGCACCCACGATGTGATAGCGGGCCGCGACCTGGCCGGTGCGCTCGAGTGGCCTCGCGTAGGCCGGCATCCGCGCCACCGCGGAGGCCACGTGCGGGGACAGCAGCGACAGGTCCAGCTTCCAGATGACGAGGAACTTCACGCGGATTGCGCTGGCTCGGCTGATCCGGCGGATTCGGCCCGCGAAAGATCCACCTCGAACTCAACCGTGACCTCGTCCCGCAGCTTGAGCGCGCCGAAGAGACCCGAGTAGGGCTTGATCCCGAACGCCGACTGCGCCACGGTGGCGGTCCCTCGGTAACGGCCGGGCGACGCCTCGGTGACCTGCAGCCGGACCGGTTGCGACTTCCCGTTGAGCGTCAGCGTGCCCTCGATCGCGCCGCCGCTGGCTCCGGAGCGAACGATCCGCGAGGAGGTAAAGGCGGCGGCGGCACCGCCCAGGATCCCGGCCATGGTCTTCTTGATATCCCGGCGGTCCGCGTCGCTGAGCGGCTTGACCCCGCCCGTCCCCTCGCGGACCTCCAGCGAGCCGAGATCAAGCTCGGCGGTGATCTTGGCGGCCGTCACGCCGTCGGCGTCCTCGGCTGGCACCTCGATCCGCGCCGACCAGCGGGTGACCTCCAGCATCAGGTCATGACCGGCTCTCGAGGCGAGCCCGGCCCGGCCCGTCCTGACGACGACGCGCCCGGTATCCGGCCCGAGCAGAAAGGTTCCCGTAATAGCAGCCACGGGCCAACCGTAAGCGCTTAGGCGGGAAAAGTTCTACTTCTGGTTCGCGTGGGAACGGGAATGTGCCTCCGATACCGGGCAAACAGGGTCATCAGGGCAGTGGGAAATCGCCGAACAGCTCGCGGATACGCCCCAGATCACGCAGCCGAGGCTCGGTGGTGCCGCCCACCCAGCGGCTTACCGTCTTCACGGAAACCCCGAGCTGGCGCGCGGCCACCTCCATGGTCATGCCTTCCCGGCGCAGAGCGGCGGCCATCCAGTCGGCGAACGCCGCCTCCTCGGACCCGTCATGCCCGGCGGCCTCCCTGTCGCGGCGGGCGGCGCCCAGATGCGCGCCCGGCCTTTCCGACTTGAGCAAGGACGTCAAGGCGTCGAGGCCCGCGGCCGTCCCGATCTGGGCGCCGGAGCGCAGGACGTCAACCTCGACGTGGTCGGGAAAGATGCGGAAGGAGACGTTGATCGCGCCGCTCGGGCCCGCGGCCTCGAGCAGGGCCTGGGCGACCGTCTCGCCTACAGCGCGGTTGTCGTCCTCCGACAGCGGCGACTGGGCCAGGCAGCGGCGGACGAAGTCACGGATATCCGGGATGGAGGACGGCCGCGCGGGGAACGTCTGCGACAGGACCACGACAGGGACTACCTCGATGTTGTCGCTGATCAAGTCGGCTGGCTTGTCCATCGCCGCCCTCCGGGTCGCCAATCACGGAAATCACCCGGCGCACAAAGTCACCCGGGTATGACAATGAGAGTACGTCTATTAAGGCGCCCTAGACGAGCCGGATAGGTCAGACATATGTGTCCAGCCGGGGGACTGTTCTGTCCTGATCGGTCTTGAGATCTCAACGTGGCAGGAATAGGCTGTTGGAACCGGTAACGGCAGAGTTGCCCTAAGCCGGCCTAGTGAGCATGTGATGAGCGGTCAGCTGGGCGGCGCATGCCGCCGACGATCGACTGTGGCACACCGAGAATGGGCTCGGGCGCCTCAGCGATACCGCACAGCCCGTTTCCGGCTGGGCCGGCGCGCCGTCGGCCAGGGCTGCACAATGCACCGGCGTGATTCCGGGCGCATGCGCGAAACCAGGCGGCCTATGTCGCGATCTCGCGCTTTGGCGTCCCCCTCGCGCATGACCTGAATCCGGGCCCCGCAGACGCGGGCAGCCTAACGAAGGGGTGGCTGCTATGACCCAGGCCGCAGAGGAGCCTGTCCTGCACATTCTCTGGATGAACGGGGGACTGGGCTG
>WNFJ01345374.1_pt2 | contig 19208 bp, 9 predicted proteins | sample 5400461 | NCBI WGS metagenome assembly WNFJ01 (sample SAMN13153349, study PRJNA577476) | soil metagenome | isolation source: 115 cm saprolite on Douglas fir-dominated hillslope | place: USA:California | collected 2013-09-17
ATCCTGCTTGGCAATCTGATTGTGTTGATCCCGATGATTTTGAATGCGCATGCGGGCACGAAGTATGGCATTCCATTTCCGGTGTATGTGCGGGCTTCGTTTGGGGTTCGGGGGGCGAATATTCCGGCGGTGCTCCGGGCGCTGGTTGCATGCGGATGGTTTGGGATACAGGCGTGGATTGGTGGGCAAGCCATCTACTCGATGCTGGTTGTGTTGTGGGAGGGTGCGGCGACTCATCCGGCTCTGCCGTGGATCTGTTTTTTTGCGTTTTGGGCGCTCAATATGGCGGTGATCTGGCGTGGAATTGAGAGCATCAAGTTTCTGCAGGGGGTGAGCGCACCATTCATGCTCTGCGTCGGCCTGCTGATGCTTTGGTGGATTACGCGGAAGGCGGGCGGCTTGGGCCCGGTGCTCGCGAGCCCGAGTAAGTTCAAGACGACTGGTGAGTTCGTTCGCTTCTTTGTGCCGTCGCTGACTGGGATGGTTGGCTTCTGGGCTACGGTCGCGTTGAACATTCCGGACTTCACCCGCTACGCGAAGTCGCAGCGCGCGCAGATGGTGGGGCAGGCTCTGGGTTTGCCTGCTGCGATGACCGTCTACTCGTTTATCGGTGTCGCGGTGACCTCCGCTTCGGTCGTGATCTTTGGAACGGCGATATGGGATCCGGTGGCGCTGCTTGGAAGATTTCATGAGCCGGTGATTGCGTCGATCGCGCTGGTTGCGTTGCTGATCGCTACGCTCAATACCAATGTTGCGGCGAATGTGGTTTCGCCGTCGAATGACTTCTCCAATCTGAATCCGCGGCTGATCTCTTTTCGCACGGGCGGATTGATCACGGGGGTCATCGGTGTGATGATGATGCCGTGGAAGCTGCTGTCGGACTTCAGCAACTACATCTTCGGTTGGCTGGTGGGTTACTCGGGTTTGCTGGGGCCGATTGCGGGCATCATGATTGCCGACTACTTCATCGTTCGGAAGAGCACGCTGGATGTTGAGGGGCTCTATCGCCGGGGTGGCCCTTATGAGTACAGCAATGGCGTGAACTACCGTTCGCTGATTGCGCTGGCCGCAGGCGTGATTGTTGCGTTGATCGGGAAGTTTGTCCCTTCGTTGCACTGGCTGTATGACTACGCGTGGTTCGTCGGATTTCTGGTCGCCGCGATTATCTATGCGGTGTTGATGCGTCGTGTGATGGTTGCGGAGTCGGCCAGTGAATTGTTGGGAGAGGAGGTTTAGGCTATCTCGCTACCGGCTTCCTTTGCCTGGAGAGAGACTTTACTTCGCGCATGCCACGGATCGAGTTACAAAGAAATACTGCTTCGGCCGACTGGAGATCCTGCATTGTGAGCACACGCTCCTCTGCTTTGGGGTTGGTCTCGAGGAGATGGCGACGGTAGATTCCGGGCAGCACACCGGAGTTAAGCGGAGGGGTTAGTAGCTTACCTTCCTGAAGGACGAAGATGTTGCTGATGGCGCCTTCCGTTACTTCTCCTCTTTCGTTCATGAATATTACTTCGTCGAATCCATCGGTACGGGCCTGGGCATATTCGCGGTCGTACTGCTCGCGATGGGTTGTTTTGTGGCGCAGGAAGACGTCGGTTGAGCTGGTGGGCTTGTCGGATATGCAGATCGTAACGGTTGCGGTGTCGGCAGCGAACTTCGTCGCTGTGAGCGACACGTCGCCGGACGAACCTAGAAGCAACCTGATGCGATAGCTGTCGTCAGCCTGTAACTGTTGGGTGGTGTCGGCTATGCGAGCCAGAATAGCGCTTCGATCGAAAGGGAAGCTGAAGTAATTTGCGGAGGCTTCGAGGCGATCGAGATGCATGCGCAGAAAGGGCAGATCGGCGTTCTCCCAGAGCATGGTTTCGATGAGCTGGAAGTTGCGGGGGTGGCGAGTGAGGAAGCCTGCCTTCAATAGACATTCGCGGTATTCTTCGGCGGGGTCGGAGTCTGCGACGATGCCGCCGCCTACGCCCATGTGAGCAGCGCCGTTCTTCAGGACAATTGTCCGGATCGCTACGTTGAAGACGGACGATCCGTTCGGCGACATGAAACCGATTGCACCGGTGTAGATGCCGCGCGGCTTCTGCTCCAGCTCGCGGATGATCTGCATGGTGCGAATCTTGGGAGCGCCGGTGATGGAGCCGCTGGGGAACATGCTTTTGAAGATGTCGTAGTAGCCGAGGCCGGGTTGAAGCGTGCCCGATATCGTTGAGGTCATCTGCAGAAGGGTTTCGTATCTTTCGACGGAGAAGATGTCTTCGACTTGTATGGTGCCCATGTTGCAGATGCGGCCGAGATCGTTCCGGAGCAGGTCAACGATCATGACGTGTTCGCTGCAATTTTTGGGATCGTTCTGTAGTTTGATTGACTGCTGCGCGTCCCCCGCGGAGTCGAGGCCGCGAGGCATTGTGCCCTTCATAGGGCGGGCGACGATACGGCCGGCGTCGATCCTGAAGAAGAGTTCAGGAGACAGTGAGAGGATGTGGTGATCGGCTACGTTGACGAAGGCGCTGTAGGCCACAGGCTGCGACTGGGACAGCGCAGCGAAGGCCGATGCAGGTGGGCTCGTAGTATGAGCGGAGACGGAGTCTGTGAAGTTGACCTGATAGGTTTCGCCGGCCTGGATGTACTGCTTTATCTTCAGGATCTTGGCGCGGTATTCGTCTTCTGGAATTGTGAGCGTGGCGCTCTCGGTGAAGGGAGCCGGTGTTTCTTGCTGAGGGCTTTCAGTAGTAAGAAGAGGTGTGGCATCTTCGAAGCGCGCCTTCGCGTGGTCGTAGATGAAAGGGCTTGCGTAGACCCCAAACCATGCAAGAGGCAGATCCTGCGGGAGATCAACTCTTCCGAAGCGCTCGAAGTGGTAGCCGCATTCGTAGCTTAGAAAGCCGGCTACGTGAAAGCCGCTGGCGAGAGCCTGTTCAATTTTGCGAAAGAGATCCGGTATCTCGTGGAGATTTGCAGCGGAGATGGTTTCGACGGGATTGAGGAAGAGATAGCTATGACGATTGGACGCATCGAAGCGGGAGGTCTGCAACAGTACCGACCCGGGCGTGCCGGCAACGATTGAATGCAGGTAGTTGGGAAGCTGAGTCCACTGAGCCAAAACACTTCTCCGCCGAAGACACTCACGCGCGACAGATCGCCAGATTTCGTGTCGAGTGCTTATGTCTGTAGTGTTTCACGGCCCCGGCTCTGCTGCTATCTGCCCGTATGCGGGCACGCCGGCAGCTTTAGCATGTGAAAAGATAGCAGGCGTCCTTGGAGCGGCGCATGCCGTTGTTTCGAGTAGTCGCAGACAGTGCTGTTAGATCGTCTCGGGCGGCGCACTCGTCAGCGCAATCTGGATTGACTGCGAGCCGAGGCGTGGATGAGTCGCGGTAAGACGAACTGTGCCCGCTTGTTCTTTAGCGCGGACCCAGACGGCTCCGGTTCCACCGATAAGCGAGAAGGGATTGTCACCGATCAGATCTGCCGGGCCTTCGAGCTTGAACGTCACAGCATCGTTCGCGTAGGTGCGGACGGCGCCGAACTCATCGGTGACGCGTAGAACAACGCGGGTGGTGTCCGCGCCATCGGCTGCGAGGGTGGTGTCATCGGGTAGGAGAAGGAATTTTCTATCAACTCCGCTGCCTGAGAGGGTTTTGGAGATGACCTGCTTGCCCTTTAGATAGCCGTCGATGCGGAGGTCTCCCCATCCGTGACGCTGCTTGGATTCGATCTTTCTGCGGTCGAGGATAAACGGAGGATAGGTCAGGTGGTTGAACTCTGTTCGCTCAGGATCCAGTTCCGCGATCAGTTCCCATGGATTTCCTTCGACGCTGTTCTCGCGAAGGAAAAACTTCAGGTGGTCGCAGTTCGAGCAGACGACCGCCTGAGTGAAGCTGGTTGACTCGTCGCTGTTGGCCCAGTGGAATGCGGGTTCAAGGATGATCTCCTCCGCGGGGTCGCACTGCGATTTGTAGAAGCCGGCGGCAGGCTTTGGCTCGCGGAAGATGTCGGTGACGCCGTGATAGCAGATACGGTCTCCCGCGCCGAAGTTTGAGTGGGTGTTGTAGTCGAAGGCGCACCAGCCGATGCCGCCTGCATACTGCGGGTCGGAGGCGAGCTGGTTGTGAATGCGGGCGTGGCGAAGGGTGTGCTCGCGTTGACGCTCGTCGTCGTCCGTCGTCTTGGTGGGGAAGGTGTGGCCGACGAACTCTGTGTTGAGATAGCGGGGATGATTCGGCTTCTTGAGAGGGAAGCCGAAGTCGTTCATGGTGAAGACATCTTCGAGGAACTCAGACTCCTGGAAGTAGCGGATGCCGCCGGTCTGGCGGGAGGGGTCGAGGAGGTGTGCGAGCGCGTTGGTACGCGTGTAGAAGCTGTGGTCATCCTTGGACTCATTGATGCGGACGCCCCACAGGATGATCGACGGATGGTTCCAGTCGCGGCGGATCATGCGGCCTACGTTGTCGATCGAGATCTGCTTCCATGGCTCCGGACCGATGTGTTGCCAGCCGGGTATCTCTTCGAGGACGAGCAGGCCGATCTCGTCGCAGCAATCGAGGAAGTGTCGTGACTGCGGATAGTGCGATGTTCGGACGATGTTGCAGTGCAGGTTCTTCCGAAGGATCTTCGCATCCTGGCGTTGGACACGCGCAGGCATGGCCTGACCTACGAACGGAAATGTCTGGTGACGATCGAGGCCGCGCAGCTTGATGATCTTTCCGTTAAGAGAGAACCCGTGATCGGTGAACGTTGCTTCGCGGAAGCCGATGCGGCGAGTGTCTTCATCTATAACCTTGCCCGCCTGCAAGAGGCGAACGTGGACGGTGTACAGATGAGGATTTTCGAGATCCCATAGCTTGATGCCATTGATTGCCTTCAACGAGACCGTCTGCCGTGCAGGATCGTTTGTTGTCTGCGTGCTCGCATGGACTGCGGCGCTTGTCGTTGGATCGGCAGCGGCATCGGGATCGGTTCCCGACTTGTAGCTGACCGCTTGCTGTTGCTTCGCGAGTGTGTGCTCGCCATCGCGGAGCTCTACCTCAAGCGAAAGCGCTCCGGCGGCGGACTGGCCTGCGAGGAAGCAGTCCACGTCGAGCGATGGGCTGCCGCCCAGAACATCTTTGGGTCGCGCGAAGATGTTGTCGAGGTAGGTTGCAGGAATGACGCGCAACGCAACCTCACGATAGATGCCGCCGAAGGTAAGGTAATCGATTTCATTGCCGAAGGGAGGGATATCGGCACGTTCGGTTGAGTCCACCTGAACGACGAGAACGTTGTCGCCCGTGGGACGGAGGTGAGGCGTCAACTCGAAAGAGAACGGCGTGAAGCCACCCTTGTATTCGCCCAGAAGGACACCGTTGATCCACACGGTAGAGGCGGTCATCACGCCTTCAAAATCGATGAAGACACGCTTCCCCTGGGCTCCCGGCGGAGTCTTGAAGCGACGACGATACGTTGAGATGAACTCGTAGGCCTTGTCGTCGAAGCTGTGCCAGGGCAGCAGAATGTTGGTGTGCGGGACGACAACTATTTGGAAGGCGGAGTCGTTGAAGGTGATGGCCTCTGCTCCATCCACCTTGCCCGGATGATATCGCCATCCACGATTGATCGAGAAGATCTGCCGTCCGCGATCGGAGGGCTCTGCGGAGAGCGCGGGGACGCCGGGGATCGCCGAGGCGGCCAGAAGGGTGCTTGTGGTTTTTAGAAAGTCGCGTCTATGCATAGGAATGAGTCAGATACATCCTAGTCATAACGGTATGGTTTGTCACCGGAAGTTGTGCCTACATCAAATTTTCCGGAGTGACTGTGGCTCTCACAGGAAGTTCTATTTGCCCAATCCCCTGGATTTTGTCTGTACGGAGTACAGGGAACTACGCGCGAGGATGAACAACGTTTTACCGTCCTTGCCGCCGAAGACGAGGTCGATAGGGCGATCGGGGACCTCGATAGTGTCGATCAGGTGTCCGGCTGAGTTGTAGACGTAGATCTGCCCGGCAGCAATATAGACGTTGCCGTCGGCATCCTGAGCGACGCTTTCGCCTCCCTGCTCCGCGAAGAGTTTTGCGTTGATGAGAGTTCCATCGGGAGCCACGTTGGCTACGTAGGTCTTTTGCTCTGACTCATCGCTTATGTAGAAGTGCTTTCCTGGGACTGCCTGTGCCAGGCCGAAGGCCCGCAGTACATCGGCCATCTTGGTGCCGTAGTAAAGAGCACCGCTGACGAAGTCCTCGCCGGCCGGGATGAATATCGATCCATCGGGGGATATATAGTGATACGGCTTTTGAACGGGAATGGCCTTGAGGAAATCGTTCTCATTGCGCCAGTGGTTGGTGGGTAAGACTGCGGTCATGGATGACCGTGGCTGGGTGGGCTGCGGTTTTAAGAGGGTGATGTTTTCATCGGGCGCGTCGGGCGAAAAGGAATAGACGGTGCCGTTGCCGTCGTACGAGACGACGATGAGGTTGCCGGATTTTTCGAACGCGAGCTGAACAGGAGCAAGGGGGCTGTCGCGGACGATTGAGAGATTGCGGGTCTCCGGGCTCCAACGATAGATGCGCTGCCAGTAAGGATCGACGAAATAGAGCTGGCCGGTCTTATCCACTGCGGCGCCTGAGATGTTGTAGAAGCCGTCGTGAAGCTTTTCTACCTTCGCCCCGGGCGCGAGAATGGCGGAGCTTGGACGAGGCGGCGTGGGCGCTGGAGTTTTGCCGATGGTGAGTGAGGCAAACTCGCGATTGCGGACTAAGGTGGGAGTCGAATAGTTGATGACGACGGCGTTGTCGAACGAGACCTTGTTGTCGCCGTACACGTGAATGTTGCGGAGGCGAATGTTCTTCGAGTTGGATACCTGGATCGCGGTGGGGAATGGTTGATAGCTGCTGACGACACGGTAACTATGGTAATTGGCGACGGTGATGTTGCTGGAGTTGCAGAGCGAATGGACCTTCGCCGCGTTCCTCTTCGGTCTGGAGAGCGTAGATCTGCCAGTTGGAGGCGTTCTTCAGCTTCACCTCGTTGCGAACATGATGTTCGCTGGAGAGCTCGTAGATGCGGCCCTCGGTGGAGGTGTTGGAGATGTAGAGGCCGGCCTGGGCAAAGCTGCTTGGCGTCCAGATGTTGGCGAAGGTTCCGCCACCGCCATCGGTGATCCAGAGGCTGGGGTACTGGCTGTCCCAGCGGCGGTTGATGTCGGTGTCGGCGGTGTGGGTGTTGTTATAGATAGTGGCAAAGGTTACACCCGGGACGTTGGTTCCATGACCACCGAGAAAGCGGACATCGTCCATCAGCGAGTCTTTGCCGGCCATCCACTTCGCACCGACTACCCTGCTGTTGATGCCGTTGGTGTAAAGGCCGATGCCAGTGACGATGTTCGTACCACCATGGACGGTCTCGAGGAGAGCCTTGGGGGCTCCGGGACCTTGAAACGCCGGTGTGGAATCAGGGAGGTCGAGTTGGGTTGTTGTTGGGCTGAGGCCGATCAACACTGTGTCGGGCCGTACTGTAATTGTGTCAGTAACAATATAGCGCCCGGAGGGAATGTAGATGGTGCGGTGTTCTGCGATTGCTTTTTGCAGGACGATTGTGTCGTCGCTTACACCGTCGCCCTTTGCCCCCAGCGTTCGTAGATTGGCCCAGGTATCCTGTGCGGGAAGAGCTGGGATGTCCGAGGGCACGGGCGCAGGGAGTGTTGTCAGCGGGCTCTTCTCGTAGAGCGTCTTGATGGCAGGGTTGGACCCGACTCCGGCAAAGGTGAGGCCGTGAGTGAAGGCTTTGACCTGATAGATGTCACCTGCTCCGTCGAGCTTTTTGCCGCTCTCTCGGAAGCTAGCGAAATTGGGTACGTGGCGGCAGATGATGTCTTCGAGATTGATCTCCGTCCGGGCGTTATTCTCGTTGCTGATGATGACGGCAGGGCCGCTGATGTCCTCAAAGCGGGAGTCTTTTACCCAGAGCTCGTCTGCATAGCCGGGGTCGATTGAGATTGCAGTGGGAACATTCTTGAAGTGGTTGCGGATGAGAGTGAGTCCAGCCTCGTGCTCCTTGATGGCGGCCTGGCTTTGGCCTTCGAAGGTTGAATCGAGGAGCGTAAACTGCCAGCCGGGCGAAGGCTTCCTGGTCATGATGCCGTACTGGCCGCCGTAGAAGTGGAGGTCTTCTGCTTCGTTGCCAACGTCGTGGAGGCCGGCCAGACCGGAGCCGATGTGGAAGTCCATGTGGGCGAGATAGCAGTGCTGCGCCACATGAAAACGAATGCCAACTGCGGCGGGATTGCCATCCTGAATTTCGATGTCGATGTTGCTCATCGCGGAGTAGAAGGTTCCGGGATTTGCATCTGGAATTGAATTGTTCGGCGGGACTATTCCTTGCAACGGTGGACGCTGCATACGACCGCTCTGGCTCGCGGGACGATTGGTGGCGGAATTAGTCGGGCGTCCGCCGGCGAAGAGCACCATATAGCCAATTCCCTCTTTGTAGCCTGGCGTGTCCTTGCCGAGGACGAAGACGGGACGATTCGCTCCGTAGCCGATCAGACGGATTCCAGGCCAGACGAGAATCGTCTTGCTGATGCGATAGCGGCCTTCGGGGATGAAGAGGATTCCCTGCCCTGTCGTCTCCTGAATCTTGTTGATTGCGTTTTGTATGGCGTCGGTATCGTCTCCTACGCCGTCGCCATGTACACCTGAATCGTTCCGCGTCAGGTAGAGCGCTTTAGGATCGTCGGGGCGAAGTGTGTAGTATGAGGCTCCCCAAGATGGGGTCACGGTAAATCCCGCAAGGATACCCGCTATCAGCCATATTGATTGCTTCAGACTCATATTTATCCTCGTGCTTCGGTGCTACCAGACGTAACGTAAGTTCCTACTGCTCCTGAGTTCAACGACGTAGTGAATACCTTCTGGTGGTATCGAACGTTGAAGGTCTGAGGGGTGGTGCTGTTGTTCGAGACGATGAGCACCTTTTTGCCCTTAGGCGTTTTGAATGCGACGTTCGGAAGCAACTCCAGATCGTTGGAGCCGATGCGAATAGCGCCGGGGCGGACATACTTCGATGCGTGGGCGACGGTGTAGTACGCGAGATTGCGGGTAACGTTATTACCGTCGATAGTGATCGCGCCCTGGCAGACGGGGCATCCACCGTTGTTGGTATGCGGGCCAAAGTTTGGGTCGGCGGCGAGATTCCACAGCAGCACGTTGCGGCTCCAGTTGCGTGTGGCGCCGATGACGATTCTCTGCACTGGCTTGCCGACGGCCATGTCGTCGGTGTCGCGGCGGTTCACGACCATCTGCTCGGTGAAGTACAGATTCTTGCCGGGTGATGCATTGTGCACATCGGTGAGTGCGTCGATCTTTCCGCCATAGAGATGGAACCCTGAGCCGTCTACGTATTGAGCCACTTCGGGGTCTTTGAGGATCGAGGTTGCGTACTCAGGGACGTCGCAGTTGTGATCGTAGAGAACGATTCTGGTCTTGATGCCAGCTTTTCGAAATGCGGGCCCCAGATGATCGCGAATGAAGGTCGCCTGATCTGCTGCGAGCATCTGCATACTGGGCGTGTTCTTTTCGTTCAGGGGCTCGTTCTGAATTGTGAGAGCGTCGATGACGATGCCTTCGGCCTTCATGCCCTGGATGTACTTAATAAAATAGGAGGAGTATGCGTCGTAGTATTCGGGGCGCAGCTTACCCCCTTTTACGTTGTTGTTTGTCTTCATCCATGGCGGGGCCGACCAGGGTGAGGCAAGTATCTTGATCTTCGGATCGATGGCCAGAATCTGCTTCAGAACCGGAATGACGTCAGCGCGATCAGGATCGAGGCTGAACTTCGCCATCGTTGGATCGGCTTGGCCTTCCGGTAGATCATCATAGGAGAAGACGTGGTCGTTCATGTCGGACGCGCCGACGCTTACTCGTATATAGCTGGTTCCGATGTTGCTGCCGTCGTGGGCGAATAGCTCATGAAGGATCGCAGCACGTTTTGCGGGGTCCATGCGCATCAGCAGTTGGGCGCTGCCGCCAGTAAGCGCAAAGCCGAAGCCGTCGATGGGTTGAAACGTCTGCTTGTCATCCACATCGATGATTGGATCTTTTCCTGAGGCTTTCGAGAATCGCAGGGCAGGCTTCTGCGGCTGGAACAGGACTGATTTATCCGGATTCGTTAGCCAAAGGTCTGCGCTTTTTTGCGCTTGCGACAACAAAGGAAGCAACGTGAGTGCAATGGCGATCAGAGAGTTGGTCATCTTCGAATTCATTCAGTCTCCTGACTGGTTACTGCGGCCCCGATACGGATTTCAGTCCGAGCGCCGTTAAATATCCGGGGTTCACGTGACTGTGTTGAAGCTGGATATTTTCCAAGAGGCCGGCGAATGCTTTGTCGATGATCTCCTGGCCGGGTCGCACCTTCAGGCGTTCTTCAACGTGTCCCGTGCCTCGCGGCAGCTTTGCGAAGGCTACGATCTGGTCCCAGCCTGCCGGGGGTGTGATGGTGACAACCGCTGAGGTCTTCGCCATCTTCTTGTAGGGCCAGAATGCCCAGCCGATGTCGTGCTTTTCAAGCAAGGCCACGAACTGAGTGATCCATTCATCGGTGTTTTCGCCGGACTCTCCCATCCAAATTGGCACGTTGTACTTCTCGCGAAAGTCGAGGTATTGCTGTATGACCGTCTCGTCTGTCTTCGACCAGTACTTATGAAAGGTGTAGGCGGTGTTGCTGTCGAAGGGCGGGCCGAAGACGGAGAAGTTGCCGTCCCACTGCGCTCCTCCGAGGAAGAGGATGTGGTGAGTGTCGATCTGGCGGACGGCCACCGTCAGCTTTTTATAAAGCGGTTCGAGTTTGACGTTCAGCAGTCTGAGGCTGGGATAGTGAGGAATCGGCTCGTTCAGCAGGTCGTATCCGAGGACGGTGGGGTTGTCTTTGTAATGACCTGCGAGGCGCTGCCAGATTGCGATGAGATGTGCCTGCTCCTGCAAGCTGTCGTAGAGCCACGGATAGCCGTCACTGTCATCGATGTTCGCGCCGGTCTGGCCGCCGGGAGCAGCATGTAGGTCGAGGATGACGTAGAGACCCTCCTGCTTGCTCCACTGAACGACGCGATCCAGCAGAGCGAAGCCCTCGGAGTTGTCCGTCTCGAAGAACTTGTAGTGGAGCGGAACGCGAATGGAGTTGAAGCCGGCCTCATGGAGCAGGTGAATATCCTGCCGAGTGATGTAGCTCTCGCGATACTGATGCCAGAAAGTCGCAGCCTTATCCGGCCCGAGCAGTTCGGTCACGAGGCCTTCAATCTCGCGAGCCGATTGAGGCCCGCCGTCGAAGGTCCACATGTAGCCCTCCGGCACCATCCAGTTGCCGAGGTTCGTGGCGCGGAGACGGAGCGGCTTGCCGCTGCCATCGACGATCTCCTTCTGCCGGGTGTGAGCAAACTGGGCGCAGAGGTTGGATGGCAGCAGGCAAAGGGACAGTGCGGTGAGGCTAAGCAGATGACGAAGCGACATAGCTTGATCCTTCATGTTGCAAGTTCGTACGCGCAGCGTAGCTTTATGGCGAAACTGTAAACGTGGCGTGTTCCGTAGCGGTGGAGTCGACGCCCACCCATAGATCGAAGGTTCCAGGTTCAATCGACCAGCGGTGAGTCTGCGGGCTCCAGAAGCCGAGGTCATGCGTATCCAGCGTGAGCGCTACAGTCTGCTTCTCGCCGGGCTTCAGGCTTATACGCCGGAAGGCTTTGAGCTCACGAACAGGGCGTGACGCGCTGCCGAATCGTTGATGCGTGTAGAGCTGAACGACCTGGTCGCCGGCGACGGGTCCAGTGTTCTGAACCTCGATCGACACGGTGAGAGGGGAGCCGGACTTCACTGAAGCTGTGCTGACTTTGAGGCCATCCAATCTGAATTTGGTGTAGCTGAGACCATAGCCGAAGGGATAAAGCGGCGCGCTGGAGCCATCCCAGTAACGGGTGTCTGGAGCATCGGGAATCTGCGTGAGATTGTGCGCGTAGTAGATGGGGACCTGACCGACGTCGCGTGGCCAGGTAACGGGAAGTTTGCCGCCGGGGTTCGCATCGCCGAAGAGGAGGTTCGCGATGGCGTTGCCGCCTTCCGTGCCGGGATACCAGGCGTCAAGGATGGCGGGCACATGCTGCGAGGCCCAGGTGATATCCAGAGGGCGTCCGTTGAGCAGGACCAGCACGACGGGTTTGCCCGTGGCTACCGCAGCCTCAAGAAGTTGCTGTTGGCGCCCGGGAAGCGTGAGAGAGGAACGGGAAGCACGTTCGCCGCTCATAGTCTGTGCCTCTCCCAGAACGAGCACCGCAACCTGCGATTGTTTGACGAGAGCGATGGCGCGGGCGAACTCAGCATCGCGCCCTGCATCTGTCTTCAATACAGGTTGGGGACTGGGGAACTGTGAATCGAAGATGGAGGGTTGACCCCGCTCGATCTCAACGCCCTCCGCCGACGAGATCGTTACACCGGATGGGAAGCGCTTGCGGATGCCTTCGAGGACGGTGACCGAATCCGCGGGATGTCCTGCCAGGCTCCAGGAGCCCATGATGTCCGGCTTGGAATCGGCCAGCGGGCCGATGACAGCGATCGATGACAGCGAGCTTTTGAGTGGAAGCAGATCGCCTTCGTTGCGCAGTAGAACGGCGCTTCGTTCTGCAGCCACTCTTGCTGCCTGGCGCTGCGCGGAGGTCACGAGTTCCGTCTCCGCGCGCGACGGCAGAACGTAGGGGTTGATAAAGAGTCCGAGGCGATACTTCATCGTCAGGATGCGGCGTACGGCTTCGTCGATAGTGGATTGCTGTACCAGCCCCTGCTTCACTGCTGCAGCAAGCTCATCACGATAGACGTGGCTCGTCATCTCCATGTCAACGCCGGCATTGATGGCGCGAACGGCCGCATCCTTCGGACCGGATGCGAAGCCATGCGTCGTCAGATTTTGAACCGATTCCCAATCGCTCACCACGAAGCCGTTGAACTTCCACTTATCCCGCAGCACCTCGTGGAGCAGAAAGTTGTTGCCTGTCCCGGGAACATCGTTGAGATCCATATAGGCCGTCATCAGCGAGCCGGAGCCGGCACGGACAGCGGCCTCAAATGGAGGCAGGTAGACATTCCATAGCCTGTCCTCGGAGATGTACGAAGAGTCGTAGTCCCGGCCGCCATCAGCCGCGCCGTAGCCGGCAAAGTGTTTGACGCTGGTCAGGATGTGCTCTGGACTGCCGATCTCATCTCCCTGGAAGCCGCGGACCTGAGCCTCCGCCATCCGCGAGCCAAGGTAGGGATCTTCGCCGGCGCCTTCCATGATGCGACCCCATCGGGGGTCGCGTGCGATATCAACCATTGGCGCGAAGGTCCAGTTGATTCCGACGGCGCTGGCCTCCTTCGCGGCCATCCTCTGCGCCTCTTCGGCCTGAGCCGGATCCCACGATGCGGCGAGAGCCAACGGCACCGGGTAGATGGTGCGGAAGCCATGAATGACGTCGAATCCAAAGATGAGAGGGATGTGCAGCCTGCCCTTTTCGACGGCTAGGTGCTGCAGACGATTGATCTCTTTCGCGTCGGTAAGAAACAGGAACGAGCCGACCTGGCCCCTGAGAATCCGCTCATCAGGGGAGACGCTCTCCTTCTGGTTGAGAGCGATCTGGCTCATCTGGCCGATCTTTTCCTCAAGGGTCATCCTCTGCAGCAGGTCATTCACGAAACGATCTGCCACCGCTGTGCCCTGGCGGGCCTCCTGCGCCTGTGGCTGTATCGAAAGGGGGGAGAATGCCCCCAATAAAGCAAGTGACAAGCTGCCGACGGCGAACTGGCGGACCAAGGCGCGTGAGGTAAAGCGAAATGACATCAGAAGCTCCGTGTGGCGGTCTTTTTGTCGAAGAGAACGTTCAGGAGAACGCAATCTAAGTACTCATCGTAAGCGGCATCCGCCCGAAGTCCAAGTGATTCATTCCGATGGACACGACGGCGGAGCAAGTTTAGACAAACGTTTGTTCATTTGTCCAGTGCAGAGATTCCCATGCGACTTCCCGACCTTTGGGACACGGGAGTCTCACATTTGAATCGAAGTCGCCGACTCTTACCCTCGGCTTATTGTTATGCTCATAGCAACGACAAACTCTCGATTGGGTTCGGACACCGACGTCAGCATGAAAAAACCGGCCTCGTCTTCTCCGCACAACACACGGCCTACCAACCTCAAGATGTTGGCTGCCTACCTGAATCTCAGCCCGTCGACCATCTCCTTTGTCCTGAATGATTCGCCAGGACGATCCATTCCTGCAGCCACGCGTGAGCGCGTGAAAGCAGCAGCCGCGAAATTCAATTATCAGCCCAGCATGATCGCCCGAACGCTGCAGGGCAAGCGCATGCAGACGATTGGAGTGCTTCTGCCGGAGCTCGGCGAGGGTTACCACTCCCAGGTTCTGAGCGGGGTCGGTGATCTGCTGATTCGTGAAGGCTATTTCTACTTTACGGTCCATCACAGGCACAAGAAGGACCTGATCTCTACCTACCCCGATCTGCTTCGGTCGCGTGGTGTAGACGGCATCCTGGCGATCGACACGCATCTGGATGCGCCTCTTCCGCTGCCTACGGTGCTGGTTGCAGGACATACGGAGCTGCCCGGGGTGACGAACGTCATCCTCGATCATCAGCTTGCCGCGAAACTCGCTCTTCGTCATCTCTATGAGCTCGGTCACCGCAAGATCGCCTTCATGCACGGTCAACCGTTCAGCTCCGACTCCGACGTTCGCTGGGCTTCCACGCTGGAGACGGCCCGTGAACTCGGCCTTGAAGTGAGCGACGCTTTGACCGTTCATCTTGAGAAAGACTCGCACTCCCCCGAGATCAGCTATCCCGGTATCCGAAGGCTCATCCAAAGCCGGCGGCACTTTACAGCCGTTCTCTGCTTCAACGATGTCTCGGCGATGGGCAGCATCCGCGCCTTGCATGAGGGCGGTCTCCGCGTGCCGGAGGATGTCTCGGTTCTTGGATTCGACGACATCCAGTCCGCTGCATACCACGTTCCCAGCTTGACAACCATCAGGCAGCCATTGCAGAAGATGGGTAGCACGGCCGCCCAGATGCTGCTGAAGAAATTGGCGGGCAAGACTACTCCAGAGCTTATCCATGTGGAACCAGAACTCATTGTTCGCGAATCGACGGCGCCTGCCTGCTCCGCACCACTGACGAGGCGTGTGAAAGCCAGATAGGCGCGCGAAGAGTCAGTGCGCCGTGGGGGCTGCTGTACGCAGCATCTCCTTGCCGGAGGTCAGGACTCCGCCCTGCGTGAGATGGTAAAAGCGGTCGGCGGCAACATCCTCGAAGACCTGCGTGTTTCCGTTCGGCCAGAAGACCTCCACCTTGTCGACCCGTGCAGCATCCGCGAGCCCGAAGTGCAGGCGTAGATCACTCTGCGAGAGATAGCTGCCGCCGCTCCTCACCTCAGCGAGCTGCTGTTGCCTCTCCACTGTGACGCGGACGCGAGCGTTCAGAGCCAATCGATTGGCAGGGCTGCCTTCCAGATCAAAGCTGACCCAGTGATGAGCCGGATTACTCTTCGCCTCGAGAATCATCGGAGCTCCAGTTAGATTCTCGACGACAACGTTGAGCCTGCCCTTGTTGAAGAGATCTCCCACGGCTAGGCCGCGGCTCACCTGCGGCATCACCACTGCGGACCCTGTCTGCACACTCACATCCTTGAAGGTCCCATCCCGTTGGTTCCGGAAGACAAGCTTGGGCTCTCGATAAGCAGTGCCGAGTTTCGCGTCATCGACCTGCGGGTAGACGTGGCCGTTCACCAGGATGAGATCCAGCCAACCCGAGTTATCGAGATCGAGAAAGGCGTCGCCCCAGCCGACGAAAGGGACGGTCGAAAGCGCAATGCCGGCGGAGTGGGAGACGTCTGAAAAGCTCATCGCTCCATCATTGCGATACATCGTGGCGTACTCATCACTGAAGTGCGTGACGACGACGTCCATGCGGCCATTGTTCAGGTAGTCCCCGAGAGCGATGCCCATGTTCGCTTGTTCCACGCCATCTTCGCTGACTGCCACACCTGCGTCGAAGCCCATCTCCTTGAAGCGCCCGTCGCCCTCATTGTGATAGAGGTAGTTTGGCTCACCGTCGTTGGCGACGAAGAGATCGAGCTTTCCATCGTTATCGAAGTCGGACCAGACCGCCCCCATACCGAAGTAACGTTTTGCGTCATCGACGCCGGCCTGCTTTGCCACCTCAGTGAATGTGCCATCGCCATTGTTGTGATAAAGCGTGTCGGGGTAGCCTTTCAAGCCGCGAGGTCCGCATTGCACGGCGATGTCGTGATACTGGCAGGTCTTGCGTGAGCCGAAGAGCGGCAGATCATGCATGTCAAAGTCGACGTAGTGAGGGACGAAGAGGTCGGAGTTGCCGTCTCCGTCATAGTCTCCAAACGTTACGCCGGTCGCCCAGCCTGTGTCTTTGTCGAGGCCCGCCGCTCTCGTAACGTCGGTAAAGGTGCCATCGCCGTTGTTGCGATAGAGAACCACGCCACCGAAGCAGCTGACGACGATATCCGGCCGGCCATCGTTGTTGTAGTCGCCCACGGCCGCGCCCATGGCCCAGCAGGGATAGCCAACGCCGGCCTTCTCCGTGACATCTGTGAAGGTGCCGTCGCGGTTGTTATGATACAGAGCGCTCCTGGCCTTCTTGCCCTCAAGTGCCATGGAGACGCTCGGCGCATTGGTGAAGTAGATATCGAGCCAGCCGTCGCCATCGTAGTCGATGAGCGCAACTCCTCCGCTCATTGATTCGACGATGTATCTCTGCTCGGGGCTTGAGAGGTGTTCGAAACGAATGCCAGTCGAAGCGGTGATATCGATCAAAGCTGGCACCGGGACATTCGCGGACGCGGGCGAATCGACCTTTGCGGAAGGCTTCGCGTTAGTTCGAGTGGCTCGCGACTGTTGTTGCGCAACCTTCATCTGACTGTTGAGGCCGCTTGCACTCAACAGTAGAAGGCAAGCGATATAGCAGGACATAACGAGAGGTGATAACAGGTGCCCGCTGTATACGCCGGAGGTCCATCGCCCATTGACCGCGGTGTCCATCCCTACTTGTCCTCTTCGGGCTGAGGAGTGCCGAGTCGCATCTCTTTGTAGATATTCCGCAACTTCTCTTTGATGTCCTTGAACTTCTGGTAGGCCACAAGCTCGCGCCGGGCATCTTCTGGCCGGTTCAACTTGCGGTACACTGCGCTCAATCGATAGTGAGCCAGAACATTGGTTGGATCGGCAGCGGTCACTTGCTCCAACAGCGGCAGGGCAGAGGCTGGATCATTCTTCTCTGTGTAGACGCGCGCGAGCCCTAACACTGCATCCGCATCGCCCGGCTGCAGCTGCAAAGCCTGCTTATAGTACGTAGCAGCCCCGTCCAGGTCTCCTTTGTCGGCGTACAAATCCCCGAGCCTGGACTTGGCTCTCTCATCAAGAGCATTGGCTGCGATCGCCAGTTTGTACTCCTGCTCGGCTTCAGCTCGCAGCTTGAGATCGGGCGAGGAGTGCAGCGCCTCGGCCAGCTCGAAGTGAATACCCGGCAGATTCGGGTCCGCTGCAAGAGCCTTACGAAAATTCGTGATCGATCCAGTAAGATCTCGCTCACGTACCAACTCGTGCGCCATCGCCTGATGCATCTGTCCGGAGTCGGGCGCCGCAACCGAGAGGCCCAATATCGCCTCACCCGCAAGATCGGTATAGATCCGGTAAGCCGCGTAGAGAATCCTCGGATCGGTGGGTGCGCCCTGACGCAGAATGGTAACGACTCCCGCAGCCTTCTCCAACTCCTGCGAGGCAGTGTAGATCTCAATCAGCTCAAGCCCTGCCTCCAGTCGCACATTCGGCTCTTCCAGCTTGGCAACAACGGCCTCAAGATCAACGCGGGCAAGTTCCATCTTGCCCAGATGCTTCTCACACATGCCGAGAAGAGCGCGAATCTTTGTCAGGTCCGGCTGCTGCTGCACCGCGCTTCGCAGATAAGGCTCAGCTCCCGCATAGTTCTTTTGGAAATACAGGAGTACGCCGAGATTTGCCTGTGCGTCGAGATTATTCGGGTCTGCCGCCAGAACGGCAGCGAACTCTCTTACGGCAAGCTCCGGTTTCTTCTGATTCAGAAGCTCGTGGGCTCTCCGCTCATGCACCTGAACCTGCTGTGCTGGGGAGCCCCCACCACCTAATTGCGCCGCTGCTGAGCCAGCTCGGCTCAGAATCAGTAACAGAAGAAGAAAAGGCACCCTCATTGCAAGACCGTCTGACCCCGAAGGATCGGGTTTAAAAAGCATGGGATGGCGGAAGACCGCCATCCCATGGGAGTTTATCAGAAGGAGAGCCGCGCACCGAGCTGCATGGTACGACCGCCAACCGTGGTTTGGTTGATCGAGCTATTTCCAGAATCAATGTTGACAGTCTGGGGATTGGTAAATCCGAAGCTAGGATGATTGAACACATTGTTCGCATCAGCCCGAACTGTGATCAGGCTCCTCTCTTTCCAGATGGGAAATGACTTCCCCAGCGAGAAGTTGACATTCGAGAGCCCCGGACCGACCAGGCTGTTTCTCCGGACGTTACCGAACGTTCCAGGCGCCGGCACCGCATAGGCAGCAGTGTTGAACCACTTCTGGATGCTGCGGTTAGCAATTGACGGGTTTCCGACTAGATTCGGGTACTGCTAACCGCAGCATCCAGAAGTGGTTCCTCCTCCCCCAGAGATCACTGGAGTGAACGGGGCTCCGCTGTTGAGCACGATCGTCCCTGTGGCCTGCCAGCCGCCGATGACTTCGTCGAGCAGCCAGTTGTTGTTCAGGAATCTCCTGCCCTTGCCAAAGGGAAGCTGGTATATGGCATTTCCCTTGAAAGCGTTCCTTACATCAAAGTTCGAAGCGCCATAGTTTGCATGTGGGTCATACGCTCTCTGCCAGTTTTGTGTACCGCCGCGACTGCCCCAACCCGACGAATCCTGATCTGCCAGGAAGTGAGACCAGGTGTAGTTGAAGCTGAAGCTCAGCCCCGAGCTCAAGCGCTGCTGGATGGAAGTCTGCAACGAGTTGTAGTTGGAGATTGCGTTATTCGTGCTTCCGCCAATTTGCCCATACTGCGTATATGGCCGGAAGCCCTTGTCGTTTGGTGAGAGCCTGTTCTCAGGAACCTGGTTGATGTCGACTGGGAAGTTCAGGTTGTAGCCGTGGCTGGC
>WNFJ01149560.1_pt2 | contig 19200 bp, 15 predicted proteins | sample 5400461 | NCBI WGS metagenome assembly WNFJ01 (sample SAMN13153349, study PRJNA577476) | soil metagenome | isolation source: 115 cm saprolite on Douglas fir-dominated hillslope | place: USA:California | collected 2013-09-17
TGAGGCCATACCCCCATGGTCAGCGGCACGGGAAAAAGCCAGTAGGCCGCCAGCCAGGGACGCCCGGTATGAATCAGCGGGAACAGGCCGGCGCACATGACGGCAAATAACGTCATGGCTTCAGCAAAGCGGTTGATGGAGTTGCGCCAGGACTGCTTCAGCAGGAACAGAATGGCGGAGATGAGCGTGCCGGCGTGGCCAATACCGATCCACCAAACGAAGTTGACGATGGCAAATCCCCAGCCTACGGGTATGTTGACGCCCCAGATACCGGTGCCTTTGTAGAAAAGCCAGCCAATGGCCATCAGCATCACATTCATGATGCCGAACGCCATGAGGAACCCGGCGAGCCACCAGAGCGGGGTGCCGCGGCGAACGATAATGGCGCTGATCTTTTCCGTGATGGTCGCAAAAGTATGGCCCGGCTCAACCACCGGGAACACGCCCGCCTGGGTTACGTCTTCACTGGGGCGCTGGATCTGCGTACTCATGAATGCTCCGCCTGCTGTCTTTCAGATTCGTTCCCTAACTTCGAATTGGGGTTTGTAACTTCCGCCAGATACGTGGTGCGCGGGCGCGTATTCAGTTCCGCCAGCATCGCGTAGTTGTGAGCTTGCGCTTTCAATTTCGATACCCGGCTCTGCGGATCGTTGATATTGCCGAAGACGATTGCATCGGTGGGGCAAGCCTGCTGGCAGGCAGTTTTGATTTTTCCGTCAGGAATCAGCTGGCCGGTCTCTTCTGCCTCAATACGGCCGCGATTGATGCGCTGTACGCAGTAGGTGCATTTTTCCATGACGCCGCGGCTGCGCACGCTCACATCGGGATTATTCAGCAGCTTGAATTGCGGCGTCTCAAAATCCGCATATAGCATGAAGTTAAAACGGCGAACCTTGTAAGGACAGTTGTTGGAGCAATAGCGCGTGCCCACGCAACGGTTGTAGACCATGTCGTTCAGGCCTTCGGTGCTGTGCACAGTAGCCCCGACCGGGCAAACTACCTCGCAAGGCGCGTTTTCGCACTGCATACAGGGCACCGGCTGGAAGTGCGTCTTGGGGTTATCCAGGTCTCCCTCAAAATAATGATCAATGCGGATCCAGTGCATCTCGCGGCCGCGGGTTACTTCGAACTGTCCCACAACGGGAATATTGTTCTCGGCCTGGCAGGCGATCACACAAGTACTGCACCCAATGCAGGAATTCAGGTCAATAGTCATGCCCCAGGCATATGGCGTTGCCTTGGGGTCATACGGATGCTCCTGGGGGTTGTACAGCGTGAGGCCATGCTGGGTCTCTTCCTGCTTCTTTTCCTGAAAATCCTTGATGTACTCCGGATCCTTGTACTGATCCAACGTCATCGCGCGTGCAATCCCGCGCTTCTTCCACTCCTCAACTCCGGGTTCGAATTCCACGTTGTGATGGACGTGAACAGCAGCCACTTGATGGGTTTGGCCCGTCAGCAGCTTGACATTGACGCCACTCAGGACGCGAGGACTTTCACTCACAGAGAGCAGATATGCGTTGTAACCGTGTCCATTGCCGGTGCGGCCCGCCCAATAGCGGCCGTAGCCGAGATGCAGATTGATGCAGTCGTCGGGCATTCCCGGGATGACCCATGCGACGGTTTCCAGCTTACGGCCACCTACTTCGAGTTCAATCATGTGATCGCTGGTGATGCCGAGTTTCTTTGCGGTATTAAAACTGAACAGAGCGGCGTTATCCCATGTGAACAGGGTGATGGGCTTGGGCAGCTCCTGCAACCATCCGTTGTTGGCGAAGCGTCCGTCATAGACGTGGGGATCAGGACGCAACACCAACTCTAATCCTTCAGTGGCTTTGGTCTGTGCGGCAGGGATGCCGGTTGACCGCGCACTGACCCTTTTTTCAGGCAAAGTCTCGCCGGCGATAAAGCCGATGTGCAGCGCCTTGCGCCACCATGTTTCAAAATCCGGAGAGTTGTGCTGCGACTTCCAGTATCCGCGCACCCAGTCATAGCTGCTGAGATTAGGATTGTCGGTAAATGCCCCGAGTATCTCGTGGGCGGTCTTGCCGTCATAGAGAGGATTGATCAGCGGCTGAATGATGCTGAACGTTCCATCGGGAGTACGGGCATCGCCCCACGACTCCAGGTAGTGCGCTGCATTGATGTGCCACTGGCAGAGCTGCGCAGTCTCATCCTGATAGAGTCCCACATGCACTCGGTAGGGAACCTTGAGCAGGATGCTCTCCTGCTTCCAGTCGGGATGCGGGTCGTCGGACTCGGTGTGCAGGTGCGCAAACTTCAAATCTGCCGGAGCCGTGTAGACAAGGTTGCTGTCAATGATGACCAGCAATTCAACTTTTTTGGCCTCGATATCGCGCGCCAGATCGCGCAGCGAATCTATGTGACTGGTGAAGCCCTCAGGCAGAACGGTGACTGGATCAAGATAAGAGACAGTCTTGCCGGCATTGCCTAAAACCTCATTGATGGCGTGAACCAGTGCGTGCACGGCCGCAGGCTGAGTCTCACCGGCCATCACCAGACTTGCGCCGCGATGGCGTTGCAGGTCTTCGACCACCGCGTCCACGAACTTGGCGTTATCGCCTTGGAGGGCAGCCGCGCCGCCCACGCCCAGCTTGCCTGCTATGGCCCTAACCAGGTTCTCGATTTGCGTAGCCCGGATAGGTAGGCGATGGTCTGCCTTGCCGCCAGTGACCGAGAGCACGCTTTCGATCACGTAAAGCCGGTTGGGCTTTCCCTCTTCCGCTTTGCGGCGCTTGCTGAAGGCGCCCGCATACCGCAAAAATCCGGCGTTATTGACGGGCGAAAGGAAGTCGGCATCGAGCGAGAGAATCACATCAGCGCTCTCGAGCTTGTACTGCGGCCTGAGCGGCTGGCCAAATGCCATCTGCGCTCCAGCGCGCGCGTTGTCCCGGTTCACCGGCTCCCACACGTGCCATTTAGCCTGGGGAAAAGTTTTCAGCACGGTTTTCATCTGGCTGGCTAGCGTCGGAGAGGTAAAGTCACCGGTCAGGAAGCGCAGGCCCGCGCCCTTGCTTGCCTTTTGAGCATTCAGCGGCACTTGCAGGGCGGCAAGAAAGCCTCCCCAGGTCCGCACCTCGCCCAGCTCGACGATAGTCTGCGAGCGGTCAGGATCATACAGGTCCAAAATGGAACCCTGGGTAAAAACGTCGCTGCCCAGGCTGCCAGCAGGATGATCAGGATTGCCATCCACTTTGATGGGACGGCCCATGTCACTTTTGACCAGAACCGGCCTGGTAATGCCGCCCAGCGGCATGGAGGTGGCAAAGTAAAGCGGCTTGCCAACAATGTGCTCGACCGGCTGCTTGGTACAGGCACTTAGGCCGGCGAGGGCCAGAGATGCGCCCATGAGCTGCAGGAAATTGCGGCGGGAAACGCCATCAGTCCACTCGGAGGCGTGCCGCGGGAACTCGCGATGCAACAACTCTTTGAATTCTTCGGTCTCGGCCAGTTCTTCCAGGCTGCGCCAATAGCGCTTGCCCTTCGCCTGATTCAGCTTTTCCTGGACCGCAGCCAGATCAAGCTGCCCTGGCTTGGTTTTGGGCGCGGGCGGCTTTAACCTCTCGTCTTTACAGTTTGTGCTCATTCAACTCGTCTTTTGTTCAACTGACGTGGTTCCCTGTTTCAAATCCAACTTTAATATCTATCTATAGATTTCTATCGATGACAGGTGGAGCAACTGGTAATGTCTTCCACCCTACGCACTTGATATTGATCATGCAGAATGCGGCCCAGCTCCAATTGATCTGTAAATTTCTGCGTTGGCCTGCCCGCCAGTTTCACGTACACCGGATTTTGTGCGCTGGGCGGCTCGTATTTCATGCTGAAGATGTTTCCCTCTTCGGTCCGGCCTTCGTCAATGATTTGGTGGGTCTTCTCGTCTTCCTTGACACCGACCTGAACGGTTTGCGGACGCAGATACTTTTCCGTCTGGCGATGGCAGCTCAAGCACCACTCCATTTGCAGCGAGTGCTCCATATACATGAACGGCATCTCGTTGACCTGGCCATGGCAGCTCTGGCAGCCCACTCCCTTGCTGATGTGAATGCTGTGATCGAAATAGACGAAATCGGGCAGGTCGTGCACGCGCTCCCAAACCAGGGGCTTGCCCGTGCGATAGCTCTCGCGCACCGGGGCCAGCATTTCCTGGGTGCTCCAGATCTGCGCATGGCAGTTCATGCAGGTCTTGGTGGGAGGGATACCGGCAAAACTGGAGTTTTCCACCGAAGTATGGCAGTAACGGCAGTCCAGGCCCATGCCTCCCACGTGGTGCTTGTGGCTAAAAGGGGGATTCTGCACGCGGGCTTCGTGCTGACGGGTGACATACGGGGAGCGTTGCAATTCGGCCAGCACCGCACCTACGGTGACCAAAATGAACACGCCACCCAAAATTGACATCCGTGCCAAGGAGTTGGCACTGCGATGAAAGATCTGCGCCATCGGGCGAATTATTCCTTGCAGTCCTCGCGCATACGCGTCCGGTCTGCGGTTGCACGTTCTTTATGTATTTAAGAGCCTATGATTCGTGAATAAAGCAACAACTGCTAAGTAAACGGGTGATTATAACAGGTGGGATACATTTGTCACGAGAAGAAAATTCCCTGCACTTCTCTGCCTTGTTCAAATTTCTGGCGTTCAAAAACGGTTGGAAAATTCGATGTCAGCAGGACCACTCACCCATCGTGCCTGGCTTGGAGACAGCCAGGCACGCCGGGCTTCCTGCTGCCGGTCACGCCCCCGGCGGCTGCCGTCACTTGCAAGTTATTAATTGGATAGCTTTTGACTCGTTTTCCTCTCTATCTTTAAAGGGCCACTTCATGGTATAAAAATCGCCAGAGGGGGCTGATTTCATTGTGGGAAATCTGCCCGGGAGGAGATCGTGTCAGAGTGGCGCACCGGTAAGCGATTCCCATTGGAATTGAACGCCACTATTCGCGGCGTCAAGACTACGGCCAAGCTTGAGGGCAAGACCGCTGATCTGAGCGCAGCCGGTGTCTTCATTTTTGCCGAGGGAAAATTTGAGGTTGGCTCACCGGTTGAATTTGATATCACTTTACCGGCCGAATTTATCGGGGCGAAAAAAGACGTCAAGATCCGCTGCCAGGGCCGGGTAGTTCGCGCCGGAGACCATCCGAACCGCGGCAGCCGCAAAGAAAAAGCCGCTATGAAGAAAAACGGGGTGGCATGCGTGATTGATAGTTATGAATTCGTGCGCAAATAATCGAGCCCTCTGAGGAGCGGACGAGGGGAAGGAAGAACGATACACTTAAAGTTTAGAGGCACGCATTAGAGCAGAAAAATTTTGGAGTCACAGAACCAAAAACGCATGTTGAAGCTGATTCTTGCGGACAATCAGGCGATTTTTCGCGCCGGCGCCGCAAAGGTGCTGGCGGTGGAAGACGAAATACGTGTGGTCGCCCAGACGCAGAACTACGAGCAGACCTTGATGGCGCTGGAAAAGTTTCGCGCCTCCATCCTGATCTTTGCCACCGCACTGCATCCGGCGCTGCGCGACGTCATTGCCGCGGCCGACCGGCAAAATACCAAGCTGGTCATCGTTGCCGAGAATGGAGAGAACCTGTCACGCTACGTCACCCGTGGGGTGCATGGAGCCGTGTTTCGTAATGTAACCGGAACCGCATTGGTGGAATGTGTACGCAAGGTCTCTAAAGGGCAAAGCTGGGTGCAGAATGAGGCCCCGATCGCGGTAAGTTCCGACAACGGGGTGGACGACAAGGTGGGCGCCCGGGTGCGCGACCGCCTGACTCCAAAAGAGCTGAAGATTGTCTCGCTGATTGTGCAGGGATATAAGAACAAGGAAATTGCCACCCAGTTGGGCACCACGGAACAGGTGATCAAGAACTATTTGCGCAATGTGTACGACAAGATCGGAGTATCCGACCGCCTGGAACTGGCTCTCTTCACCATCCACCACCGCATGCTCGCCGAAGCCGCGGCCGCTTCCACGGCGCCATCAACAACTACTAGTTGATCATCCTGGAACGGAAAATCTGAAATAGAATCTGTCTACGGCATCAGCTTATTGAGTTTTGTGTGCTCCCATTTACCACCGCTATCGTGTCTAATGAATAAATCCAGGTCAGGAACGGTTCTCGAAGGGGTAACACTGCTCCCGCCTCGTGGACGCGGTTAATACGCTTCGATCTTGCTGTTGCGCTGGCCATGGTAGGCGGGATTGGTCAGGAGGCGGTTCGGTCGGCTGTTTTCAGGAGCTCGTTCACGATGGTGACCAGCTCTTCCGGGTTAACGGGTTTTTCCAGGTAGAGATCAGCCAGGGGCTCGGCCGCCTGAAAAGCCTCAGCGACGTAGCCGGAAACAACCACCACCGGCATGGAAGAATGGTCTTTCGCTGCCTGCACCACCGCCCGCCCATTGGCATCTCCTAAGCGCCAATCGGTTACAACGGCGTCATAGGCGTTATGCTGCAGCTTGCTGATTGCGTCCTGGGCTGAGGTGGCCGCGGTCACAATGTGCCCTGCAGCTTCCAGAATGGCGCATTTGAGGGTCACTACGTGCGGTTCATCATCCACACACAAGATCTTGGCCATATATAGGGTCCTTGAAGACCCGTGCACGCAAACGGAAAGCGCGTGCTTGGGAGGTTTGCGACTGCACTTAGGAGCTGCAGCCCTATTGGGGCCTATTTTCGGCGTCAGCTCACCAAATGTCAAATAACAAAAATAGACAAAACAGCCTTTTTTCCAGCTTTTACTTCACAACCACGTGGGTCTGGCCGGCATCGCGGGAAGTTAGATCGGGCTGGGCTACAGGGAGTGGGGCAGTGCGCTCCAGCTTGTCCCAGGAAAACGGACGGCCATCCATGGCGCGTTTCAAGGTCTTGTAGAGTACGAGCGAGAACAACTGCCGGTAGGCGAAGCGCTGCAACCATACTTGGCTGAGCAGCCACACATCTTCTCCAGCGCTAGATTCATGGCGTTCCAGCGAAAAAGCGATGAGCGAAGCGATAAAGTCAGTCACCAGAAAAACTACAAAGAACAGCACCAGTTTTTCAAAACTGGCCGGATTGGCGGTGTTCGGATGGAAGTAACGGTCGACAAAATATGACAGTGCGCCAAATACAAACATGAGGTCAATCAGCGGCGAGACCACCGGCAGCAGGATCTGAAAAATGGCGATGTTGGGCAGGGCGAACCAGCCAAGCGCCCCCTTGCGGCGGAATGCGCCGCGATGTTTCCATAACGATTGCAAAATACCAAAAGACCAGCGGAAGCGCTGCCGCATGAGTCCATTCGAACTGATGGGGGCCTCGGTGAAGGCGAGAGAGCGGTCTTCATACTGCACTCGCATTCCTGCTTCCAGCAGCGACATGGTGAGGTCAGCATCTTCAGCAACGGTTCCAAGCTGATAGCCCCCCACCGCGCGCACAGCCGAGGTTCGCCAGGCGCCAAGCGCCCCGGGAACCACACTGACTGCGCCGAGAGCATCCAGCGCGCGCCGTTCAAAATTCTGGCTGGTGATGTACTCCAGAGCCTGCCAGCGCGTCCATAGATTTACGCGATTGCCCACTTTTGTATTGCCCGCCACCGCGGCCACTCTTAAATCGTCGAAGTGGGGCACAAGGCGCGCAATCGCCTTAGGAGCAATCACGGTGTCAGCATCGATGCCGACAAAAATCTGCTCGTCATCGCGTAACTGCGCCAAACCGAAGTTCAAGGCCTCAGCCTTCCCCGCGTTGGGCTTGGTGAGCACCACTACGTCTCCGGCGGCAATTTCACAGGCGAAGGTCTGTTTCGAGATTGGGACGGTGGCATCGGTCGAGCCGTCATCGATGATAATGACGCGCAGCTTTCCTCGCGGATATTCCGAGGCGAGGACCGAACGCACGGTATTCACAATCACGCGCTCTTCGTTGAAGGCCGGAATCAGCACCGCCACCGCCGGGCACGACGCTGGATCGGCAGGTCCTGTCCGGATTTTGGGTTTGCGGAGGCGGTCAAAGACCGCGAGACCGCCAACAATCAGCAGGCGCGAGGTCATCAGAATATTTCCCACGAAGAAGATGAGAACAATCAGACCGTAAAAAAGCCCGTAGAGCGTGAAGCCAAAGTTATCAATGCGCGCTGCCCAGCGTTCGTTTGTGCTCAGGGGAGGCATGACCTCGGCCCGGGTTTTACCCAGCAGTTGCGATACGGGAACTATCGCAAAGCCGCGGGCGCGCAAGGCATGGATGATCATGGGAAGTGCCCGCACGGTGGCGTCACGATTGCCTCCACCGTCGTGCAGCAGCACAATGTTGGCGCACGGGACCTGGGTGCAGGAAAGGTGCGGCTCGGTGTGCTGCTGGATCACGTCTGCGGTGAGCTCGTCCGGCGTACGCCGGGGAGTAGTGCGCCAGTCGTTAGGATCGAGTTTTGCTCCCACGGTAATGTAACCCATGTCTTGTGTCAGGCGCAGCGGCTCGACCTGCTCGGCGGTATCGGGCTCTGCATCAATCGAATAAGGTGGCCGGAAGAACAGCGGTTTTATGCCCAGCTTGGCCTCAAAAAGGCGCTCGGTGGAATTGAGCTCCAGGCGCATGAGGAAGTTGGAGATGTTGCTGATATCCGGATGCGTAAAGGTGTGATTGCCGATCTCGTGTCCTTCGTCGTAAATGCGGCGGGTGATCTCGGGGAATTTTTCTGCCTGGGCTTCAATTATGAAGAATATTGCTTTGGCATTCTCGCGCTTCAATATGTCGAGAATTCTGGGCGTATAGGCTGGGTCTGGCCCGTCGTCGAAGCTGAGGGCAACCTGGTTTTTCGACGCGCCGTACTGATTGACCTGAAAAGGTGTCGGATAGTTGATGACGGATTCACCTGTAACCAACTGCGAGTCCGCGTCCAAGGAAACATCGCGCCAGCCCCAATCCGGTGTCCGCTCTACGCGCAGAATTTCGCCTTTGCCTTCCAGATCGACATCCTGTCCGGGCGGGATGCTGCGCAGTTTTTGTGTGGCATCGCCTTCGCGGGGGTGGTCCCATACCGACCACAAAGATCCATCCTCCGAACCCAGCCTCCACAACGCAAAAGTATTAATACCCAGCGTACGCGCCGCCCGCATCTGGTTGAGAGCGGTGATGGCATCAAGAAACCATACTTCATGATGAAGATTGGCTTCGTCAATGTAAGCATAGTGAGGATTCAGGGCATCGGGATCGAAGCTGATCGTGCCGTCGGATTCCTGGGCGTGCAGCCAGGCCTCTTCCACCGAGACTTTGCTCACGTCGGCCAGCACCGGGGACCGGACCCCTTTGCGCACCGTCCAGTCATAACCGTAGTTGGCAATTCCAGCAATGACCTTCTGCAGCGGAACTTCTTTTAAAGCGAGCCGCAAATTGTTGACGTACCAATCCTGCGCTGCCACCGCGCCGACGTCGAGCCCCGGGGCGTGCTGATCGTAATCCATCAGGATCAACCCATCAGCCTGAGCTGCCAGAAAGGGATAATCGAAATCGGTGTCATGCGGCGGGAGATTGAGATAGAGCTTCATGCCGCGGCTGTGCAACTCCCCTGAGAGCTCCTGCACCAGGGAGTTATAGCCAGGCTGCGCATCGAGCGGAATCTCTTCCAGGTCCAGAGAGACACCGTGATATTGGTCGGTGCCCAGGAATTGCATCAACTCATGGCGGAAACGCTGGCGGGCGGCTGGGTTTTTCAATACCGCTCCAATGTTGGTAAGCCATTGGTTGGAGACGGAATCGTAGTTGTTGACCAGGGGAAAAACTTCCGTCTGGGCCTTTTCTTCTCGCAGGAACTGCATCACCTTGTGCTGTGGGTCCACCGAATGCACTACGTTGCCCTGCACCAGGTCAAACATTGTGTTGCTTTCGGTGACAGCCTGCAGCCGGCCGTCAGGAGTAATCACGTGCAGCCATTCGGGAAACAATAGATCAATCTGGGCGGAGTATTCTTTCAGCGAGGCGTAGCTGGCTTCATCCCAGGGAACATAAAAGGCGGCGCGGACTCCCTCGTCGTTGTCTGCGTTCAGCACAGCTTGTGAAACTTGCGGATGGCTCCCGCGGCCGACGGCATGGTGCCGCACTCGCCGCTCAGTCTTTTTCAAAGCCTTGAGTGGACGGTGCACGTCGGGAAGCAACAGATTCGCCAGGCGCTCATCGCTAAAGAGCGAGTATGCGAAAAAGACGATCAGCAGTGTAAGCAGCACCCCGAGGGGATCTGTAATGAGGCGCAGCCTTCTCCACCGCTTGCGCTGCGGGTCTAGAAATACAGGTTTGGCCATTCGCTTGAGTGTACCCCTACTATTTTCTCATTTTTCGGCAGCTAAAATAGGGTATTGACGCAACCAGCCCCGACGCCGCAATATTGCTGCGTGCGCGAACTGCTGCACCACCACATCAAATTCTTTATATTCTGCAGCTTGGCGGCAATTGGGCTGCGCCTTGCAATGGTCCTCAAATTCCCCCTGATCGCGGGAGACTCGCTGGTCTACGGTGACATCGCCAAAAATTGGCTGCAGCACGGCATGTATGCCATTAGCACCGCTGAGGGCCTGCAAGCTACCTACATGCGCCTGCCAGGATACCCAACTTTCCTGGCCGTGCTATTCAAAATTTTCGGCATGGAGCACTACGGCCCGGCCATGTTCATACAGATCTTCATTGATCTGGGTACATGTTTTGTTGTCAGCGCCCTTACGCTTGAGATCGTCCGCGCCCAGGCATTTGCCGTCGAGGATCCTTCACGCGCGGAGCGCCCCGCGCTGTTCGCCTTTTGCCTGACGGCATTCTGCCCATTTTTCATTACGTATGTGGCTGCGCCCCTTACCGAAACCTGGTCCATATTTCTTACCTCGTTGACGTTGTACCTGGCAGTCAAGGGATTGCGATCTTTGTTTCGAGGTGCTCCTGGCTACTGGAAGTGGTGGCTGGGGTGTGGGATTGCTCTGGGGTTGAATATTTACTTCCGTCCCGATGCCGGCATTCTGCTGGCCATCGCCGGAGCCATTCTCTTCCCGCTTCTCTTTAAGTTTCCCCGGCGCACATTTGTTGCCGGCATGGTCACGCTCGCAACCGCGGCGCTCCTGCTCACTCCCTGGACGGTACGCAATTGGCGAACCATGCACCGCTTCCAGCCTCTGGCGCCTCGCTATGCTAACGATCCCGAGGATTTTGTTGCTGTCGGTTTTTATCGCTGGCTGAAAACCTGGGTGGTTGACTTCAGCTCGGTGGCGAATGTTGAGTGGCATGTGCCAAACGAGAAGATCGATATGGACGATCTGCCCCCCCGTGCCTGCGATAGCCAGCAAGAGTGCGATCAGACCGAATCCATCTTTGACGACTACAACCAGGAGTTGGACATCTCTCCCGAACTCGACGCTCAATTCAACCAGCTCGCCGAACAGCGCATCCGGCGGCATCCGCTACGCTATTACGTATGGCTTCCGGCATTGCGTGTTATGGATATGTGGCTGCGCCCGCGGGTGGAGATATTACCCATCGATCTGGACTGGTGGAAGATCGAGGAAAACGGCATGGATTCGTGGATCGCCATCGCCCTGGGAAGCTGGAACCTGATCTTGCTTCTATTGGCCATTATTGGCGCACTCCGATTGTGGCCGCGGTCCTGGGGGTTCAGCGAGCCCGCGTTGATTTTCGCGCTCTTGATTGGATTTGTCCTCTTGCGCTCGCTGTTTCTGGCTACGATCGAGAACCCCGAACCCCGCTACGCGTTGGAGTGTTATCCGGTCGTCCTCGCGTTCGCTGGAGTGGCTTTTGCGCGAAAGGGAATCGGGAAGACCGTCTAGCCCAGCGGCGAATCTGACATGCGAAATTGCGTGCGGAAGTGTTCGGAAAGCAGCTCAATAGCGGATTTATTTTTGGCAGGGTCGCTTTGAGCGAGATATTTCATGGCTTCCACCAGCAGACGCTGTCCTTCAATATAACGGGGGTCGCCTTCGCGGGATGCCTTGCGGCGCTTGGGATTGGGAACAACCGGAATGACAAGAACCTTACCCATGGAAAACTCCATCCAGCATGGTCTTAGCTTAAGTATAGATGTATAGGCATACGAGCAGGCACATAAGTTTTGCTTCCGTTGCATTCGAAAAGATTCGCCGTGGTCAAATACCTTCTACGGTGTGATTGTCTTAGTGTGGCTTGTGGTCTTGAGCTTGAAAACATCATCTGGGATTTTTTGGTTCAATTTGATCTTGCTGTAATGGGCCAAGTGGTAATCACCACTGGGCTGCCAGAACTGTTGTTGCCGTGAGACGTCATTTGACGGGTCAATCCATAACTCAATTCGGGAAAAATATCTTCTTAAACCCTCTGTTTTGGGTGTGAGTTCGAGTTTGCTGACCTTAACGCCATCGATCATCTCAGCGCCCGCCAGCTTGACATCAAATGACTTCAGCAGATCATGACCGCGCCCGCCAAACCCCAGGGCAAACATACTCTCCACGTCAGACCGGTTTTTGCCTACGGCATATTCGGTAATCTGGTCAATTTTTGTCTGATAGAGACGGATTTTATTGTCGGTGAGCAGAACATACTTCGAGTCAGGACTGTTCATGAAATCCATCGCCATTTGTAAGCCCTTGCTCGTTCTGCGGAAATAAATCTTGCCGTTCTCGGTGTGGTGGTCGTCCACGACTTTCTCATAGTCCTCTTGGGCCAAATCCGCTTCCGCCGAGCGGAAGGTGCTTGAGGCGGTATCCATCTGCGCAAGCACCGATTCCAGGCCCGCTTCTTGCGCCGCGCCGCCGGAAGCGGCAGCAGGGGATTTCTGGGTTTTGCCCGCGTCAGTTTTTTGCGCCGTTCCCGAGGTTGATGTCTTTTTCTTGCTGGACTTGGATTTCTGTGCCGGGGCCGACGCAGGCTGTTCAGAACCGGTATTCGGTTGCTGCGCCGTCGAAGCGCATACCATGACAACTGCAGCGAACAAGCAAATTGACCATTTCATTGGGTTCATCACCGCCGCTGGATCCAGACCCGGTACAGTGAAACCTTCCCGTGCTCGCGGACCGCTTCATAGCGGACTATATCCGCTTTGCCGGCATAGGGCTCGATGGCCCGCGATAGGTCTCCCTTGACTGCATCCGGCTCTTTGCTGGGAACCGCCGACGATGCAACCTCAAAAACCAAGCCATGCTGTCCGTCGGGATACGCAACTATACCTGTTGGATGCGGCATGCGCTCTGCCGGTTTGTCGTTGAACTCAATTTTGAAAGGCGCGATAAAGATAAATAGCAGAATGAGGGTAACCATGACGTCGTAGTGCACACTCCCGCGCACATGGGTCCACCAAACATAGCTCGACAAAACTTGCCAGATTCTCTTCACTCTGCAACCGCCTTCGATGCCTTTACGATTGTAATCGCAAGTTTACTTCAAATTTAAAGATCTGGAATTTTAAGCCCCAGAATGCTTCTGCATTGGGCGCGATGGGTGGCGTAACCTCGCCTTATCAGGTTGTCGAAGGGCCGTTCGAAGCGAAAAAGGGCACGCCTGCATGTGCCCTTTTCCTGAATGAGCAGGAGTTAAGGGGCTTCAATCAGCTCCATTTTGCCGCTCTTAGTGCGGTGCAGCACTTTCACCTTGCCCTCGTTGTCACGGAAGACGAAAACTTCGCGGTCGCGAAATTCGCATTCCTTAATGGCCTCTTCCAGGGTCATAGGTGTATGGGACACCGAATCCTGCGACTTGACTACATGTGCCTCGGCCATCTTCACGATTGCCGGAAAGGCGTGCACCACAACGGGAACAGCGGTTTTTTCGTCTTTGCCGATGGCAATGACGCGCTGCGCGCTTTGTCCGTTGCGGTCATTGACGGCAGCCCACTTTTTTCTTGCCGCCCGCTTGCGTGTGCGCCAGCGGGCTTTGTATTTGACCGCCTGGCGGTCGATATGGTCCAGGGCCTGCGCCACTGCGGAGATCATTTCCGGGGCTTCCGCCGCCCCTACAATAGGATGATTGCGTATGGTGATGGTGATCTCCGCCTGGTGGCGGTGTTTTTCTACGGAAAGAATTACATGAGTATCGAAGTTGTCGCCGAGAAGTTTACGGATCTTAGAGAGGCCGTGTTCGATTTGCTTGCGGATTGCGGGAGTAATTTCATATTGTCTGCCGGTGTACTCAACGTTCATCGAACTCCCTCCTTATGGGCATTCGTGTGAATTGTTCTCTGGAACATACCGTCTTCGATGCGCTGAGGCAAAATTTGTTTTGTTTTCCCGTCACCTCCTGTGACTCAATCAGTCTTTGACCCGCCGCTGATGCGTGCTCGGGATACGCATGTCCTCGCGGTATTTTGCCACCGTCCGGCGCGTTACCTGTATCCCTTGTGATTGCAGTATGCGGGTGATTTGCTCATCCGTCAATGGCCTGCTTGGGTCCTCGTCTTCGATTAATTTCTTGACCTTGCGCTTGAGAATGAGCAGCGACATACCTTCGCCTTCCGGGCCATTCACGCTCTCGCTGAAGAAATACCGCAATTCGAAGACGCCCTGGGGCGTGTGGGCATATTTGTTGGCCACCGCGCGGCTGACCGTGGAAGGATGCACGCCAATCTCTTCCGCCACGTCTTTGATCATCATGGGCTTCAGTTGGTCCATTCCAAAGTCCAGGAAATCGCGCTGGCGCCGGATGATGGCATGGCACACCTTCAAGATGGTTTGTTTGCGCTGCTCGATGTTCTTGATAAGCTGAATCGCCGACTTATAGCGCTCTTTCACATAGACGCGCACGTCTTTTTCCGCTGCTTCACGATGCAGCAGCTTCTTGTAAGCGGGATTGAGGCGCAGTTGCGGCAGGTCTTCGTCGTTCATCAACACCATGTACTCGTCGCCTTGCTTGAATATGGCGACATCGGGCTCGATCAATCTCGCCTGAACGATGTTGTAGCGCAGCCCGGGGCGCGGATCCAGACGTTTGATGTAGTCAAATGCCTGCAGCACGGCTTCCATGGGACGGCCCAGGGCTTTGGCGATCTCCTTGAATTCCTTCTTCTGCAGCGCCTTCAAGTGATTGCCAATGACCGCCGCGCAATCGGCAAGCAGTTGCCGGTTTTCGCCCTCTTCACCGTTCAGATCTTCTTCAACCTGCTGATGGTTGTGAATTTGTGCCAGCAGGCACTCGCGCATGTCACGCGCAGCCACGCCTACGGGATCCATCTGCTGCACAACCTGAATGGCCTCGCGCAACTGTTCCACGGTAAAGTTGGGTTTGGGAGCGGGCATGCGCACAAGGTTGTTCGCAGAGCTGTGTAACGGTTGGGAATTTGCTTCGCCGTTCACGTGCTGTTTCGGGGAGGCTTGCTCAGCAGATGGGAGGGTGCTAATCTCCTCGGCTTTTTCATGCGATGGCGCGGCCGCCATATCTTGGGCTGCCGCTGGCCTTTCATCTCCCCAAATCCCCTCCAGTTCGCTGCTGGCCAGCCCAGAGGCCGTCTGTTCCTTACTGTTCGCGTCAGACCTGGTGGCCTCTTGCTCGGGAGCCACCACACCCATCAGTTCATCTTCCGTGGCCGTCAGGTAGCCTTCTTCATTCAGGTTGCCAATCACCAGTTCCGCGGCTTCGGCGACCTCTTCCTTCAGCCGCATGGATGAAAGCTGCCACACCAGGTGATCGGTCAAGGTAGCCGGACGGGAGAGAAAATTCTCAAAGGAGGGCTTTTCGACATCTTCCCATTCTTGGCGGCTGCGATAGCCAGGATCGAGGTATTCCTGGAAGTATTGCCCGAAATCGACTTCGTCAAAGGGGTCCTTGGTTTCGCCCTGCGGCTCGGTTCGAGCCTCCTCGGTCGTAGCTGCCGCCGAGACCCGATCGCGGTCTTCTTCCCGTCTGGAAACCTCATCCAGCAGCGGCACGGTGGCTTCCAGTTCTTCTAATACAGGGTTCTCGACCATCTCGGCGGTGATCATGTCGCGCAGCTCCAGCTTGTTCAGGGCCAGAACACTGACCATCTGCACCAACCCAGGGGTCAGAACCTGCTTTTGGCTCAATCGGACGTTTAATTTGGGCTGCAGTAAGACCATGAGAAGAATAGTTGCAGGATTTAAATTACTCCTATTATCTCGCAGTTTGGCAGATAAATTGCACCTTAATTCGCGAACTTTTCAGTCTTTTGTCGGCGCTTGACTTCATAGTGACATATTTGGCCAGGAATATCTCCCTAGCCAGGAATGTGTTCCCTGAAGAAATATAACTCACTGAATATTATTCGCTTTTACACTAACGAGAAACTCTCTCCCAAATAGACGCGTTTAACCTCGGGATCGTTGCCGAGCTGCTCGGGTGTGCCGGTGCGAAAAATTCTACCCTCGTTGATGATATAGGCGCGGTCGGTGACCGAAAGGGTTTCGCGCACGTTGTGGTCAGTAATGAGCACGCCGATGCCTGAGGCTTTAAGGTCGAAGATGATCTTCTGCAGATCGAGCACCGCGATAGGATCGATTCCTGAAAAAGGCTCGTCGAGCAGGATGAAGGCGGGTCGAATGCAGAGGGCGCGGGCAATTTCCACGCGACGGCGCTCGCCCCCTGACAGCGCGTAGCCCCGGTTTCTGCGGATGTATCCCAAGCCCAATTGGTCAATCAGCTTTTCCATGCGCTCGCGGCGCTCATGCCAGGAGAGCGATTGCGCCTCGAGCACGGCCATGATGTTTTCTTCCACCGTGAGCTTGCGGAAAACCGAGGGCTCCTGGGGCAGGTAGCTGATGCGGTGCTCGCGGGCGCGCAAATACATAGGGACGTCGGTGATATCGGTCCGATTCAAAAGGATGCGGCCCGAGTCTGGAGATGTGAGGCCCACAATCATATAAAAAGTTGTGGTCTTGCCGGCGCCATTGGGACCCAGCAGTCCCACCACCTCTCCCTGGTTCATCTTCAAACTGACGCCGTTGACCACCCGGCGCCCGCCATAGGATTTGCCTAGTTGCTCAGTCCACAGAGTGCTGGATTTTGCTGTCATGGAAGAATTTGCCGTAAACCGTTATTTTACCCGTGTTTGCGTCACGGCCCGAACAGAACTTGAACTTTCCACCAGGACGCGGTCTTGCTGGCTGTAAAAAGTCAGCGAATCACCCTGAACCGTGCCGCGCTCTGCATCGAATAAACTCGGCGGCTTGGAAGAAGTTCCGGTAAGCACATATTTATCATCGTTGGCCGTATAGACCAGCTTTTCTCCCTGCGCAGTGCGCGCGGGTTGCTGCAGAAACACATTGCCTTCGGCTACGGCGTGATCAATCTGGCTTGGAGAATTGACGCTCGGCGATTGTGTGCCCGCAGACTGCAGGCTCTTTGCGCCCTCACCGCGAGTTAAGTAGAGGTCCATACGGTCGGCTTTCAAAGTACCGTCACTCGAGACCATGAAAACACTGCCTTCAAAGCGGGCTTTGCGTTCCTCATCTGTGTATGTAAGGCGGGTGGAGGTAACGTGGACCGGGCTCTGCTTCCCGTGCGAATCGGTTTGTACAAAAACGGATTTCACCGGTGAGGCGGTGTTTCCCTGGGCAGCCATGGCGCGGCGCTCGCGCTGGAAATCAATGACCGGCGCCTCTACCACATTTGCGCCCTGCCAAAGACGGACGTCGCCGGTATAGTGGGCAATCCCTGTGGCCTTGGCCCCGGTCATGTGCTTGGCGGTCACATGGATAGGGTCGCTGGAAGAAAGCATTGCCCCGGAAGGTTGGGGCTTCAGATTGTTGTACGTGGTCTTGACCTCGCCGTCGGCAAAAGCGTCTCCCGTGCCGCGGTTCAGGCGCATGCTAACCGCCGTGGTCTGCATCTTGGCGCCGTTCTTATCGTTATCCACGACGCGGGGCGATCCGGTGAGGTTCAGCATCTCGTCTGCAGGCGTATAGCGGGCACGATCGGAAAATGCCTGGCGCTCGTCATCGCTGTAATGCACGTTGCCCTGCTGCACAATACTCTCGATGCCGTTTTCATTCGACTTGGAATTAAACGTCACATCCAGGGTCTGGCTGGTGCTCACCCGGTCAGGCAGGTGCGGAGTGGGATTAGGGGAGACGATTTTTGCATCGGGTTCGCCGTGCAGGGTCTTCATGCGGCCCTTAGGATCAAAGGTGGCATTGAATTGTCCGGCGGTGACCACCGTTTTCGGCGTGGCAGAACCGGGGGTTGCCGCCTGCTGAATCTCGATGCGCGCAGCGCCGCTGGTGACCGCGCTCTGAAACACCCCGTTTGCTCCACTGAAGATGTCTACTGCGTCGCTGATCAGTTCAAGCTGCTGGGCGCTCTTACCCGGCTTGGCCGCCTGATCCTGCCGCAAATGAACGTCCTCAGTTGCGTGGATCTTGCGGGGATGGCGGTCGGGAGCGAAATCAATCACCGCCGCTCCTGCGGTGCCGTGAATCGGCTGTGCGCCGGCCGAATCGAGGGTCACATTTTGGTGCAGCACCGCGGTCTGCACGATGTTGCGTTCGCTCAGCAGCAGCGTTCCCTGCGCTGCGTGGATGTCATATTTTTCTCCCGCGGGGTTGGCGCCCGCCGCGTGCACTCCACCTTCCGCCAGCATATGTTCCACCGTATTATCGCTGCGCAGAAAGACCGTCAGCTTGTCGCTGTCAAAAGTATTTTGCTTCTCAGTGACGTGGGCATTTTGCAGAACGGCCTGACGCGGCTGTTTGGTCAAAACCGCGTGTTGCGCGGTAATGTTCGCCGGGCTTGTACCTGCCGTATTGATATTGACCTGGGATTCGAGAGTTATGGTGCTGCTTTTGGAATCAAGCGTTGCGCCGACAGCAGTTCCGCTGGCCTGGGGCATGCGGAATTCGATGGTTTCATGGGTAACGGCGTATCCCGTCTTCTGGTTGAAACTCAATCCCCGGGTCTTGATATGGACCAGGTTTTTCAGGATTTGCGGCGGCGCCTGGTCGGGGCTCAACCGGCCCTGTGTATTGTTTTCCAGATCAATTTGCACGTCGCCTTGAGCGACTACGTCTCCGGAAACAGGATCGTATTGGAAAACTGATCCGTATATCTGATCGAAGCGGTCGGCTCCCTTGCCGTACACAATGATATTTACGTCATGCAGTTCGGCGCGACCACCTTGCTTGTATTCCACAGTCTTTGCGGCATGGATGGTAAACAAGGTCCTGCCGTTTTCTGATTTGGAAAAGGTGAATCCCTCGGAGCTTTGCTTGACTTCTGCTTGCAACTGCGGCAACTTGCGTATCAGGGAG
>WNFJ01003178.1_pt2 | contig 19193 bp, 17 predicted proteins | sample 5400461 | NCBI WGS metagenome assembly WNFJ01 (sample SAMN13153349, study PRJNA577476) | soil metagenome | isolation source: 115 cm saprolite on Douglas fir-dominated hillslope | place: USA:California | collected 2013-09-17
AAAGAAGGCGAAGCGCTGATGGCAGACTTCTTCGCCAAAATCGACACCACCATCATGGGCCGCAAGACAGCGGCTGCCACGGCGGAAATGCGCAAGAGTGGCGAGATACCGGAGATGCCGGACATCTCCAACTACGTATTCTCGCGACGTTGGAAGCCGGGCAAACGGGACGGATTCGAAGTGGTGAGCGGATCTCTGACAGCCTTCGTGCGAAAGCTAAAACGCCGCAAAGGGAAAGACATCTACCTGGGCGGCGGGGGCCAGTTGTGCCGCAGTTTCCTGCGAGAGGATTTGGTGGACGAACTCTTCATCGGTCTTGGTCCCGTTCTTTTAGGTGATGGCATCCCCGGCTTCCCGGGCAAGTTCCCGCAGCGCGACTTCAAGTTGATAGAGTGCAAGTCCTACTCGAATGGATCGGTCGCGCTACGCTACGCGGGCTACGCTACGAGCGAATGCGGACGAAGACAAGCCGATAATCCGGCTCGCCCACCTCGCGGCGGGCGATGGCCCGGAGGCGTGACTGGGCGGCGGCCACCGGCGCGCTCTGGGGGCTCTCGTACTTCTTGGTAGTGGGTTTGAAAACTGGCCCACTAGCAGTATCAGCGTCTAGCGATCCCGGCGCGCCGGGATCGCGGGCCTTTGGGCAGACGTTCATTGCCGCCTGCAGGCCACGCCGGCGAGCGCCTGACCGCGCACCGCCGGGCAACCATGGATTCAGGGCGTCTTACTCACCTAGGGCGAACCATCTAAGGAATCAAGACAACCAATACGCTAATCAAGGCAATCAATACGCTAATCAAGACAACCAATACGCTCCGGAAGGGACTGATGCTGGACATCGCGGGCTCGTTCGCAATGGGGGCGTGAGTGCCTCGGGCAAACGAAAGGTTGATCATGACGACCACGAAACAAATGTTGATCCTGGTATGTCTCATAACCGGCACGCTGATGGCTCAGGAGCCTAAGGTCACGCCGCTCATGTCGAAAGATCTGACAGACATTCCCGGCAAGGAAGGTCTGATGATCACAGTGGAATATCCTCCCGGCGGGTCGGACCCTGTACATCGGCACAATGCGCACGCGTTCCTTTACGTGCTGGAGGGCTCTGTCGTGATGCAGGTGAAGGGCGGAAAGGAAATGACCCTGACGCCAGGTGAGAGTTTTTATGAAGGCCCCGACGATGTTCATGTCGTTGGCCGGAACGCAAGCGGTACCAAGCCAGCGAAATTCCTCGTGTTCTTAATTAAGGACAAAGGCGCCCCAGTACTAGTGCCAGTGAAGTGACTGGGAATGAGCGCCGGCCATCCCTGAAGAGGAACTACGACCTACTAACGCTCCGAGAAAGATGTCGGACTTCACTCGCCCGTTGCGGCCCCAGCGAAAGGTCAACTTATGAAAATCGTAGTTATTGGCGGGAGTGGTCTTATCGGAACCAAACTCGTGAACAAGCTTCGTGAACACGGCCATGAAGCGGTGGCGGCGTCACCAGCTTCAGGCGTCGACACGCTTACCGGTGCAGGACTCGCCGAAGCGCTGGCGGGCACCCAGGTTGTCGTCGATGTAAGCAACTCGCCCTCCTTTGAAGACGCAGCGGTGCTGAAGTTCTTCGAAACCTCAACTCGCAACCTTCTTTCTGTAGAAGCGGCCGCAGGCGTGGGACATCACGTTGCTCTGTCGATCGTCGGCGCCGACCGGGTGCCCGACAGTGGGTACATGCGCGCGAAGATTGCCCAGGAGAAATTGATAAAGGCTGGGAAGGTGCCCTACACAATTCTCCGGGCGACGCAGTTCTTCGAGTTCATCGGCAGAATTGCCGATGAGAGCACGGAGGGCAACACGGTTCGCCTGCCATCTGCTCTCATGCAGCCAGTCGCGGCTGATGACGTGGCCGCCGCACTCGCCCGCGTCGCAACCGGTGAGCCGGTAAATGGCATTGTTGAGTTGGTCGGGCCCGAACCGATCCGGATGGACGAACTCGCCCGACGATTCCTGAGCGCAAAACACGACGCGCGACAGGTTACCGCCGACATTCACGCGCGCTACTTCGGTGCAGAGGTGAACGATCGGTCCCTCACTCCCGGTGATAACCCGCGCATCGGCCCAACTCGCTTCGCGGAATGGCTCAGCAAGTCCGCGGCCTAAGACATAGGCCAAGTCAGCGGTGGCCCCGCCTTCCGAACAGCGGGACACTGTTGAGATTGCAGGTTACGCTGAGCGCAGCTAAAGTAGGTGCGAGAGTTGGAGCTGTACGTGAAAAGGAGCGTCCCGGTGGAATCCGCCTCTGCATTCATCGACGAGAAGATCAAGGCACTTGGGGCCTGGCGCGGGAAGACGCTCGCGAAAGTGCGCCAAATCATACACGAGGCAGACCCTGAGATCGTCGAAGAGTGGAAGTGGGTCAAGCCGACATCGCCGGGAACTGCCGTCTGGTCCCACGGCGGCATCGTCTGCACGGGAGAGACGTACAAGAACGTCGTCAAGATGACATTTGCCAAGGGAGCTGCGTTGAAGGACCCTTCAGGTCTATTCAACTCCAGCCTCGACGGGAATGTCAGGCGCGCCATCGACATCCACGAGGGCGACAAGGTCGATGAGGCGACCTTGAAGGATCTCATCCGCGCTGCCGTGGCGCTTAATCTCAAGGGCAAAAGTAAGCCGAAGCCCCGGCGAGCGAGCGGCAAGCGGGCCGACTAAGCGGCGCTCTTTTGCCGGCTGCTCTCGCGACGTATGCGTTGCGAGAGCAAAGATTTTGCCTTTTCCAGCTCGGCTCGCCGCTGCTTGCTGAGCCCTCGCCCGGCGCGGTTGATGAAAAATGTAAGCATCCGCATCCCTGAACCTGGCCCTTTCGGCGACACCGACTTGGAAGCCAAAGTTCTTGCAATGGTGGCCGCGCTCTTCGTAAACAGGCCGGGGGGCGGATAAGTCGAAACCGTTTTAACGCTGGCGATCCATTTTTTCTTGTTTTTCTGAGCCATGGCTAAGCGGCGCGTTCCTCCTCGAGAGCTTTCCGGGGTTCCACCAGCTCCACGTGCTCGAAGCCATCGGTTACCAAGATTGCTACTTTCAGTCCTTTGAGGCTTTCCATTTTCTCAATGCTCCTCTCGTTGAGAGATTGGGACTTCTTTCTTTAACTGAATCTTCTGCCGTTAGACGAAGGGGCTGGCGTCTGGGGTTGGCGCGGCAACGAAGCGATCGCTGAGCTTCGGGTTAGCCGCCCCGTTTTGAGACTTGGTGCATGCCGCGTCTATTTTCCGCCGCGGAACAGGTAAGCCAGCTCAATGAGCAGGATAATCACCACGGCAAATTCCAGCAGGAACATGCGCGACTGCTGAAACTGATCGATCATGAAGCCGTACAGATCATGCGCGGTGCGCAGCTTATCTCTGACCAGCTCCTGGTACTCGACCACGCCGATCTTGGCCGCGCACAGTTTGTAGAGACGAGCGGAGAACATGTCACCGACAAACTTCAGCGCGTTGGTGGTATGTTCCGTGAGTTGTGTCACCTCCAGACGCACGGAGCGCAGTCGCGTTGCGGCGGGTTGCACGCGCCAGGCCGTCCAAGTCCCCCGGCGAGCCTCCAGGAAGCTGTAAACCTGCTTCAGCTCGCGGGTCAGCAACTCATCGTAGTGGCGGAACTGGAGGAGTTGCGAGTTGGCGTATTCCAGCAGGCGCACCGTGCTCTCAGCTCCGCTTGGCGTATCGTACACAAATGCCGCGTTCCATCCCACGACAGTGAGATCGTTGGTGTAGTACGACATGCGTGCCTGCAGGACTTCATCTTTTTCCGCCGGGGAAAGAAGCGTAATTTCTCCAGTGATGATCTGGCTGACGTCCTGCCCGTGCTTGAGGATCAAATCGGTAGCGCTCCCGTCTTCTGATGCCACCAGATGAAGAATGTAGTAGTCCTCGCTGAGCAGGCTGGCATAGGGATTGCGCAGCGCGGAGCGAAGATTGTCCAGGCGCTGGCGCACCAGTCGCGTGGTGAACTCATCAAACAATGCGCCAGAGATCCAACGCGCCGCCAGGTGCTGCAGGTCGGCCCAGTCCCCGCAAAAAGAGCGTTGCAGCAGCACGCTCACCACCCCGTAATCGTAGTACTGCATGGTGCCTTCGAACTGCTCACCGGTGTCCAGGGTGACTGGCCCTAAAGACTCCGTCACCGGCGGGCTCTCGAAACGCACGTATTCCGGAGTGGTGTGCTTGAAAGGCGGGGCCTGGCGTTTTGCGGAGATCAGAGCGGGCAGTTGGGAGAGATCGATTTCGTCGCAAACGTCATAGAGAGTTAGCGCAAAAACCGAGCCGTGGAGAGGTGCGACAGCCATCTATGATCCAATAGCGTTGGCCCGTACTGCACTAAGAGTTTACAGCGAAACCCCGAGTCGCGCCGAGCCCGCCTTGTTGCATGAAGCTGCGCGCGCCTTACGATTGATTGTTCAGCGTCGCCCCCACGCCCACCGGTTGCAGCATCTATGTAGAACGGTTACAGCATCTATACGTGGAAGAGGACGTTTCTTGCCTATGTTTTTTTGTCTTCCCATAGTGCTGGTCCTGGCCCTTGGCGGCGCAGGCCAGCAGAGTTCCACGCCTGCTGCTGCCGGGCTGCACACACTGACAGTTGTGGTAGAGAACGTGAACAAACAAGACGGCAACATCGGCGTGCTGGTTTTCAACTCCACCAAGGGATGGCCGGAGGACCGTTTCGCCGCATTGCGCGACATTGTGGTTCCTGCCCAGCCCGGAACGGTCACGGTCACCGTTCCCGGACTGCCCTCGGGCGAGTATGGGGTGGCAATTGCCCATGACGTGAACAAGAACCACAAGCTGGACAAGAATCTTTTCGGCGTCCCGAAAGAGCAGTGGGGAATGTCGAATAATCCGCACGCAACCATCAAGGCGCCCTCCTTTTCCACCGCAAAATTCTCCCTGACGGGCGACCAGGAGATTCACGTCAAGTTGCAGTGAATGTTCGAGCGCTAGCCCCCTGCCAGGCTCTTGATGAACTGGTAGTAGAACTCCACTCCGTCGTAGAAGTCTTTGACGCCCAAGCGTTCGTCCTTGCCGTGGGCGCGCTCGTCATCCACGTCGGTAAAGACGCCGGGCACGCCGAACGTGGGAATGCCGCCGATGCGCAGGTACTTGCCGTCACTGGCGCCGGCGTCCATGACCGGCACCACGGGAATTCCGCCGTAGAGCTTGGCGCTCAGCTCTTCGAGCCGGCGCATGATCAGCGGATTGACGGCCGAAGCGGGTGCGGGCACGGCGTCTCCCACCACCGTCACCGTGATGCGGTCATCGGCCAGCACTTTCTTCAGCGTGTTCTCAACTTGCACGAGAGAGTCTGCGGGAAGCATGCGGCAGTTCACGATGGCGCGCGCGGTCTGGGGCAGGGCATTGTTGGCGTGCCCGCCTTCGAGGCGCGTAGCCACGCACGTGGTGCGCATGAGGGCGTTGAAATACGATGACTGGGAAAGCCGCGCCACAGCGGCCGCATCATTGGGATTCCTGGCCACGGCGCGGAAATCGGCGGCCGCAGATGCCTCTTGAAGCGTGGCCGTGCGTTCGAAGAAGGCGCGGGTGGTATCGCTCAACTCCACAGGGAAGTCAAAACCGGCCAGACGGTTCAAACCGGCGGCCAGATGGTAGATGGCGTTGTCTTTGACCGGGCGCGAGCTGTGTCCGCCGTTGCTTTTGACTTCCAGAAGAAAGTCCACGTAGTTCTTCTCGCTGGTCTGCATGCCCAGCAGCAGGCGTTTGCCTTTTTGCCACTCAAAATCACCAGCGTCGGTATTGACGCAGTATTCCGCATCGATCAGCTCGCGATGGTTCTTGATCAGCCACTGTATGCCGTTATGGTCGCCGCCTTCTTCATCGGCGGTCAGGGCCAGGATGAGGACGCGCGACGGCGTCCAGCCTTCCTGCTTCAAGCGAATGAAGTTTGTGACCAGAAAGGTGTCGCCTTCTTTGATGTCGGTGGTGCCCCGGCCGTAGAAATAGCCGTCGACTTCATTCAGCTTAAAAGGGTCCAGGTTCGGCGCCCAGTCCTGCTTCAGGGCTTGCACCACATCAAGATGAGCAATAAAAAGGATGGGCTTGGCCTGGCTAGGGCCGCGGCCGCGAAAACGGACGACCAGGTTGTGTTTGTTGGCGACCGGGCCCAGAACGTGCACGTCTTCAGCCGGAAAACCCGCGGCCCGTGTGCGCGCCGCCATGGCTTCCGCGGCGGTGGTCACGTTGCCCGCGGACGTGTCCGTGGTGTTGATCTCGATGAGTTCCTTGAAGATGTCACGCGCGAGTTGCTGCGTCGGCGTGAGCGCCTGTTGTGCGGGTAAAGACGCGGCCAGTGACAGAAGACAGATAAGACAGAGAATTGCTTTGAGGTTCATCTTGAGTCCCAGTTGTAAAGAGTCAGGTGCAGAGACGCGATTATACCGAACGCGTTGCGGAGATGTTATTTGCCACTGATGTGCGCCAGTCTGGACCTGGCCGGGATGATGGCCGCATCCTTGACCGCCTCCAGGGCAATTCGCTGGCGCTCGGCGTCGTCGATTTGCCGCGCGAACGCATCGAAGGCCGGATATTTGTCCGGAGCAATGATTTGGACGGGGATCCGAAAGTCGCGCCGGATCTCGATCTGCTGCGCCGTGTGCGCGAAGCGGGCGGAGTAGTCCCCGAATTCAGTCCGGGTTGAGAAGTCCGCAGGGAGCGATCGCACCTCGATCCCCGAAGGCAGGTGCAAACGGAAGATGGTGCTTTCAAACAACAGCGATTCCGTGTAAAGCGGGAACCTGCGCGTGGCGGCCTTGGCATACGTGCCGCGCAGGCCAAGTGCGGGAGCGAGCTGGTCGATCTCGGTCACGCCGGTGTGCAGGCTGATGAACCGTGGAACCACCCAGTGCAGCGCGAGTTCCAGAGGCTGTTCGGGATCGTTCTCGTGCAGGACCAAACCCGCGACGTCGGTGCCGTCCGGGATGATGCGCCCGGCGAGCTGCTCAAAGAAGGCTTGGCGCTCACGGGCATCGCTGCCGCGAATTTGGCTGCGCACCTCCTGCCCCCGGGCGGCGCCCAGGCGCACGTGGACCCTGGCCGCAAGATCACCCTCGCTGTTCAACCAAAGCTCTCCTTCGGCCAGGCTTTTCTCGCGCAGCGGGTTCGTGATCACGGCGACAGTCTCCGGCTTCTTTTCGTCTGCAAGCGGGATGAAGACCGCATTGCGCGACTCCAGGGAAGGCGGCACAACGCCGAAAGGCAGGCCGTCAGATTCCGCAGCAACGTCCACCGCTTCGCCTCCCGGCCATAAACGCACCAGGGGTTCGGTGTAACAGCTGAAATCCGAGTCCGAGTTGCACTCGTGGTTGATCGGGCGAGCCAAGACCAGGCCCGCCTTCAGACCGACGGCGCGCGCCAGGGCCAGCAGCGCCAAAGTGCGGCTGCCGCGGGAATTCAGAAGGGTGTCGTCCGCGGTGTTGACTGTCCAGTCCGAAGCGCTGGACTCAATCTTGCGCGTGACGAAACTGTAAAGAAGCCTGGCTTGCTCGTTCTCCGTGGCAGCGGCCGGAAGATGAAGACTCAGCGCCGCACTAGCCGCGCGCGGGCCGATGCGTGTAGACGCGATGAGCTGGTCACGCAGCCGGTCGCGCATATCTTCCGGGCGTGCCATGGTGACGGCGGGCAGGAGGCCGCCGCCGGGAAGGAAAGGCTCTGTCGTGGTCTGGGGAATGTTGTCGCGCGCCCAAAGACGAACCACCTGCTCCTTGGACTTCTCGGTCCGCGGAGCCGGCGCGCCGTTTTTCTCCGAAATCAGAATGTCCATCTCCGGCGCCGTCAGCATGATTAAGCGCGAGGAGAGCACCGGCGCCACGAAGGAACCGAACTCAAAACTGGCAGCGCTCTCCGGCATCTGGTCCCAGCCCGGGTAGCGGCTGACAAATTCTTCTTCGATGCTATCGCCGGGCTCCAGGGCCGGCATGGAGAAGGTGGAGGTCTCAACCGCGAGCTCCGGCTCCGCCATCAGCCCTGAAGACTTGATGGTGCGCAGCTCCAGCACCTCGGCGCCGGGCGGCAGCGTCACTTCACCATAGGCGCCGATCCCGTCTTTATTCAAGAGCCGCGTGATCTGATGCACATAGACGGAGATTGAGCCATCGTGCTGGAACTGGATCGCTTTGTCCGACAGGAGAATGACCGCTGACCCTCCGGCAAATTCCCGCGGCGCCGGCGCGCGAGCTAGCTTCCGGCCGTCCCGGCGATAAGGAACATAGAACTCCTCATGCTCGGTAAACCCTTCGCCACGCGGGCTGTTGCTATCCAGAGCGGCGGCGGGATCATCCGCCAGACGGCGGAATTCTGCCGAGTTAGGGGCTATCTTATGCAGTTCCCGTGCCTGTTGGCGCGCGGCGTCCGGCTGATTGTCGAGAACCAGTTGCTCCACCAAGAGCCGGCGAGCGGCGCGATCGAGAGGATTTGCGGCGATAAGCTGCTGCAGAGCGGATGCTGCCGCGGCATGACGGCCGGAATCGGACAAAGAGCGCGCGTAATCGAGCGACCTCGGGGCGCACCCCGCCAGCTGCTGTTCCACTCGTTGCGCGTTGTTGAGTTCGCCGCCAGCGTTGTAGAACTCCAGGGCTTCCGACAGGTGCGCGCAAGACGGGTGAAGCTCCAGGAGACGGGCGAGAAGATTTTCCGCTTCCATCGGCTTGGCGCGCGAGAGACTGAAAGCCAGATGCACAGCGGTTTCCGATTGCGGATGTCGGCGGGCCAGGCTCGCGGCCTGTCTCCGCGCGGAATCGGAAACCTGGGCGGCGGCGTTCTGGGCGCGATCGAAGGTTGGGGCAGCCTCCAGGGCGCTGGTTCGGGCCAGCAGTGCTGAAGGTTGCGCCTGGCCCAGCGATTCCCACGCGGCGGCCGCCCGCGAAGAATGTTGTTCCGTCGCCGACTGAAGCAGAGCGTGAAGGTAAAGAGAAGCGCCAGCATGCCGCTGGGCGCCGCAATCGAGCAGCCGCGCCATGCCTCCGAAATCGCCGCGCAAGTAATCAAGGAGCGGCGAGGTGTAGTTCTGGAGCGGCCCGCTGGCGACAGATTCTCTTGACGAAGACGGCGCCGCCGTTTCTGCGTGCAGAGCGACGCGAAGCGGAACCGAGTCAGCCGTGAACTTCAGTATGATCCTGTGCCTGCCGGGGCCAAGACGTAGAGGAACAGAATTCCGGCCGGCGAATGAGACGTAGGGCGAGTCATGGAGCAGTACTGGCTGGCCGTCGACGAAGACTTTGTACGGACCGGCTCCGAATACTTCCAGACGGAGAGCAGGTTCAGGTGAAGTCTCTAACTCTCCGACGGCATACAAGACTCCCGGACCGGCAAAGTATTCGGGTAGCTTGATAGTTCCGTCGTGGAACCAGAAGCGCTCTGCGACCAGCGATCCAAAGTCGGAGCCGGCCGGCAGGCCGGCTTCGGGCGGCCAAGGTCGTTCGAAGTCGAGATTGCTGTATCGTCCGAACGGCCCGGCAATACTCCAGCGGGTGAACAGCCCCGCCAGGTTTGCCGTCTCATCAAGATTGAGTTTGGGAGCGCCGTCGGCGGCTGCGGCCACCAGGGCCAGGCGGAGGTTGAATGCGCACCTGCCGTTCCGCAGAGCTGCCGTCCTGATCTGGCGTTGCGCAGAATTAAAGACACTGGTATTCGCCGCATGCTCCAGCACCCGGCTGGAGGCAATTTCCTGAATATCAGCGGATGCTTTCGCGCGGCACAGGCGCAGGGCCGAATCGAGAACGCGATCAGGGCGTTCCTGGAGCTCAGCTGTTTCCATGCGCACGAACAGAGCCGTCGTATTCGCGGGATCGCCGCGCCGCAACACCTCAGCCTTAGCGCCGGACGCGGGGAGATCGAGTCTGGAGAAAAAACTTTGCTGTAGCGCAACTGTAGTCTGATGTGCGGAGTTTTTTGCGGCTGGCGCCTCTGCCCAGGCGCGCATGCAGAAACATGCCAGCAAGGAGACGGCGACCCAGCGCGTTTTCATTGCGGCAGACCTATTTTGATTTCGTTGCGGAAGCTCCGGTCCACTTGCGAACAGAACTGCCGGAATGCAGGATAATCGCGGGCGCTCACCCGGGTGGGCTCAAATTCCACCCGGCTCTGGACCAGCACTTCGCGCCCGGACTTGCTGTAATGCAGCCGCGTGGAGCCAAAGGCGGTGGTGATGTCCTGGTCGCCGGGCAATTCCCGGACCTCGGCTCCGGCGGGCAAGGAAATGTGGATTTCTTCCTCGGTCGTCCATGGAGAAGGCAGAAGGAGGTCCTGGGTGCGCGTGACGGCCAGCGCCAGATCGCTGAGATAAGAACGCCGCATCCACGAAGAGCGCAGCAGGACCGTGCGCCGGTGCTGGAACGAGTTGAGCGCTCCCTGGAAGTCAACACTCACGTCGCCGTCAAGAGCCTCGGCGCCGTGCACGGCCACGTTGTCCACCTGGATGGTGGGGAAGACTTCCGCCAGGTCGCGCCGGAACAGCTCCAACTGCTGCTCGCGGACCGCGAGTTCGTGCCGGAGCTCCGGAGCATCCTGGCCACGGGTCAGGGTCGAGCCGCTGAAATGGATGGCGCCTTGCGGCGTGAGCTCGGCGTGAATGATGCGCCGCGTGTAGTTGTCTGCCGCGTGGCTCGTGGGCACGCGGCGAAGCTGCGGGGCGCCGTTGAGGTTCACGGTGAGGGCCAGCGCACCATGGTCTTCCGCCGGCAGCTCGCGCGTGCCGTATTCGGCTGTGCCATCCAGCCACAGGTCGAATCTGGGAACATAGACGATGGCGTGGTCGAATAGGGCTATAGACGCCGGTTGCTCGGCCACGTCGCCCAGCGAACGCGTGCGCACCAGCGCCAGCTCTGCGTCGATGCCCGCTTCCCGCAGCATGGCGATCATCAGGCTGGCCTTATCTTTGCAGTCGCCGAACCGCCGGGCGAAGGTTTGCGCCACGGGATAGGGCTTGTAGCTGTAAATCCCGAACTCCAGCGCAACATAACGCGTGCTGCGCAGCACGAACTCCTGGATCGCGGCAATTTTGTCGCGGTCGGTGCGCGCTCCCTTGATGAGTTGCGCAACTTGCTCTTTGAGCGGCTGGTCCAAAGCGAACTGCGGGCGCACCAGGTCCGCGTACCACTCCCCGAGGCGGCCCCAATCAGACACAGTGGAAACATGCACATACGGCGCAGTCTCGGTAAGTCCGGGACTTCGCGGTTCGCGAGGGGCCGGCGGAACCGAACGGGCTTCCCAGCGAAAAACCCTGGATTCGCCTGATTCTGAGATCGATGCCGGCGCGACCTTTTCCGCGTGCACGTAAATGGTCCGCTCCTGAGGCGCGATCAAAACGTAGCGTTTCAGCGCCGCCGTCTGTTGGCCGGCAAACAGGACCAGTTCGCCAAAATACCCCCCGTAAGGGCTGACAAGGGGCACGGGAGCCAGCGAGTACTCCAGTTCCACCACGTCGCCTGTTTCCAGCCCACGGAAGCGCACTTGGCGCACGCGCAGGTCGTAATGCATGGAGGACATAGGGTCAACGAAGTCCTTTTCCCCCAACTCCTGAGCCTGTAGGATCTGTCCGCCAGGTTTCCACACGCGTGCGTGTAGAACACGCAGCTGTTCTGACGCGGGCGAATAACGGATGGAGCCGATGCTGTGAGCGTCAGCCGCCGCTTCCGAGCCGATGAAGAAGATCTGCTGCACATGCAGCCGGCTCAAGCCGGTCGAGTAGAGCTCCTGCACGCGAACGTCAGCCAGGGCCAGATCGGCCGTCTGAGGCTGGTGGACAGAGGCGGCCTTGGCGAGCGAGCGCGCATCGCTCAGGAACGCCGCGTCGGGATTCGCCGGCGCTATGACGGTTCCGCTTCGTGCCAGGGCGTCCGCCGCAGCCCGCTGCTGTCTTGCCTCCCGGTCGAGACCGAGGCGCTGATACACCTGGGCCAGACGCAGATCAGCTGCCATGCTGCGATCATGATCCGTCTCAATGTTCAGCAGGCGCAGGAGGGAATCGCGGGCGGCGGGGAGATTGCCGGAATCCATTTGCGCCTGCGCCAGACGTGATAGAAGTTCCGATGAATCGGGCTGGAGGCGGCAGAGCGCCAGATAATCGGCTTGGAGCTCGCGGGACATATGGCGGCGCTGATGAATGCGGGCCAGCAGTTCAAGTTGTTCGCGGTTCTCTCTGTCATCGGAAACTACCGAGCCCGCGAGCCGGATAGCGTCGTCCCAAAGGCCGGCTTGTTCATAATCCAGCGCGAGCCGGGCGCGCAGCCATAGAGGATCGGGCCACTGTTTTTCCACGCTTTTCAGCTCCGCCAGGGCCGCGGAACGAAGACCGAGATCGAGATAAAGCTCCCCCAGCCGCGCCCGGACCACAAAGTCATCCGGCGAGGCGGCAAAAGCCCGTTGAAGCAGATCGCGGGCCTTTTCCATTTGCTGGCGGCCGATGTAATAGCTCGCCAGTTCCAGATTGAGCCGGCGATGGTTCGGCTCCAGAGCCAGGCCGGACTCAAGTGCGGCGAATTTTTGAAATTGATCGTCGGCGAGGACGGCCACGCGTGCCCACCGGTTGGCGCCGGGGGCCAGCCAAGCTGCCTGCTGCATGTGCTCGGCCGCTGCCGGTACGCCGGCCAGAAGCTCCAGCTCCGCCAGAATCTGCAAGCTCTCGCCCGAGCTTCCTCTTGCAGCCTGCGCGGCCTCATCCAGCACTTGCTGACGGCGGGCGGCTTGAGGTTCGTGCCAATGCTGCGTCCGCCGCTCTCGGGCGATGCTTTCCCGAGCGCCGAGGTCGTCCAGATAAGCCTGAGCTTCGTCACGCAGAAGCCCGTCTTCACTTGCGGATCGGGCAACGTTTTCGAGCCAGAGCCGGACTTGGGCACGACTGCCGACGTAGTCGCGCAGGCACCAGGCTCGATCCAGCGCGATCAGCCTTTCCAGTCTTGATTTGGCATCCCAATCGGATGCGAGCTGCCGTAGCTCAAGATCGTAAGGATTGCGCGACTGTGCATGCAGCGGGCGAAGACAGAGCGCGAGAACGCACACCACCAGCAGATGTCGCGGCACGGAGTTCATACTTTGTTCCGGGCCCTCAACCGGCGGGGGAAGAAGAATACCCCGGGCGGCCGTTTAACCGCACCGGGGAATCTTGCGAATCATTCTGAGTTCCATCTCTCTCCTACGCTGTTTCCCCCAGGTTTTTAATCTGACAGCGTCCTTGAGGTCTCGAACCCGTCGTGATTGGGTTAAGGTTGCGCCAAGTATCCGGGCACTCAAGATTTGCAGGAATTCAGTTAACAGCTTAAGGAACCCGCAAATAGACCTTAGACGCCGGCTTACGCCTTACATCCTCCTGGTTGCGGCGGCCATCTCAATGCTTACTTGCAGGACGACTCCTGCGAACTCAGGCCTATTTCATGCACAAGTTGCCGTCTCTCGTGGTTCTCTTCGCCGCGATGTGGCTGACGCAGCCGGGCAGCGCTCAGGAAACCCATCTGAACGAAGCCGGGTCAGGAGTCATTCTTTCACGGTCCGCCTTCGCCCATGGTTACCGGCACGGCTACGAAGAGGGCTACCACGCGGGCAACATCGACATCAACATGGGTCGCCAGGTCCGCGCGCAAAAATCGCAATTCCATGGCCTCAAGCTGAAGCTCGGCTATTCTTCCGGTTTCGGTCCGAAGCATTCCTTCGAAGACGGTTTTGAAGCCGGCCTGAAGGCCGGATACACTGACGGATACACCGGACGTACATTCCGGGCGGTGGACTCGCTGCGCGCCGTGGCGGCAGCAATGGCGGCAGCCGTTCCACCCGAGGATCCAAGCAGCGCTTATTTCGATCAAGGCGTGGCTTTCGGATATCGAGACGGATTCCAGCAAGGCGAGTTGGCAGCGCCCGCCGCCGTGTCCATGGACTTCCACCTGGTCGCCTGCACGCAGTTTCATCCGGACAGCGGGAAAGACTCTCTTGCTCAAGGCAGTTACTGCGAAGGATACCGGCGCGGCTTTGTTCTGGGCCGCGCCGATGGCTTCATGTCGCGCACCCAATTCGACTTCCTGGAAGCCAGCAAGTAACCCCCCGTATGCGCTCGTAATCTTGCGCGTGGGTGTAAGTACATGTACCCTGCTAGGGAATGGGCAGGGTCCGAAGTACATGATACTTTCAGATCAGGCAATGGCAAACTTACCTACAACCCTGAGTGGTCAGCGCCGGGAAGGAGCTTTGATGAAAGCAGCCGCCCCCAAAAAGGCAACGATTCACATCGCCGTGGTGGAAAGCGATCCACTGCGATTCATTGGACTCAAGTCGCTCTTCGACACCGAGCCGGATCTGGAGTTGACCGCCTGCACTCTGGCGGACCTTGGACCGCGGCAGGACGTTGATCTCGTGTTGCTGGGCACCAGGGCGGGCCAGAACCTTTTTGACGTCATGGCCGGGCTGAAAGCGGCGCGCCCGGACTTGCGCATTATCGTAACCGGAAGCGGAGCTGACGACGAAACCATTCTCAAAGCGCTGGCGGCTGGCGCCAAAGGCTACGTGGATGAGGCCGCAGCACCGGCAGAATTTATCCAAGCCATCAGAAACGTTCACCAAGGTTCGGTCTGGGCTCCACGACGGGTGCTTTCCATCTTTATCGAGCGCGTGACATCCTCTCCGGGCCGCATTTTTCCTGCCGGCCGCGTGACTTTCACCGATCGCGAAAAAGAGGTCCTGGAGCTTCTTGTTGTCGGCCGGTCCAACAAAGAGATTGGTTCGGTCCTGGGCATTGAAGAACGCACTGTCAAAGCTCATGTTGCCAAACTCATGCGCAAAGTAGGAGTGCAGAACCGAATTGCACTCTCAGTACACGCCATCACGCACTCGCTCGTCACCTCGTCGAAATAATCTACTCCGCGAATTTGCGCCCGTATCGGAGCAAACGCTTTCCCGGCGAGCCTTCTTTGCGCTCGCGAATCTTTTGGGCGCGCGTTTGGATCATCGCGCGAAGCCGGCAAGCTTGTCGCCCCTTGTCAATAGCCAAGTTGGGCTGCGGCGTCGATACCTCAACTGTTCTCGGTCCCGCGCATCGGCATTTGCCTCGCCTTGACCGCAGGGCAGCGGGGCGATCATGCATTGTTGAAATCAATTTTCAGCTAAGAAGAAAATCGATGCACCCTGTACCGGACAGGCCTTGTCCGGCCGGACAGGCTAATAGCGTGCACCGGTACACGTGGTTGGGACGTGCACTTCAGGTACATGTCCTGTTTGCCGTGTCCGAGTGGAACTGGGGTTACTTGCGCGGGTTTCGGCGCTCATGGATACTTGGCTCACCTACCACAGAACCTGGGAGACAGGGGTTGGAAACGGTAACGAGGGTCGCCGTATCCAACCCTTCATCATTTTTCAGCATCTCTCTCCAAAGCTGCTCCATCACCAGTACAATCGACTTGAGGATTCTATGAAGCGACCCCTGTGTGCTGTGCTCTTCACGCTGCTGTTTTGCAGTTTGTCTCTTGCGGAAAGCGCGGCCGGTCGGGCCGAGTCCGCAGCTACCGTCCTGAATGAGATCATGTCCGCGCCCGACAAAGGCATCCCGGAAGAGATCATGGGCTCAGCCCAGTGTGTCGCCGTAGTACCCACGCTGCTCAAGGGCGGATTTATCTTCGGCGGCGCCCACGGTAGAGGCATGGCTACCTGCCGCACTCCAGGTGGATGGAGCGCACCCGCGCCTTTTACGATGACCGGGGGTAGCTTCGGATTCCAGATCGGCTTGCAGGGAGTTGACCTGGTCATGCTCATTATGAATGACCGCGGCATGCAGGCGTTGCTTTCCAGCAAGTTCAAGCTGGGAGCCGACGCTTCCGCCGCCGGCGGGCCGGTGGGACGCCACGCCGAAGCCGCCACCGATTGGAAGATGCGGGCGGAGGTCCTTACTTATTCGCGCGCGCGGGGCTTGTTTGCCGGCGTGACGGTCAATGGAGCGCTCATTCGTCAGGACGAGGACTCCACCCGCGAAATTTACGGCCGGCTGGTTCCATTTAAGACCATCTTGACCGGGGCCGTGCCAACGCCGCAGGGAGGTGAGCCGTTTGTCGCTGCGGTGCGCAAGGCCACGGGCAATGAGAGCAGCGCCTACGCTGCGCCGCGGAAGACGAATGTTCCCGTGAATCCGCCTGCAACGACTCCAGTTTCAGCTCCAGTTCCGACCCCCGCTACTGCGACTGCTCCAGTTGCCGAGCCGGCTCCAGCCACGGCCCCGTCGGCTACGCCTGCACCGCCTCTCGATTGAGAAGCAAGCGAGATCGAACCGCAAATCCGCGATAAACAGGTGGACGGGCCGAGTGTCGGCTACATTCTCGATGCAGTGAAAAACGGGAGCCTGTCAGCTCCCGTTTCTTGTTCGATCAAGCGCCGATCAGTGGGTATGCGGATGGGTATGGGGTTTGGATTCCTTTCCGTGGGCATGTTCGGCCTGCTCGTGTTCTTCAGCTTCTTCCTTGAAGATGGCCGGCGCGCCCAGACTTCCTTTGGGCGGCAGATGACGGATGTAGCGCACGATCTTCCACATTTCATCGTCTTCCAGAATGCCTTTCCATCCCGGCATGCCGGAGGGCTCAATGCCGTTTTCAATGATCCATTTCAGTTGGCCGTCGGCATAGTCCTGCACGTCTTTGCTGGATAGATCAGCCACCGGCGGCGCCATCTTCGCGGCAAAAGGTACGCCGGTGTTCTGGCCGTCCAGCCCATGGCATATCTGGCAGTGATGCTGGAAGTGCTCTCCGCCTTCTTTGGCTGCATCCGGCGTGTCCGGGACCGGGTTCTTGTCGTTCTTGCCGCCGATAGTCATCTCGTGCTTGATCCCGGTGACCAAAGATTTCTCAACCTTGCCCGGTTCGCCCGCTTTGCAGCCGCCAAGGGCCGCAATGCAGATGAGAGCTGCAATCGTTGCTGGGACCTTCATCGGTTCTGTTCTCCTTGAGCCGTTCGCGTCTATTTTCACAGATAGGCCATTCCTAGGGAAGAGGATTCAGGTTCGAGCGTGCGGGCCTCTCATCATGGAGAGTACGCGACCGGCGGCGAGCCGGATTTGAAATATTTGTGTGCTGATGGTACCGTCCAAAGTTCCCTCGAATGCGACACAGGCTTGAGTATTTACCTGTACGGACGCTGGCGGCCCTTATTGGCGTCCTGCCGCGGCCATTGGCAAGAGGTATCGGCATCGCGCTGGGCGCGCTGGTGTACGGGCTGCATCCGCGACTGCGCCGCGTAGGCAAGCGCAATCTGGACCTGGCCTTTCCCGGAAAAAGCAGGAAAGACAAAAAGAAAATTCTGCGCGGCGTGTACATTAACCTGGGTCGTTTGCTGGCGGAGTTCTGCCTGTTTCCGCGTTATACCAAAGACAACGTTGCTCAGATCGCCGTCTATCAAGGCTTTCAGAACTTTGCCGAGGCGGAATCACGGGGCAAGGGCGTGGTGTTTCTGACCGCGCATTTAGGCGGATGGGAGGTCAGCTCGTTCGCCCATTCGCTCCACGGCCATCGCATGGACATCGTGATGCGCCCGCTGGACAATCCTCTTTTGGACGCCATGGTGGACCGCTACCGCACGCTGCACGGCAATCGCACTTTTCCCAAGCAGGATTTCGCCCGCGGACTGCTCACCGCCCTGCGCCAGGGATCGACCGTGGGCATCCTGATGGACACCAACATGACGCCTCCGCAAGGCGCTTTTGTGGACTTCTTCGGCGTACCGGCGTGTACCGCTACCGGACTGGCGCGGGTGGCGCTGCGTACCGACGCCGCGGTGCTGCCCGCTTTCGGCGTGTGGGACAAGCACCTTAAGAGATACAAGATCTGCTTTGAGCCGGCGCTGAAACTCGTCCGCACCGGCGATGATGAGGCCGACGCCCTGGCCAACACTGCCTTGTTCACCAAGGTGATCGAGAGCTACGTGGCCAAATACCCGGATCAGTGGCTCTGGGTCCACAGAAGATGGAAGACGCGCCCGCCGGGAGAACCCTCCATCTATTAGCCCATTTTCGGAGTAAGTGTAGACCGGTCTCGGCTGCTGTCGTGGTTCGCTTCAAGCTGTCATCCTGAGCGAGCCCGAGCGAGGCACGAGTGAGGGCGAGTCGAAGGATCCCGAGGATGTCTCCCCTTGCCATGCCGCAGCAGGGAGTTCTCTTTGATAATGCCCGTGCTACCATCTTCCGCGTGCGCGACTGCGGATTCTACAAATTCTGGGTCTATATTCGCTCCCCGATGCATACCGTCTCAAGACGCAGCCTCCTGGTGGCGGGCCATGGAAACATCCACCGCGATGATTGCAATCAGCGGCAGCAGAGCCACGCCGTAGGGCCAACGAGCGTGCAGCGCGGCGCAGGCGAGGGCGGCGATCGTATAAGAAAGGAAGAACTCGCTCGTATAAGAAAGGAAGACCTCGGCTTGCAGCGCAAGAGACCGGCTCGGGTCGACTGGCTTCTGGAAGCCAACCGCAGTGTCAGAGAGCGTTGTCTCTCCTTCGTCGGCCAGCGCCGGACGCCAATGGTGAACCAGTCCCGAGAACAGGCTGGTGATCGTCCCCGTGATGTAGGTGGTAGCGATGCCGGGCAACTTCAAGCGCCGGACGGCAGCGCTTTGCACTCCCATAGCCACCCCGGAAGAGATGATCAGCAGGATCACGGTCACGCGGCTGGGCCATGGCACGAGTGCCAGACAAGAGACGGCGAAGAAAGCGAGGAGAAAAGTTTCCAACCATACTGCGCGACGGACGTCGGCGGAAGCGCTGGCCGTGTCGCCTTCTCCCACCACCAGAGCGCCCAGCACCACTCCTCCCACAAACGCGAGCAGCGCGATGAGTGAACTGACGGCGGCCGCTCCCTTGCCCTGGCCGACGGAGATGCCCAGCAGCACCGCGTTGCCGGTCATGTTGGCGGTGAAGACGGGCGCCGTCAGAAAGGCGATGGCGTCAACGCTGCCCGCGGCCCACGTGAACAGAAGCACGGTAGCCCGGCTTGCAGTGGAACTGCTCGTCATAATTCACTCCGGCGACGAAAGGATTCTATGCTCTTGTCTCCTGTCGCTGCGCTCCAAACCGCTTCAGGGCGTTGCTGCTGGTTGGAGCCTTCCGCACCTGTTGCACGCGGCTCGGCGCACGAGTTGGCCTCGCCGCTGATTCGGTTTTCCGATCCAGCAGATTTCCCGATCTCCCAAT
>WNFJ01093714.1_pt2 | contig 19186 bp, 15 predicted proteins | sample 5400461 | NCBI WGS metagenome assembly WNFJ01 (sample SAMN13153349, study PRJNA577476) | soil metagenome | isolation source: 115 cm saprolite on Douglas fir-dominated hillslope | place: USA:California | collected 2013-09-17
AAAGTGTCCCAGAACAAGCCTACACCGCCGCGGACTACGGTCTTGTTAAGAGCTTGCCAGGCAAAGCCGACGCGTGGTCCGTAGTTGTTATAGACCGGCGGAGACATGAAATTTTTGGCGCCAGCCGCGATGACGTTGCCGTTGTGGGCAAACTGTGTGTTACACGGTGTGGGCGGATTGGTTTGGGGGCTGGGGCACGAGAGAAAAAATGCGTCCGGAATACAGCCGTTTGCGTTGCCCACTTGACTGCACGGCGGCGGAAGCGCCGCAGCTCCGATGAGCCAGCGCTGCGTGAACAAATCCAACCCGTTCGACAGCCGGTTATTCTGCACAATCGGTTGGGTCAGGAAATCCCAGCGCAGTCCCACGTTAATCGTCAATTTTGGCAGGATCTTCCACTGGTCGGACCCATACAATGCCCAACTGGCCAAGCTGAAATTGACCTCTCCCACGTCGGGCAATTCACCGGAACCGCTGGTGGGAAGACCCAACAGCGCCCCAGCCAGTGATAGGCCGCCGGTGCTCGTGGCCCCGTTCGCCGGACACTTCGTGGCACTGGTCGCTCCAGGGCAGCTTGTAATCGCAGAACCAAAGCCGAAGGTCTGGAAGGTGTTGATCTGGTCGCGCGCGACCCAGACATACTGGCCGCCGAACCGGAAGTCATGGTTGCCTTTGATCCAGTCGAGGTTGCCCGCGGCGCTCCAATCCGGATTGCGACGTATTGAGCTGCCGCGATTCCCGATTTCAGTCTTGTTCCAAGGGGTATTATCCAGAGTTACCACCATCCCGTTGAATTGATCAACATTCAAGCCCAGCTGCTTCATCTTGTCTATCCCAATTGTGCTCATCGCCTGGTTGAATACATAAGGCTTGCGCAGGGCTCCCGCGCTCACATCCAGGATAAGGTTGGAACGAAAACTGTGGACCCACCCGCCGCCGAAATTGTTGGCGTGGTAGTCGGATGGCTGGTCTTCATTGGTGCCGATCACGTGGTCGACGTGATGGACGAACATCTGCGTGAAGCGGAAGAAGACGTTATCTCTCTCGGAGAAGCGGTGATCAACGCGCGCCGTCCAAGTGTTCGCGTCGTCGATTTGAGGCCGGGTCTCAATGAAATTATCTCCGTTCGCCAGCTGCGCATTGGGAGCCAGCAGGTAGGCCTGCAGATACCCCTGCATCACCGGGCTGATCAGAGCGCTGGGAAGTTTGTTACACGGGGCTCCGGTGGTTTGTACGTTGCCGGCATTGATGGGCGATGGATTTCCGAATGCATCGCAGAGGACTGGTAAAGGTTGAATACGGATTGTAAATTTGAGCGCTGTTCTTGGTATTGGTGAAGTCGCCGCTTAACTCTGCCGCGGTGGGAATGTAAGCCGAGTTTTGCGTCGGTTTGGAATAAAGCCAGCCCTCATAGCCTGCGTAGAAGAAAGTCCTGTTCTTGATGATAGGACCGCCCACGGCAGCCCCAAACTCATTTTGGTGGAACGGGGCGGGGCCGTGAGGAACACTGACACCATTCGTGACCGTTACGTCGGTAAACGGATTGCGGGCGTCGAAAGCATTGTTACGCAGAAACTCCCAGGCCGAACCATGGAATTGGTTGGTGCCAGACTTGGAAACCACGCTGACCACTCCGCCCATGGCTCCGCCGTATTCGACCTTATCGTTGTGGCTCTGGACTTTGAATTCCTCGATCGTGTCGATGATCGGAAGAACTCCGTAAACTGGACCGCGCAAATCGGTGTTGATGAAGCCGTCGAGAAAATACAACGTGGAGCGATTCGGCTGTCCCTGAACTGAAGGCTTGGAAAAGCTGGAGCCTGGGATTCCTGAGATGGCCGCATCCTGGAAGCTGATGCCGGAACCTTGGGCCGTGGAAACCGGCGTTGCCCCTGGCGTAAGGGTCAACAACTGGGTGAAGTTCCGGCCGTTTAAGGGCAAGTCGTTCACCGCCCTCTGCGGAATCACCGTGCCCAACTCAGAGGAGGACAATTGCAGCAGCGGCGCTTCCGCTCTCACTTCCACCGTCTCACTCGCGGTCCCCACGGCCAGCGTCACTGGCTGCGTCAGCGTCTGGTTTACCGCCAGCTCAAAAGGCGACGTCTCCACCCTCTTGAAGCCCTGGCTCTCCACCACCAAAACGTAAATGCCAGGCTGAAGATTGATGAACAGGTAATAGCCGCTGGCATTTGAGTTGGTCGTCTTACTGATCTTCGTCCCTTGATTGGTGTGATCGTCACCTTGACGTTGGGAACAAAGGCTCCGGTGGGATCGACAATAGTACCGTTTACCTGACCCGTAGCTGATTGAGCAAACAGTGCAGTGCCCGTGAACAGAAATGCAAACAGTAGCATTGCAGCAGCCAAATGCGAAGGACGCATGACGTTCCTCCTTTTTTGAGAAGAGCTGAATGAGCCGCCCTCCCCAACACGGCCTTCAGATCAGGCGCGCGAAGAATTGGGCGTTTCGGCTCCTAACAGCGGAGAAACGTATAACAGGTTTAATTTATGAATTCAATATGAAAAATTTATGTTTCATTGGATGAAACGAGACGCAGGCAAGTTTGCGATCCAAGACAAACGGGCGGATCGCGTTTTTCTCTATGGTGGGTCGTGATCCTACATCGCTCCAGGCATTACGCCTCCAGCTTGAAAATTCTTTCCATCAAAATCCATTTCTCGCCGGGCTTGGCCTGCGGCAAAGGCTGCTGGAATTTCCACATCAACTGCTCCCATTCCCTTACTTTTGAATTGTCGCGGTCTGCTTGCGCTGTGGCCTCAAAAGAGAAGCTCTCGCTCACTTCCATGATCATGAAGAGGCGCGTGCCAAGCAGATAGATCTCAAGGTCTTCGATCCCGGAGTCCTTGATGCTCGTGCTAATTTCGGGCCAGATCTTTTCGTGATGCCTGCGGTATTCCGCGATCAGCTTCGGATCGTCCTTCAGATCGAGTGTCAGGCAGTAGCGTCTGCTCATTTGGCCTCGCTGGCCGTCGCGGTTTGGGAGATCCTGAGCGCCGCCTTCGGCTTATAGCCTGCGGTGGCGAAATAGATCACGTACAGGTAACAGACTAAGGGCACGACGAAAGCCAGCTGGATATTGCTCGCGTCGGAGATCCGGCCCATCGCAGCGGGAACCAGTGCTCCGCCAATGATCGACATGACCAAGAGCGAGGAGCCGCGCTTGGTCAAATTTCCCAGGTTCTTCAGGCTGAGCGCAAAAATCGTTGGAAACATGATGGAGTTGAAAAAGCCAACCATCACAATAGCCAGAACAGACACCAGGCCTGAAGTGGTTATCCCCACCGCAACGCATGCCAGGGCTCCGATCCCGAAGATGGAAAGGAGTCTCGGAGCCGGCACCCGTTTCATGATCGCCGATCCGGCGAATCTTCCGATCATGAAGCCTACTTGGTGCCCTACGAGGAATTGGGCAGCCATTTTTTCCGGTGTATCGGGCATGGTGTGCTTCACGAAGCGGATCACAAAACTGCCCACTCCGACCTGGGCCCCTACATAAAAAAACTGGGCGATGACACCCTTGATTAAATGAGGATGCGCCAGGATGTTCTTCAACCCGTTCTCCGCATTGTCATTCCTGGCCCCATTTTCTTGGGACCCGACTTCGGGAAGCCGCGAAAAGTAAATCAGCGCGGCCACCAGGAGGAAGATGCCGGTGATCACCAGATAAGGGACTCTGACCATGCTGGCTTCCTGGCCGCGGTACGCCAGAAGTTGCTGCGGGCTCATTGCCGCCAACTGGCCGGATGTGTATTCAATTCCGGAAAGAATGAACATGGCCCCCAAGAACGGAGTAATCACCGCTCCCACGGCGTTGAAAGACTGGGCCAGATTCAAGCGTCGCTCCGAACTCTCAGCAGGCCCAAGAACAGTTACATACGGATTGGCTCCGACTTCGAGAAACGACTGCCCGGACGACATGACAAACAAGGCCAGCAGGAAAAAACCATAGGCCCCGACGAGCGATGCCGGAATAAACAACAGGGCACCGGCGGCGCAGATCAACAACCCGGTCAGAATGCCTCCCTTGTAGCCGATCTTCTCCATGAGCCACCCGGCAGGCAAGGCGCCCAGGAAATATCCGCCGAAAAAAGCAATCTGAATAAATGAAGACTGAAAATCGCTAAGGCCAAAGGCCTTTTTAAAATGAGGAATCAAGACATCGTTCAAGTTGACTCCGATGGCCCACAGAAAGAACAAACTTGTCACCAGAACAAACGGCACAACATATTTTCTTTCCGTCAGGGGCGTGGACTGGTCCGTCATATTCTCCTCTCGGCTCTTGCCTTGTGCCGGGCTGCCGGTCACCGTTCGTCGCTTAGGTCAAAGCTCGATCCAGATGCACATATCCGCCATCCACAAACCAGTGCTGTCCGGTGATGTGGCCCGCTTTCCCCGACAGCAGGAAAATCGCGACGCCGGCTATCTCCGCCGGTTCCGTCATCCTCGCGCCGAGCGGAATCTTGGAAACGATGTTCTTCAGCTTCTCGTCGGGATTTGGAAACGAGCTCAGCCATTGCCGGTAAAGCGGAGTCATGACCTCGGCCGGAACGATGGCGTTTACCCGGATGCCATAGGGAAGCAATTCAGCCGCCCATTCACGCGTCAGCGCCAGGATCGCGCCCTTCGCGGAAGCGTATCCTGACGTGCCTCCTTGTCCGGTGATCGCGGTCTTCGAGCTGATGTTAACGATAGCGCCTTGGGTTTTTTTCAATTGCGGCAGGCAGTAGTGCGCCATGTCATAGTAGTGCAGCAGATTTCGCTGCAGCGATGCCAGGTACTCCTTCGAGCTGCCATGCTCGAGCCCCACGCGATCATTCACGCCCGCGTTGTTCACCAAACCATCAATCCGCCCGTACGTCCGAGTGATCGACGCGACGGCCTGGCGAGCGCCGTTCTCCACGGCCAGGTCTGCGCCGATCCATTTGCCGTTGATGCCCCGGCCGGTCAACTCCTGCTCTATCTGCCGTCCCGCTTCCGCGTCACGGTCCACCACGACCGGAACGGCGCCTTCCTGCGCGCAGGCGCGAGTGATCGCGGCGCCGATTCCTTTCGCACCGCCGGTGATGACGATGACTTTATTTTCCAGTTCCAGTTGCACGATGTGCAGCCCTCTGCCCATAAAAATGGGCGGCAGTTAAGCCAAAGATCTTCTCCTGGTCAGGAATCGGCAGGTTCCGGGTGTAATCGGCGACCAGTTGGACCACCTGGCCGTAGCCGGCGGCCAAGAGGCAAACGGGCCAATCGGAACCGAACATCAACCTCTCCACGCCAAATGCCTCGAACACCGAGTCCAGGAAAGGCTTGAAATCATCGGCACGCCATTGTCTCCAATCGGCTTCAGTAACCAGCCCGGAAACCTTGCAGTATACATTCGGGTTCTCGGCAATCAGCCGAATATACCGCGCCCAGGGAAGATAGCGCTTGCTCTTGATGGAAGGTTTCGCGATGTGGTCTATCACGAAAAGCTGGCCGGGAAATTTGGAAACAAGCTCGATGGCCGCGGGAAGCTGTCTTTCATAAACCAGGATGTCGTAGGTGAAATCGAGGTCCCCAAGGCACTTTATCCCGCGCAGAAAATCCTCGCGCAACAGAAAGCGGTCGTCGGGTTCCGCTTGCGCGATGTGACGAAAACCGCAGAGCTTCGGATATCTCGAGAACAAATTCAGCCGCTCAGCCACGTTGCCCGCGCACAGGTCCACCCAGCCGACCACGCCCTGAATCACATCATGCTGGTTGGCCAAATCCAGCAAGAAAAGGGTTTCAGTTTCTGATTGGTCCGCCTGCACGGCAATAGAACCCTGGATGTCATGTGCAAGCAGTTCTGGAGCGAGCTGTTGTGGCAGGAAATCCTTTTTAAGCGCGGCCATCTCACCGGTAATCCAGCGATCACGGTCCGGGTTGTAGTGCCAGAAGTGCTGGTGCGCGTCAATTCTCATGCAACTCGCCCGGGACCAACTTAACGGAGCGTCAACGAAAACAAAACCGCCAAAGCGGCATCTGGCCGATGCTTCCTGATCCCCGCGTCGAGCCAGACCTTCGGGGTCGAGGACCGGCTCAGCGCAGACTCAAGAAGCCGCCGTCGATCGGATAATCGCTGCCGGTGATGAAGTCCGCCTGGTTGGAACAGAGGAACAGCGCCAGCGCGGCGATTTCACAAGGATCGCCCATCCTGCCGATCGGCTGGGAGCGGTCAAGGCGTTCCATCATTTCGTTCTCGCGTCCGGGGTAGTTTTTGTGAACGAAGCTCTCGACAAACGGAGTGCGCACCCGGGCCGGCGAGATACAGTTACACCGAATGTTGTAGGTGAGATAATCCCGGGCCACGGAATAAGTCATGGCAACCACGGCGCCTTTGCTCATCGAGTATGCAAAGCGGTCCGGGATGCCTGCCGAACTCGCGATGGAGGCCAGGTTCAAGATGACCCCGCGGCGATTGTTCTTCATGTGATCGATGCAGGCAAGCATGCAATTGTACGTGCCCTTCACGTTCACCTGGTAGACCCTGTCGAGGTCCTCGACCGTGGTGTCCTCCAGTTTGCCCACATGCGGAATGCCGGCGCTGTTTACGAGTATGTCTATCCTCGCTCTGGAAACGATGTCTCCGATCACGCGTTCCACATTGTGGCCAACAGAAACGTCGCAGACGTGCGCTTCAGCCATACCTCCGAGATCGCGAATCTTTCCCGCCACTGATTCGGCTTGAGTTTCGTTCAGATCCAGGATGTGAATACAAGCTCCATGGGCGGCAAAGATCTCTGCAACTGCCTGCCCGATGCCGCTCGCGCCGCCCGTGACCACGGCCGCCTTGCCATCCAAGCTGAACATTCCGTTGTTGCTGATCGTATTCAGAGGGAGACTCCTCTTTTCCAGGGAATGAAGTCATCCTGCGCCAGCATCTCGGCCTTGGTCTTCACTTCGCCGCCAGCAATCTTGATAACCAGCTCGAGAATATCCTCGCCCATTTCTTCCACGGTCTTCTGCCCGGAGATGATGGGACCTGCGTCAAAGTCGATGATGTCCGCCATCCGCTGTGCCAACTCTGAGTTGGTGGCGATCTTTACCACCGGCGCGATCGGATTGCCTGTAGGAGTTCCCAGGCCGGTGGTGAAAAGCACCACACTGGCGCCGGAGCCAACTTGGGCCGTCATCGACTCCACGTCATTTCCAGGCGTACATAGCAAATTCAATCCGAACTGGACCGCGTACTCGGGAAAATCGAGGACCGCGGTGACCGGCGACGTGCCGCCCTTCTTGGCGGCGCCAGCTGATTTCATGGCATCGGTGATCAATCCGTCCCGGATATTTCCTGGAGAAGGATTCATGTCGAAGCCCGAGCCCACGGCTTGTGCCCTGGCGTTGTACTCTCGCATGAGACGCAAAAAGCGCTCAGCAATTTCCGGGGTGGTCGAGCGATTCACCAACTCCTGCTCCACACCGCACAATTCCGGAAATTCCGACAGGATGGTTTTGCCGCCCACCGCTGCCATGATGTCCGCCGTGTGCCCGATGGCGGGATTGGCGGAGATTCCGGAAAAGCCGTCGGATCCGCCGCATTTCAGTCCCATCGTGAGTCGCGAAATTGGAGCCGGCTTGCGCGTGCACTTATCCGCATCCACCAAGCCGAGAAAGGTTTGCTGGATGGCCTGGGAAATCATGGCGAACTCCGACTCGCTCTGTTGCTGCTCCACCACCACCAGCGGTTTGCTGAATTGCGGGTTCCGTTTCAAAATCTCTTTCCGCAGAAGGTCGACCTGCGCGTTCTGGCAGCCAAGACTGAGAATGGTGGCTCCGGCGACGTTGGGGTGGTGAATATACCCGGCGAGCAGTCCGGCCAGGCCGGCGGCGTCCTGGCGCGTGCCGCCGCAGCCGCCTTCATGAGCGAGAAATTTGATTCCATCAACGTTGCTAAAGAGTCGGCGCTGTTCTTGGGCGGCATTCGCCCGCTCGGTCCAATGCTCGCTCGAAGATTGGAGCTTGCCTTCCCTGTAGAGTCCAGCTAACCTTGCCACCTGACTGCGATAGACCTGAGGCGGCGCGTATCCCAATTCCTCCTCAAAAGCCTGCTTCAGCACGGCAACATTTCGGTTTTCACAAAACACCAGCGGGATCACCACCCAGTAATTCCGAGTCCCGACCTGACCGTCAGCGCGGCAAAAACCGGAGAAAGTCCGCTGCTGCCAGCGGGAAACATTGGGGGCCGTCCATTCATAGGACGCAGATTTTCCTTCGACCGCGGCCGCGTGGTGGCGGACATTCCCGGTAGTAATCAATTCCCCGGGCCGGATTGACGTGACCGCCTTGCCGATGGAAACGCCGTACATCTCGACCGGATCGCCGCTTGCCAGGGTGGTGGTTGAGAACTTGTGTTTGGCTGGCACATCGGTTACCAACACCAACGTTCCGCCAGCGACGCTCACTTCGTCGCCTTTTTTCAAATCTGAAAGCGCGACCAGCACATTGTCTTGGGGATGCACCTGCAGGACCCTGCGGCGTACTCCATTCTGAGCCGGGACAGACAATGGTTTGACGCTGACAGACACAAGCCACTCTCCCAAATGGTTTCGCTCGCCCCAAAGAACAGGCGCTTCGTCAAGGCATGAGGATACACGAGGCGCTGCTGTTCTTACAGTTATCCCGGCCGGTTGTGTTTCACATAATGAAACTATGTTTTCAACTTTTGCGATGGTATAGTGGCACGCGCGAAATCACGTGTCAACTTGTTCAGTGCTTCGCCCCACAGATGCACGGGACATGAGGAGAGATACCACGGCTTGATGAAGCGAAGAGAATTTATTCGTTATTCCTCCGGAGTCCTGGCAGCAGGCTACTTGTTCCCGTTCGCCGATGGCCAGGAAACCACACTCGTGGAGAAATTGCGTCGTGCACCCGCCAGAATCGTGCCGGCCGCTCCGGCGGGAGGCGGGGACCAGGTCGATGTGGCGCGCTCTTGGGACGGGAATTTTTGCCGCGTGAAAATCACCAATCGCGGCAAGCAGGCGGTCCGGATCAAAGAAGTGGTGATCTGCGAGGCAGCCCACGATCTTCCTGACGAAACTTTGCTCTATGGCGACAGCTTCCAGATGCTTTCGCAGACCGGCGGGACGTTGGGCCATCCTGTGGACCTTGGCTATTCGGAGCTGCGTCATTATCGGATTCCCCAGCCCCAGGATGCACTCGTTGTGTCAGGGCTGCTCGCACTTTCGCCCCCCGGAAAACCCTCGTTAGTTTTCGGCTTTAGTTCGTGCCACCGCTTTATCGGCAGGTTCTTCCTTGCCAAGGGTTCGATCCAGGCTGTCATCGATACCGAGGGCTTAGGGCTTGCTCCGGGAGAAACTTGGCAGATGGAGGAACTGATGGTGGCGGAAAGCCATCGCCGTCCCGATCTGTTAGCGGATCTTGGGGCACGCATCGCCAGGAATCATCCCATGCGGCTCTTCCAGCCTGTCCCGACCGGTTGGTGTTCCTGGTACTGCTTTGGCCCGAGGGTGACGGCGGAGCAGGTTCTTCAGAACCTCGATGTGATCTCACAGAAGCTGCCCCAACTGAAATATGTCCAGATTGATGACGGTTACCAGGCGGCCATGGGCGACTGGCTGGAGACAGGCAAAGCGTTTGGCGGAGACGTTGTGTCAGTCCTGAAAGAGATCCGCAAGCGCGGTTTGGAGCCCGCGATATGGGTCGCTCCTTTCGTCGCCGAGCCAAGCTCACACGTTTTTGAGCAGCATCCGGAGTGGTTTATCCGCGGCGATGACGATAAGCCGCTTGTGTCCAGCTCGGTGACTTTTGGCGGATGGCGGCATGCTCCGTGGTACGCGCTGGATGGAACTCATCCTAATGTGCAGCAGCACCTCCGGAAGGTCTTCAGCACCATGCGCCAGGAGTGGGGCTGCACCTATTTCAAGCTCGACGCCAATTTCTGGGGGGCGATGCACGGCGGCCGATTCCATGACCCCAAAGCCTCTCGCATCGAGGCTTACCGTAGGGGAATGGAAGCCATTCGCAGCGGCGCGGGCAACAGCTTTATTCTTGGCTGCAATCACCCGATCTGGCCATCGTTTGGACTGATTGACGGCTCGCGCAGCTCCGGCGACGTCAAACGTACGTGGCAAAACTTCCGGTCCGTGGCTCGCCAAACGCTGAATCGGAATTGGCAAAACGGCCGGTTGTGGTGGAATGATCCTGATGCCGTCCTGCTGACCGGCGATTTGCCCGACCAGGAGTTCCAGTTTCACGCCACGGCAATTTACGCGAGCGGCGGCATGGTCCTTTCCGGCGATGACCTCACGAAAATCTCGCCGGAACGCCAGGCGATTCTCCGGCAATTGCTTCCCCCTACGGGAATTGCTGCTGAATTTCAGAACCAGGCGCTGCAGGTGGGATTCATCAAGCTGCCGGACAAATTGATGGCGTGTCTTTTTAACTGGGACGATGCGCCGGCGACTGTGTCCTTTCCGATCCGAGGCTCGAGCCGGATCACAGATTACTGGAGCAGCGCGGAGCTAGGCCGCTACACCGGCAGCTTTGCGGTCAAGGACATGCCGCCGCACTCAGCACGGCTGTTGGTTTGCCGGTAAGGCGGGGCGTAACCCGAGCAAGCGACGTTTGAAAACGTGCGTTCATGAATGAAAATATCCGTTTCATGTAATAAAATGCCTGTCCAATAAGGAAGCTCTGGATCGCGGATGGGACAACAGGAGTATGGCAATCGGAACGTCCGTGTGCCGGCCGAAGCCGTTGCTAATGAGGTGAACAGATGATCCGAGCACGCGAATCGAAGGCGGCTCCAGTTGGCGTTGTCATGAAGGTCTTGAAGATCCTTGAAGCCCTCCAGGGCAATCCATCCGGATTGCAATTGAAGGAAATTGCCCAGCGGACCGCGATCAACAAGAGCACGGCGTATCGTTTTCTGGCGCACCTGCAGGGCGAAGGTTATCTTTACCGGGATGACGCCGGCGCTTATGTCATCGGTCCCAAGCTGGCGCGCATGGGTTCAGGGATGAACTTGGAGGAAAGCCTGCGCAAGATGAGCCGGTCCGTTCTCCAGAAGCTGTGGGCCGCCACCGGTGAGACCGTGAACCTGGCAGTTCTGGATGGGCAGCAAATTCTCTATCTTGACGTGATTGAGAGCTCGCACACGTTCCGCTTCGCCTCACAAGTCGGGGCCCGGCGTCCGCTCCACTGCACCGCGCTAGGCAAGGCAATGATCGCGCACTTGCCCGAAGAAGAAATAAAGGAGTTGCTCCCGTCTCTTACCTTTGAACGTTTGACGCCGCGCACTCTTATTCAACCTGCAAAGTTCAAGAAGGAACTGGCGAAAACTCGACTGCAAGGCTACGCTCTGGACGACGAAGAGGCGGTATTGGGCGCGCGCTGTATCGCCGCCCCCATTTTTGACGCCGGCGGAAAAGTGATCGGTGGCATAAGCCTAAGCGGTCCGCTCACTCGGATCACCGAGGAGAAGGTTGCGCCATTTGCTGCCATCGTGAAAAAGGCAGCCCAGTCCGTATCTCGCCGGCTCGGCTATCAGCAACCTTAAGGCCTTGGCCGCGGGTTGAAGTTCAGACAACCGATTGTGAGGAGGAACTTCGTGAAAAGTCTTTGGAGCACGGCGTTGGCTGGGCTGGTTGTTACAGGATGGTTGCTGTCCTCTAATCCGGCGCAGCAGTCGGTGAAGCCCGCTTTGACACCTCCGATGGGCTGGAACAGTTGGAACCACTTCAACAAACAGATTGACGACGCCACTGTGCGGGCGCAAGCCGATGCCATGGTGGCCAGCGGTATGCGGGATGCCGGCTACGTGTACGTCAATATCGACGACACTTGGGAGGGAGAAAGAGACGCCCAGGGGTTCATCCGCGCCAACAGCAAGTTTCCCGATATGAAAGCGCTGGCCAGCTATGTCCACAGTAAGGGCCTCAAGCTCGGCATCTACTCCTCGCCCGGTCCCAAGACGTGCGCAAAATATGAAGGCAGTTATGGCCATGAAGAGCAGGACGCCCACACCTACGCCGAATGGGGTATCGACTATCTGAAGTACGACCTCTGCGGCCTGCGTGAGATGATGAAGGAGACGCCTTCACCGGAGGCGGCGCGCAACATCATGCTCGACGCTTACACCAAAATGCATAACGCGCTCCTGAAAACGGGCCGGCCCATGGTCTACAGCCTATGCCAGTACGGGAATGACGCAGTATGGAAGTGGGGCGATTCCGTCGGCGGCAATCTATGGCGCACCACAGGGGACATCAGCGACAAGTACTCACGCATGGCGGAGATCGGCTTCAGTCAGGCGGGGCTGGCCAATTACGCAGGGCCGGGTCATTGGAATGATCCGGACATGCTGGAGGTCGGCAATGGAGGCATGAATGCGGAAGAATACCGAACGCACATGAGTCTCTGGGCGATACTCGCCGCGCCTTTGCTCGCCGGCAATGACCTCACCAAGATGACACCCGAAACCGTCAGTTTGCTGACCAACCGGAACGTGATCGCGATCGACCAGGATCCGGCAGGTATTCAGGGCGATCGCGTAAGTGCGGAAGGTCCCACCGAGGTCTGGGCGCGGCCCCTGGCCGATGGCTCCAAGGCAGTGGGATTGTTCAACCGCCATCCCCAGCCGATGGAGGTGCGCGTTGATCTTCGCGAGCTTGGTTTCAGCGGGCCGATGCAGGTTCGTGATGTGTGGTCCGGCAACAGTCTGGGGACCATCCAGGGCGAGTACCAGACCCGGGTTCCCGGACACGGCGTTATCTTGCTGCGGGTTTCAAAGTAGCTGGATTAGACTTGTATTTTGCGATGCAAGCGAATCGGGGTAGCCGTTTGCGGGTCTCGCGCCATACCGTCCATAGGAGCTCTCACTCATGCTGACTGCGATTGACTGGATCATCATGATCGTCTACTTCGCCTTCGTCCTGGGCATTGGAGTGGCGCTGAAGAGATACACACGGACCAGCACCGATTTTTTTCTTGCCGGGCGCTCCATACCCGCCTGGGTGTGCGGTCTGGCTTTCATCTCCGCCAACCTGGGAGCGCAGGAAGTCATCGGCATGGCCGCGTCGGGCGCCAAATACGGCATCGCCACCAGCCATTTCTACTGGATTGGCGCCATTCCGGCGATGGTTTTCGTGGGCGTCTTCATGATGCCGTTCTACTACGGCTCGCGCGCGCGGTCGGTGCCCGAATATCTACGGCTGCGCTTCGATGAAAAGACGCGCGCCTTCAACGCTGTTTCTTTCGCCACCATGACCGTGTTTTCCTCCGGCATCTCCATGTATGCGATGGCCAAGCTCATCCAGACGCTGCACGTTTTCGACGCTCCGGTGCAGCGGATGGGTCTCCCCTTGTCGTGGGTTTTCCACGCCGGCATTCTCGTTTCCGCCGTGGTGGTGCTGGCTTACATCTTTCTGGGCGGGCTTTACAGCGCTATCTACAATGAGGTGCTTCAGTTTTTCCTCATCGTTGCCGGATTCCTTCCCTTGGTCTGGCTCGGACTGAGAAATGTGGGCGGCTGGTCCGGTCTGAAGGCTCGGTTGGATTCGGGGTACACTCACTCGTGGATCGGCATGGGGAGCGCCCACACCAACCGGCTGGGTGTGGAGTGGTTTGGCCTGGCCATGGGACTCGGATTCGTTCTTTCTTTTGGCTACTGGTGCACGGATTTTCTGGTGGTCCAGCGCGCCATGGCGGCCGATTCCATGAGTGCGGCGCGGCGCACTCCGTTGATCGCGGCTTTCCCCAAGATGCTTTTTCCGGTGTTGGTCATTCTTCCCGGGCTGATTGCCATCGCGCTCCCCACGCAGGGTTCAACCACGGTCACGGCCGCGCATAGCTCGGCCGTCGTGGTGCCGCAAGGAGTGGGGCTGATTCCGGTGAAACTCGATCCTGATACCGGTGCGCCGGTGCGCGACAGCCAGGGCCACGCACAACTCGATTACGACCTCGCCATTCCTAATATGCTGCTGCATTACTTCCCCACCGGAATCCTGGGCCTCGGCTTGACGGCTCTGCTGGCCAGTTTCATGTCGGGCATGGCCGGCAACGTCACCGCCTTCAACACCGTCTGGACCTACGATATCTACCAGTCCTACATCAACCCCAAGGCGACGGATCAGCACTACTTGCGCATGGGCCGAATGGCCACCGTCTTCGGCATAGCCTTGTCGATTGCAGCGGCGTACATGGCAAATCGTTTCAACAACATCATGGACATGCTGCAGCTGGTATTTGCCTTTGTGAACGCGCCGCTGTTTGCCACATTCCTGCTGGGCATGTTCTGGAAACGCACCACCGGCCACGGCGCCTTCAGCGGCTTGCTGGCCGGGACCCTGACGGCGTCTCTGCATCACGCCGTGACGCTTCCCGCCGGAGCGGCGGCGGGCGTGAAGGGCGGATGGCTGGCAGTGGTCCACACTTATCCCAGCGAGATGGCGCAGAACTTCTGGACCGCGATTTTTGCCTGGAGCGCGTGTTTTGTTGTCACCATCCTGGTCAGCCTTGTTACACGCCCGCACGAACCAAGCAAGCTCGCGGGTCTGGTGTATTCGCTCACGGAACGGCCGCAAACCCGAGACTTGCCCTGGTATCAGCGGCCGGCCATTCTGGCGCTAATTGCCTTGGCCTTCGTCGTGCTGCTGAACATCATTTTCATGTAGGAGGATCCATGAGACTCGACATCCGCTTGCCGCTGGGGCTTCTGTTTGTGGTGTTTGGACTGCTGCTCTCTGGCTTCGGACTGACCAGCGACCAGGCGCTCTACCAGCGCTCTCTCCACGTGAACATCAATTTCTGGTGGGGCCTGGTCTTGCTAGTATTCGGTGTGGTCATGTTTGTGCTTGGCCGCCGCAGCCATCACCGGCTCGCCAGCGCCGATTCCGGCGCTGCGTCTCTTGGTAAAGGCGCCACCGAGCGGCAATGAATCCCAGCGCCACTCCCGTCGCACAATCGGCGTCCTCCCAGAGCTTGCGCCGGTCGGCGGAGATCCGCAAACTCTTCCGTGACCTTTACGGTGGAGATTGCCGCCTTTTTCGCGCCCCCGGACGCATCAACCTGATCGGCGAACATACCGACTATAACGACGGCTTCGTGATGCCCGCGGCCATAGACTTGCATTGCTGCGTAGCTGTTGCGCCGACAGCAAACCGTGCAGTGGAGGTGTACTCCACCAACTTCAATGAAAGCCGCTCATTTGATCTTGACCAGCCTCAGCCTCGGGGTGACTGGAGCGATTACGTCCAGGGTGTGGCCATCATGCTCGAAAAATCCGGGTACCACTTCCCCGGCGCCAAGATGCTCATCTCCAGTGAAGTTCCAATGGGTTCAGGACTGAGCTCCTCAGCGGCGTTGGAAGTTGCTGCCGGGGTTGCCCTGCTCGATACGCAGGACACGCCCTGCGATCGCGTTCAACTCGCCCATATCTGCCGGCGTGCTGAAAACGAATTCGTAGGGGCACGCTGCGGCATCATGGACCAGTTTGTTTCCTGTAATGGCAGAGCTGGAAATCTGCTCATGCTCGATTGCCGCTCGCTCGAGCACAGCTTCCTTCCCGTCCCTGAAGATGCCCGTCTAGTGATTTGCAACACCATGGTGAAGCACGCCATCGCCGGAGGTGAGTACAATATTCGGCGCGCACAATGCGATGAGGGCGTGCGCTTACTGTCGTGCGTAGTTCCCGGCCTCTCGGCTCTACGCGACCTTTCGCCCGAAGACCTGGAGCAGTTCCACGAGTTGCTTCCCTCGACTATCTACAAACGCTGCCGCCACGTAGTTGGCGAGAACCAGCGGGTTCTTGCGGCCGCAGCCGCCCTGGAAGAGCAGGATTTGCAACGCCTTGGAAAACTGATGGCTGCGTCGCATCAAAGCCTGCGCGATGACTATGAAGTCAGTTGTCCGGAATTGGATCTCATGGTCGAACTGGCAAACGTGGTCGAGGGAGTTTATGGTGCGCGCATGACCGGAGGTGGTTTTGGCGGCTGCACTGTCAATGTGATTGCCTCAGACGCCGTGCCCGAGTTCGCCAGCAAGATTGCGTCGGCCTATGAGGCGCGAACAGGGATCGTCCCAGAGATTCACGTTTCGGCCAGTCCCCTGAACAGCAATTCCAGATTTCACCAACGGAGTGTGGCGCTACTTCGCTCCGCATCCAATGACCATGCACAAATTGTTTGAGCATCCACATCGCCGTTTCAATCCGCTGACCGGTGAGTGGGTTTTGGTCTCTCCACACCGGACAGAACGGCCGTGGCGGGGAAAGGAAGAACGACCACCAGAACCGCCGGGCGTTTCCTACGATCCCGAGTGTTATCTTTGCCCAGGGAATGCAAGGGCCGGCGGCGCTCACAACCCCCAGTACCGTTCAACATTCGTTTTCGACAACGACTTTGCAGCGCTCCGCCTCGAAACATCAACCGATGAACTGAATGCCGCCGGACTGCTGGTTGCCCGAGCTGAGACCGGAATTTGCCGCGTGGTCTGCTTTTCCGAGCGGCACGATCTTACGCTCGCCCAGATGGACAGCAACGAAATCAGACGAGTGGTGGACGCCTGGGCCCGACAATATCGCGAGCTGGGAAGCATTCCCTCGATCAATCATGTGCAGATCTTTGAAAATCGCGGCCCGATCATGGGCGCCAGCAATCCTCATCCGCACTGCCAGATCTGGGCCAACGCCAACTTGCCCAACCAAGTCGAAAGGGAACAGCGGTCGCAGCTCGCACACCTGGAGAACCACAGCTCCTGCCTGCTGTGCGATTATCTCGCCCTGGAACTGAAGCAGGGAGAGCGGATCGTGTGCCGAAACCGTGATTTCGTCGTGTTAGCCCCTTTTTGGGCAGTCTGGCCTTTCGAAGTAATGCTGCTCAACGTACGGCATATGGGGGCCATGGATGACATGTCTTCCGCGGAGCTTGATTCGCTGGCTGAGATTCTGTGTCGCCTGTGTGTCAGGTACGACAATCTGTTCGAGGTTCCGTTTCCCTACACCATGGGATTTCACCAGCGTCCGACCGATGGCGAGCCGCATCCAGAATGGCACTTCCATGCGCATTACTATCCCCCGCTGTTGCGCTCGGCAACCATTGCCAAGTTCATGGTTGGCTACGAGATGCTTGGCTCTCCCCAGCGCGACATTACCCCGGAAGCCGCGGCCGAACGTTTGCGCTCATGCGCCGAGGTCCATTACCGCCGGCGCGGATGAGTGTTCTCTCTGCCGTGTTGCGAGCTATTCCTTAAATTTCGCAGGCAAATATTTTCGTCAAAAATCGAGCGTCCGGTATATAAGAGAGAGCGCACGAGAGTTCAGCCAGAGAATCGTCGTTTCACTAGATGAAATAAAACGCTGGGGTGAGATTTTGAACTTCTTGAGGAACCGAGGAACCAACGTGGTGAGAATTCGACAACTGCGCCGTGTCGTAGGCGGACTGAGTATCGCCGTTCTGTTTATGCAGACCGCTCTGGTCTCGCAGGCTCAAGCCCAAATGAAGATGCGCGGCAACGCGATTCTGGCGGAGCAAGGCGCCGGTCGCCAGCCGGCCGGCAGCGTGGATTGGTCGCGCGCTGTGGTCGAATCTACGATGAAGCGTTATTCCACTGCTTCTGACCTGGGTTCATGGGGATACGCCAAGGCACTGTTCCTCTTTGGCGAGTATCTCGTCTGGAAGAGGACCGGGGACAGCCGCTACCTGCAATATGTCAAAAGCTGGGTCGATCTGCACATTGATGGCCAAGGAAACATGGACCACAACACGGAAAGCCTCGATGCCATCATGCCCGCCAATCTTTTCCTGCTCTTGTACCAGGAAACCAAGGAGGAAAAATACAAACTGGCGGCCGACAAGGTAAGGCAGCGCTTTAACACTTATCCGCGCACTGCCGATGGCGGGTTCTGGCACGCAACCGGCGCCAGCCGCGCGCACCAGCTCTGGGGCGATGGCGTGTTCATGGGCATGCCGTTTCTCGTGCGCTATGGCCGTCTCTTCGGCGACGGCGCGTATGCTAACGACGAAGCCGCCAAGCAACTGATCGTCTACGCCAGCCACCTGCAATCGCCGGAAGGCCTTCTTTATCACGCATACGACGAGAGCGGCGCTTCCGCCTGGGCCGACTCCGCCGGCCACCACTCCGCGGAATTCTGGTGCCGCGCCATGGGCTGGTTCGGGATGACTCTGATCGACGTGCTGGATGTGCTCCCGCCCAATGATCCCAAGAGGCCGCAATTGATCGCAATCCTACAGGGCTTGGTTCGCGGTCTAGCAAAATATCAGGACAGTCAAACAGGTCTCTGGTACCAGGTGGTGGACAAGGGCTCGACACCCGGGAATTGGTTGGAGACCTCCAGCTCCAGCATGTACAGCTACGTTATCTCGATGGCTGTGAAGCGAGGATATGTCGATAAGAAGTATGAAGCTGCGGCAAAAAAGGGCTACAGGGGAGTGCTTACCAAGATCTCTCTTGATTCCGATGGCCTCGCCAACATCACCGATATCTGTGAAGGCACCAACGTCTCCGACTTGGCCTACTACTTCGCGAGAAAGCGGAACGCGAACGATTTCCATGGGCTGGGCGCGTTTCTGATCATGAACGAATATTTCTTCACCGGCGAGTCGGCAATGGAATTGACCCGTCCACCCAGGAAAGGCGTCAAGGTCGCGGTGACCAATCCAACCAACGAAAGTCGCGTGGAAGACGTGGTTTTGCGTGTCGCCGAAATCCAACGAGCGGCTCCCGATTTCGATGCCGCGACCGCCAGTGTCAGACCCGGCGACGGGAAAACGTCCGGCCAAGACCCGGCGGCAGATGCCATCGAACTGCCGTCGCAAGCCGATGATCTGGACGGCGACGGCAAACCGGACGAGCTTGCCTTCCAGATCGAATTGCAACCCCAGCAGACCCGTGTCGTAACCGTTGCTTACGGTGGCCCCACCGCGCTCCCAATCCCTCGCGCCGATTATCCGAAGCGGACTGGCGCCAAGTTTTCAAAACACTATGACGGCATGGGTTGGGAGTCGGAGAACACGGCGTGGCGGCTCTACTTTGACAAGCGCAACGCCATTGACCTTTGGGGCAAGCGCAAGCCCGGCCTTTATCTGGAGACGTTCGCAGCGCCGGATTACAAGTATCAGGAAGAATCACCTCTCGGACGCGATATCTACAACGTCGGCAAGTCGCTCGG
>WNFJ01355125.1_pt1 | contig 19185 bp, 16 predicted proteins | sample 5400461 | NCBI WGS metagenome assembly WNFJ01 (sample SAMN13153349, study PRJNA577476) | soil metagenome | isolation source: 115 cm saprolite on Douglas fir-dominated hillslope | place: USA:California | collected 2013-09-17
CCTCGCAATCTGTCCAACCTCGTGTTGCAGACGGGAGTCGTGGGGACACTTGGGATCGGGGTGGTGCTGGTGTTGCTGCTTGGCGAGATCGATCTATCGCTCGGAGCGGTCTGCGGAGTGTGTGCAAGCGTTCTCGGCGTGCTGATCACCGACCTGCACTGGCCAGGGATTCCCGCGATGCTGGTGACGTTGTTCATTGGGATGCTGATCGGTCTCCTCCAGGGTGCGGTGACGGTCTATATCGGAGTGCCCTCCTTCATCGTGACGCTCGGTGGATTTCTTGCCTGGCAGGGGGTGCAGCTCATCTTACTTGGAGAGGCCGGAGAATTGATCGTCCTCGATCCCATCGTACAGAGTTTCTCATCGTCCTATCTCACGGTGTTTGCGAGTATTGTTTTAGGGATTTTCATCGTCGCGATCGTTCTGGTGAGCCTGCTGGCGCGCAGGAGATCACGCCGCCGCGCTGGACTGGAGCCTCTCCCAATCTCCACAATCAGTCTTCGCCTGGTTGGGGTCATCGTTGGGACAGGCGTAGCCATTATCCTCTTCAATGCCTATTTTGGCATCCCGTATATGGTCGTTCTTCTGCTCGTCGTCGTTGCACTGCTCACCTGGATGACGAACCGCTCGGTTTTCGGGCGGTATATCTTCGCGATTGGTGGCAACGCTGAGGCGGCACGGCGTGCGGGTATTCATGTGAAGACTGTGCGCCTAGCGATATTTGCGCTCGCCTCGACGCTCGCTGCTCTGGGCGGCATTCTGAGCGTCTCCCGCGAATTCGCGGTCTCCACCGGGACCGGCGGGGGAACCCTGTTACTAGAATCTATTGCTGCCGCCGTGATCGGGGGAACCAGCCTTTTTGGGGGGCGCGGTCAGATCTATCAGGCTCTGCTTGGTGCTCTAGTTATTGGAAGTATCGAGAATGGGCTTTACTTGCTGGGACAGCCAGCGAGTACACAAAATATCGCAACCGGTATCATTTTGGTAATCGCTGTGAGCGTTGATGCCCTGAGCCGGCGCCGACAGCAGACAACCTAATAGGAGAAAGGGTTTTATGCTACGATTTCCCAAAGGATTTCTCTGGGGGACCGCGACTGCGGCCTATCAGGTGGAAGGAGCCGTGCAAGAAGACGGGCGCAGACCTTCGATTTGGGATATTTTCATAAAACCCTTTCTCCTATTAGGTTGTTTGCGATCAGTATCACCGGCTAGAAGCGGACCTGGATTTGCTGGTGGAGCTGGGCATGCCCGCGTACCGCTTCTCAGTTGCCTGGCCCCGGGTGATCCCAATCGGGCGTGGAGCAATCAATCAGGCCGGGCTCGATTACTATCAGCGCCTGGTCGATGGCCTGTTGCAGCGAGGTATCACGCCCTTGCTGACCCTATATCACTGGGACCTGCCTCAGGCGTTGCAGGACAAAGGAGGTTGGACACAACGGGATACGGCACAGGCATTTGCAGAGTATGCTGCTGCCGTCTACCGTGCCCTGGGAGATCGAGTCCCTTTCTGGATCACACTGAACGAGCCATGGTGTTCGGCATTCGTGGGGTACCTCCAGGGGCGGCACGCTCCAGGGTGGCGCGACGAAGCGGCGGCGCTGACGGCAGCCCATCATCTCCTGCTTGGACATGGCCTGGCCGTCCAGGCACTGCGTGACCTGGGTGGAAAGAGGGAAATAGGTATCGTACTCAATCTCGCCTCCCAGATTCCGGCATCCGATGATCCTGATGATCTTGCGGCAACCCGCCGGGTCGATGGCAACGAGAATCGCTTCTTTCTTGATCCGCTTTTCCGGTCACGCTATCCAGAGGATATGCTAGATTATTATTCTCTCGTGAGCGATTTTAGCTTTATCCAGGATGGGGATTTGTCGCTCATTGCTGCACCGCTGGATTTTCTGGGCATCAATTATTACGAGCAGCATATCGTACGTGCTGATCCACACGCAAAACCGCGAACGTGGGGCAATCATCGATGTCCCGCCTGGTCCGCGAACTGCTGGGAACATTGGCATCAATCCCTCTGGACTGACAGAACTGCTGATTCGAGTGAAGAATGAATATACCGCTCTTCCCTTGTACGTAACCGAGAGTGGCATAGCCCTGCATGACTATGTTGATCCAGAGGGCAGGGTTGATGATGTGGAGCGGATTGCCTACTATGACGCGCATTTCCGTGCCGCTCATGCGGCGATTGAGCAAGGCGTCAATCTGCGTGGCTATTTCACCTGGTCGCTCCTCGATGACTTCGAGTGGGCGCTTGGCTACTCAATGCGCTTCGGTCTTGTCTCCGTTGATTATCGAACGCAGACACGTATTCCTAAGCTAAGCGCCCACTGGTACCACGAGGTTATACGCCACAATGCATTGTCATAGAACCCCTCTTCTAGAGGTAACTCTAAGATCCTTGCAAAAATAGTGGTAAATGCCCTACGAAGCATGATGACTCTCTGAGTCAGAGAAAAGGATGAAAATGGGAGAGCATACCCAGGAGGCCAACGTGTAGAGGTCGGCTCACAGTGGTGTGCTTCAACCCGTCTACGAAGCTGACCCGGGTGCGTCCAGCAGAGCTGATTGTCGCCAGATGGAAACAACTGAGCACGCGTAGGAAATGTGTGTCTTACTTCGCACCTCTCGTTGATCGAAGCTCAGACGCAGAACGTCTAGTGAGAGAGGGAGGAGTTGGTATGCAAGTCGTCCATGAGCGCTGTTGCGGCTTAGATGTGCAGAAAAAGACGGTCGTCGCCTGTAGTTTGCTGGCCCTGACCAATGGAGAAGTTCAGTGGCATCTCCGGACCTCCTCTCCTATGACGGCTGGTTTGTTGGCGCTTTCTGATTGGTTGGAGAGCCTGGCCGTCACGGTGATCGCCATGGTGGTGACCGGAATTTGACGCAGAGACCGGTGTTTAACCTGTTGGAGGATGGTCGCACGGTGATCCTGGTCAAGGCTCAGCATCGGAAAGCAATCCCGGGCCGCAAGACCGACAGTAAAGAGAGCGAGTGGCTTGCTGATTTGCTGTGTCATGGACGACTCAAAGCCAGTTTCATTCCACCGGCCCCGATTCGTGAACTGCGCGACCTCACCAGGTACTGCAAGCGTTTGGTTCTGGAGCGTGCGCGAGAGGTCAATCGAGTGCAAAACGTGTGGGAAACCGCTACTAGCAAGCTGTCCTCGGTAGCAACCGCTGTGTTGGGCAAACGTGGGCGGGAGATGCTCTCGGCATTGATTGATTTGACCACTGATGCCGAAATCCTCGCCGAGCTAGCGCGTGGGAATTGGCGCAAGCAGCTTCCTCACTTACAGCAGGCTTTAGATGGTCGTGTCCAGGCCCAGCATCGACTCTTACTCAAACATCTTCTGGCTCATAGCACCTTTCTGGAAGAGACCTTGGAGCAGCTGCACCAGGAGATCGAGCAACACCTCTGCCCTTTTGAGGAGACCATGGCCTTGCTCATGAGCATTCCCGGCATTGCCCACGACTTGCGCAACGAGCTGTGACCAGTAGCCAATCGGCGTAGAAATATGCCTCCTTGAAGAGAACGAACGCAATGGTTCTCACCAAGGAGGTAGGCATGACCAGTATCGTCGATGGTTCAATGAAAATCCAGACAACTTCGGAGTCCAACCCCTCAACTCCCGCCTGGTTTGGCGAAGTCGTGTTGCTTAGTAGCTTTCTTCGCAAGCACGGTGTTCTCAGCAAGATCAGTGAGCAGGTGCGTTTTGCTCGGAGACGTTTCGGCCGGTACGAGATGATCGATTTTCTCGCGGTGCTGTTCGGCTACGCCATCAGTGGCGAGCGCACCCTGGAGGAGTTTTACGAGCGGCTCCAGCCCTTTGCAGTTCCGTTCATGGCGTTGTTTGAGCGAGACCAGTTGCCTTCCCGCTCAGCTCTCTCCCGCTTTTTAGACGCGCTGACGGAGGCGCCTGTCGAAGCGCTTCGGACCCTCTTTCTCGATGATCTACTCAGCCGTCCGAGCATTTCCGGAGCGAACGAGAAGCAAACCGGAAGTCTGGTGGATCGAGCGGGGAACGAGTGGACGGTCATCGACCTCGATGGCACGCGGGAGGCGGCTCGCCAACGCGCCTTGCCCCAGACCAACGACTTGCCTCCGGCCTCTCGCCGATTGGATGAGGTCTGCGCTCCTGGCTACACAGGACGCAAGCGGGGAGAAGTGGTCCGCACGAGAACCACCATCAGTCAGGCCCATAGTTATCACTGGCTCGGCAGTTTCGGAAACCGAGGCAACGGACGCTATCGGGAGGAACTGCACAAGGGACTGGCTGCGATCACACGCTATCTCAGCGCGTATCAGCTCCCATCGGAGCGGACGCTGCTGCGGCTCGACGGGCTGTATGGAACCGGAGCGGTGCTCGCGGATCTGGCCGGCTTTGCCTTTGTGACCCGCGGCAAGGAGTACACCGCCCTCGATCATCCCCTCGTCCAGGCTCGTCTGCATCTGCCACCGGATCAATACCAGCAACGCCCGGAAAGCCAGACAGCCCGCACCCTTTACGATTGTCCCGAGATCCCGGTGGGACCGCAGGGCGTGCTGTGTCGCGTGGTCGTCGCTACGCATCCCGCCACGAAAAAGAAGAGCCCCGTTGGCGTCACACGCGCGGGCATTGTGTACGAACTCTTCTTGACGAATTTGCCGCAGCACGCGTTTACGGCTTGCGACGTCGTCGAACTCTACTTGCATCGCGGTGCCTTTGAACCCATCTTAGCAGATGAGGATAGAGAACAGGACCCGGACCGCTGGTGCAGTCATGCGGCCTGGGGACAGGAAGCCTGGCAGGTGGTTGCCCAATGGGTCTGGAACCTCCGCCTCGAACTGGGGCATGTGCTTTCGCCGACTCCGCTGCGCGTCACCGAGTTTGCTCCTGCTATCCCAGAACCGAGTGCCCAGGCTGCCACACGTCCGACTTCATCTGCTCCTGCCTCTGGGTATGGCTCACCTACGACTGCCACCTCCTGGAAAACTGGTCGATTCACAGGGCAAGACTTTCTTCCCCAACCTGATGGCACGCTCCGTTGTCCAGCAGGGCAGGAGCTTCGTGCCCATGAGCGGCGTCGAGAAGCCGATGGGAGTCTACGGGTGGTGTACGCCGCCAGCATCCGTGCTTGTCGTCCCTGTCCGTTGCGCGACCAGTGCCAATGGAATGGGACCGCCACCGCGAAACCGCGTCAGGTGAGTGTCCTCTTGCATCCGCTCACTGTCGGCAATACGCCTCTGCTCTGGCGTGACTGGAGCCGAAGAGAACACCGACGCGCCTGTATACAGCTTGTTCAGCATCAACGTGTCGAGGTGAGCCTGGCGCCTCCTTCCGCGGATGAGCCAAACTCAGCCGAGATGGTCCTTTCTCGTGCCCAGCGGGCTCACACCCGCCTCTCGTGGGTCGAGCGCCTGGCTCGCAATGCGCGTCCTCCAGCCAAGGGGCATGTCAGCATCAGGCTCTTCGGGGTGCCAGACCAGTTCGCTGACTTCCTCACCCACCCCGATTGAGACGCGCGCCAGGTTCACTCCCTTTCAGCCGTGGAGGCGAGCCCGTTCGACGTCTGAGTCCAGGATCACGAGATCGAGATGGCGAAGGTGCTCGGGGTCGGCGACCACATGGATCTCGACGATCTTGCCACTCTTGATCGTGAGCCTGAAGACGAGGACCTGTTGCCCACGCCGGGCCACGGCTCCCACGGCTCCGTTCACCAGCGCCGGTTGCAACCCTCTGACGCGCCCGGAGACCTGCCGGGCCACGGCTCTTGCACCGCGGACTTCGCCTGGCGCGCCCACAGACACGGCGGCGCGGTCGGCCCGCAGGACCACATGAGCAGCGCGCCGAAGTCCCCCTCGCGCGACGCCTTGAGGAAGGCGTCGACCACTTCTCGGCCTCCTGGATGATCAGCTTCTTTTCTCCTCCCGGCCTCCCGCACTCGGCGACGTGCACGGCTCGCCAGCTTCTTTGCTGCTGCTCCCGAGCGCCCGACGATGGGGGCAATCTCGTTGAAGGGCACGTCGAAGAGATCGTGCAGCACGAAAGCCAGGCGCTCGGCGGGCGAAAGCGTGTCCAGGACGATCAGCAGCGCCTGGCCGACCGAGTCGGAAAGCTCCATCTCTTCCTCAGGGTCGATCCGGTCCTGCCTTTCTCCGCCTGGTTCCGGCCCAACCAACCCTGCGGGCTCCTCACGGCGCGATTTGCGCGAGCGCAGCATGTCCAGGCAGATCCGCGCAACCACGGTCGTCAGCCATCCGCGCAGATTCCCGATCCCGGTCTTGTCGGAACGGCTGAGGTGGAGCCAGCCCTCTTGCACAGCGTCCTCCGCTTCGGGGAGCGAGCCGAGCATGCGGTAGGCGACTGCCCGCAGGTGGGGACGTTCGGCCTCAAATTGTGCGGCCAGCCAGTCGTGTTCGTCCATTCCTCATCTTCCCTTTAGCTCATCGGTAACATTTCTTCGGTGTGTTCCGTCACTTTATTGACGGATGAAACCCACCCGATGTGACCATTCGTTCATCGGTCGCCTTTCCTCGTCACGTCCCGTCAAGAGAGTGACAGGGAGTTGAACTCCCCTGGAACGCAAGGGAGCGAAAACGTCTCGGTCGAAACCGAGAGGAACCGCTTCAGATTCATGCACAAGGAGAGTGATCATGCAAACACAGATGAAGCAGGCTCGAATCTTCCCTCGACGGCTGTCGACGGGCCTGTGCTGGTTCATCGCCGTGGAATTCTTCTTCTTCGCGCCGTTCAAGTTCTCTCCAGTTGGGGTCCTTGGGTACCCATCGTACTTTGTGAAGTTTGTGAACTGGGGCTATCCCGCCTGGTTCTCGGTCGTCGTCGGTGCCTGCGAGCTTGTGGCCGCAGTACTGCTGACCCTGCCGCGCAGGCGGTTCCTGGGTGCTGTGATGCTGGTAGCCCTCATGACAGGCGCGGTGACGACGCACATCGTCGATCATAATACGCTTGCCGACAGCATCGCGGCGCCGATAGAGCTGGTCCTGGCGGGCATCGCGGCTTTGACCCACTGGCCAGCGGATTGGAGAGAGCCGTTGGCGTTCGGGCCGTCTTCGGCGTCATCGGACGCTGCCACCCACTCGGGTTCTTCCGTCGGTCACATTTCTTCCTCGTCTTCCGTCAAAGGAGTGACCAGAGCAATTCCCCCGATGTCATCGGGAGACCAGCTCGAAGTGGAAGATCGAGTGGGGAATCTGGTCAAGCAAGATCGAAACCGGGGCCAGTAACGTCCAGGTTTGAGGAAAAGGAGAAATTATGAAGTACATGCTACTGCTTTACGGAAACACGTCTCAAGCGCCACATTATACCCCTGAAGAAGCGCGAGCCGCAAGGCAAGGCTGGTTTGATCTCCTGGCGGACATGAAAGCTGCCGGGGTGTATCTCTCCAATTATGGACTTTCCCCAGTCACCGACGCGACGACGGTGCGCATTCGGAATGGCGAGACGGTAGCCATCACTGGTCCGTTTGCTGAAACGGATGAGCAATTGGGCGGATACTTTCTGCTCGACTGCAAGAACCTCGATGAAGCAAAGGATTGGGCAGCGAAAATTCCCCATGCGAAGTTCGGCTCAATTGAGATCCGCCCGGTGATTACCTACACCGAGGGGTGACAAGAGAAGCAATGCTCAGCAGATAGGGAGGTGGCGGCTCGCCCGCCATTTCCCTGTCTGATGCCTTCTGGTCTCCATCTCGTTGCGCAATCCGTGGGAATAACATCCGTTTTCTCCTGGACCAAACACAGCAAGCTGGCCCGGTGCGATGCATCGCACCGGGCCAGCTCATGCCACCGCTCATTCCCTCCCAAAACGTCTTCTCCCGGTGCTCCTGGCACCGGGCTGTTTGAGGAAAACCAGCTTTCGTGCTATTGGACTGCCCCCAAAGAACCGCTCACAGCACTCGTCATTTGTACATTCACGAGCTTGATGAGTGGGAAATTCCCGCCACATCTCGACCGAAGGAAGGCTGAAGGGTCGAACGAAATGCCAGCTGTCGAACCGATCTCGACCACTTTTTGCATAGGCTGGTGATGGGTTTCGCGCGAGATGCACTCTCGGCTTTCCTCCCGCATTTACAAAAACGGTGCGAAACAATCAATCCAACTCTGGAGCGGTTTCTCCAGTTTCTCACTGGTCGATTCCTCTGTTTCGCGCCAACTTCCCACATTTCGGCTCAAAAATCGTCGAACATTCGCGCCATTTACCACTGTTGTTATGAAATGAGTCAGAGCGTGGAAGTTGTGTCGAACCTTCGCCCGCGAAAGAATCTGGGTGAAGGTTCGACACACGGGCTGTCCACGCTCATTTTTGGTCGAACCTTCAGCCTATTTACCATTATTGTCACGAATATTTGGCCCAGTGCCACTGATCTTATTCCAAGCTATGCTGGATATCCTCTATAAGCAAGGACGCAATCCCTTCTTGGTAAGCTTTTTTTTCCCTTTTTCCTGTATGACACCTATTAGGGGAGTGAAAACATCGGGCAGTATGTGTAGACTGGCCACATCATCGGTATCGAGATTGGCTGCCCTTATATGCAGCGCAGCGACATAAGAGGGAGGATCGAAGCGCCAGAGTTGGCAGTGGCGGGGATAGCGGGAGAGCAAGTGAGCGGCGATGCGCAGCCCTTGAAGATCGAAGTCACCACTGTAGTGGAAGGTGACGTCGGGTGACGTATTGCTGATTTTGTTGAGAAGTTGCATGGTTGCAGCACTTGGCCAGCCAGAGGTGCAAATCAGCGTTGGGAGTGTTCCCTGTGGCTTCTCTGATTTTTCTTTTAAATCGCTCGTTAGTGTATCGACCACGACCTCGAAGACTTGGGGATTCTCGAACAGATACACATGATCGGTGGCTGGGTAGAGTTTGTGCCAGGTCAGCAACTGGCGCAACGGGAGGACCAGGATACGTTCGCCGGCGAGTTCTACCAATGGATCGCAGAGGCCAGTCATGTCCTCTGCAGATGAGAGATGAAAGACGGCTACCGTTGATGAAATGGTGTCTAGGAGTAGCCCGGCTTCAGCGTATAGCAGCAGGTGCTGTTGTTCTTGTTCCGGTGATGGTATGTGAGACCCTTCTCCTGGCTCTATAGGGTTCCCTGTTGTTGGCTCGACCCGGTTCAGTTTGCTCAAGTCCATCAAGGCCTGTAGGAAGAGGCGCCCTGCAAGGGTATTCATATCGAAGCAATGTGGATCGCCGCTAATCCGCTGGGCGAAGAGTGCCAGGCGTTCAAAGTTGGGAGGTGCTGGCAATTGCTGAAGGGCGTCGATTACCAAGCGGATACTGTGCAGGAGCTGGTTCTGAATCTCGAATGGCTCGTTTTTATACCGGCGGAAGAGCGCTTCTTTCCCATGCTGGCCAGTGAGCAACCAGTGTCTTCCTCTGGCGTCGCTGGGCAGATCATCAGCCAGCGACGCCAGCGTCTCGTAAAATGTCTGCTGGGCCTGAGCATGGTGCTGGCGCTGTGTGAGCCTCGTTGTGTGTGAACGCGCAGGGAAAAGAACTTGCAGCAGGTCTGGTAACTCGCAGGCGAAGCCACTGGCATTGAGGGCCCGTTGAAAATCGGCGAGTTGCACAACGATATCTGGACGATCCGACAACTGTCTATGGAGGAACCGTGCAACTTCGCGCTGCTCTTCTGGTGTACATGCTCGTAAGACAACCCTCCCATGAACACCGCCCCGCATGATATACTTGTGATAGATTGCTTCAAGCAGTCGTGTCCACACGGGCTGTTTGAAAAAAACTGCTGCTCTCTGGACATTTCCAGCCGCTTCTCCCGGCTTATTCATACCTCTATCCGCTCCGCGAGTGAGTGATCGGAACTCCAGAAGGAAGGGAAACCAGCAGCTAGCTCGCGGTCCTTGTCGCAGAACATCGTATATTTCACACAGGCGGGAATTTCAGCCCCTTCGCCTGTTACACGCGGTCCGGTCATGATCCATTGAAACTGCTGTTGGGCCAGGAACTTGAGCAACTGATGAGTATTTTCTACGCTCACTTTATCAAACGCTTCATCGAGTGCAATCAGGCGTGGTGCTCCTTGACCAGCACTCTCATAGAGCGCTGAGAGTGCTGCAAAGAAGGGGATATAGAGGGTGACGTACTGCTCGGCACCGCTTCCTTTTTTAAAGAAGCGATTCGTGAGATGCAATGAGCTCCCATCGGCGCGCAAGATGTAGATCTCGAACTGAAACCAGTTCCGATAGTCAAAAATGTGAGCCAGAGCCTCACTAAAGTTGGCCGCATTCGTCGTTTGAGGCTGCGTGCGCAAAGTGCTGATCTCCTGTCGGAATGCATGAACTAGCTGGTCTATTTCTTCCTGTTTAAAGGTCTGGGCTTGTCGGCGCAGCAGATCATGATATTGGGCCAGCCGGTTACCGGGCCTCGCTTGTGTCTGTTCCTCTTTTCGCGGTGTCCATCGGAGGTGGTAGTAGGTGCCAACAAATGCAGTCTGGCTGAGGACCTTATTCATCCTTCTGACCCAGTCCTCGGCGTCAGTAATGTGCTTGCCAATAGCATCAGCCATCTGTTCCAGCAGGAAGTTCTGGAAGAGTTCGCGCTCCCTGGCTTCCAACAACTGCTTCTGATGACTGATTTCTTCGCCCAGCCGGTTGAGCAACTCAGCGGCATTGGATCGGTCGGCGTTCTGGAAACGGACGATACCTTGTTCATCATACTGGGGACCATACTCGTGGAGCAGATTGTTGACTTCATAAACGATTTTGATCAGGGCGTTTTGCTCGCGCTCTCTATGCCCTTCCAGTTCAGTTTTCCGTTGGTGATAGATCTCCTCCTGTGCCTCTAGAGGGATGTCCAACATACTTTGTGCCATCTCCAAGGGTGCCTGACGCTCTATACGCTGTTTCAGGGTGACCAGCAACTCTACTGGATAAGCGTCAAGCCGGGTAAGGAAGCGCTGATAGGTTTCGTGGCAACGTCGTTGTGTCGCCTCAAGTATCGCCTGAGCATTTCCTTCATTCTGCTGATTGGTCTGCCAGGTCTCATGGACAACTGCACGGCGTTCTTTTATGGCTTGCAGCTCTTCAGGCAAGGTCTCCTGGCGCGCCTGCCACGCTTGCAATTGCACCAGCAAGTTGTCAATGCTGGCTTGCTCGGTTTGCTGTACGAGCTGCATCAGTGTTTCTAGTTCAGCCTTGGCTCGCTGAGCCTCCAATTTCGCTTTCTGTTGTGCCTGGGCGGCACGCCACTCGGCGGCTTTATCCTGTGTTAGCTGCTCTTGCGCTCTGTTATGCTCTTGCCAAGCTGCGCGCAGCCGTTCCAGGTAGCTGAGCAGTGTTCGCTGTTCACTGGCCAGCCTACTGGTCGCATCATGTGCCTGATCGACCATCTCAGAGGAACTGGCGAAGATCGGTACACCGGCTGCCGCTTTTTGCAGTTCTATTCTCAATGTCGTAATATGCAGGCGCAGAGCTTGGGACTCATTGCGTCTCTCCTGGTAGCGTTCGTCTGCCTGCCTGAGTATGCCAAATGTGGTCTTGAATTGCGTGTACCGGCCTTCTACTTCGCTGACTTTCCAGATCTCGCCCAGCCGGTTCTGCATGTTCTCCAGATACTGGCGCTGCTGCTCAAGGTGTTCGATCTGGCTATCGAGAGCTTTCAGTTCATTCTCAAGAAGCTCCCATTGCTGATGGAGTTGCTCCAACGCTCGGTGCTGCTCGCGAATGCGCGTGGCTCTACCAATACAACGGGCTGTCCCTTCCCCTGCCATACCAGTCAGCAGGCCGTGTGTCCAGGTTATTCTCTGGTAGTGGGCGTCTTGTTGCAAGACCGCCGGGTGGACGATACGTTCCATCTGTTGCAGAATGGCTTGCGTGACCTCTTCCCAACTGGTGGCCTGTGCACCAAGTGTGTCGCGCAGTGCCGGATCACTGCGCAGTAGGCAGGCATTCCATGCGGACGACTCGGCATCTGCCTGGAATTGGGCCAGGTGCGTGAGATCCAGGCGACAGTCGCTGAGCCCTTCGGTCGTTAAAAGCGCATCGGCCGCATCTACATGCGGAGGTAGAACAACTAGCGCGTCGAGCAGGCCGGCATCTTCCAGCATATGCTCAATGCCGCCAGCTAAGGCTCCCTGGTTATCGATTTCTGGGACAAAATCAAGCAGCATGTACAGCGGCAGAGCAGGAATACCGTGAGCCTCTAGAGACTGGCGTGCCAGGGCACGATGCGCAGAGCGCGCCGGCACGTATTCGGGCTCCTGACGTTTCTGCTCGTAAGCGGCCCAGGCTTGTTGAACAGCTGCTTGTTGGGCCCCCTGTTGCCCTTTGAGCTTCTCTAGACTCTGCTGGAGTTGCCCGCTCGATGTTTTCAGCCTGCCGAGTACCTGGTTGATCTCGTTGTGATAGTCTTGTTGCAAAGCGCCTAGATGCTCGACTATTTCCTGTGGCGAGCCGCTTTCTTTCCAGACTAAGCTGGCGCGTTCATGGAGAGGAATAAAATGGGCATGCCAATCACCCTGTTCCAACAATGTATCCAGCCAGTCTGCGAGATCCTGCTGGGCTAGGCAGACCGATTCGCGCTCGCGTTCAAATTGCCTGGTTGCTGCGTCAAGAGCGTCATACGCGGCCGTCTCCTGACGCTGGTTGAATTGGAGCTGGAGCATGTCCTTCTGCAGATCTTGGTGGAATTGCTTGAGTGTGCGCAACCAGTCTAGCCGTTCCTGAATGTGGATCTCCTGCAGTGAGGAAATCTTTGTAGATACGTTGGGGGTGGAGCTATCCAGAGAAAACCCGTGTACTTGCTGGAGCGTTTCGGCTAACTGGTCCGCAGCAATCGCCCAGCGCGCAACCTGTTCAGCCAAGTGGTGGAGTGCGGTGAGTTGTTCGCTACTTTGTTGGTGCATCTCCTCAAATGTCTGACGTTGCGTTTGTATTGCCTCGTTCGTTTGTTCACGTCGCTGGATGGCGTCGTCCAAAATCTGGCTCTGCGCGGCGAGGCTTTTTTCGAGATTGGTGACCGTGTCCTGCACTTGATTAAGTCGTCGAGCTGCCTGCAGCCCTTCACTACCCTCTAGTGCCGCGACCTGGCCAGCGAGCTCTACCTGTTCGTGTTCCAAAGCTTCAATCTGGGACTGGGAACGCTTCAGCTCGTTTTCAGCGCGAGTCATTGCCCGCTTCAGGCGCTGCATCTCGTTCTGTGCTGCGTTTACCTGAAATTGGTCGTGAACATAGTCACAGGCCGCCAAGCGTGCCTGGGCCATGGAGACGATTTGCTGAGCGCGATGCAGGCGTTCAACAGCTGCATATGCTTCCTGACGCCGGTCAATCTCTTCCTGAAGCGAGTCCATCAATTCCAACGTCGTGGCCGCGTGCTGGATCAAATCATTAGGGAGCGCGGGTAGGGATTGGTCGAGGAAGACGCGTACCGAATCCAGGGAGAGGACACTATTCAGGTTTGGCTGGCGCAGGTAAAGGAGTTGCCTGATCAGGCGATGAAAATCGTTGATATCAGTCAAGTGAAAGAGGTAGTGCATCACCTTGTGCTCATAGTCGCGCTGTGTCTCGCAGACCAGGCCGTGCTCGGCTACCACCTTTTTAAAGGTGCGCAGATCGCAGGCGCGTCTCCCTCCATTACCTGTGTCCTGCATAGTAGAGATATCTTTTTCGAGGCGTGAACCATCTGTAATCAGAAAGCGTGTGCAACTGATCGGTGTGGTACTGTTGCGATTACCATAGAAGGCCAAGCCTATAGTGAGATAGCGGGCCTTATCGAACTCGCCACGCTCCCAACGTGTACGTAGCTCGGTAGCGAAAGGTGGCTGGTCCATGCCACGCCAGGCAAATTCAAGTGCAATATAGGTCGTGCGCTGATCGCGCATATAGGGCGTGTTCGATTCCTGACCGCCAATGATGTAGTAGTCAATGCGTTTCTCGCGTTTACCAAAGGTGTCGATGCGTTCAGGTCGGTAATCACCATCGAGCGCCAGGGTTATAGCGGCGGTGAGTACCGTCGACTTGCCAGACCGGTTATCGCCTGCCAGAAAGAGTCGCCCATGAGGGATCTCGAGTTCCTGGTGTTCATAAAGCCAGAAATTGGTTAAAATGATGCGTTCCAGGCGGTAACCTGCTGGTCCACCTACCATTTGCTGGAGAAGCCGGGCCTGGACGCGTGCGGCTTCTGCCCCAGTTTCATCCCACAAGGTAGAGCTTTCGCTATCGTATGGCATGAATACTTCTCCTTACTCCTTTGCTGAGTCAGCATTCTCAAACGCGGTCCAATCAAACGCCAAACGCGCCGTGCTGGCCTGTTTTTTTGTATTCCTGGCCTGAGGATGTTTTGGATGATTCTCTGGCAAATCCTGATTGTAGTTCACACTGTAGCGTGCTGCTGTGGGCAGAATGAGTATCTGCCCATCAGCATCTGGGCCACGCAACAAACCGAATTGGCGCATCCGCCAGTAGACTTCCTCTAGCAGTTCCGCCGCTTTGCTATCCTTGACTGTTGCTCCCCAATAGGAGCCATAGCGCTGGCGGAGTTCGCTGAAGAGTGGGATAATATCCCAATGCGACACATGCAGGCACCCATACCTATCGGGCAACCACTCGCCCTGCTCCACCTGTTGGCGAAACATGGTGCAGAGCAAGAGAATCATATGATCGTATGCGCCGTTTAAGCTGAGAGCTGGCCCTGCGCCTACCGAGAGACTGCTGCCACGCACTACGCAGGCGTAGTCATCGTTCAGCTCCAACAGCCAGCCGAACGTCCTGGCAAGTTCATCACTAACCCGTTCGGCCTGCTGGGTGAGGGATGCGAAGGCCTCGGGATCATCGTAACGTAACAGGACTGGGCCAAGCAGCAATGCGCGCCAGGCCCGAATCAAAGGAGGAATGCTTTGTGCCATGAGCGGGAGGACGCCAGAGGGCAACAATTGCTTGCTCTGTCTGCTCAACAGGTCAGCAATGGCCGCGACCCGTTCTTCGTTCAGCGCTTCAATTAGCGAATGTGCTATCGGCGTAAACTCGTAGAGGACCTCGCTCTCCTGTTGCGCGGCGTCTTCCACCCATTTTTTGACTTCTCCCTCCAGGGTCTGGAGTCCACCCAGCCGCGTCAGATAATCTAGCGCGCGCCACATGCTATAGCGATCCTGCTGGTTGCGAAAATCCAGGGCTGGTCCGCCTGTAACTTCTTTCGACTGTTGCTGTAGCTCGTCGGCCAGTTGTGAGAGAAGAAACTGCTGATTCCTGCCACCACCGGCGAGATAGCGCTTCTCTGCAAACCAGAGGAGCCAGGACAGACAGACAAAATCGCGTGCGCGTTTCAGTTTATCGTCGAGATAGACCGGCGTAATGCCATGCAGATGACGCTCCAAGCGAAAAAATGCAGAGCCGCGCTGAATACGCCAGCCGGTGTTCTGCTCATGCCAGCGCTCCAAGGTCACTAGATGGGCACGAATCAGGCGATATGCATCAGGATTCGTGTGCAATGAAACAGTAACATTATCCAGCAAAGCAGCATGAGCCTGGAAAATATCGCGCGAAGTGTGATAGGTGAGTACCCTCTGCGGAGGCATTTCCGTTTCCAAATCCCCGTCATGCTTTTCCCATGTGAGATCACTCTCTTCGGAGGTTGTATTCGCTAACACCTGTTCGTCATCAAGCATCATGGCATCACCTCGGTTTTTACTCTTTCCTGCCGCTCATGTTGTGCCTGGAGAGCGGTATTGGCCCGATGTTGCAGACGATAGCGGGGTAGCAGGAGCACACCGTCGCAGGCACGCAGGGCGACATAACGTGCCTCGCGCCGGTTGAGTAGGGTGACGACCGAGCCATCCGGCAGTTTGTACTCTAGTGAGAGATTGCTCAGACAACCACCGACCATTTCACTCAGGGCCGCGCGCTCTTCCGGTGTAATCTCAATGATTGTGCCCAGGTCGAGGATTGGCTCGCGGAAGAGACGGGCAAAGCGCTGGTGCTGGAGAGCCGCTGCGGCATCGTGCTGCTGTTTCATCTGGTATACAGCGTCCGCGCTGTGCCGCATCGGCTGCTCAATAGTCCTTTCCACATTGCCTTTATAGATAGGGCGGAGGCTGCGTACCACGGTTGGAGGCTGCTGCCAGGGTGTACGCTCACCCGGCGTATTTGCTACCTCTGGTGTTCCGGCAAAGCTCTCGGCGAGGTGAATAGGCATAGCGCTGGCGAACGCGGCTGCATACAGATGCTGCGCCGTCTCTAGATCGCTGATCTGCATAAACTGGTTGGAAAGGGTATAGAGCATGCTTACATAGTCGGTCTGGGGACGCATAGAGGTCGCCAGGGAGTGGGCGCGATGCACAACTTTCTGGATCGCATCGTTGGCTGCTTTGGAGAACAGGGTAATGGTGCTCTGCTGAAGAAACCAGTCCTGCAGTGCCTCGATCTGCTGACGAATGTCTTCGTGCCAGAGCGCAATGTGCTCGGCCTGTGTCTGAATTGGCGGAGGCGTCGAGGTAATGATTTCCAACAAACGCGCATTCTTCCCGCTGGACATCCAGCCTGTGAGCAGACCGCGAATCGCGTTGCTATACTGCACCAGTTGTTGGGCGAAGCTCTGAATGTAGGTTATGACAATGGACTTATAGGCAAGATAAGCGGTGAGGTTCGCGATATGCTGGGCGCTTTGATGCATGCTACCCAGATACTGAGCAGCGTCGTGGGTAACGCGCTCCCAGGTGGTAAAGGCCCGGTTCCATTGCTCAGCGATCTCCTGGCAACGCTCGGGCGTAAAGCTACGGCGATCTTCCTGCAGCCACGTGTCCAGTTGACGCAGCAGTTCATCGAGAAGGGGCAGATCACCTTGCCGCAAACCGCCTTCACTGGCTCCAATGTGTGCGTGGCTGGCGAGAAACGCTTCGATTTCCAACGCTTCAGAAGTGGCTTGATAGCGCAGGATCGATGAGCGCAAATCGGCGATGGTTGTGACTCGGCCTGTGTCGTAAATTGTGGTAAGATTGCCCCACCTGACTAGGCTATCCAGGTCTGCTTTACAATTCTCTGAATGATATTCCTGCTTGATCTCTTCACGTACTGCATCTAGCACGTCTTGTGCAGTGAGTTGATAACGATACGCACGGCTGCGTCGATAGAAGGTGCGCATGATGGCGCGATAAGAGTTGGTATGATCCACCAGCGGGGTAAGGTAGTTGAAAAGCGAGAGAGAGCCGAATTGTTTAAACGCAGTGATGTTATCCTGGATCTGTTGAAATGATCCACGACCGTTGACGCGGTTCTCTTCAGATGGATCAAAGGCTGTGAACGGGTCTAACGAAGCCAAGGGATTGTCTTTCCTCTCTCGCTCTATTATGTACTGCCCATATATTGATTAATAGCTAAGGCAAGGTTCAATTTGGACGAAGTGTACTTGACAGTTTGAACAGTCACACCGTGTCACGCCTCCGCGAAGCGAAGGATCTGTCGCGCTCGGCAGCGAGATCCTTCGCTTCGCGGAGGCGTGACAGAACTGGACCTTACTGGTGGTGAGGAACTGTCAAGTTCCTTTGAACCTTGCCTAAACTTGAAAAGGGTAGCATGTATGCTATTATATCTCATATAAAGCACGCTCTGCTTGTTCTGGAGGATATGCAACAAGCCCGCTGCCACTGCACGAAAGTCCTCCAATTCTGTAATATTTCTATGCCCTCTTGAAGTAGAGAGTTTGCTCGTAGAAGCACGGAAGTAGGGATGCACCACAATGTTTGTTAATCAAGACAATACATTTCCTCATCGTCCATATATCGATGAAAAATGCCACATTTCCCCATATTTAGCGGGTGTTCGGTGGTCACAATAGCTGGTTGGTTTCTGTGGAGATACAGCAACTCTCCAGCGATCCCATCGCATTCGTTCGTCCCGAGCACGTTCGATATCTGCTCACGGCGGGTGAGAGGGAGAACGTACGCCGACCTGTTTCCCGCGCCAGACCAAGGAGGGTGGGAGACAGATGTTCTCCTGGGCGGCCTACTGGTCTTTTCAACGGGAGGAGCTATCAATGCGTGCTAAAAAATCGCTCGACCTCTTCGAGGCACGTGACGAGAGGCGCCGGAGGGAGCGCGCGAAGCACGCTTTTCCCGTAGCCTTTGGTGTGCAGGCGCGCGTCAAGAATGGCCATGACGCCGCGATCGTCGTCCGCGCGCAGCAGGCGCCCGACCCCCTGCTTGAGCTGGAGGATCACCTGTGGGAGGACATACTCGCGAAACCAGTTCTCCCCCCGGGCCTTCATGCGCGCTACCCGTGCCTCGTGCACAGGATCATCTGGTGGCTCAAAAGGCAACCGATCGATGACCACCAGCGAGAGCGCCTCACCAGGGATGTCCACGCCTTCCCAGAAGGTCTTGACGCCAAAGAGGACTGCATTCCGCGCTTCTTTGAACTGGCGCACGAGTTCAGCGCGCGGCAGGTCTCCCTGGCGCACTACCGGGTAGGGGATGTGTGCCGAGACCTCCCCATAGACCTGGTCGAGCATCCGCTTACTGGCAAAGAGCAGGAAAGCGCGTCCTTGAGATGCATTGACCAGGTGGCGCATACGCTGCGCCAGCGCCCGCATGTAATCCTGAGCGGCCTGATTGTTCCCATAGCTCGGCTCGGGTAGGTCACGTGGCACATAAAGCAGGGCGTTGTGCCGGTAGTCAAAGGCCGACGGTAAAATGCGTTCGAGGACCTCGTGCTGCTCAAGGCCAACGCGCTTGCGGAAATATGCAAAGTGGGGACCGGTGTCTCCCGGTTTGAGCGGATGAGGGCCAACCGTCGCGAGCGTGGCGGAGGCACACACCGTCGGCCACTTGTCAAAGAGCTTCTTCTTGAGCCATGGGGCGACATCGAGCGGAGCTGCAGAGACCTCAATGAAAGGGAGGCGGTTCCCAGTCGGTGAGACGCGCTCCAGAGAATAGACATGGTCCTCTGGTTGGTCAACCGCACAGACGATGCGCACGCGCTCCGCCAGATGTTGCGTGCGCTGGATCAGTTTCTGATAGAGGACCTCTTCTTTTTCTGTTTGGTACAACGGTGGTTGCTGGCGGAGGGCTGCGACCAGGTCAGTCAGGTAGGCTGCCAGGCGCATGGCTTCCTGCACTGGCCGATGCAGCGGCACTTTGTTCGCGCCGGTGATGGGCAGACGTTCTTCCAGCTGCTGCCAGACTCCGGTGGCGCACCGGAGCACCTCTTCCTGCAGTTTGACGGGGGTATGCGCCC
>WNFJ01091201.1_pt6 | contig 19182 bp, 17 predicted proteins | sample 5400461 | NCBI WGS metagenome assembly WNFJ01 (sample SAMN13153349, study PRJNA577476) | soil metagenome | isolation source: 115 cm saprolite on Douglas fir-dominated hillslope | place: USA:California | collected 2013-09-17
CCGCCTGCTCGACGACCAAGGCGAGGGGGGCGGCCTCGTAGAGCAGGCGCAGCTTCCCGGCCGGCGACTTGGTGTCCGCCGGATACAGGAACACGCCGCCCGAGATGAGGTTGCGATGGAAGTCGGCGACGAGGGAGCCGATGTAGCGGGCGTTCTTGGCCTGCACGCGGGCGTCGCCATTCTTGAACGCGGCCACCACCCGCTGTACCGCCGGCGACCAGCGGTTCCAGTTGCTCTCGTTCACGCTGTAGTACTGCCCAACGCCGGGCGTCCGGATGTCGGGATGGGACAGCAGGAACTCCCCGATCGTGGGGTCGAGCGTGAAGCCGTGCACGCCCTGGCCGGTCGTGTAGACGAGCATCGTGCTGGAGCCGTACAGGATGTAGCCCGCGGCCACCTGTTTCTTGCCCGCCTGCAGGCAGTCCTCCAGCGCGGCCGGTTCGGTGCGCTTGGTGACGCGGCGGTGGATCGAGAAGATCGTGCCGATCGACACGTTGACGTCGATGTTGGTCGAGCCGTCGAGCGGGTCGTAGAGCAGCACGTACTTCCCCGCGGACTTCGCGGGCGGCACCCGCACGGGGCGTTCGTCCTCCTCGGACACCGTGAGGCAGACGCGTCCGGTGTGCTGCACCGCGTTCTGGACCGTGTCGTGGGCAAACAGGTCGAGCTTTTGTTGCAGGTCGCCCGACACGTTCACCGCGCCCCCGGCGGGGCCGAGGATGTCAGAGAGTCCGGCGCGGCGGACATGCCGGGAGATGATCTTCGCGGCGAGGCACAAGTCGTAGAGCAGGTTTGAGAGCTCACCCGTCGCCTCCGGGTGGAGCCGTTCCTGCTCCATGATGAACCGCTCGATCGTGATGACGGAGGTCGAGGTGTTGACGCCTGCCGCCGCTAGCGCGGCCGGGCCACGCCCGTCGGGTCGCCGCGCCACCTTCGAGCGCCCTCCCCCTAGACCAGCTGCACGGGCTTCGCGCCGCACCGCGGCGCGAGGCCCACTTTGCGGAACGCCTCGAGCAGCACCACGTCGAGCTTGGCTTTCTCCTGATCGCTGCCCAGCCGCAGCTCGGTGAACACCTCGCCCTGGGAGGTCGAGACGTAGTGGGGGGCGAGCCGGTTCAGGGTGTACACGAGCACGTCGCCACGGCAGGTGTCGCAGCCGCAGAACCGGGGGAACTGGAGCCGCAGCTTGTCGTATTCGCGCTGCGCCACTTCGAGGGCCACGTTCGTCACCCCACGGGGACCACTGCCTCCTGGCGCGCGAGGGGCCACGCCGTAAAGGTCGAGCCGGTGGTGCCGGTGAATTGGACCCGGGTGTAGGAGCCGATCCACTGCTCGGGCCCCTGGAACAGCGCCACTTTGTTGGCGCGGGTGCGACCCTGCAGCAGCGCGCCGCGCTTGGCCCGCCCTTCGACCAGCACTTCGTGCGTGGTGCCGACGAGGCCGACGTTCTTGCGTCGGGCCACGCGACGGACCGTCGCGATGAGGCGTTCGAGTCGCTCTCCGGCCACCGCGTCCGGCACCGCGTCGGGGAGGCGGGTCGCGGGCGTGCCCTCGCGGGGGGAATACTTGAAGGTATAGGCGTCGTCGTAGCCGACCGTCTCGACGAGCGAGAGCGTTTCCGCGAAGTCCGCTTCGGTCTCGCCCGGGAAGCCCACGATGAGGTCGGTCGTGAGCGCGACGCCCGGGACGGCACGCCGCAGGGCGGCGATCACCTCGAGATAGCGGGCGCGGTCGTAGCGCCGCCGCATGCGCTTGAGGAGGCGCGAGCTGCCGCTCTGCGCCGGGACGTGGACGTGCTCGCACACCGCCGGAGTCGCGGTCATCGCCTCGAGCACGCGAGCGGTGAAGTCGGTGGGATAGGGCGAGGTGAACCGCAGGCGCCGGATCCCCGGCACGCCGCCAACGGCGCGTAGCAGGTCGGCGAAGTCGTGCGCGCCGTCGTCATAGCTGTTGACGGTCTGGCCGAGCAGGGTGACCTCGGTAGTGCCGGCCGCGGCCAGGTCCCCCACCTCACGCACGACGTCGGCGAGGGGGCGGCTGCGCTCGGGGCCGCGCGTCTGCGGTACCACGCAGAAGGTGCAGCGGTAGTCGCAGCCGCGCTGCACCGTGACAAACGCCGAGGCGCGGGCCTCGCGCACGACGGGCACGTCCTCGTAATGCTCCCAGCTCCGGAACTCGAGGGCGGAAGCGCGCTCCCCGCCCTGGGCGCGGGCGATGAGCTCGGGGAGTCCGCGATAGCCATCCGGGCCGATGACCAAGTCCACCTGCGGCACGCGCTCGAACAGGCGGGCCCCGAGCCGCTGCGCCATGCAGCCCACGACGCCGAGCACGTTGCCGGGACGCTTGTGCCGCTTGAGCTCGCCCATGCGGGACAGCACCCGCTGCTCGGCGTGATCGCGCACGGCGCAGGTGTTGACGAGCAGGACGTCCGCCAGGGCGGGATCGTCGGTACGGACGTACCCCGCCCCTCCCAGGACGCCGAGCACGAGCTCGGAGTCCGCGACGTTCATCTGGCAGCCGTACGTCTCGAGGTAGATACGCGGCATCGCTATTGGACCATGAGGTCGAAGCGGGGGCGTCCGTTCCAATCCGCAATAGGAAGATAGACGGAAAGGTAATCCTGCGTCAGGACATCGAGCTTCCCGTCCCCCCGCCCGCTCACCACGCCATCGGCTGCTTGTCCCAGCCGCCGGCGGCGATACACGCGCGCTTTGGTCTCCCCGAGCTCGCGCAGCGCCTGCGCGCGCTCGCGCACGACGAGCGGCGGGAGGTGGGGCCCGAGCCGGGTCGCCGCGGGCACGTCGGGGCGGCCGCTGAACGGAAACACGTGCAGGTAGCTAAACGGCAAGGCCGCGACGAGCGCCTCGGTCGCGCGGTGGTCTGCTGGGGTCTCGCCCGGGAATCCCGCGATCAGGTCGGCGCCGAGGCCGAGCACGGGGAGCCGGGCGGCGAGCCACTCGAGGCGGGCGCGATAGGATTCGGCGGTATACCAGTGACGGCCCATGCGCTTGAGCACCCGGTTCGACCCCGACTGCAGCGGGGCGTGGAGGTGGGCCGCGACGTGGCGAGGCGCCTCGCGGAGCAACTCGGCGATGCGGTCGTCGACTTCGGTCGCTTCGATCGACGACAGCCGGAACCGGACCTGCGGGACCGCACTGACGAGCGCCTCGAGCAGGAGGCCGAGGGACGAGGCGGGAGGCGCACCTGCGGCGATCGGGAGCGCGCGGTCCCGTCCGTAGGTGCCGATGTGCACCCCGGTGAGCACGATCTCGGCGTGATGCTCGGCCAGGGCGCGGGCAGCGGCGACGAGCTCGGGAATCGAGCGCGAGCGATTGGCACCGCGGGCAAGCGTGGTCGCACAGAAGGTGCAGTGCTCGTCGCAGCCGTCCTGGATTTTGAGCCAGCCGCGGGCGTTGGCGTGGAAGCGCCGCAGCACGGGATCGACACGGGCGGCCCCGAAGCCCGCGGCGCCGAGCACACGGGCCGGATCGGCACCCCCCACGACGGCGCGCACCGTGGGCAGCGCCGCCAGGGCGCCGGCGTCGCGCGCCGCGGCGCAGCCGATCACGATGGTCTCGAGGGCGCCTCGTCCCCGCGCGAGGCGGCGCACGAAGCGGCGCAGCTTCACCTCGCTCTCCGCCGTCACGGTGCAGGAATTCACGATCGCGAGGTCCGCCGCGGCGGGATCGGCGACGATCGCGGCGCCCTGGTCGGCGAAGGCCTGCCGCACCAGCTCCGTGTCGTACTGGTTCGCCTTGCACCCGAAGGTGTGGAAGTAGACGTTCACGGCCGCAGGGTGATGCCGACGAGGAGGGTCCACACCCGCTCGTCCAGGCCGCTGCCCTGGCGCACGAGCCGTTCCAGCCCGAGGTCGATCAACGCGTGCCCCTGGGAGAACGCCCGCACCGTGCCCGCCGCGACGGCGAACTCGGTGGGCGCGGTCGGCCCGGGGCCGAACGCCAGCTGCCCGCCACGCGCGCCGAGGCGGATCGGGGAGGCGCCGCTGCCGAGCTCGGCGCCGACCGACCAGCTCCACGTGTTGAACGCGCCGGGGCCGGCGTGGAACCAGGAGCGCCAGGCCGCCGCCGCGGCGAAGCGCGCGCTGGGGCTCGGCGTGAACCGCACGCCCCCGCCCGCCATGCGCGGCAGGTCGATCTCCGCCGTCGTCGCGCCGGCCACCTTGGTCCGCAGGCGATTGTCCGAGCGCCCCCACAATGCCACCGTCAGCTCGGGCGTCAGTCCCACGAGCGCGCTGCCCGACACGCCGAGTCCGTCATAACGCGCGTCGGCCGTCTGGCGCACCGCGTGATACAGCGTGTCGTCGAAGGTGCGCTGCGCGCTGAGGCGCGCCGAGCCGGCGAGCACGTGGAACGCGGCGCCCAGCGCGAGGCGGCGGGACAGTCGGACGGCGGCGGCCAGCCGGAGGTCGGCCACGCTGCCGTCGCTCGCCAGCAGGTCCGTGAACGGTTTGTTGACCCCGGATAGCACGACCGAGTCGCGCGTGGACACGCTCCACGATTTGTCGAGGTAGGTCGTGAACCCGGCTGAAAGGGCGAGCTGCGGGGCCACCTGCCCCGCGAGCAGCAGCAGCGGGAAGCGAGTCTCGCGGAGCGCGCTGGTCGTGTTGCCCAACGTCGCGGTGCGGAAGGACGTGCCGGCCATCGCCGTCGCGGTGAGGCGTCCCAAGTCGGCGAGCGAGGCTTCCATGAGTGGCGACAGGGGATCAAACGGCCCGAACGCCCCGGCGGTCGAGCGGGCCCGCACCGACTCCCAGCGCCCCGGGGTGCCGAGGGAGCGGATGCCGTACTGCGAATCCTGAGCGGCGAGCGGCATGCCGCCCATGGCGGCTCGGGCCACGAACAGGGCCGCGACGAGCCTGCTGCGCGGCACCCTCACGGCACGCCGAAGGGATAGGGCTGCAGGTAGGTGAGGTGGATGGTCGGCCGGTAGGCCGCGGCAGCGGACGGATAGAAGCGGATCTCCGGGAGCTCCGATCCTTCCGGTTTGGCGCTCAGCACGATCGTGGCCGGCTTGGTCGAGTCCGTTTGCCACAGCTGCAGCAAGTTCGTGATCTCGATGCGCACGGTGTCGGTCGCGCCGACGTGGATCCGGGCGGAATCGACGTGGATCAGGTCGATCACGAGCGGCGACTTGGCCCCGAAGTCGGCGAAGACGGTGCGCGCCTGGACGAGGAACGAGTCGGCGCGGACGCCGCGCGCGGCGACGGCGGGCACGAGGAGCAGGGTGCCCCGCAGGATCTGGACCGAGTCGCGGATCGGTCGGGGCAGGGCGAGCCGCAATACGCTCCGGGCCGCCGGCACGCCCCCAACGGCGAGGGTCGAATCGATCCGCGCGGCGGGTGGGTTGAACACGAAGGTCGCGAGCGTGGTGCCGCGCAGCGCGGGCGCCGCGCGCTTGACCGGCACGCCGAGCGAATCGGCGACGAGATACCACTGCAGCGTCGCCCCGAGCGCGTCCTTGCCGACGACCATACTGGCGAGCGAATCGGCGGAGAGCCGGATCCCGTAGGCCACCTTCCCCGTGTCGGCCGCGACGTAGCGGGCCTTCGACGAGTCGAGCTTGAGCGACACCAAGATCCGGTGCAGCGTGTCCACCACGATGCTGTCGCCGGCGAGCGTGTCCACGTGGGTAACGCTGTGCGTGATCGAGTCGCGCCGCCCGGGCCGGGCCAGCAGGGAATCGAGCGGCAGCGTTCGCACGAGCGAGTCGGCAAACGGTCCCGGATCGAGCATGGCGAAGGTCGTCGTGGTGTCGATCGTGACCGGGAGTCGGTACAGGCGCAGCGTCTGACCGCGCTCGAGCGTGTCGTACCGCGTGATGAAGAACTGCAGCCGGGCCGAGTCGGCGCGCTCAATCGTGCCCTGGGTCGTGTCCGTGGCGACGACGACGAGGCGTGGCCCGATGGTGGTGAAGCGCCACAGCGGGCGGCTGTCAACGATGCCGGGCAGGTTGGCGGCGAGCAGGGCCGCAGCCCGATGCGGCAGCACGTAGCCCCGGAACGCGGAGTCCTTCCCGATGCTCGTGCGCAGCAGCGTGTCCACCAGGGTGAGCCGGCGCGTCGGGCAGTAGTTGGGGCACTGGCCCGGGGCCGTGACCTGTTCCGTGCAGGCCCCGAGCGCGGCGGCGGCGATCGCCAAGCCGAAGCGGGCGAGCCGTATGCCCCTCATGTGCCGAGCGTCGCCGGCACGAAGGGATCGGGCAGTAGCTCGCGCAGGGTCCAGCGGCGTTCGCTCCGGGGCCCCGCGGCGATCACGGTGAGGTCGAGTCCGAATTCGGCGAGTAGTTGCCGACAGGCACCGCAGGGCGACGCCGGCGGATCGACGTCGGTCGCCACCGCGAGGCGCGTGAACACCCGTGCGCCAGCCGCCACCGCCGCCCCGAGCGCCATCCGCTCGGCGCAGATGGTAAGCCCAAAAGACGCGCTCTCCACGTTGGTGCCGACGAAGACGCGTCCGTCGGCCGCTTCGAGCGCCGCGCCGACGGGGAACTTGCTGTAGGGGCAATAGGCGTGGCGCTGCACCTCGCGCGCCCGCCGCACCAGTTCCGCGGTCACGGCCCGATCTCCCGCCAGAACGACGTGCCGGCGACGAGGGGCGGGACCGCGAAGTAGTCGGCCACGGTGGCGCCCAGGTCGGCGAAGCTGGCGCGCTCGCCGAGTGGCCGCCACCGGACGCGGGGACCGAGAGCGAGCACCGGCACGGCTTCGCGCGAGTGGTCGGTGGACGGGGTGGTGGGGTCGTTGCCGTGGTCCGCCGTGATGATGATCAGGTCGTCCTCCCTCAGGCGCGCCTCGAGCTGCGGGATCCACCCGTCGAGCTCCCGCAATCCCTGGTGAAACCCCGCGACGTCGTTGCGGTGCCCCCACGTCTGGTCAAACTCGATCACGTTCACGAAGATGAAGCCGGTGTCCACGTCCTCCAAGGCGCGCTCGATCAGCCGGTAGGCGGCGCCGTTGGTCGGCGTGTGCTGGCTCGTGATATTCCGGCCGGCGAACAAGTCGTCCACCTTGCCGATCCCCACCCGTGGTACGCCCGCCGCCGCCAGTCGGTCGAGCAAGGTCGTCCCGACGGGGGCGAGCGAGAAGTCCCGGCGGTGCGCCGTGCGCCGATATGCCCCGGGGGGGCCCGCAAACGGCCGCGCGATCACGCGACTCACGGCGTGTTCCCCCACCAACAGGGCGCGGGCGATCTCGCACGCCCGGTACAGCTCCGCCAGCGCCACGGTGTCCTCGTGCGCGGCCACCTGGAAGACCGAATCCGCCGAGGTGTAGACGATCCACTTCCCGGTGCGCTGGTGCTCGGCTCCCAACTCGGCGATGATGGCCGTCCCCGACGCCGCCTTGTTCCCGAGCACCCCGCGACCGGTGCGGCGCGCAAATTCGTCCACGAGGTCCCGGGGAAAGCCGTTCGGATAGGTGCGGAACGGCGCGGCGAGCAACACGCCGCAGATCTCCCAGTGTCCGGTGGTCGAATCTTTTCCCGGCGAGCGGGGCAACGCCACGCCGTACGCCGCTTCCGGCGCCGTGCTGCCGCTCATGCCGGCCAGCGGCCGACACCGGCCCAGGCCCAGCCGTTCCAGGTTCGGCAGCGCGAGGCCGCCCACGGCGCGCGCCACGTTGCCCAGCGTGTCGCTCCCCGCGTCGCCGTAGGCGGCGGTGTCGGGGGCGGCGCCGATCCCGACGCCGTCCAGCACGATGATGGCCGCGCGCTTCACTCGTAGACCCGGGGCAGGCGCGGTCCGAGCGATGTGAGCACGGCGCGCTGCAGCTCCTGACTCCAGTCCGACAGTTCCTCGAGCGTAATGCGCCCGTCGCCGTCGGCGCCGATGAGCGTCGCCACGTCGCCCACGGCCACCGGGTGATCCCCGGTTTCGACCATGGTCAAGTCCATCGTAACGGCGCCGATGATGGGGCAGCGCCGCCCCCGGATGAGCACGGCGCCGCGCCCCGACAGCCCCAAGGTGCGGCGCAGCCCGTCGGCGTATCCGATTCCCAGCGTCGCGACCGTGGTGCGGCGCGCGGCCCGCCACAGGCCATGGTAGCTCACGCTGTCCCCCGCCGCGATCGAGCGCACCGCGAGCACCCGGGCGCGCACGCTCACGACGGGCCGGGGCTCGGGGAATCCCGCGCCCGGCGAGCCGCCGTACAGAAACACCCCCGGGCGGACTAGGTCGAAGGCGAAGCGGCGATCGCTGAGCGCCGCGGCGCTGTTCGCCACATGAACGAGCGGGGGCCGGCGCGGCAGCCGTGCCAGCGCCCGCTCGAAGCGCTCCAGCTGTTGCTCGCTCGTGCCGTCGCGACGATCGGCCGAGTGGAACTGCGTGTAGCACCCCGCGAAGGCCGGCGTATCGGCGACGGCGCGGACGGTGTCGATCTCGTCCCAGCGCACGCCGGAGCGGCCCATCCCCGTGTCGATCTCGAGGTGGAACGCGGACCCGCCCCGTTCGGTCCAGGCGGCGATGGCGGCGGCGTCACCCAGCACCGGTGTGAGGCGCCAGCGCTCGAACTCGGCGAACAGCGGGGGTTGCACCGGCATGAAGACGATGACCGGTCGGGTGATGCCCGCGGCGCGGAGCTCGGCGCCTTCAGCCACGGTGGCCACCCCGTAGCCCCAGGGATCGAGCGCCTCGAGGGCCTTAGACACGGCGACGGCTCCCACCCCGTAGGCGTTGGCTTTCACCACCGGGAGGAGCCGTGTGCCGGAGACCCGTGCCACCGTGCGGGCGTTCTCGATGACGGCGGCGAGGTCCACCTCGATCCAAGCGCGCTGGTCGCGCCCGCGCCCTGACACGCTCACAAGCGCGGGTATGATACCCCGCGTCGGGGCTAAACGCAAGACGATGAAGCGGTTGGGCGATTGCGCTAGATTCCCAGCAACTCCAGCTTCGGGAGTCGCGATGTCTGGCGACGCCGCTCTAGCCCGTGCGTTGACGTTGGTGCGCGACCTGCGCGCCCGGTGTCCGTGGGATCGCGTCCAGACCCGCGCGACGCTGCGTCCCTACCTGGTCGAAGAAGCGCTCGAGCTGGATCAGGCGCTGCGCGACGGCGAGCCGGCCGCGCTCGAGGACGAGCTCGGCGATCTGCTGCTCCATCTCGCGTTCCAGATCGTGATTGGCGAGGAGCGCCGCGAATTCGACGCGGAGAGCGTGACGCACGCGCTGGAGCAGAAGATGTGGCGGCGGCATCCGCATCTCTTCCCGGCTGGGAGCGCGTCAAGCGTCGCGAGCGCGGCGCCGCCGCGGGCGCGGGCCGGGGCGGCGTCCTGGGCGGGTTGCCACGCACGCTGCCGCCGCTCCTCAAGGCGTACCGGCTACAAGAGCGCGCGGCGGGCGTGGGCTTCGACTGGCCCGATGTGGCGGGACCGGTGGCGAAGGTGCGGGAGGAGCTGGCCGAGCTGGAGCAGGAGGTCGGGGCGGCCGACCCGGCCGCGCTCGCCGACGAACTGGGGGATCTCCTGTTCGCGGTCGTGAACTTGGCGCGCAAGCTCGCCATCGATCCGCGCACGGCGTTGGAGCGCGCCAACGAGAAGTTCACGCGTCGCTTCGCCGCGCTCGAGCAGATCGCCGCGGAGCGCGGGGTCGAGCTCGGACGGGCCGGTGTCGCAGAGCTGGACCGCTTGTGGGAGGCCGTTAAGGCCGGGTGACCCTGGGCCCCGGCACCCTCCCGTGGCGCCTCACGGCCAGAGTTTGTACAGCGTGCGGGGAAAGGCGATCGCCTCGCGGATGTGGGGGATGCCGCACACCCAGGCGACGGTGCGCTCGAGGCCCAGTCCGAAGCCGGCGTGGACGAAGGTGCCGTAGCGACGCAGGTCGAGATACCAGCTGTACGCCTCCTCGGGCAGTCGTTCCTCCCGGATGCGCTCGAGCAGCTTGGCGTAGTCGTCCTCGCGCTGGCTGCCGCCGATGATCTCGCCGTACCCTTCGGGGGCGAGCATGTCGTTGTTCAAGACGGTGCGCGGATCCCCCGGGTTCTCCTTCATATAGAAGGCCTTCACGGCTTTGGGGTAGTTGAAGACCATCACCGGCCGGTCGTACTGCCGGGCGAGCAGGGTTTCTTCATCGCCCCCCAGATCCCGCCCCCACGTGATGTCGCTGCCGAGCGTCTGGAGCTTCGCCACGGCGTCGCCGTAGGAGATGCGCGGGAACGGGGGCCGGACCCGCTCGAGCGGCGCCGTGTCGCGCTGCAACTCGGCGAGTTCCGGGCGCCGGCGCTCGAGGCAGCGCGCCACGATCGCGGAGACGAACTCCTCCTGCAGCCGCATGTTGTCGTTCGAATCGTTCCAGGCGACCTCGGGCTCGACCATCCAGAACTCGGTGAGGTGGCGTCGGGTCTTCGACTTCTCGGCCCGGAACGTCGGCCCGAAACAGTACACTTTGCCGAGCGCCGCGGCGGCGGCCTCGACGTAGAGCTGCCCCGTCTGCGCGAGGTAGGCGGTCCCGAGGTCGAAGTACTGCGTCGCGAACAAGTGGCCCGCCGCCTCACCGATCGCGCCGGTGAGGATCGGGGTGTCGACGAGCACGAAGTCGCGGGCGTAGAAGAAGTCGCGGATCGCCTGCACCACCTCGTGGCGCACCCGGGCGATCGCGACCTGGCGGCGGCTGCGCAGCCAGAGGTGGCGGTGCTCGAATAGAAACGCGGTGCCGTGCTCTTTCGGCGTGATGGGGAAGTCGACGCTGGGGCCCACGATGTGCAAGTCGGCAGCCGCGAGCTCGACGCCGCCGGGGGCCCGCGCGTCGGCGCGCACGGTGCCGATCAGTTCGGCCGAGGTCTCCTGGGTGAGCCGCCCGAACGCCTCCCACGCGGCCGCCGGCACCTCCTGTTTGGAGAGGACGACCTGGAGGTATCCGGTCCCGTCGCGCAGCACCACGAAGCCGATCTTCCCGCTCGACCGCGTCGTCATCACCCAGCCGCGCACGACCACGCTCTCGCCCTGGCGTGTCGGCAACTCAGCGATGCGACGGAAGTCGGCCATAGGCGCGGGCATTCTAGTGGCGGCCTTGGGGACTGTCAAACGCGCGCGTCGCGCCGGGGGTGGGCTAGCCGACGCGGAACAGCTCGAAGCCGCGCTCGTAGCGCGCCAGGATGCGGGCCCGATAAGCCGCGTGCCCCGGCGCCGCGAGCGTGGGATCGCGAGCGAGGATGTCCTTGGCCGCGTCGCGCGCCGCCTCGAGTAGCGGCAGGTCGGTCTCGAGGTTGGCGTAGCGGAGCGGCACGCCGCCCGACTGGCGCGCGCCGGCGAGCTCGCCCATGCCGCGCTCGTGGAGGTCGAGCTCGGCGATCTTGAAGCCGTCGGTGGTCTCGCTGAAGGCATGCAGCCGCGCGGCGGCCTCGGGAGCGTCCGACAAAAGGATGCAGTGGCTCGCCGCGGCGCCCCGTCCCACTCGGCCGCGCAGTTGGTGCAGCTGCGCCAGCCCGAACCGCTCGGCGTGCTCGATCAACATGACCGTCGCGTTGGGGACGTCGATCCCCACCTCGACCACGCTCGTCGCGACCAAGATGGCGACGGCGTTGTCGCGGAACGCCCGCATCGTCTCGTCCCGCTCCTCCGGTTTCAGGCGTCCGTGCACGAGGCCGACGCGGACTTCGGGGAACACCTCGGCCAGTCGCTCGGCCATGGTCGTGGCGGCCTTGAGATCGGCGCGCTCCGACTCCTCGATCACCGGATAGATGACGTACGCCTGGTGGCCGCGCGCGGCCTCGGCGCGCAGGAAGGCGTAGATCTTTTGGCGGGCCGCCTCGGTGCGGAGTGCCGTCTTCACCGTCCCCCGCCCCGGCGGCCGCTCGCGGAGCTGGGTGACATCGAGGTCGCCGTAGAGGGTGAGCGCGAGGGAGCGCGGGATCGGGGTGGCCGTGAGGAGCAGCACGTCGGGGGCGTCGCCTTTTTCGACCAGCGCGGCGCGCTGCTCGACCCCGAAGCGGTGTTGTTCGTCGATGACCGCGAGGCCGAGCCGCTGAAACGTGACGGTTTCCTGAATCAGCGCATGGGTGCCGACCACGAGCCGCGAGGCGCCCCGGGCGATGCGCTCGCGCACCGCCGCCTTCTCCGCCACCGTGAGGCGGCCGACCAGGAGGTCGGGGCGGAGCCCCAGCGGCTCGAGCAGGCGGGTCAGCGTCGCGCTGTGTTGCTCGGCGAGCAACTCCGTCGGCGCCATGATCGCCGCTTGGTAGTCATTCTCGACCGCCAACAGCATCGCGAACAGCGCCACGACGGTCTTCCCGGTGCCCACATCGCCCATGAGGAGCCGGTGCATGCGCAGCGGTGCGGTCATGTCCTCGGCGATCTCGCGCACGGCGTGGCGCTGATCAGGTGTGAGCTCGAAGGGCAGGTGCTCCTTGAGTCGCGTGGTCAACTCCTTCTTCAGCGCGAACCGAATCCCGGCCCGGGCCCGCTTGGCGAGCGCGCGGGCCCGGGCCTGCACCAGCTGTTGATCGAACAGCTCGTCGAACGCCAGGCGCCGGCGCCCCGCGGCGGCCTCCGCGAGCGCGCGGGGCCGGTGCACGGCCGCGAGGGCCGCGCGCAGCTCGGGGACCTGCACCGCCGCGCGCAGGGTGGGCGGATGCGGGTCGGCCACGAGCGCGACCAGGGTATCGAGGTGCTGGTGCACCAGGGTGCGGATCTGGCGGTGGGTCAGCCCCTCGGTGGCCGGGTAGACGGGCAGCACCATCCCGCGCTCGGGGTTCTGCTCGGCGGCGTCGGCGAGGATCACGAACTCGCGCGGCACGAGCTGGCGCCCGTGGTAGTAGCGGACGGGGCCGGTGACGAGCAGCAGCTGTCCGGGCTTGATCTGGCGCTCGAGGAACGGTTGGCCGGGCCAGGCGCACTCGAGGGCGCCGCTGTCGTCGCGCAGCACGGCGCGAAACACGCGGAGCCCTTTGCGGGTAGGCAGGACCCCGGTGCTGGCGACGCGCCCCACGCAGGTCGCCTCCTGGCCCACGCGCGCGGCGGCGAGGGGCGTCACGCTGGTGGCGTCGAGGTAGCGGTGGGGCGCGTGGTACAGGAGGTCGCCGACGCTGCGGATGCCGAGCCGCGCCAGCGCGTCGGCGCGCCGCGGCCCGACGCCCTTCAGGTATTTCACCGATGTCGCGAGCGAGAGCGTCACCGCCCGGCTCCTCAGGCCAGTCCCTGGCGCCGGCGCCAGGCCCATTCCGCCGCCAACGCCGCGACCACGACGACGAACAGCCACGCGCGGTCGCGCAGTCCGACGCTGACGGCGAGCACGGCGTCCGCCGGCCGCCACTCGTCAGAGTAGGTGTCCACGGCCACCAGGCCGCGCTCGTGTCCGGCCGCCGCCGCGTAGCGATACGGGCCCGGCGGCAACCACAGCTCGGCGCGGCCGCCGGCGTCGAAGCTGAGCGTGTCCCGTCGCGCTCCCAGCGGGCCCACCAGATCGAGGACGATGGCGCGGGGCGGGCCGACGCCCGTCCAGCGCCACGCCAGCGGCAGGCCATTGGCTACCTCGTAGGCGAGCGGGGCAAACCGCTCGGGGCTCCCCCCCTCCCCGGAGCCGGTCAGCAGCCAATCCGTGAGCGCCGCGATCAGTGAGCGGTAGGCTTCGGCACTCGCACCGCCGCGAAACGCCCAACGGTACAAACCACTCGCCGCGATCACGGCGTGGCGGGTGGCGCCGCGCTCCGCCAGCACGAGGACCGGACGGGGAGCGCCGCGACGCGCCAGCCGGGCCGTGAGGGCCACGGTCGCCGCGGTGTCCGGGGCGACCTCGGCGAGCGCGGTTGCAGGCGGCAGAGAGTCCCAAGCGACGCCCGCGAGCGCGGCCGCGAGGGGCGAGGGGGCGGGGGCCTGGACGTACCAATCGCCCTCGCCCCGGCCGAGCGGCCAGAGCAGCACAGCGCCGCGCGGCGCGATCTGGGCGAAGGTTGCGGGGTCCCCGGCCTCGATCACGAGCTGTGCGGCGGCGACGGCGCGGTTGACCTCGGCAGGCGGGACGGTCGCGAGCGTCGCCGCGTCGCGCCACCGGGCGCCGCTCGTCTCGAGGGCGACGAACGCTTGCAGCGGGACGCGCGCCACGTCGGCCAGCGTGCGCGCGAGAAAGCGGGTCTCCCAATCGGGCGGCGAGGCCAGCAGCAGCACGGACGGCTGCGGCGTCACGTCGAGCACGAAGGTGCGGGCGTCGTCGCGCGGCTCGGCATCGCGGGCGCCCTCGAGGCGCACCGCGAGCGCGGACCATCCCACCGGGAGGAGCGACGCGGGGACCGCGAGCTCCGTGGCGGCGAGGCCGCTGTCCGGCAGCGGCACGGGCCGCGCGGCCAAGACGCGCGCCCCCAGGGCGACGACGAGGCGGACGTGCCGGGGGCCGTGCGCAGCGCGCGGTCCCGCGGCGCCATAGCTCACCGCGAGCCGCACGGTATCGGCGGGAGTGACGCGTCGCGGCCCGTCAACAGCCGCGACGAAGGCGTCGAAGACCGGGGCGCGCGCCAGCACCACGAGCCGGGCGCGGCGCGCCAAATCCGGCGGCAGGTCCGCGCGATCAGTGATGGCGCCGTCGGTCACCACGACGATCGGCCCACCGCGGGCGGCCGCTGCGGCCAGTGCGGGCCCAAGCTGACTGGCGCCATCGGTGGGCGCGAGCGTATCGAACGCGGTGACGCGCACGCCGAACCGCCAGATCACGCCGCCCCGCCCGAGGGCGCGGGCGCTGTCGAGGGCCGCACGCCAATGCCCGCCGATGCCGGCCATCGAGAGCGAAGCGTCGAGCAGCACGAGGGGAGGCGCGCCGCCCGGCTCCACGCGTGAGACGGCCGGGTTCCAGAGCAAGAGCGCGAGCGCGCTCAGGGCCGCGGCGCGCAGCAGCGCGAGACCGAGGGTTACGCGGTGCAGCACGCCAGTGCCTCGGCCACGGTGAACCGTCCTTCGTACAGCGCCCGGCCCACCACGACGCCGTCGAGCCCCGCCGCCCGGACCCGTCGCAAGTCGTCGAGCGAGGCCACCCCACCCGAGGCGATCACGGCGAGTCCCAAATCCGCGATCGCGCGCGCGCCGTCCACATCGGGGCCAGCGAGTCGGCCGTCGCGCGCCACGTCGGTATAGATGACGGTCTGCGCGCCCTGCGCCCGCAGCCGTGTGGCGAGCTCGAGGGCACTGAGCGCGAGGACCGCGGCGCCGCCCCGTGGGGCGGCCTGGCCCCCGCGCGCATCGATGCCGATCGCGACCCGCTCGGCCCCATGGCGCCCGAGCAGGCCGTCCACGAGCGCCGCGTCGGCAGCGGCTTGGGTACCGAGGACCACCCGCGTCGCGCCCCAGTCGAGCAACTCGGTGATCGCCGCGGCGCCCCCCAGGGCGCCACCGACCTGGACCGGGAGGCCCGCGCGGGCGAGCAAGCGCCGGGTGAGGGCGCGATTCGCCCCGCGACCGAACGCCCGATCGAGATCGACGAAATGGACCCAGCGCGCCCCCTCGCAGGCGAACTGCCGTACGATAGCGAGCGGGTCTCCGGCGTAGGCGGGCGCGCGCCGTGGGTCGTCTGGGCCCTGGCGCGCCACCCGCCCGCCCTGGACGTCCACGGCGGGGTAGAGCTCCACAGTCGCGTTGCAGTCTAGCGCCCCGGCCGCCTCCAGTGGTAGGCGCGGACCGAGGTGGCGGGTTACGGGCCCGCGGCGGCGATGGCGGGGTGCGGTGCGGGAGCGGCGGCCGGGGGCTCGAGCTGAGCGCGCAGCGCGTCGCGGGTCGCGGCGTAGGCGTGCGCGAGCGCTGCGGGCACGGGTGTCCCGCTCCCCAGGTCCCGGCGTTGCGGGTTGGTGGGTCGGTCGTTGACCAGGAACTCGTAGTGCAGGTGCGGGCCGGTCGACAGGCCGGTGGAGCCGACGTAGCCGATCGTCTCGCCCTGGGCGACGCGTCCGCCCGGGTGCAGGCCGCGCGCGAAGGCCGACAGGTGGCCGTAGCGGGTGCGGATTCCCGTGGCGTGTCGCAGCTCGATCAAGTTGCCGTAGCCGTCCTCCTCGCGGCCGACGCGCGTCACGATGCCGTCGCCCGTCGCGCGTACCGGGGTGCCATAGGGGGCGGCGAAGTCGACGCCCTCGTGCGCGCGCCAGCGGTGGAGGATCGGGTGGTAGCGGGCACCGAAGCGACTCGAGACGCGGCGGAACTGGAGCGGGGCCCGCAGGAACGCGCGTCGCAGCGATCGCCCTCGCTCGTCGTAGAACCCGGTGACGGCGGTCGCGGTGTCCTCGAAGTAGAAGGCGTAGCTCGGGGCGCGGCCCACGTCGACGCGGGCGGCGAGGATGCGTCCGAAGCGGAGCTCGGCCTCGGGGGACTCGAGCCGTTCGAATAGCACGGTGAAACGGTCCCGGGGGCGGATGTCGCGGGTGAAGTCCACCTCCCAGTCGTACACATCGGCGAGGGCCCAGGCGAGCGCGCGGCGCTCCGACTGGGGGAGGAAGGAGTCCGCCACCGCCCTGTCGAGCGCGTCGTACAAGGACGACTCGATCAGGCCGGTGACGCGGAGCCGCACCACGGCCCAGGGAATGGTCTCCATCGTTTCCGCCCAGCCCGTCCCGGCGCGACTCAGCGTCACGCGCCGCGCCGGAGCGAGCCGGATCGTCACGCGATCCACGACGCTATCGGTCTTGAGCCGGCGGAACTGGAGCACGAGCCCGGCGCGGAGCCGTCGCAGCGGCAAGTCGCGCGCGGCGGTGAGGAACGCCGCATAGTCGCGCCCGGTGATGCCGGCACGCGCCAGCACGGCGGAAAGCGTCTCGCGCCGGCCCAGGGTATCGGCGAACGCAGTGTAGGCGGTGGTGACGACAATGGCGGGCGCGGTGAGCGGCCGGCGCCACGGCCAGGCGTCGCGCGCGGCCCAGGCGAGGCCGCCGCCGGTGAGCGCACCGACGACGACGTAGTGGCTTACCCGCCAGGCCATCAGTCCATCTGGCGGCGGATGAAGGTCGGGATCTCGAGCTCGCTCAGTTCGGAGGGGGGTGGCGGCGCGACGCGGCGCGCCGGCTGTTCCGCCCCCTTGGCGAACCCGGGCGGCGGCACGGGTGTGGGCCGCGCCGCCCGCTCGCGGAACGGTAGCACGCCCGGTGCCGCGCGGGCCGGCGTCTCCGCGGCAGGTCGGTCGAACCCCGTCGCGATCACGGTGACGCGGATCTCGCCATGCATGGCGGGGTCGTTCACCGTGCCGAAGATGATCTCGGCGTCCTCGCCCGCGGCGTCCTTCACGACGTCAGAGATCTGCGTCACCTCGCCGAGGGTGAGATCCTCGCCGCCGGTGATGTTGATGAGCACGCCGGTGGCGCCGGTGATCGAGATGTTATCGAGCAGCGGGGACGAGATCGCCTGCTGGACGGCTTCCATCGCCCGGTTCTCGCCGCGCCCGGTGCCGGTACCCATGATGGCGGCGCCGCCGTTCTGCATCACCGTGCGGACGTCGGCGAAGTCGACGTTCACGATGCCGGTGACGGTGATGAGCGAGGAGATGCCCTGGGTGGCGTGCAGCAGCACTTCGTCGGCCTTCTTGAGCGCGTCCTGGAACGGGATGCCCTTGCCGACCACGGCGAGGAGGCGCTCGTTCGGCACCACGACCATGGTATCCACGCGCTTGCGCATCTCGGCGATCCCCAATTCCGCCTGGCGCATCCGCTTGCGTCCCTCGAACAGGAACGGCTTGGTGACGATCCCGATGGTGAGGGCGCCCAGGTCGCGCGCCATTTGCGCGATGATGGGCGAGGCGCCCGTGCCGGTGCCGCCGCCCATGCCGCAGGTGACGAAGACCAAGTCCGCGTTCTGCAGCGCGTGCAGCACTTCGTCGCGGTTCTCTTCGATCGCCTGGCGGCCGATCTCGGGGCGCGCCCCGGCGCCGAGTCCGCGGGTCAGCTTTTTGCCGATCTGCACCTTGACGTCGGCCTTGTTGTTGAGCAGGGCCTGCGCGTCGGTGTTGACCGAGATGAACTCGACGCCCTGCAGCCCCTCGTCGACCATGCGGTTGAGCGCGTTCCCGCCGCCACCGCCGATGCCGACGACCTTCATCCGGGCGTTCTGCGAGACGGTCTCTTCGAGCTCGAAGATCATGGCTCCCTCGGGTGATCGATCAGAAGAAGTCCTGCAGCCATCGCTTCAGCGGTCCGAACAGCTTCTCCACCCCGCCGCTGCGCACCAGCGGGCCGCCCGCCGCGCCGCCCAGGGCGAGTTTCCGCGCCGCGTACAGCACCAAGCCCACTGGCGCCGCGTACCGCGGCGCCTGCACGCTATCGACCAAGCCGGAGATGCCCTGTTCCGGGGTTCCGGCGCGCACCGGCAGCGCAAACACGTCCCGCGCCAGCTCCACCATGCCCGGCAGGTGCGCCGTGCCCCCGGTCAACACCACCCCGGCGGGCAGCCGCCCGCCGCCGTACCCCGCCCGCTCGAACTCCCGCTGCACCAGCTGAAAGATCTCGTCCACCCGCTGGTGGATGATGTGTGACAGGAGCTCGCGCGACGCCTGGCGCGCCCCCTGGCTCGGTGTGGACGGCAGCGTGATCATCTCCGCCGCATCCACGAGCGGCTGGTAGGCGACGCCGTAGCGCTCCTTGATCCGCTCGGCATCCGCCTGCGTGACGCCCAGGCCCTGCACCAGGTCGCTCGTGACGTGGGCGCCGGCATACTTGATCGACGCGAGGTGGCGGATCTTCCCCTCGTGGAAGATCGCCACGCCCGTCGCGCCGCCGCCCACCTCGACGAGCGCGACGCCCAGTTCTTTCTCGTCCTCGGTCAGCACCGCGTAGGCCGCCGCGAGTGGTTCGAGCACCAAGTCGGCGGGCCGATAGCCTGCGCGTTGCACGCTCTTACGCAGGTTCTGGGCGGCCGTCGCCTGCACCGTGACCAGGTACATCTCCACTTCCAGCCGCGTCCCCGTCATGCCGACCGGATCCGAAATCCCGCGCTGCTGATCGACCACGTACTCCTGCGGGATGTCGTGCAGCAGCTCCTGGTCGCGCCCGAGCGAGATGGCGCGCGCCACCTCGTTCACCCGCGCGACGTCTTCCACCGTGACCTCTTCCCCCGAGATCGCCACGACGCCCGGAGAGGTCCGCGCCGAGACGTGTTCCCCCGCGATGCCGCAAGTCAGCCCCAGCACCTTGACGCCGGCCATGCGCTCCGCATCCCGCAGCGCCGCGGCGATCGAGCGCGTGGTCTCCTCGATGTCGCGCACCATGCCGCGGCGCACGCC
>WNFJ01568722.1_pt1 | contig 19177 bp, 20 predicted proteins | sample 5400461 | NCBI WGS metagenome assembly WNFJ01 (sample SAMN13153349, study PRJNA577476) | soil metagenome | isolation source: 115 cm saprolite on Douglas fir-dominated hillslope | place: USA:California | collected 2013-09-17
TCATCCCGCCGGTCCCCGGCATCGCCGGGGTCCGGCCATGGACCAGCCGGGAGGTGACGAGCTCGCACCAGGTGCCGGGACGGCTCGCCATCATCGGCGGCGGGGTGGTCGCCTGCGAGATGGCCGCCGCGTGGCAGGCGCTCGGTACGCGGGTCACGCTGCTCGCGCGGGGACGGCTCCTGGACCGGATGGAGGAGTTCGCCGGGGACCTGGTCGCCCAGGGGCTGAGCGGGGCAGGCGTCGATGTGCGGCGCGGCGTCCAGGCCACGGCCGCCGAGCGGGACGGCGCGGACGGGGTCGAAGGGACGGTGCGGCTGCTCCTTGACGACGGCAGTGCGCTGGAGGCGGACGAGGTGCTCGTCGCGACCGGCCGCGCACCGCGCACCGACGAGATCGGGCTGGAAACCGTGGGCCTGGCCCCCGGGTCGTGGCTCGACGTCGACGACACCTGCCAGGTCCGCGGGATCGACGGCGGCTGGCTGTACGCGGCCGGCGACGTCAACCACCTGGCCCTGCTCACCCACATGGGCAAGTACCAGGGGCGGGTCTGCGGAGACGCCATCGCGGCCCGGGCCGCGGGGAAGCAGCCCGCGGTGGCCGCCTGGGCGAACCACTCGTGCGTGCCGCAGGTGGTCTTCACGGTGCCGGAGGTGGCGGCGGTGGGCCTGTCGGCAGCGCAGGCGCAGGCGGCCGGCTACCACGTCCGCGTGGTGGACTACGACATCGGCGCGGTGGCAGGCGCCCGGCTGTTCGCCGACGGGTACGCCGGCCAGGCGCGGATGGTCGTCGACGAAGACCGCAGGGTCATCGTCGGGGCGACGCTCGCCGGGCCGGGCGTCGGCGAGATGATCCACGCGGCCACTATCGCCGTGGCCGGCCAGGTGCCCCTTGACCTCCTGTGGCACGCCGTGCCGTCGTATCCTACGGTCAGCGAGGTCTGGCTGCGGCTACTCGAGAGGTACGGGCTCTGACATGCATTCAGTCGGCCTGATCCTGCATCCCCAGCGTGATTCCGCGGAGGCGGTCGACGCGGTGCTCGGCTGGGCGGCAAGCCACAACGCCGCCGTCTACGGCCTGGAGGGCGAGGTCACCAGGCTCAACTGCGCCGCGATCGCGTTGACCGCGCAGGAACTGGCCGAGCGCAGCGAGCTGCTGGTGAGCCTGGGCGGGGACGGAACCATGCTGCGGGCGATGCGGATCGCCGACGGGCAGCGCGCCCCGGTGCTCGGGGTGAACCTGGGCAAGCTCGGCTTCCTCGCCGAAGTCGACGTGCCGGAACTGCCCGCCGCGCTGTCCGCCATCGACTCCCGCGAGTACTCGATCGAGCCGCGGCTGGCGATCGACACCACCTTGAGCGGACAGCGGGTCACCGCGTTCAACGACATCGTCGTCGTCCGCGTCCCCGGTGACGAGACCGCCGCGGTCGCCGTGCGGGTGTCCGGCCAGCCGTTCGTGAGCTATGCGGCGGACGCCGTCGTAGTCGCGACGCCCACCGGCTCCACCGCCTACAGCTTCTCGGCCGGCGGTCCGATCGTCAGCCCCGCCGTCGAGGCGCTGCTGGTGACCCCCGCCGCGCCGCACTCCGCGTATAACCGGGGGGTCGTGCTGTCCATCCGCGACAGCGTTGAGCTGGACCTGCTGCCCACCAGCGGCCGGCTTGCCGTCGAGGTCGACGGGCAGGTCGCCGGGTACATCGGCCCAGGCGAGCGCCTCGAGATCCGGTCCCGCCCCGACGCCGCCCGCGTTGTCCGCCTCGGGCACACCACGTTCTACCAGCGGGCCCGGCGCAAGCTCCGGATCGGCGACTCCGCCGAGATCCCCGCTGGCCGGCCGGACAGCCTGGACGCCTGAGCCTGGCTCAGGGGCGAGCTGAGTAACAGTGAGCTCGCTGGTTAAGTCGGCAATTCTGGCCTGACAAGTCAGGATTAGGCTAACGTTCTAATTGATACGATTCCGCCGATACTAGGTCATTTCTCCGGGAGGAACCGTGAGCAGTACCGATACCTTCGTGGCCAACGCCGAGCGCTACGCGGCCAGCTTCGGCAAGGGTGATCTGCCCATGCCACCCGCCTCGCACGTCGCGGTGGTCGCCTGCATGGACGCCCGGCTCAACTCGTACGGCCTGCTCGGGCTCTCCGAGGGCGACGCGCACGTGATCCGCAACGCCGGCGGTGTCGTCACCGACGACGTCGTCCGGTCCCTCACCATCTCCCAGCGGCTGCTCGGCACCAGCGAGATCATCCTCATCCACCACACCGACTGCGGGATGCTCACCTTTCGCGACGACGACCTCAAGGCCCAGATCGAAGCCGACACCGGCTTGCGGCCGCCGTTCGCCCTCGAAGCCTTCCCCGACGTCGACGCGGATGTCCGGCAGTCGATCGCCCGGATCAAGACCAGCCCCTACATCCCGAACAAGGACTCCGTCCGCGGCTTCGTCTACGAGGTCGAAACCGGCCGCCTGCGTGAGGTCAAAGACTGACGCATAGGGTGGCCGGCGGGCCAGTTACCGGCTGACGACAGCCGCTTTGGTATCGTGACCCGGTGACGGCCGTAGCGGAAACGAACGAATCGGGCGGGGATGCCACCGCCCGGTCGGCCCGGCTCCGGCACCTGATCATCACGGTCTACGGGCTGTACGCCAGGGCCGATGGCGGCTGGCTGTCGGTGGCGGCGCTGATCCGGCTGCTCGCCGACCTCGGGGTGGACGAGCCTGCCGTGCGTTCGGCCATCTCCCGGTTGAAGCGGCGGGGAATCCTGCAGGCCCGGCGGCACGAGGGATCTGCGGGATACCAGCTGTCCCCCGAGGCCCTGGCCATCTTGCGCGAGGGTGACGCCCGGATCTTCCGGCAGCGCCGGGCCAGTAAGGCCGACGGCTGGGTGCTCGCGGTCTTCTCGGTGCCAGAATCGCAGCGGCACCGGCGGCACGTCCTGCGGTCCGAGCTGACCAGGCTCGGGTTCGGGATGGTCGCGCCCGGGGTCTGGATCGTGCCCGCTCATCCGCAGGACACGACGGCCGAGACGCTGCGGCGGCTCCAACTGGACTCCTACGCTGACCTGTTCCACGCCGATCACCTCGCCTTCGGTGATCTGACCGGCAAGATCCGACGCTGGTGGGACCTGGACTCACTTGAGCGGCTGTACGAGTCGTTCATCCGGACCCACGAGCCGGTCCTGCGGCGCTGGCAGCGGGACGGCCGAGCCAGGCCGGGCGGGGAACAGGCCGGGCCTGCGGGGGAACCGGCCGGGCCAGCCGGGGAACAGGGCGGGGCAGCCGGGGGACAGGCCGGGCCGGCGGAGGAACGCGAGGCCTTCGCCGACTACGTGCGGGTGCTCACCGACTGGCGGCGGCTTCCCTATCTGGATCCGGGCCTGCCGGCCGAACTGCTGACTGACGGCTGGATCGGCATCCGCGCCGCCGAGGTGTTCTTCACCCTGCGCTCGCTGCTCGAGGAACCGGCGCGAGCCTACGTGAAGCGCATCATCAACGGCTTACCGCATCAGCGGCTGACCGCCGCGATGCCCTGGATCTCCACCAGCGCGGCTGGATCCCACAGCCGCGTCACGCCCACGCCGGCCATGGCCGGATACTCGGTCCCGGCCAGCCGGCGCCAGACCGCGCCGATCTGGCTACCGTGTGCCTGGTAGTCCGGCACGTCGATGATGTAGATGGTCAGGCTGACCAGGTCGGCGGGCTGGCCGCCGGCTGCCGCCAGCGCGGTGAGCAGGTTGCCGAGCGCCTGCTCGAACTGCGCCACGATGCCGCCGGCGACGACCTTCCCGTCCCGGCCCGCCCCGATCTGGCCGGCCAGGAACACCAGCCGGCCCGCGGTCACGGACACGGCGTGCGAGAAGCCGGAGGGCCGGCCGAGTTCCGCAGGATTGATTCGTTCCAGGTACATGACTGCACCATAGCGCGATTCCGTGCCGATATCGCGTTCTATTGACGATCGTATAAGTTCCGGCATACCATCGGGACACGGCCGGGAGCACCGACGTGGCACGATGGGAACCGAAGGGCACGATGGGATGAGCGCCATGCGCATCGCGGTGCTCGGCGGCGGTCCGGGGAGCCTGTACTTCGCGGCCCTGGCCAAGCAGCTGGACCCTCGGCATGAGATCACCGTCTGGGAGCGCAACGCCGCCGATGACACCTTCGGTTTCGGGGTGGTGTTCTCCGATGAGACCCTCGGCGGCATCGAGCACGCCGACGTCGAGATCTTCCAGGCCATGCGCCGCGAGTTCGCCCGCTGGGACGACATCGACGTGCACTTCCGCGGTGCCACGCTCACCTCGGGCGGGCACGGTTTCGCGGCGATGAGCCGCAAGCGCCTGCTGGCCATCTTGCAGGCCCGCTGCACCGAGCTCGGGGTGCGGATCCTGTTCCGCACCGAGGCCCCCGACGTGGCCGCGCTGTCCGCGAGCTACGACCTGGTGGTCGCCGCCGACGGAATGAACTCGATACCTACGCCCCCGACCTGGAACGACGGCGCTGCAGGTACATCTGGCTCGGCACCAGCCTGGTTTTCGACGCGTTCAAGTTCTACGTCCTGGACACCCCGGCGGGAATCATGCAGGTGCACGGCTATCCGTACAGCCGCCAGGCCAGCACCTTCATCCTGGAGATGCACGAGGACGTCTGGCGGCGCGCCGGGTTCGCCGATGCCGACCCAAAGACCGCCGAAGGACTCGCGCCGGGCCAGAGCGACGAAGGATCCATCCAGCTCATCCGCGCCCTGTGCGCGGACGTGCTCGGCGGGCACGACCTAGTCGCGAACAACTCCCGGTGGACCACCTTCACCACCGTCCGGTGCCAGACCTGGCGGCACGAGAACGTCGTCCTGCTTGGTGACGCCGCGCACACCGCGCACTTCTCGATCGGCTCGGGCACCAAGCTGGCCATGGAGGACGCGCTGGCCCTGGCCGCCTGCCTGCACGAGCAGTCCCCGGCCGGAGCACCGACGTCAGGGAAGCCCTCGCCGCCTACGAGCAGGAGCGCCGCCCGGTGGTCGCCTCGACCCAGCGGGCCGCCCAGGCCAGCCTCGAGTGGTTCGAGAACATCGGCCAGTACGCCGACCAGGACCCGCACCAGTTCGCCTTCAACATCGTGACCCGCAGCCGCCGGGTTACCTACGACAACCTCCGCCTGCGTGACCCCGAGTTCGTCGCCGACATCGACCGTTGGTTCGCTGGCCAGCAATTCGCCGGGGGTCAGGAAGCAGGGACGCGCCCGCCGATGTTCCAGCCGTTCCGCCTGGGCGGCCTGGAACTGCCCAACCGGGTGATCGTCTCCCCGATGGACATGTACTCGGCCCGCGACGGCGTGCCCGGCGACTTCCATCTGGTGCACCTCGGCGGCAAGGCGCTGGGCGGCGCCGGGCTGGTGATGACCGAGATGGTCTGCGTTTCGCCGTCCGGCCGGATAACGCCCGGATGCACCGGGATCTACACCGCCGAGCAGGAAGACTCCTGGCGCCGGATCACCGGCTTCGTGCACGACACCACCAGCGCGAAGATCGGCATCCAGCTTGGGCATTCCGGCCGCAAGGGCTCAACCAGGCTCATGTGGGAGGGCATGGACACTCCCCTGCCCGAAGGCAACTGGGAGGTGTGCGGTCCCTCGCCCATTCCCCACACGGCCCAGAGCCAGACGCCGCGCGAGCTAGGTTTTGCGGAGCTCGAGGAAATCAAGGGGCAGTTCGCCGCCGCCGCCCGGGCGGCGGCGCGGGCGGGCTTTGACCTGCTGGAACTGCACTGCGCGCACGGCTACCTGCTGTCGTCGTTCCTGTCCCCGCTGACCAACCGGCGCACCGACCGCTACGGCGGGTCGCTGACCGCCCGGCTCCGCTACCCGCTCGAGGTCTTCGATACGATCCGCGCGGTGTGGCCGCAGGACCGGCCGATGACGGTGCGGATCTCGGCCACCGACTGGTGCGAGGGCGGGCTTGACATCGACGACACCGTCGAGATTGCCCGGGCGTTCGCCGAGCACGGCGCCGCCGGAATCGACGTGTCGACCGGACAGGTCGTCAGCGAGGAGAAGCCGGCCTTCGGCCGCAGCTACCAGACGCCGTACGCCGACCGGATACGCAACGAGATCGGCCGGAAGTACAGCATCGCCGTGATCGCGGTCGGCGCGATCTCCTCCTACGACGACGTGAACTCGATCATCCTCGCGGGCCGGGCCGACCTGTGCGCGCTCGGCCGGACCCACCTGTACGACCCGCAGTGGACCCTGCACGCCGCCGCCGAGCAGGGATACGCTGGCCCGGGCACCACCTGGCCGGTCCAGTTCGCCGCGGGCAGCCGCAGGCCGCAAGGCGGGCGCACGGAGGACCCCAGACCGCGGCTTGACCTGATCCGCATCGGGCCGCCGCGCACCGCGCACGCCCGCTGGAGACCCGCCGAACAGGGGGCGGGCCGGCCAACCGAACGAAGGGCTGGCCGGCCAGCGGGCAGTATCCGATGACCGCCTTCGCGCTGACCGAGGAGCAGCAGGCCTTCGCCCGGCAGGTCCGCGCGATCGCCGCCGAGATGGCGACCCGTACCGAGGCCGCCCGGCTGCTCGTGTACGCCGCGGCCGCCGCATACGACGCGGGCGAGGAACGCATCGCCGCCAAGTCGGCCATGGCCAAGCTGTTCGCCACCGAGACCGCCCAGTTCGTGGTGGACGCAGCGGTCCAGATCCACGGGGCCCGCGCGCTGCGCCGCGGTCACCTGCTCGAGCACCTGTACCGCGAGGTGCGCGCTCCGCGCATCTACGAGGGCGCCTCCGAGGTCCAGCGCACGATCATCGCCCGCGAGCTGTACCGCTGAGTGCGGCCTTAACTCACCGGATGACGGGCCGTGGTTCGGGGCTTGCGGCGTTACGGTCCACGGGAGACGCTTCAGGATCAGTATCGGGTCAGTCCAAGCCCCAGGACGTCCAGCTCGAGAGTGGCGTGTCGGGCGCCGTCAGGGCGCGCAGATGCTCATCGTCATCCGGTATGCTCATCCCGTACTTTTGCCGGATGGCGCGGAAGCGGGGCAGCTCAGCGGCGATGTCCTCGCGGATCTCGACGGTGGCCGGGATCAGCACGGCGCGGAAGCCGGTGGAATCGTCAATAAGCAGCTGCGCCCGCGGGTCCCGGCGGAAGATCACGTACTTCACCCGGCCGCGGGTGGTCGAGACGTAGAAACGCTGGCCGTCCCAGTAGAAAAAGTTGGGGCTCAGATGCGGGCGGCCGTCGCGGCGGATCCCGGCGACGATGACGTTACGCGGCTCGGCGAGGAACGCCTCAATCTTGTCCGTTGATACCATCCGCTTACGCTATCGGGCCGCCGGCATGGCCCGCGCTTGCGCCTCGACAGCGGGCAGCAGAGGCGGGGGTGCGGGGGAAACTCAGGGGTGCCGTCAGCGCCCCCGCCACCGGGGCGGGCGGCCGGCGTTGAACGCGGCGTGGAACTCGGCGTAATCCTGCCCCTTCATCAGCAGGGCCTGGGTCATCGCCTCGAGCTCGATCGCGGCGGACAGGCTCATGTCCTGCTCCCTGGTCAGCAGTGCCTTGGTCTGCGCGTAGGCCTGCGTCGGCCCGGACGCGAGCCGCCGGGCGAGCGCGCTCACCGCGTCGTCGAAAGCATCCGCCTCGACCAGCTCAGAGATCAGCCCGATCCGGAACGCCTCCTCTGCGGAGACGGTGTCGCCGAGCATCAGCAGCCGCGTCGCGTGCCCCAGCCCGACCAGCCGCGGCAGCAGGTACGCCGCGCCCATGTCCCCGCCGGACAGCCCCACCTTGGTGAACAGGAACGCGAACCTGGCCGCGGGGGTGCACACCCGGAAGTCGGCCGCGAGCGCGATTACCGCCCCGGCCCCGGCCGCCATGCCGTGCACTGCCGCGATGATCGGCACCGGGCAGTCCCGCATCAGCCGGATGACCTCGCCGGACATCCTGGTGAAGGCCAGCAGCTCGTCCGGGGGCATGGACAGCGTCGCGCCGATGATCTCGTTGACGTCCCCGCCCGAGCAGAACGCCCGCCCGCTCCCCCGCACGACCAGCACCCGCGTGTCCCCGCGGTGCGGCAGCTCAGCGAGCAGGTCGCGCAGGTCGGCGTACGCTTCGAAGGTGAGCGCGTTGAGCTTGTCCGGCCGGTCCAGGGTTACCGTGCCGACGCCCTCGGCGACCGAGAACTGAAAGTGCTCCCAGGTGCCGGTCAGCGGGGCCGAGGCACGGAACGGGCTCATCGCTGGCACTCCAATCGCTGGCGCTTATCCGTATCGATTATCCGGGGCGCTGGCCAGGTATCGCGGACTCTTGACTGCCGTCACAAAAGTTAAATACTGGGGATCTACCCTACGGGAAAGAAGGAAGTGGGGACAGATGCGGCTTTCCCCTTCGGCGCACCTCGACACCTTCTGCCGTGACCGGCTCCCCCCGCAGGACCAGTGGCCCGTGTTCCGCTTCGACCTGCCGGAACTGCACTATCCCGAGCGGCTGAACTGCGCCGTGGAGCTGCTCGAGGCGACCGCCGCCCGCGAGGGCGCCGGGGGGACTGACGGGTACCGCCGGCCCTGCCTGCACTCCCTGATGCAAACCTGGACCTACGGCGAGGTCATCCGCTGGACCAACCAGCTGGCCCAGGTGCTGACCGAGGACTTCGGCCTGCGCCCGGGTAACCGGGTCCTGCTGCGCGGCCCGAACAGCCCGTGGCTCGCCGCATCCTGGCTGGCCGTGCTCAAGGCCGGCGGGGTGGCGGTCACCACCATGGCCCTGCTGCGCCCCCGGGAGATCGCCGCCATTGCCGGGCTGACCGAGCCGAGCCTGGCCATCTGTGACCATCGCTTCGCCGCGGACCTGGCCGCCGGCGCTCCCGGGCTGACCATGGTGCTCTACAGCGCGGACGAGCCGGATGACCTGGCGGCCCGTTGCGCGGCCAAGGACGGCGTGTTCACCGCCGTCGACACGGCCGCCGATGACGTGGCCATGCTAGCCCCGACCTCGGGCACCACCGGCCAGCCGAAGGTGACCATGCATTTCCACCGGGACGTGCTCGCCACCGCCGACACCTTCTCCCGCTACGTCATCAAGCCGCGCCCGGACGACGTCTTCACCGGCACTCCCCCGCTCGGCTTCACCTACGGGCTCGGCGGCCTGCTGCTGTTCCCGCTGCGGGCGGGCGCCTCGGCGCTGCTCATCGAGCGCGCCACGCCCGGCGAGCTGGCCGACGCGATCGCGGCGCGCGGCGTGACCGTACTGTCCACCGCCCCCACCGCCTACCGGGCCATGCTGGCCGCGGGGAAGGACTCGGCGCTGAAGAACCTGCGGCGCTGCGTCTCGGCCGGCGAGCACCTGCCCAAGTCGGTGTGGGAGGAGTTCCGCCAGGCCACCGGCATCGCGATCATCGACGGCATCGGCTCGACCGAGATGCTGCACATCTTCATCGCCGCCGAAGGCGACGACATCAGGCCCGGCGCGACCGGGAAGGCCGTTCCCGGCTACCGCGCGACGATCCTGGACGAGCACGGGAACCAGGTACCCGACGGCCGGCCCGGCCGGCTCGCCGTCCAGGGTCCCACCGGCTGCCGCTACCTGTCCGACGAGCGCCAGCGCAGCTACGTACAGCACGGCTGGAACATCACCGGCGATACCTACGTCCGCGACGCCGACGGCTACTTCTGGTTCCAGGCCCGCAGCGACGACATGATCATCTCGGCCGGCTACAACATCGCAGGCCCCGAGGTCGAGGAGGCGCTGCTCGGCCACCCGGACGTGCTCGAGATAGCCGTCGTCGGCGTGCCCGACCCGGACCGCGGCATGATCGTGCAGGCGTTCGTCGTGCTCCGCGAGGGCGCGGCGCCAGGCGCGGCGAAGGTCACCGAGCTGCAGGAATTCGCAAAGAAGTCGATCGCCCCTTACAAGTACCCGAGGGTGGTCGAGTTCGTCACCGAGCTGCCCAAGACGATCAGCGGGAAAACCCAGCGCTACCGCCTGCGGCAGCTCGCAGGGGAGAAACTTCAGGCTCGTTCGGGATAAAAAGGTTCCTTTGACCGAACGGGCCTGGGTGCGTGCCGCGGGCCAGGTACCACGGCGCTCGTTGGGGTTCGGCCCAGGGACCCGGGACGCGCGGAGATCAGCCGTCCCGCAGCCTGGCGACCACGGCATCGGACTGCTCGACGGTGAGCCGTCCGGTGACGCTCGCCATGGGCAGTACGCGGTGGCCGCCGGCCAGGAAGATCACCTTATCGGTCAGGCAGGCGCGCAGATCGGGATGCCGCTCGGCTATCGCGATCTGCTCGCGCAGCATGGCTTCCTGCGCGGCGGCGAGGTTCGGCAGTACCCGCTCGTTGAGCGTACGCTGCACCCGGCGGCTGATCGCCCGGCCGATGAACCCCGCGGCCGCGTCCAGGACCGCCTCGGCGACACCCTCCTCGAGTGAGGAGGCGCCGGTGCCTTCCGAGTCGCTGGCGCGTCGCCACCTGCGGGACCGCCTGGGAGGCGGATCCTGCGGGTATCCCGGCGGCGGCCCCTGGTATCCCGGCGGCGGCCCCTGGTATCCCTGCGTCGGCCCGGGATACCCCGGTTGCGGCGTCGGCCAGGACCCCTGCTCCGGCGTCGCCGGGCCTGGTCATAATGATCCCGGGTGGCCGGGACATTCGACCCGTGACACCGGGACCAAAAGGGCCGATCGTGGTGGTGTGAGTGTGAGTCTCCAGGGACGGCCGGTACAGGCGACGTCGGCTCGATGGCTGACGCCAGCCGGGCTGGCCTGGGTGGCGGCCGCGGTGGCGACGATCCTGGCTTTGGCGACCTTCGTGCTGGGGGTAATGGGCCGCGATGTGTCCGTATTCCTGGTGCTGTCACCTCTCGTATACGCCTGGATGGGGGGTGTGCTGCTGGCGCGGCGGCCTGGTCATCCGATGGGCCCGCTGCTTTGCCTGATCGGGCTGGCCGACGCGATCAGCGTAGTGCCCTTCGCGTACGAGCGGTACGCCCTGATTCACTCCCCGGGTTCGCTGCCGTTCTCGACCGCGATGCTGTGGGTGAACACGTGGGCGTACGCACCGGCTACCGGCCTGGGCGGTCCGGTCCTGCTGCTGATCTTCCCCGACGGGAGGCTGCTGTCGCCGCGGTGGCGGCCCGCACTGTGGGCGGCGCTGGCTTTCATCCCGCTTTCCATAGCCGGCTACGCCTTCATCCCGCAGAACTTGGGCGTCCTGTTCCGCAACCGGCCGAACCCGTACGTCGTTCAGCGGTTCGACAGGCCGTTCGAGGTGTTGCAGGTCCTGGCCATCGCGTGCGGGCTGATTGCCGGTGCGGCGGCGGCGGCGAGCGTGACGCTGCGCTGGCGGCGGGCGGACCGGGTTGGACGTCAGCAGCTTAAGTGGCTCCTGGCCGCGCTGCCGGTGGCAATTGCCTCCCTTATCGCGACCCTGGTCGCCCCGGGCCCGGTGAGCCTGGGACTAGGGGTGCCGGCTGGCATCCTGCTGCCGGTGGCAATCGGGATCGCGGTGTTGCGGTACCGACTGTATGAGATCGACATCCTGCTGAACCGGGCGGTGCTGTACGGCTTGCTGACGGCCGGAGTGGCCGGTGTGTACCTGGCCGTGGTGGCCGTGGCCCGCACGCTGTTCGGAGTGCCTGGCCGCAGCCTCGCCGTGCAGGTCATCGCCACCGCGGTGGCCGCCGCCGCATTGTTTCCGCTGCGTGACAGGGTGCAGCGCCGGGTGGACCGGCTGTTCTACGGTGACCGAGGGGTACCTTACGAAGCCCTGGCCAGGCTCGGCCGCCGCGTCGAGGAATCAGCCGGCACCGAATCGGCGCTGAACTCTGTGGTCAAGACCATCGCGGACAGCCTGCGGCTGCCTTATGCGGCCCTTGAGCTGCGGCTCGGTGACGGGTGGAGGCCCGCGGCCGCGTACGGTGAACGCCCGGCCGAGGTGGTCGCGTTCCCGCTGACCTCCCAGCGCGAAACCGTCGGGCGGCTCCTGGTGGGCACGCGGGCGCCGCGCGAGCAGCTCGGACCCGATGATGAGCGGCTGCTGGCCGATCTCGCCCGTCAAGCGGGACCTGCCACCCACGCGGTGGCGCTGCGCCGGGCGCTGGACGCCTCCCGGGCGGGCCTGGTCACCGCGCGGGAAGAGGAGCGGCGGCGGCTGCGCCGCGACCTGCACGACGGGCTGGGACCGACGCTGGCCGGGCTGACGCTGGGTCTTGACACCGCCCGGGCCCGGTCCGCCGGGCAGCCGGAGCTTCAGGACTTGCTGGGCCGGCTCAAAGCCGAAACGCAGCGGGCCGTGACCGATGTGCGCCGTATCGTCTACGGGCTGCGGCCCCCTGCGCTGGATGAGCTCGGCCTGGCCGGGTCCCTGCGCGAGGAGGTCGGGCGGCTGCAACTTGAGGCGCCTGCGCTGACGGTCACGCTGGACGCTCCCGCCGATGGCCTGGCGGACCTTCCCGCGGCGATTGAAGTGGCCTGCTACCGGATCGTGACCGAAGCACTGACCAACGTAACCAGGCACGCCCACGCCACGCGATGCTCCGTGCGGATACGGCTCAATCACGGCTTGGACGTGGACGTGTGCGATGATGGCGTGGGCCTGCCGGAAGGCTGGCGGACCGGCGTAGGCATCGCGTCGATGCGTGAGCGCGTCGCCGAACTCGGCGGAGAGCTGGCGATCGAACCCAGCCTTCCGCACGGAACCAGGATCACTGCCCGCCTGCCCGCCCGGGAGCCACCATGACCGAACCGATCAGGGTCCTGATCGCCGACGACCACCCGCTGTTCCGTGACGGCCTGACCGCCCTGCTGACCGACGGGCCCGACACCGAACTAGTGGGCGCGGCCACCAGCGCCACCGAAGCCGTCGAGCTGGCCCGGGAAACCCAGCCCGACGTGGTCGTCATGGACCTGCACATGCCCGGGCTCAACGGCATCGAGGCGACCCGCCGCATCGTGGCCGACAGCCCGCACATCACGGTCCTCGTGCTGACCATGTTCGACGACGACGACTCGATCTTCTCCGCGCTGCGGGCCGGCGCCCGCGGATACCTGCTCAAGGGCGCCGACCAGGAACAGATCCGCGCCGCCATCCAGGCCGCCGCCAACGGCGAGATCATCTTCGGGACGCACCTGGCCGCCCGCATGCTCGCCTACTTCACCACGCCCACTGCCCCGCCACTGGTCTTCCCGCAGTTGACGGACAGGGAACGCGAGGTGCTGGACCTGGTCGCCCAGGGCCGGGCCAACACGGTGATCGCGGCCAAGCTGGGCCTGAGCGAGAAAACGATACGTAATCACGTGTCCAACATCTTGACCAAATTGCAGGTGGCCGACCGGGCTCAGGCCATCGTTCAGGCCAGGGACGCGGGACTGGGACATCAGTCCCGCATCTGAGGGACATCTGCCTGGAAGCATCGCCATTCTCCCGGCCAGCAGTGTAGTTATTTCCCGACGCGTCATGACCTGTACCTCATGACGGCGGGACAACTCCCCCCTGAGGCTGTCATCAAGACACCATAAGCCAGAACTTGGGCGGAGAACCAGATGATGATGACCGCTGAGGCAGCCTACGTCCGCGATGACCCGGTAGTCCCTGACCTGGTGACTCGCGCCAGAAACGGCGACAAGCAGGCCTGGGACGCGCTCGTCGAGCGGTACGCCCCGCTGATCTGGTCCATCTGCCGCAGGCACCGGCTGAGCGGCGCCGACGCCGACGACGTCGGCCAGAGCGTCTGGCTGCACTTGGTGGACCAGGTGGACAAGATCCGCGATCCGGCCGCGCTTCCCGGCTGGCTGGCCACCACGGCACGGCGTGAATGCCTGCGGGTACTGCGCGCCGCGCGGGGACCGCTGGCGGCCGGGTATGTACTGGACGCCGAGATCCTCCCGGACGATCGGGCCGGGACGGCAGAGCAGGAGCTGCTGGAGGCCGAGCGGCACGCCGCGCTGCGTGAGGCGTTCCTGGCCCTGCCGCCCTGCGGCCAGCAGCTGATCGCCTTGCTGATCCAAGACCCGCCCGTGCCGTACACCGAGATCAGCTCCAGGCTGGGCATCCCGATCGGCAGCATCGGGCCCAATCGCAGCCGCTGCCTGGACAAGCTGCGCCGCTACCCGGCCATCGCCGCCTTGATCGACGCCGAGGCCGGGACCGCGCGGCGTGAGTTGCAGGCGGTTCGCTGACGCTGGCTCACTGACGTCAGGCTGCGTCATTATGAAACCATCTCTACCCGGAGTAAACTAACGGACAAAAGCGTCGCTATGTCTGTCCACTCTGGGTGAACTCTGTGTAGCACGGTCGCTTCGCCGGTGTCCATAATGCCGATGACGATGTAACGTACCTTTAACGCCATGACGCCTCGGCGACGCGATGGCCCAGGTGCCGCTGGCCGGAACGAACTGGATTCCCGGGCACGCGGGCCGGTAGTGAACCTCACGGTCGTCCGGCCTGGCCGGCGGCCCCCGCTGACCGGGCTCGCCGACTGGATTGACCGGCTTCTCCTCCCCCTGGTCCTGATCTCGGCGGCCCTGGGAGTGAGCTTGCCTGGCCCGGGGCGCCGCGCCGATTCCGGCGGCGCCATCCTGGTCACGCTCGCGGTCCTGGTGTTCTCCACCGGCGCTTCCATGACCTTCAGCGAGATAGCCGCCATCCGGACGGCGGCCCGTCGCCTGGCCGTCGTGCTGCCGGTCACCACCGTCGGCTTGCCGGTGCTCGCCTGGCTGGCCAGCCAACTCGTCAGTGGTGTGACACTGCGCGGAGGCATCCTCTCGGCTGGCATCGCGCCCGCCGAGGTAGCGTCCGTAGCCCTGACCGGTCTCGCCGGGGGGGAGGCGGCCCTGGCGGCCGGGCTCCTCGCCACATCCACGGTGCTGACGGTGCTGCTGGCCGGGCCGATCCTCAGCCTGGCCGGCGCGCACTCCTCAGCCTCACCGCTCGGGCTGCTGGCTACCCTGGCCCTGGTCGTCGCTCTCCCGCTGATCGCCGGGTCGGCGATGCGGTCCCTCGATCCCTTCAGCGGACGCGAGCAGCCGATCACCAGGGTGGCCGGAACGGCCAGCCTGCTCGGGCTGCTGTGGGAGGTGGCCAGTCAACTCCAGCTACGCGCCAGCGACGTCCGCGTCCTGCTGGCTCTCCTCGCCTACCTCGCCGGTGGCGTGATCCTGGGGTGGCTCCTGGCCATCGGCGCGCCGCCGGGACGGCGCACCGCCATCCTGCTGCAGGCATCGCGGCGAGCGCGTTCGGGGCCGCGGCATCTGCCCCGCTGGGCATCTACGGACTCCTCGTGCTGATCTTCGGCACGGCCGCGGTCTACGCCGCACGGCAGCGCAAGCCAAGGCCCGGGTGACCGGTTTACATGACGAGGGAAACAGAGGGCCGTTCGGTATAAAAGGATCTTTTCTTTACTGAACGGGCGGTGGTGCGTGCCCTGAGATAGGGGGTCAGGCGCCGCTTGGTTTCGGGGCCGTGCAGGAGATCTTCGGATCCAGGCCGACGTAATTGAGCGGGCCCGCGACGATCGTCAGCGCCATCGTCGCTCCCTGGGTGCAGCCCAGGTTGGGGGCGCTGAAGTAGCCACGCTGTCCGGCCGCGGCGGCTCCGATGATGAGCCACAGAAATAGGAAGAACGTCCCCTTGCTCATGTCTCCTCCGCCGGCCAGGGGCGCAAACCCGGGCATAAGCTTGCTGCGATAGTAGCTCCCGCACCCCGCCGGAGGGCTTTCGCCGCGCCGTTAAATCGAGGTCGAGGAAGGCGCGGACTGCGGCCTGCCGCTCGAGGAACTCCCTGCCGCTCGAGGAACTCCCTGCCGCTGCGCGCCGCCATACCGGGGACGGTACCGTCTGCCCATGGGCGCTCGTCAAGCACACAGGTCGCCCCGGTCGGCGGCCCAGCGGTGTACCCGCCTGCTGGAACCGAAGAACTGGCTGATCGCCACCATGATCTTGATCGGCGTTCAGGCCGACGGCCTCGCGGGGGCCGGCTGGGGACTGCTGGCCGCGTTCTTCGCCGCGGTGCTGCCGACCGTGTTCATTTCCTACGGCATCCGCCGCGGCTACTGGGACGACAGGAACGTGGGCGCCCGGCGGCCCCGGCTGGTCGTGCTGGCGTTCATCACGGCGTCGGTCGCGACCGGGCTGATCCTGCTGCTCGTCCTCGGCGCCCCCCGCCTGCTCACCGGGTACCTCGCCGTCATGCTGGCCAGCGTCGCGGTGCTCGCCGCGATCACCACGGTATGGAAGATCTCCATCCATTGTTCGGTGGCGTCGGGCTCGGTGGCCATCCTCGCCCTCACCTACGGACCGCTCGTGCTCTGCGGGTACGCGCTCGTGGCGCTGCTCGGCTGGTCCAGGGTGGCGCTGGAGGAGCACACGATCGCGCAGGCCGTCGGCGGGACCGTGCTCGGCGCCGCGGCGGCCGCCCTCGCCTACACCGCCTTCTGACCCGGCATGTGTTCTCAGGCCCAGGGCACCCGTCAGCCTGATGCCGTCGGGGCGGGCCTTACGCCGTCGTGACAGGGCGGCGGCAGGACAGGACCACGGCCAGCGGCCATACCGCCTGCGCGCCGCCCGCGACCCGCTCCGCCAGCCCGGCCTGCCCCGATCCCAGGACCAGTTCAGCGCCGAACCACATGACGAGAAGGATAAGCACCGCGGCGGCCGCCGCGGCCACGGCGGGCCGAAGGCCCCAGGGCACCGCGGACCCGCGCCGCCAGGCCCCGGCGGGCCAGGTGACCAGCCCGGCGAGCCCGACCGACGCCCAGATGATGTGCGGCACCGGATAGGCGTCTCCGGCATGCTCCGGGTTCGCCGCCACCAGTATGCCCGCGACGGCCCCCATGATCAGGATCAGCCGCCCCGCGACCCCGGCCGGCCGCAGCGCGAGCGCCGTGACGATGTAGCAGCCGCCGACCACCAGGAACGTCAGCGTCATCACGCACCGGTCGGCCGCACCCGGCGCGGCGAGCGCGCTGACCGTGCTGGCCACCGGATCGAATCGCGGCTGCAGGCCAGCGGCGACCGTCCACCCGCCGACCAGCAGGACCGGAGCCGCTGCCGAGGCCACCACGCCCCACCAAGGCACCTCGCGCACGCCTCCACGGTAGGCGAACGCCACCGGGTGAGGTGAGCCGAGGTCCCGAGCCCTGCAGATAGGCTCTACCTGCGGTCAGCCGATACCAGGTGTGCTCCGCCCATATACCTATAAATCTGATTTGTCCGGTAGAGATGACAGGGGACGGCTGGAGGACCCGAGATGGGCAAGGCATTTACGGATCGCTGGGGGGTTCCCGTCCGGGCAGTCAGCGCCGACGCGGTGGCGCTGCTTGACGAGGCCATCGAGGACCTGGCCGCGCTCGGGGGCGATCCGGTCGCGGACGCCGAAGCAGCCGTCGCCGCCGATGACAGCCTGGTACTCGGCCACATCTACCGCGCCTATCTGGCTTTGTACTCCACGACGCCTGAGGGCGTCGCCGCCGCCAGCGAGATCCTGAAGCGGTTCGATAAAACCGTCATGGGCGAGCGGGAAGCTCATCACATGCGCGCCGCCAGGTACTGGGTCGAAGGCAACTGGGAAGCCACCACCCGTTCGCTTGAGCGTGCCCTGCTGTGCCACCCGCGCGACCTGCTCGCGCTCAAGGTGGCCCAGGATCTCTACTTCTTCCTGGGCAACCGGCTCGAGCTGCGCGATAGCGCCGCGCGGGTCCTGCCCGCCTGGCCGCACGAGTTGCCGGGCTGGGGGTACGTGCAGGGCATATACGCGTTCGGCCTGGAGGAGAACGCGGACTACCGGCAGGCGGAATCCCGGGCCCGGGCCGCGCTGGACCACAACCCGAGGGACGTGTGGTCCGTGCACGCGCTGGCGCACGTCTTCGAGATGGAGGGCCACCAGCGGGAGGGCGTCAACTTCCTCACCGCTTCGGCCGGTAACTGGTCGGCCAGCTTTTTCGCCATCCACAACTGGTGGCACCGGGGCCTTTACCACCTGGAGCTGGGCGAGATCGACAAGGCGCTCGCCCTGTACGACGGCCCCATCCGCGCGGGCCGGTCCACCCAGTGGCTCGACGTCGTGGACGCGGCCGCGCTGCTGTGGCGGCTGTCGCTGTTCGGCGCCGACGTCACCGGGCGCGCTGAGCAGCTCGCGGCCGACATCGACGACCTGATCAGCAGCCCGGTCTACATCTTCAACGACTGGCATGCGGTGATGGCCTTCGGCCTGGCCGGGAACCACGCACGCACCGAGCGCGTGATCGCGGCGAACCGGCACCTGACCGCACCGACGAACCTGGGAGCCGCCGAGCGGGCTGGCCTGGACCTGCTCGAGGCCTTCAGCGCGTTCGCCGCCGGCCGGCCTGACCGGACCATCGACCTGCTCATCGACATCCGGCCGCGGGCCAACGCCGTCGGCGGAAGTCACGCACAGCGCGACATCATCGACCTGACCCTCATCGCCGCCGCCGCCCGGGCCGGCCACGACAGCCTGGCCCGGGCCCTGGTCACCGAGCGGGTCGCTCGCAAGCCGACCGCCGAAGCCTCCGCCCGCCAGCTGGTCACCAAGAACGGCGGATCACCCGACGCGCTGCGCTGGTGAGAGGCGCCGCGCTGGTGAGAGGCGCCGCGCTGGCGAGAGGCACCGCGCTGGCGAGACGCGCCGGGCTGGCGAGAGGCGCCGCGCTGGCGAGAGGCACCGCGCTGGCGAGACGCGCCGGGCTGGCGAGAAGAGAACTAGGCTCACCAGCCGGTGTCGGAGCTAGTGAGCATGTCCCGCTGGCCGGCTTCAAGCTCAGCGCTTGGCGTAGTTGCTGCCCGGCCGATTCTCACGTGCTCGGCCGACGTCTCGGCGTCGCCGACGAGATGGTAGGCGCGCGCGATCGCCTCGTGCGCGACGCCGACATCAAACGGCCCGAGATCGTATTGGCTGGCGAGCTCGAGGCAGCGGCCAGCGTGGTACAAGGCGGGCTCGAACCGGCCAAGGACGGCGTACACCCGGGAACATTGCCATTCCGCCCGGGCCCACTTCACCGGATCCCCCGCGCTTCCCCAGTGGTACCGGCTCGCGTGCGCGCCGTGCAGCATCTCATCGTCGTCGCTGACGCTGCGATCCGGCTTGATCAGCAGATTCCAGACGTGATTGAAGATCGTGGCGGCAAGCTGACGTTCTTCGGCGGGCCCGAGCTTCCACGGCGCAACTGGCATGATCTTCTCCCA
>WNFJ01253095.1_pt1 | contig 19172 bp, 15 predicted proteins | sample 5400461 | NCBI WGS metagenome assembly WNFJ01 (sample SAMN13153349, study PRJNA577476) | soil metagenome | isolation source: 115 cm saprolite on Douglas fir-dominated hillslope | place: USA:California | collected 2013-09-17
GCTTGATTTCGAGTTCGTCCGGCAGGGAGGGCTTGATGATCTTCAGCATGTTCTTTATGCCGCTGACGATGTCGAGCGTCGAGGTCATGCCGTTCTTGAACACGCTGAGCAGCACCGAGCGATTGCCGTCAACGTGGACGACATTGACCTGCACCGCATTGCCGTTGTGCACATGGGCGACGTCGTGCATGTAGACCATCGCGCCCCCCACGCTCTTGATAGGCAGGTCGCCGAGATCCGCAATTTTGGATGGCGCGCTGTTGAGGTTGACGGTGTATTCGTAGTCGCCGATCTTTTCCGTGCCGGCCGGGGTGTTGAGGTTCTGCGCGGCGAGCGTATTGGCGACGTCGAGGCCGGTCAGGCCGCGCGACTGCAGCGCGGCGGTGTCGAGATCGAACATCACCTGCGGTGTCTTGCCGCCGAATGGCCAGGGGATGCCGGCACCCTGCACCGTGACCAGGCGCGGCCGCACGAAGTTGAGGCCCAGATCGGCGAGAGTCGGTTCGGCCAGTCCCTTGCCCGACAGCGCGAGCTGGATGATCGGCACCGTCGAGGCGCTGTAATTGACGATCAGCGGCGGCGTCGCGCCGGGCGGCATCTGCTTGAGCAGGGTCTGCGAAATCGCGGTGACCTGCGCGTTCGCGGTGGCGATATTGACCGAGGGGTGGAAGAAGATCTTGACGATGCCGAAAGTGGTGTACGAATTCGACTCGATGTGCTCGATATCGTTGACCGTGGTCGTCAGTGCGCGCTCGAACGGGGTGATGATGCGCCCGACCATCTGGTCGGGCGGCAAGCCCTGGTACTGCCAGGCCACGCCGATGATGGGCATGTTGATGCTCGGAAAAATATCGACCGGCATCCGCAGGGCGGCGAGCGTGCCGATGAGCAGTATGAGCAGGGCCGCCACGATGAACGTGTAGGGGCGACTCAGCGCGATACGAACTATGCCGAGCATGTGGCCACCGACAATCGACTTGGGTTCTTAACATGCAATTTCATTTGGTACCGCAAAGGAGCTTCGCAAGCCGCGCTCCTCGCGGAGCTTCAGTCGCGTGAGAATGGGGCCGCCGGATCGGGAGATGATTGCAGGACCCGTCTCGATCATTACATTTGAAATGTTCCGCCTCCCGTTGATTCGAGGGATTGGATGTCGTCAATCGGAGCGAGGATGCGCAGGTGAAGCTGCCCCATTGGCTCGAGTCGGAATGGCTGGAGCCGATCATCGATCACGGTGAGTGTATCGGCACCCTGGTGCTCATTCCGGATGCGCTGCGGCGCAAAGCCTCGGCGTTCCAGGGTGGCTTACCTCGGTACAAACTCCGCCGTGCGGTCGAGTTCGTCGACGCGAACCTTGATTATCGACGCATCACTTCGGCGGCTGTTCTTCGACGACTTCGTACCAGATGGCGTTGAGCACGCCGAATGCCAGGGCGAGCCCGGTACCGAGAATCCAGCTGAAATACCACATCAGTACGGGCCCTCGTGTCCATGCAGGGATTCAAGAGTAACGCGTCCCTTGAGAACCCTGAATACCCAAGTAGTGTACGCAAGAATAATGGGATTCAAGAGTAACGCGTCCCTTGAGAACCCTGAATACCCAAGTAGTGTACGCAAGAATAATGGGCAGGAAAATAGCCGCTGAGCCCAGCATCAGCAGCAGCGTTTTTGCGCTGCTCGAGGCATCCCACACGGTCAGACTTTGGTTGGGGAAGGTCGAGGAAGGCATCAAGAACGGAAACAAGGCAAACCCTGCGGTCAGGATCGTTCCGGCCTGCACCAATGCACTGGCCAAGACCGCGGCGCCGGCGCGGCGTGCTCGCAGGCATAGATTCGCACACACCGCCGCCAGCGCCGCGACAACGGGCGCCGCCCGCATCCAGGGCCATGTGTGAAAGTTCTCGAGCCACGCACCCGCCGCGATGATAACGGTTTTTCGCGTGGGATCGGAGGGACCGGATTGATCGATGCCGCCGACGATCTCGTAGCCGCCCATCGAGCGCAGCCAGAAGCCGCCGGCCACGAAGGCCAATAGGAAAATGAGGGATGCCACGCGTCCGACGGCGCGGGCGCGGCTCGCCATGGGTTCGCCCACCTTCAGCGCCGCATAGGCGTTGCCATGCAAAATCAGCATGGACAGACTCATGATTCCGCCGAGCAACGCGAAGGGATGCAATAAACTGAACAGACCGCCGGCGCCGAAGGGGCGCTGCATGGCATCGAAATGAAACGGCAAACCCAGGAACAAATTGCCGAACGCGACGCCGAACAACAGCGCAGGCACCGCACCGCCGAAAGTCAGGACGCCATCCCAAGCCGATCGCCACCGTGCATCGGTCAATTTATCGCGGTACATGAAACCGGCCGGCCGCAGGATCAGCGCCAACAGAATGATGAACATTGCCAAGTACAGTCCCGAGAACGAGGCCGCATACAGCAGCGGCCAGGCGGCAAACACCGCTCCGCCCCCCAATATGAACCACACTTGGTTGCCCTCCCAGACCGGCTCGACGGAAGCGAGCAGCGCTCGGCGCTCGGCGTCGGTGCGGCCCAGCAGCCGAAAGGTCGCGCCCAGCCCCAGGTCGAAACCGTCCATGATGGCAAAGCCGATCAGAAGTATTCCGATCAGCAGCCACCAAATCACCCGCAGCGTTGCGTAATCGAACAGCGGCGCGCTCATGGGATTCCCTCCTTGCCGTGAGGTGAAGATGCCCCCGCTGCCGCGGGCCAATATCCCAGTCCGTCAGGTCCGCGCCGGATGGTGCGCGTCAACAGATAGGCATCGACGACGGCCAATGCAGAGTAGAACACCACGAAGCCCGACAGCGAGAGCCACAGGTTGCCCATGGAAGTTCTCGAGACACCCAGGAACGTCGGCAGCACACCGTCGACGGCCCAGGGTTGCCGCCCGTATTCGGCGACGATCCAACCGAGTTCCACCGCGACCCACGGAACGCCACCTTGAGAAACCACCGATGCCGGTCGAAGCGATGCCGGCTCGCGAGATAGAACGCCGTTGCAAACATGGCGATGAAGAACAGGCCGAGCCCGACCATCGCGCGAAAGCTCCAGAACAAAACGGGTACGTTGGGCACCGTGGACCATGCCGCCGCGTCGATCTGTTCCGGCGTCGCAAGCGCCGGATTGTCCGTGTAGCGCAGCAGCAGCAATCCATAGCCCAAATCCGTCTGATGGGCCTCGAACCGCCGCACCAGTCCGGGGTCCGGCGAGTTAGGTCTCGCGCGCAGCAATTGGAGTTCGGAATAGGCTTCCATGCCCGTGACGATGCGTGCCCGGGCTCGCGCAACCAGATCGAATATGCCCAATACCGGCCGATCGATGGACCGCGTCGCGATCAAACCAAGCGCCCAAGGAATCTTGATGGCTGCGTGCGTCTTGCGCGCAGCGACGTCGGGCAGACCGAAGGCGGTAAAGCTTGCCGGCGGCGATTCGGTTTTCCACTCAGCCTCTATCGAGGCGACCTTCATCTTCTGGTTCTCGCCGTCGAGGTATCCGGATTCGTCGCCGAGAACGACGACGGATATGGAGCAGGCCAATCCGAAGCTCGCCGCCACCGCCATGGAACGCCTGGCGATGTCGACATTGCGTCCCCGCAGCAGATACCACGCGCTGATCCCCAGTACGAACACCGAACCCATCACATAGCCGGCGGCGACCGTATGGACGAACTTCGCCTGCGCCACCGGATTGAACAGCACCTCGCCGAACGAAGACAATTCCATTCGCATGGTGTGAAAGTTGAAGCGGGCACCCACCGGGTGCTGCATCCAGCCGTTGGCGATCAGAATCCATAACGCGGAGAGACTCGATCCGAGCGCCACCAGCGCCGTCGTGATCAGATGGGCGAGCTTCGACAATCGATCCCATCCGAAGAAGAACAGGCCGACGAAGGTTGATTCCAAGAAGAACGCGACCATGCCCTCAAGCGCCAGCGGCATGCCGAAAATGTCGCCGACGTAGTGCGAGTAGTAGGCCCAATTGGTGCCGAACTGGAATTCCATCGTAATTCCGGTGGCCACGCCCATGGCGAAATTGATGCCGAACAGCAATCCCCAAAATTGCGTCATGCGCTTCCATATCTCGCGGCCCGTCATGACGTAAACGGACTCCATGATGACGAGGATCATGGACAAACCGAGGGTCAGCGGCACGAACAGAAAGTGATACAGCGCGGTGATCGCGAACTGCAGCCGGGAGAGGGTGACGACGTCGAAGTCGATCACGAATGATTTCCTCGAAAAAACAGCAACCAGAGCAGGATCAATCCCAGCAGTTTGGCGGCAAGAGTCCAGGCAATCTTGACCTTGAGGTCTCGCCGCCAGTCATCGTTGCGATGCGAAGTCTCAACCATGCACGTTTTCCAGTTAGCCTTGCACTACGATCGGTCGTCCGCCGGAATCCGCCGAGCATTTATACCAGCTTTTTACGAAATCGGTTTCACCTTCCGGACAGAGCTTAAGACCTTGGGCGCGCGACCGATCGTGCAGCTGGCCGCAGCAGGCGCTCTGCGATTGGTGCCCTCGCTCCTATACAGAGCCGCTCGAGAGCGGCTAGAATCGTCCCGAACAAAGAACCGAACAGTTTTCCTGGGGGAAATTTGGGCGCCATGCGGCGAATCCGGTACTTTCTCGAGGCCTTTGCAGTGGGCCTCGTACTTTGTTTCGGCGGCGGGAGCGATGTCCTGGCCGATCCGCCGGCCGGCACAGAAACGGCCGCCTCGGCGACCCCCTCTCCGAGCGACGCGCCGGCGTCGCTTCCCCAGCAGAGCTTTCTTTCCTCATTGAAGCAGGCTTTCAATAAGGACTTCGATCGTGAGGTGGTGCGCGGCCATTTCGACCTCGGTTCACCGCCGAACGCACATCGATACTATTGTTTGGTCGACCCTAAGACCGGCAAGAAGGAGCCCAATGGAGTTCTGGGTCAGCCGGTCACGCTGGCGGATGGGATGACCGGTGTCACGGCGGGTTCTGTCTCTCTCTACCGCTGTGACGACGCAGAGAAGCAGCGAATACTGGTTACCGCGGGCTACATAGTGAGCAAGGGCGCCGGAAGCGTGGTTGCCCCGGCGCCGCAGCCACAAACACAAACACAGGCACAGACACAAACTCAGGCAGAGACACAAACTCAGGCGCCGGTACCGGTACCGGTACCGGCACTGGCACCGGCGCAGGCACCGGCACTGGCGCAGGCACAAGTCACAGCTCCCGCTTTGCCCGACGCATCACCGGACAAGATTGATGTCGCCGGCGTGAGATTGGGCATGTCGCCCGATGAAGTGCGCGCGATACTCAAATCCAAGAAGCTGCCGGACTACTATGAGTCGACGGAGGCATTGGGTCATTTCGACTCGACCAAGGGCGCCATGCAGCCGACGGCCAACGGGCGCTTTGTGAACATCATTGCAGCCTGGGCTCCGCCGCCGACTTCTTCTGTCGGCGCCCCCGCGGAGGACGGCGAATCGTACGAGGTCATGTTCACACCCGTCCCGGGCAGGGAGCGGGCGATGGCAATTGTCCACTCGGTGGGGTACTCATCCGCGAATGCCGTTCGCGAGATGGCTCTCGAGCAGGGGTTGCTCAAGAAATATGGCGGCTTTGCCACACTGGATGACCTGCCGGGCTCCCCCACTTGGCGTTTTCAGCGCGGCGGCAACGTGCAGGTCGGTGATCCTTGCAATCGTCGTGGAATATTCGGCGGACTGAGCGGTATGAACGCGGGCAATGCGACGCAGCAGAATCTTGCCCTGAAGACGACGCCCGACGAGTTCCGATTCCAGATCGACCGCTGCGGAATCGCGATCGTGACCGAAGATCATTCCACGGTGAACCGTGGCGCACCGCGTGAGGACCGAATCGTCACGCGATTCACGGTAACTGCCTACAGCCCGTCGATCGGATTCGAGGGCGCGACGACGGCGGCGGAGCTGCTCCAATCGTCCGGGGATGCGGTAGGTAAGGCCGGCGCCGCGCGATCCAAGGATCAGCCAGCGCCGAATCTTTGACCGGCGCGGCTTCCCCGGGTCAGCCGAATCAGTGAGCCACCTCGAAGTGCTCGATCAACATTTTCGGAGCGATCAAGCCGAAGGCCATTGCCAGAAGGATCAAGAACGCCGTTACGCCATCCGTGAGGGTACCCGACAGCAGCTCCGGTGATGCCTTTTCGCCCGGCGCCATCAGAGCGACGAGGCCACCGGCCATTCGGAACAGGTACAGTCCGGGGATCAGCGACACCACCGACGCGAAGCCGAACGCCGCAAATGGCAGGCGCAATCGATGGGCCACGGGTGTAACGATGATGCCGGCCACGAGACAGGCAACGAGCGCACCGGTTTCCACGCTGCCGCCCCCTATCGCGATGACCAGCCAGCGGCAAGTGTGTGCCAGCATTCCAATCACAATGGGAATCGGCAACAGGCGCCACGGCATCGAAAAGAAAGTGCAGTAAGCCGCGACAGCAACGCCCGCGGCAACCACATCGTAGCCGAGCGGCACCCGGGATGACGGCGCAGAGGCCGGCAAGTTCACGCCGCCGAGCGCAAGCCCGGCGAGTAAGCCCGTGCAGATCATGAGAACGATCAAGCCGGCATAACCGATGCGCGAAGCTCCCAGCGGGAGACGCCCGCGGATGAGATCGAGCGCGCCGTTGAGGAGATGCGGGCCGGGAACGAGCACCATACAGGGACATACCGCAACGAGGCGCAGCGTGGTACTGAGCTGTAGTTGGACAGCGGCCGCTCCGACGATACCCGCCAGCAGCGCCGCGCCGAACGGCTGAACGAAGAGGTTGCGGCTCAGACCACCGAGCCGGCGACGAAGGTACGCTCCGATGCCTGCGCTCAACGCAATCAGGATCAAGCTGAACCAATGGGCGGCGCCGAATATCACAGCCAGCGCCGATGCCCCAGCGGCTGCAAACAAGGCGAAGCGAGCGACGCCGACCGGAGGGAATCGGGTGATTGCATCGAGCGACGATCGTGCCGCTACGGCATCGATGCGCCCGGCGCAAACGTCATCGATGACGCCCATGGTGGCGATGACCTTGTGCATGTCGACGCCCGCCGGCGTTGCGGCGATGATTTCCCACCCGCGATCGGCGAACCCGTCGATGTGGATGTGTACCTCACCCCAGCGCGGCAGGACAATGACGCCGTACCCCAGTGCGGCGCCGAGCCTCGTCACGGCTGAGATTACCCTTTCAGTGGTCTGGCCATTCTCGAATAGAAGCGTGACGCTTGCTGAAAGCAGGTGCAGGACGTCTGCGGGCACCTGATCAGCGCCGGTGATGCCAACGACTCCCGTTCCACTCGACATGGCCACAGCGTTATCAATTGCTCGCTACGTAGGGTCTGACCATCTTGGCCGGATCGACTATCCGATCGAACTCCGCTTCCGTGACGTAGCCGAGCTGCAGTGCAGCAGCCTTCAGCGTCAGGTCGTGATCCATGGCGTGGTGGGCGATCTTCGACGCCTTATCGTAGCCGATCACGGGAGCGAGTGCGGTCACCAGCATCAGCGAGCGATCGACATATTCCTTGATCTTCTTCAGGTTCGGCTGCGTGCCTTCGACCAGGAACCGACGGAAATTCGTGCAGCCGTCGCTCAGGATGGTGATCGAATGCATGAGGTTGAATATCATCAGCGGCTTGTAGACATTCATCTCGAGGTAGCCGCCGGCCCCGCCGACACCGACCGCCACGTCGTTTCCCATGACCTGCACGGCGATCATCGTCAGTGCTTCGGCCTGGGTCGGATTGACCTTGCCGGGCATGATCGATGAGCCCGGTTCGTTCTCCGGAATCACAAGCTCGGCAAAACCGGCGCGCGGGCCGCAGGACATCAGGCGGATATCGTTACCGATCTTGTACAGCGAAACCGCCAAGGTGCGGAAGGTGCCGGAGAGCTGCACCAAGGCGTCGTGCGCACCCTGGACCGTGAACTTGTTGGGCGCGGTGACGAAGGGTAAGCCGGTCAGACTGGCGATCTCGGCCGCCACCGCTTCGGCGAAGCCGGGCGCTGCATTGATCCCGGTACCCACCGCCGTGCCGCCGAGCGACAGCCGATAGACGCCCGGCAGTGCAGCGTCGATGCGTTCGAGGTTGTCCGCCAGCATGCCGGCGTAGCCGGACCATTCCTGGCCGAGAGTGATTGGTGTGGCGTCCTGCATGTGGGTGCGGCCGATCTTGACGATGTTGTCCCATGCGGTTGCTTTCGCTGCGATGGCGTCATGCAGTGCCTGCACCGTCGGAATCAGTCGCTGCACGGCATTGACGGCGGCCGCGATGTACATGGCCGACGGAAACGAGTCGTTCGACGACTGCGACATGTTGACGTGATCGTTGGGATGAACCGGCGTCTTGCTGCCGAGCGGCGTGGCGGCGAGCTGGCAACAGCGGTTGGAAATGACCTCGTTCACGTTCATGTTGAACTGGGTGCCGCTGCCGGTCATCCAGACATGCAGAGGAAACATGTCGTGATGCTGACCCGCCAAAATCTCATCGCAGACTTCGACGATCAGGCGGTGCGCCAGGGTCTCGAGCCGACCGCCGCTGTGATTGGCGTTGGCCGCGGCTTTTTTGAGGATGGCATAGGCGGTGATCATTTCGCGGGGCATCAAGTCTCGGCCGATGCTGAAATGCTCGAGCGAGCGCTGAGTCTGCGCTCCCCAGAGCTTGTCGGACGGTACCGCTACATCACCTAGGCTGTCGGTTTCGATGCGTGTGTTGTTCACGGCGTTTCTCTCCTGATGGTGGCGTATGCCGCGCTCAATTCGCGGGCTCCGCACAGTGGTCTTGGCAGTCACCGGTACCGGCTCCTGCAGCAAGGCCAGATTATAGCGCCGTAGAGAGCGCTCCATCCCAGTGGGCACCAATCAGCGTTCAGACACCTGCGAGATCGGCATTGCGGCGTCTGATTCCCTCACACGCGCGAGCTCTTGACGTGATTCACCATCCGCGTCGAAATCCAACGGCGGCTGATAGATGTTCCTCGCCACCAAGTCCTGCAGTACGCTCATCAGGCCCAAGAGCAATACGAACATAAAGCCTAGAATCAACAGGATCGAAATGAGAACGTGCATAAGCCACCCTGCCACTGTCTGCTCGAAGACATCATTCCCCATCACGTCAAAGCCTTGGTGCGTTCGTGAAGTGGCCGGTCACTCTATGTCTCCCGTCGGTCGGTCTTTTGGAATGTGAAGAAATTAGGCGAAGCCGCCCAATCCGTCTTGACCGCGCTTGCTCAACTTGGGCTGTTCTTGCGGTCTACTTCGGCAGGCGCCGCAAAGATCAACCAACGGCCGCGGCGTGGCTGGCGCAGTTCCTCACGGTGCTGGGAACTCGCATTTCGCTCTGATCGTCCCGCTTCAGCGGATGCGTTGGGACGCGACTGCCCGGCGCGCGGGTTTGGCGTTCGCGAGCGAATACCGGCGCAACAAGCTCACCAGATGCTGGCCGGTGCGTCCGAGGGGGCGGTCGGCGCGATGAACGAGCATTGGATTGAATCGATAGCGCGAACCACCGGAGTATTGCACCTCGCGCAATTCTCCGGCGCGCAGTTCGCTTTCCACGAGGTATGTGGGCATCCAGCCAAAACCAACCCCCATGGCGAGAGCTCTTTTCTTGGCGGAAAAGTCCGACAGATAAAACACGCGTTCGCCGCCGAACATGTGCCGATCGTCGCCCTGATCACTGGAGTCCTGCACCGTCAACTCCACGTGTTCATGCAGCTGATCGAGGGTGACCGAGGGTTTGCCCGCCAGTGGGTGGGCCGCAGCCACGCACAATACACATAAAATCTCGGGAAGGGTTTCCGACAGCAATTGCGGACGCGGCTCGTAGTCCTTGACGAGCATCAGATCCGCGTCGTCTCGTTCGAAGCGATATTGCACGCCCTTGAGAAATTCCACCTTTAACTGAATACGAGTCGGGATGCGCTCTTCGGCCAGCGTTTTCAATGCGGTGAGCGCCGATTCGAGCGGAAGGATGCCGTCGGCGATGACCGTCAGGCGCGCCTCCCATCCTTCGGAGAGCTGATGCGCCAGTGTCTCGAGCGACATCGCATGCGCGAGCACTCTCTTACCTTCCGCCAAAACTGCCTCTCCGGCCGCCGTCAGCCGGACGCGATAGCCGTCGCGGTCGAGCAGCTTGAGACCCAGCTGCCGCTCGAGCTTTCGCAGCTGATAGCTGACCGCTGATTGAACGCGATGCAGTTTCTTGGCAGCGGCCGCGAGGCTCCCTTCGCGGATGACTACTTCCAGCACTTGGATGGCATTGAGATCGACTCGCATAGACCATCTAAATATTTGATAAAGATGTTCTAAATAATACGCTTTTTTTGATAGAGTAGGGCGCGCAGGCTGAGCGGGCAGATCCGCACCGTTCCGGGACCTCATTTATGCGCGCCGCCGAACCCATGAGCGAACTCTCAAACCCCCTCGCAACCGACGGATTCGAGTTCGTCGAGTACACGGCCCCGGACACGGCCGAACTCGGCCGGCTGTTCGAATCCATGGGATTCAGCCGCGTCGCGCGGCATCGATCCAAGGACGTTTCTCTATACCGCCAGGGCGATATCAACTTCATCGTCAACGCCGAACCCAACAGTCTTGCCCAACAATTCGCGCGCGACCATGGGCCGAGCGCCTGTGCCATGGCATTTCGCGTCAAGGACGCGGCCTTTGCCTTGCGCAAGGCGGTCGAGGCCGGAGCCAAGGAAGTCAAGGGCTCGATCGGTCCGATGGAACTCAACATACCGGCGATCGAAGGGATCGGCGGAAGTCTGATTTATCTCGTCGACCGTTATAGCAACCCGACCATCTACGACGTTGATTTCATCGCGGAGCCCGGAACTCCGCATTCGCCTCCGGGCGCCGGTCTGGTCGAGATCGATCACCTCACCCATAACGTCGCCAAGGGACGGATGGACTACTTCTACGATTTTTACCATCGGATATTCAATTTCCGGGAGCAGCAATATTTCGACATCTCCGGCGAATACACGGGTCTCACGAGCCGGGCGCTGTGCGCCCCCTGCGGCAAGATTCGCATTCCCATCAATGAGTCGAAATTCGAGCATGGCAGCGGCCAGATGGATCAGATCCAGGAGTTCATCCAGCAATACCACGGCGAGGGCATTCAGCACGTGGCGCTGCGCACCGATGACATCTTCCGGACTTGGGATGAACTTCAGGCGCGCGGGCTCAAGTTCATGACGGCGCCGCCGGATAGTTATTACGAGATGCTGGAAGAGCGGCTGCCGGGTCATGGACAGTCGGTCGCCGACCTGCAGAAGCGCGGCATCTTGCTCGACGGCGCCAATGGCCGATACCTGGCGCAGATTTTCACTCAAACGCTGATTGGGCCGATTTTTTTCGAAATCATCGAGCGCAAGGGAGATGACGGCTTCGGTCAAGGCAATTTCCGCGCGCTATTCGTCAGCATGGAGCGCGACCAGATACGCCGAGGGTCTCTGAAAGTTCCGCCGAAGGCTTGAGGCGCCTAATGTTCAGCTACCAATCGGGCTTTGGCAACGAGTTCGCGACGGAAGCGCTGCCCGGCGCTCTGCCGCCTGCGCAAAATTCACCGCAGCGTTGTCCCTATGATCTCTACGCGGAGCAGTTCTCGGGAACGGCATTCACGGCGCCGCGGCACGCCAATCGACGATCCTGGCTCTATCGAATTCGTCCGGCGGTGACGCACGGGCCGTTCCAGGCGCTCGACCGCGATCCCTTTGCCGACCAGACCAACTCGGAGCCCCTCTCTCCCAATCAGCTGCGCTGGGACCCTCCGCCCCTGCCGAACGTTCCCACCGATTTCGTCGAGGGCCTGCTGCCGATCGCAGGAAACGGTTCGCCGGAGACTCATACCGGCTGCGGCATCTCCATGTATGTCGCCAATCGATCGATGGGCAATCGGTTTTTCTACAGCGCCGATGGCGAGCTTCTGATAGTGCCGCAGCACGGCGCTTTGATCCTCGATACCGAGCTCGGGCGCATGCGAGTCGAGCCGCAGGAGATAGCCGTCATTCCTCGTGGTCTGAGGTTCCGGGTCGATGCACCCGCGAGCGGAGCGCGCGGTTACATCTGCGAAAATTTCGCCGCGCCTCTCGAGTTGCCGGATCTCGGCCCCATTGGATCGAATGGGCTCGCGAACCCGCGTGATTTTCTGACGCCGCACGCCTATTACGAAGATCGGGCCGGCGACTGCGTGCTGATCGCCAAATTCCTCGGTCGCCTATGGGCTGCACGGATGGATCATTCGCCGCTCGATGTGGTGGCGTGGCACGGCAACAATGTCCCTTACAAATACGACTTGCGCCGATTCAATGCCATTGGATCGATCTCCTACGATCATCCGGACCCGTCCATATTCCTGGTGCTGCATTCGCCCAGCGGCACCGTGGGAACCAGCAACCTCGATTTCGTGGTTTTCCCGCCCCGCTGGCTGGCGATGCAAAATACATTTCGGCCGCCGTGGTTCCATCGCAATGTGGCGAGCGAATACATGGGCCTGATCCACGGCGTCTACGACGCCAAGAGCACGGGATTCGTGCCCGGCGGAGCCTCGCTCCACAATAGTATGAGCGGACATGGTCCCGATGCGGCGACCTTCGACAAGGCGCTGGCCGCAGACACCACTCAGCCCCAACATATCACCGACACGATGGCCTTCATGTTCGAAAGTCGCTTCGTGCTCAGGCCAACCCGTTCCGCGCTGCACGGCAAGCCGTCATTGCAGCAGGACTACATGCAATGTTGGCTCGGCCTCGACAAGCGTTTCGATCCCTCGAGGCCCTAGTTGAAGCCCGGCACGGCCGGTTTCTCGCGGAGCTTGGACAATAGACCGCGCAGATGCGCATTTCGATCACGTTCGCGAAAAGCAAGGTACAGCGTGGAGAACGCCTCTTTATCGCGCAGAGGCACGTAGGCCACGCCGTCCAAGTGAATGCTTCTCGTGTCCGCCGGAACGATGGCGATTCCCTCGCCCGCATCGACGAGACCGACGATGGTCGTGAGCTCTTGAACCTCCCGGGCTATCTGCGGCCGAAATCCCGCGTTCGCACAGAGACGCAGTACCTGCCAATAAAGGCCGATGCCGGACTCGCGCGGATACATGATGAGGGGTTGGTCGCGCAGATCGCTGATTCTGATCGCACGTTTCTTGGCGAGGGGATGGTCATTTGCCATCGCCGCTACCAGAGGCGCCCGATACCATTCTTCGATCAGTATCCCCGACGGCGCAGGCACATCCGACTTGCGCAGGATGCCGGCGTCGAGCGTTCGATAATGCAGAGCGTTGAGCTGATCGAGAGACGTCATTTCGTGAAGCGTCAGAAGAACATGCGGAAATCCGCTTTGAAACTGCTTGATCGCCCATGTCAGCGACGAGGTGAACATCGCGGACGATGCGTAGCCGAGATGGAGCGAACCCACCTCGCCGAGCGCGGCACACCTCACTTCAGCCTTTGCGGCTTCCACGGAAGCGAGAATATCGCGGGCGCGGCCGAGCAGATGCTTCCCCGCCTGCGTCAGAAATACGTGCCGCTGGTCCCGATCGAACAGCCGAGCGCCGACTTCCTGTTCCAGCGCCCGGATCTGAATGCTGAGCGGCGGCTGCGCAATGTGCAGCCGCTCGGCGGCGCGCGTAAAGCTCAATTCCTCGGCGACTGCGACGAAATAACGTAGGCGGCGAATCTCCATGATATCTATATAGTATCGAAAGTGATTGCTATTTTGTATTGGCGAATATAACGAGCGCTGCCTACGATTGGCCCTGAAGGACCGCCGCGACATCGCGATAACAATGGCGGCGACACCGAGCTGGAGACTGTATGCAGGATGACAAGGCCCCATGGCTCGTGGCCAGAGCCGCAGTGGAGCGTCTCACTCGAGGTATACCGGTTGCGGCACTGGGAGTCCGAAGCTCGCGAACGGCCGACATCGCCCGCGTCGCGCGAAGCTCCGGGCACCACGCGATCTGGGTCGATCTCGAGCACAGCACCATGCCCATCGACACCGCGGCACTGATTTGCGCGGCCGCCCTGGACCTCGGCCTCGCGCCCTTTGCGCGTATACCCGAGCGCGAATACGGCGTCATCGGCCGGCTGCTGGACGGCGGCGTGCTGGGGATCATCGCGCCGCGCGTCGAATCCGCCGAAGAAGCGCAAGATATCGTTGCCGCGTGCCGCTTTCCACCCTTCGGCCATCGTTCTGCCGTTGCCACATTGGCTCACTTCGATTTTCAAAAGATGCCGGCCGCGCAATTCAACCGCACGATGAATGAGGCAACGGTGGTGAAAATACTGCTGGAGAGTCCTCGAGGCATCGAGAACGCCGAGGCGATCGCCGCGCTTCCCGGCGTGGATATCGTCGGGATCGGCACGAACGATCTGACGGCGGAAATGGGCGTAGAGGGCCAGTTCCGCCATCCGGACGTGCGCAAGGCCCACGAATCTGCGATTGCCGCATGCCGGCGCGCGCAAAAACCCCTGGCAATCGGCGGCATCGGCGACTTAGCCTACGCGGCGGAGCTGATCCGGCTGGGCGCGGCCCCGTTCATGTTCACCGGTATCGACACCGATCTTCTGCTTGCAGCGGCGCGCGATCGCGTCAGCCAGGCGCTTGCGTCGCTCAAATCATAACTCCAAATCATAGCTCGATAGCTCGCGAGAAATCATACCGACATGTCGTCAACAATTCTAACCTCCAAACCGATGCGTGATGCCGGCACGCTCACGCGCCCCGCATTTTCAATGCCGGGCGAAGCTTGCGATTCTCATGTTCACGTGTTCGAGGCTGCGGCGAAGTACCCGAGCGTCGACGCGCCGCATTACACGCTGCCCGATGGCAGCCTCGAGAAGCTGCAGCGCATGACCGGTGTGTTGGGGCTGCAACGTTTCGTCATCGTTCAGCCAAGCTATTACGGCACAGACAATCGCTGCATGCTCGACGCATTGAGCGCGGCGGGCGCGCGCGCGCGCGGGGTTGCCATGGTGCGGGAGAACTGCACGGACGAGGAATTGACAGCGATGCACGCACGCGGCGTGCGGGCGCTGCGCCTGGATTTGTTCCTGCGCTCGAGTTGGCCGACGGCCGAAATCATCGCCTACATCGAGCGCAGCGTCCGGCGCACGCGCCCAATCGGCTGGCATGTGCAGTTCTATACCCCCGGATGGGTGGTTCGCGATTTGTTGCCCTTCCTGGCCGGCCTCGACGCTGACTTCGTCATCGATCATATGGGGTACATGCTCGAGAGCGACGGACTTACGCACACCGACTTCGATCGTCTGATAGACATGATCGGCGCGGGAAGGGGATGGATCAAGCTGTCGGCTCCGTATCGCCTTGCCAGGGACGGAAACTTCGAGCGCTTGAAGCCCATGGCCCGTGCCCTCATCGAGGCCGCTCCCGATCGGATCATCTGGGGCAGCGACTGGCCGCATATTCCGGAAGGCGGCAAAGACACGGGCACTCTTTTGAATCTACTGTCCGAGTGGGCTCCGGACGCAGAGGCGCGCAAGCGAATCTTGGTGTCGAATCCTGCGAAGCTGTTCAGATTCGAGGAGTGACGCTGCGCGGCAAGCGCAGCCCTGACCGGGCTCCGGAATCGCTCCTAGCCTAAGTCAACGCAGCTCGGCTGCGGCCGGATATCGGTCGGAATGTTCGATCAGGAATTGCCGCGGCGATTCTCCGTATTGCCGCCGGAACATGGCGATGAAGGCGCTGACGCTTTCGTAGCCCACGTCGAGCGCGACGGACGAGACCTTGTGTCCCGCCGCCACGAGTTCCAACGCGTATTGGGCAATCACTGCACGCTTCCAGCGCGCATAGGGTAGTCCCGTCTGACTCCGGAAGTGGCGTGCGAACGAGCGTCTGGACATCCCCGCGCGCACCGCCAGCTTGTCGAGGCTCGCGGCGGCGGTCGGACTCGTGAGCACGCTCTGCGCCGCTTTTAACAAACGCGGCGCGGTGGGCATCGGGACCTCGAGCGGTTCGGGCTGCGCTGCGCTCATTTCAGCGGCAACGACTTTCCACAGCAGGCGCCGCATCGAACGGTCACCGGATGTCAATTGCGTCAGGCGCTGGAGCGAGGCAATCATCAGAGCGGACGCGCGCAAGACGCATACATCGCGGCGCAGGGTGCGCAGCCCGACCGGAGAGATCACCACCCATCCGCGGCCGGCTCCGCTCGATCTCGAGACATGACGTACGCCCGGCGGTATCCACGCCACGCGGCGCGCGGGCACGATCCAGGCGCCGATCTCGGTTTTCAAATGCGAAATGCCGGCTTCCACGAAGATGAATTGCCCGCCCTCGTGGGCGTGCCACGCCGTCTCATCCGGACCCGCGCCGTCGAACCGGTTCGTCCCGCGCCGGCGAAGGATCTCTGTGCTTGAGGCCGCCGAGGAGCCGGCAACGCTTTCCCAATTCGAAGCGGCGGAGGGCACTTAGTTTGGCGCAGCCACGAAAAATCCGAAGGTACCCGGCAGTACAGTCGGGTAAGGAATGGGTGGTTTGGGCGGCCCAAACTCGGCGGACGGCAGATAGACGCGGCCGCTGTCGCTATCCACGGCTCCCAATCGCGTGCCTTTTTGCGTGCTGAGCGTCTGCACCACTGCGATGTCACGGTTGCTGCGAACCGCGATCACGCAGAGGGTACCGTCCTCGCCGCCGGCGACGAAAGCGCGGCGGCGCACGGAATCGAACATGACCGCGTCAGCACCGCGTCCCACGGCGACGCTCGCGACCACGCGTCCGGCACCTGCATCGAACGCTTTCAATATTCCGTTGTCGCAGACGGAGAGGACGAGCTTGTCGGCTCGATCGTACGCAAGGCCCGTGGCTTCCTCGCACCCGTCCAACGGGACGCGTTTGACGACCTTGCGCGAGGCAATGTCCAATGCCAGGATTTCGCTCACCTTGCCGCGATTCACATTGATGTAAACCTTTCCCGCTCCGTCGGCGGCGGCGAATTCGGGATGCCCTCCGACGGAAACCGTTCCGGCTACGCTGGCCTTCTTAACGTCGATCAGCAGCACCAGTCCCGACTCTCCGTTGATGGCGACGAGCAATCCCGTTTTTGGCTCGAGCACCATGGCGTCCAGCGCATGGACTCCGCTCACGGCGTTGTAGTCTGCCGTGGGAATCGTCGATAGAACCTTACCGCTTGCCCCGTCAAAGATCGTGATGACTTTGTTCTGGCTGTCATCGACGGCGAGGGTTCCGTCCCCGAGGGGCACCAGGGCATGCGTCATCTTACCGGCCACGAGGCCCGTCGTAATCGCATTCGTCTTGAGGTCGAGAACGGTGACACCCGACTGCGCGAGAAATAGCCGGCCGGTGTGTTCATCGACGACTGCGTAATCCCATGCACCGCCCGAGCCCGGAACGTGCCCGGTGATCGAATAGCCGGTCGGTTCAGTTGCGCCGGCGTTGCCGGGCCACGCAGCCGCCGCCGCGACCTGGCAGAGGGCGATCAAGAATATTCGCGCATGCATCGGCGTTACCAACGGTAGCTCAAATTGACGGTCCAAAGGCGCGGCCGGCCGATCCCCGCCACATTGAACGGTGCTTGCACTTCCGCGGCGCTGATGTATTCGGTGTTGTACAGCTTGTTGAAGACATTCGAGACATGACCGGACACCGACCATTGGGCGCCCTCCAACCGAATGCCGAGATTCACCAGCTGATGAGCCGGTTGCTGCCAGTGGTCGGTGGGGTCCCAATACTGGTGTCCGACGAAGGTCGTGTCGGCTCGGGCGCCCAGGGTCAGATTCTCGGTCAGGTGATGCGACCAATCGAGCGACACCGAGCCTTGATAGTCTGGTGCGTATGGAGCCGTGCGGCCGCTGAGATTGGTCGGCTGATTCAGGTCGAGATCGAAGTAGGGGACATTGCCCCAGATCGCCTTGGTCACGCCGAAGCTCGTGGTAAAAAGGAGGTCCTGGGTCAGCCGCGCGGAGAAGTCGAATTCGCCGCCATAGTTGCGCGAAGCACCGATGTTCTTGGTGAGCTGCACGAATTGGTTCTGTTCCAAGGCTACGGTCTGGAACAGTCGGTCGCGGTAGTCGATATAAAACACGGCGGCATTGAAACGAAGGCGATCAAAGAACGTCGATTTCAAACCCAGTTCGTAGTTCCAGGTGGTTTCTGGCCTGTACCGGCCGGCGTACGGATTGCCGTGGAAGTCGAACTCTTCGACCAGATCGCCGGGCTGGAATCCGCGCGAAATCGTTGCGTAGCCCATGACATCCTTGTCGACGTGGTACGAGACCGAGACCTTCGGCAGGACTTCGGTGCCATGCTGCTCACCCGCAATGCCATAGAGGGGATCCTGGAGGGAGCTATTGTTGTAGTCAGCACGCAGCCCCGCTTCGAAGGTCCATTTCGCTAAAGAGTACGAGACGTTGCCGAACAGGGCGTACTCCCGGTGACGCTGAACCACATCGGTATTTTGAGCGCCGTACTGGGTTGGATCATTGAAGTTTGGCGGATTCGCCGGATTCGAGGGGCCGGTGAACGCAACGGTGTTCGTAAAGACGCTGGGATCATTGGCCTGCGCGAACAAGCCGACCAGCCATTTCAAGGCGCCGTCGCCGGTGTTGGCCAGCCGCACTTCTTGGCTTCCAACGTCATTCTTGAACGCCTGGTGGGCCGTCAGGAACGGCAAGGGTCCCTTGTCGACGTCGACCGTCACGTCCGCATAGGAATGGAAGTACGAGGAAATCGAGGTGAGATTCAAGCTCTGCCCAAGCCGCTGGTCGATTTTCAGCGTCGCCGAGTAAAGACCTCGTAAGTACTGCGGTTCCGTTCCGTCCGCCACGTTCAAAGAGTAATCCGTCGGCGAATCAGGCCTGTAGTAAATATTGGCGCCGCTGCCGGCGCGATTCCAATTGTAATTGAGGTACAGGGCGGCGGTGGTCTCGTCGGTCTTGTACAGGAACGTGAGCCGCCCGCCGCGTTCACTTCCCCCATCGACCCTCTTGTTCAGAGCGGTGTCATAGATATAGCCGTCGGTATGCGAGTCGAAAAAGCTCGCGCGCGCGTCGAGGAGCCCGGGAACCAGCGGACCGGAAACGAAGGCGGAATAGGTTTGCGTGCTGTAGTTGCCGAACTCGACGCTCGCTCCCGCGTGAAAATCATCGGTCGGCAGCTTG
>WNFJ01579875.1_pt2 | contig 19171 bp, 16 predicted proteins | sample 5400461 | NCBI WGS metagenome assembly WNFJ01 (sample SAMN13153349, study PRJNA577476) | soil metagenome | isolation source: 115 cm saprolite on Douglas fir-dominated hillslope | place: USA:California | collected 2013-09-17
GGGAGCGGGGGCGGCGTGAGCACGAAGAAGCACGCCGTCAAGGTGATGATCGGGGGCGAAGAGTACACGGTGCGCTCCGATCTGCCGCCCGAGTACACGCGCGAGGTAGCCGCGTACGTGGACCAGGCGCTGAAGCGCGTGCTGTCGCAGGGTCCCATCGTCGAGACGCACAAGGCCGCCATTCTCGCCGCGCTGGACATCACGAACGAGCTGTTCCAGGCGAAGAAGGGCGAGCGCGAGGTGGCGGCCCGGCTCGCAGCCCTGGCCGACGATTTGACCAAGCTGTTGCCGCCGGGCAAGCGCAAGGCGCTGATCGGGCAGGTGTAGCAAAGTCTTCGCTCCGCCGCCGTGGTGGAGCGGTGCCGGAGATAGATCCTATGGCGGACTGGCTGGCTGGTGGGGCGGCCCTGGTCGGCGCGGGTGTCGTCGCCGGGGCGGCATGTTATGTACTGGGTCGGCGGCTGGAGCGCCACGCGGCGGCCGCCGCCGCCCGGGCCGCCGCAGCCGAGAGCGAGCGGCTGCTGGCCGAGGCGCGCCAGCGCATGGTGCTGGCGGCGAAAGAGGAGCTGATCCAGGCGCGCGAGGCCTGGGAGCAGGAGGCCGCGCGGCGGCGGCGCGAGTTCGAGCGGCCGCGGGCTCGAGCGCCGGGACCAGGCGTTGGACGCGCGGGAGCGTGCCCTGACCGTGCGCGAAGTCGAGGCCCGGGTCGAGCTCGAGCGCATCGCCGGCCTGACGGCGGCGGAGGCGAAGCAGGAGCTGCTGCGCCGGCTCGAGGACGAGGCACGGACGGAGGCCGCGGCCCTGGCCCGCGACCTGAAGGACCAGGCGCGCAAGAGCGCCGACCGCGAGGCGCAGAAGGTGCTCGCCCTCGCCATCCAGCGTCTCGCCGCCGAGCACACCGCCGAATCCACGGTCGCGGCCGTTGCGCTGCCCTCAGACGAGATGAAAGGGCGTATCATCGGCCGCGAGGGGCGCAACATTCGCGCGTTCGAGGCGGCGACCGGCGTGGACGTCATCATTGACGACACGCCCGACACGGTCGTCGTCTCCTGTTTCGATCCCGTGCGCCGGGAGGTGGGCCGGCTCGCCCTCGAGCGGCTGATCGCCGACGGCCGCATCCATCCGGGGCGGATCGAGGAAGTGGTCGCCAAGGCGCGCGCGGAAGTCGACGCGGCGATCGCCGAAGCGGGCGAGCAGGCCGTGTACGACACGGGCATCAAGGGGATGCACCCCGAGCTCGTGAGGTTGGTCGGGCGCATGCGCTATCGCACCTCCTACGGCCAGAACATTCTCGAGCATTCCAAGGAAGTCGCCTGGCTCGCCGGCATGATGGCGGCGGAGCTGAAGCTCGACGTGCAGCTCGCCAAGCGCGGCGCGCTGCTGCACGACATCGGCAAGGTGCTGACCCACGAGCACGACGGGACCCACGTCGAGCTCGGGGTCGAGGTCGCCACCAAGTACGGCGAGCATCCGGTGGTGATCAACTGTATCGCGGCGCACCACGACGACGTGCCGCACGACTCGCCGGTCTCGGTCCTGGTGCAGGCGGCGGATGCCGTGTCCGGCGCCCGGCCTGGCGCCCGACGCGAGGCGTTCGAGACCTACGTCAAACGGCTGACCCAGCTCGAGCAGCTGGCCAGCGAGTTCGGCGGGGTGGAGAAGGTGTACGCCATCCAGGCGGGGCGCGAGGTCCGGGTGGTCGTGGCGCCCAGCGCGATCGACGATGGCAAGGCGAGCGAGCTATCCGAGCAAATCGCGCGCCGCATCGAGCGCGAGCTGCAGTATCCGGGGCAGATCAAGGTGGTGGTGATCCGGGAGACGCGCGCGGTGGATTTTGCCCGCTAAGCTGATCGACGGTACCGCAGTGGGCGACGCGCTGCGCGCGGCGCTCGCCCCGGAGATTCAGGCGTTGCGCGGCCGCGGGGTGATCCCGGGCCTCGCGGCCGTGCTGGTGGGCGACAACCCTGCCTCGGCCACGTACGTGCGCATGAAGGGAAAGGCCAGCGAGCACGCGGGCCTGTACCACGAGACCCTGCGCTTGCCGGCCGACACCGGCGAGCCTGAGCTCCTGGCGTTGGTGGACCGCCTCAACGCGGATGCAAGGATTCACGGGATTCTGATCCAGTTACCGCTGCCGCCGCAGATCTCGACCTCGCGGGTGCTGCGGCGCGTGCTCCCGAGCAAGGACGTGGACGGGTTTCACCCCGAGAACGTCGGCAAGGTCGCGCTGGGCGATCCCACGGGGTTCCGCCCCGCGACCCCGTACGGGGTGCAGCAGCTGCTGCTGCACAGCGCTGTCGACACGACCGGCAAGCACGCGGTCGTGGTGGGTCGGTCGACGATCGTGGGTCGCCCGATGGCGGCCCTGCTGTTGCAGGACGGCCCCGGCGGCAACGCGACCGTGACGGTGTGTCACTCCCGCACTCGCGACTTGAAGACCGTGACTCGGCTGGCCGACATCCTGATCGTGGCGATGGGCAAGGCGGCCTTCGTGACGGGTGACATGATCAAGCCGGGGGCGGTGGTGATCGACGTCGGCACGAACCGCGTGGCCGACCCTTCGGCGAAGCAAGGCTATCGCCTCGTGGGGGACGTCAATTTCGCGGAGGCGGAGCAGGTGGCCGGGGCGCTCACCCCGGTGCCGGGTGGCGTCGGCCCCATGACGATCACGATGCTGCTGTACAACACCGTGCAGGCGGCGCGGCAGTGGGCGTCGGCCTAGACCTCTTCAGCGCGATCGCGCCCGAGGGCGCCTGGAGCGTGGGCGACGTGACCCGTCGCGCCCGGGCCGTGATCGAGGCGGGCCTCGTGCCGCTGTGGGTGCGGGGCGAAGTCTCCGGGTTCAAAGCGTGGCAGAGTGGCCATTGGTACTTCACGCTGCGCGACCGCACGGCGCAACTCCGACTCCCCGCCGCGCCGCGCGACGGGATGCAGGTGTTCGTCTTCGCGCGCCCCACGCTGTGGGAGGAGAAGGGCGAGTTCCGCCTGACAGTGCTGGAGCTGCTCTCGACCGAGGCGGGGGGGCTGTGGCAGCTCGCCTTCGAGCAGGCCAAGGCGGCGCTGGCGCGCGACGGCCTGCTCGACCCCGCGCGCAAGCGGCCGCTGCCGCTCTATCCGCGGCGCATCGCGGTCGTCACGAGTCCCGACGGTGCGGCGTTACGCGACATCATGGCGGTCACCGCGCGCCGCTGGCCCGTAGCCGAACTCCTCGTGATCCCGGCCCGGGTGCAGGGCGACGGCGCCGCCGCCGAGATCTGCGCGGCCCTGGCGCTCGTGGGCCGGGTCGGGGGGCTCGATCTCGTCATCCTCGGCCGCGGCGGCGGATCGCGCGAGGACCTCTGGACCTTCAATCACGAGCGCGTGGCGCGGGCCGTCGCGGCGGTCCCCGTGCCCGTGATCTCGGCGGTGGGGCACGAGACCGATGTTACGCTGTGCGACCTGGTGGCCGACCTGCGGGCGGCGACGCCATCGGCGGCCGCGGCGGCCGCCACGCCCGACGCGGGCGACGTGGCCGCCGTGCTCGCGCAGCTCGCGGCGCGCCTGGCGCGGGGGCTCGCCGCGCGCTCGGGCCGCGGGTCCGAGCGGTTGGACCGCACGCTCGATCGGCTGGCCGGGGCGATAGGACGCCGCCTGGAGCGTGACCGTCACGCGCTGGCGGCGAGCGGCGGCCGCCTCGATGCGTTATCGCCCCTGAAGATCCTGGCGCGCGGCTACGCGCTCGCCCGCGATGGCGAGGGACACGTGCTGAAGCGCGTGGCCCAGCTCCCCCCAGGGCTCCCGTTCCGGCTGCGCGTCAGCGACGGCGAGGTGGCGGCGCGAGTGCGCGAGGCGTGATGGCGCGCGCGCCCGAGCCGCCGAGCTTCAGCGCGCAGCTCGAGCGCCTCGAGGAGATCGTGCGCCGACTCGAGGGCCAGGACCTCGACCTGGACGAGGCGCTCAAGCTGTTCGAGGAAGGCGTCGAGCGGCTGCGCGACGCCCGCGAGCGGCTGCTCACGGCCGAGGCGAAGGTGAAGCAGGTGCTCGCCGACGAGGCCGGGAAGTTCCGCATTGAAGACTTCGACGGCTGACCGCACGCTCGCGGCCTATCTCGCCGCCGGCCAGGCGCGGGTCGACGCGGTGCTGGGGCGGTGGGGCGCGGAGGCCGCCCCCGCCATCCGCTACAGCCTGCTCTCGACCGGGAAGCGGCTGAGGCCCACGCTCGTGTTCGCGTGCTACGAGGCGGTGGGCGGCGCGGCGCCCGGCGTCGCCGAGCTCGCCGCCGCCGTCGAGGTGGTCCACGCCTACTCGCTGGTGCACGACGACCTCCCCTGTATGGATGACGACGACCTGCGGCGCGGCCGACCCACGACGCACCGCGCCTTCGACGTGGCGACCGCCACGGTAGCGGGCTACCACATGGTGGCGCTGGCGGCGCGGGTGCTGGCGAGCGGGCTGGAGGCGCTCGCACTCGAGCCCGAGCGCCGACGGGCCATCGCCCTGGAGCTGTTCCGGGCGGCGGGGGCGGGCGGCATGATCGGGGGCCAGGCCCTGGACCTGGAGGCCGAGGGGCGGGGCCTGGCCATGGCGGCGCTCGAGGACGTGCACCGGCGCAAGACGGGCGCCCTGATCGCCGCCGCCTGCGTGATCGGCGGCTTGGCGGCGGGCGCGCCCCCGGCGCTCTGCGAGGCGCTGCGCGATTACGGCAGCGACGTGGGGCTCGCCTTCCAGATCTGCGACGACGTGCTCGACGCCACGGCGACGTCTGACCAACTCGGCAAGACGGCCGGCCGGGACGCGGTGCTCGCCAAGTCCACCTTCGTAACGCTGTTGGGCGTGGGCGCGGCGCGCGCGGCCGCCGAGCGATTGGCGGCGCGGGCGGTAGACCGCTTGCGGGCGGCGGGGTTAGTTTCCCCTACGTTGGCGGCGTTGGCGACCTACACCGTGACGCGACCCAGGTGACCATGCCCTTACTCGATCAGATTCGCGGCCCGCAGGACGTGAAGCGACTCTCCAAGGAGCAACTCCCGCTCTTGGCCGACGAGGTGCGGCAGCGGCTGATCGAGGTGGTGTCGCAAACGGGGGGCCACATCGGGGCGGGCCTCGGGGTGGTGGAGTTGACGGTGGCGTTGTGCCACTGCTTCGAATCGCCCGAGGACAAGATCGTGTGGGACGTGGGGCACCAGGGCTACCCCTGGAAGATCCTTACGGGCCGCAACGCGCAGCTAGCGACGCTGCGCCAGGCGGAGGGGCTGTCCGGGTTTCTGCGGCGCAGCGAAAGCGAGCACGACCAGTTCGGCGCCGGCCATGCGGGAACGGCGCTGTCGGCGGCGTACGGGATGGCGGTGGCGCGGGACCTCGCAGCGGCGCACTACCGCGTGGTGGCGGTGGTCGGGGACGGCGCCCTGACGTGCGGGCTGCCGTACGAGGCGATGAACAACGCCGGACCGTCGGGCCGCGACCTGATTCTGGTGCTGAACGACAACGGCATGTCGATCGCGCCGAACGTGGGGGCGATCAGTCGCTATCTCGGCTCGGTCATCGCCAATCCGCTGACGGTGCGGTTGCGCGAGTTGGTGAAGGGGCTGATCGAGTCGGTGTCGCATATCGTGGGCGGCCAGAAGCTCGTGGACTTCGCTCGCACCGTCGAGGAGAGCGTGAAGAACCTGTGGTCCCCCGGGATGTTGTTCGAGGAGCTGGGGTTCCGCTATTTCGGCCCGATCGACGGGCACGACATCCCGCAGCTGGTGCAGACCTTCGAGCTCGTGAAGACGCTGGGGGGCCCGCGCGTCGTCCACGTGCTGACGCAGAAGGGCAAGGGCTTCCCGCTGCCCGAGCCCGACCTCGAGAAGTACCACGCGCGCGCGCCCTACGATCCGGTGACGGGGAAGTTGAAGCCCGTCGTGGCGGGGCCGCCGCAGTGGACCAAGGTGTTCGGCGAGGCGCTGACGGCGCTAGGTGGCGAGTACCCCCGGCTCGTGGCGATCACAGCGGCGATGCCGTCGGGGACGGGGACGAATCTGTTCCAGAGAAAGTGGCCCGACCGGTTTTTCGACGTCGGGATCGCCGAGGCGCACGCCGTGACGTTCGCCGCGGGGCTCGCGACGCAGGGGATGCGTCCGGTGGTGGCGATCTATTCGACGTTCCTGCAGCGCGCCTACGACAGCATCATCCACGACGTGGCGATCCAGCGCCTGCCCGTGATTTTCTGCCTCGACCGCGCGGGGATGGTCGGTGAGGACGGGCAGACGCACATGGGACTGTACGACCTCGCCTACCTGCTCGCCGTGCCGCACATGACGGTGACGGCGCCCAAGGACGGGGCCGAGCTGATCGGGCTGTTGCGTTGCGCGCTGGGTCGCACCGACGGGCCGTTTGCGCTGCGCTACCCGCGCGACAAGGCGCCCGGCGAGGCGCCGCCGGCGGCGGAGGTGGCGCCGGTGCCGTACGGCAGCTGGGAGCTGCTGCGCCAGGGGAAGGACTGCGCGCTGTTGGCGGTGGGGGTGATGTGCCAGCCGGCGCTCGCGGCGGCCGAGGCGCTCGCGGCCGAGGGGCTCGAGGTGACGGTAGTGAACTGCCGTTTCGTGAAGCCGATCGACCGTGCCGTGCTCGCGGCGCTGATGCGGGATCATCGCCTGCTCGTCCCGGTGGAGGACGGCACGGTGGGGAACGGGTTCGGGGCCTATGTGGCGGGGCTCGTGGCGACGCTGGCGCCCGAGGTGCGCGTCGTGCCGCTCGGGGTGCCCGACGGCACCTATGAGCACGCGCCGCGCGCCCAGCAGCTCGCCGCCGTGGGGCTCACGGGGCCCGGCATCGCCACCCGCATTCGCGCGCTCGCCGCGGAGGACTCGCTCGCGCCCTCATGAACGTCGGGGTCGTCGGCAACCCAAGCTACCGCGACCTCAAGAGCCTCCTCGCCCACCTCGCGCAGATCGCCCCGCGCCTGGGGCTGAAACTGGCGACCGAGGAGCAGCTGGCCGGGCTGTGGCCCGCGCCGGCCCCGCCGTTGCTCGACCGCACGCAGCCGCTCGATTGTCTCGTGACGCTCGGCGGCGACGGCACACTGCTGCGCGGGGCCCGCGTCTTGGACGGCGCCGGCGCGCCGATCCTCGGGGTGAACCTCGGTCGCGTGGGCTTCCTCACCACGGCCACTTCGCAGACGCTCGATTGGGCGCTGGACGCGCTGGTGCGCGGCGCCTACGCCACGGAATCGCGACTCGCGCTCGCTCCCGCGATCGAGGACCGGGACGGCAAGGGCCGCCCCGAGCCGGTAGTCCTGAATGACGCCGTCGTGCACAAGGGCGGCGTGGCGCGGGTGATCCGGCTGCGGGTGTCCGTGGACGGCGACGAGGTGGGGCAGTACTCAGCGGACGGCATCGTGGTGGCGACGCCCACGGGCTCGACCGCCTACTCGCTGTCGGCGGGCGGGCCGATCGTCGTGCCCGGAGTGGATGCGATCGTGGTGACCGCGATCTGCCCCCACACGCTCGCGGTGCGGCCGCTCGTTGTCCCATCGCAGGCCCGCGTCGCCGTCGAGCCGATGCCCCCCTGGGCGGACGAGGTGCTCGTGTCCTTCGACGGGCAGGTCGGCACCACGATGCGTCAGGGGGAGCGGCTCGTCGTGCGGCGCTCCGAGTACCCGGTGCGGCTCGTCCGCCTCGGGCCCGAGGGCTTCTTCGCGCGCATGCGCAAGAAGCTCCAGTGGGGCGATCTCTCCGATCGCGAGCGTCCCTGATGCTCACGGAGCTCCGCGTGCGCGATCTGGCGGTGATCGCGGACGTCACCTTGCCGCTCGAGCCCGGCCTCAACGTGCTCACGGGCGAGACGGGGGCGGGGAAGTCGATGCTCGTGGACGCGTTGGCGCTGCTCTTGGGCGAGCGCGCGTCGGCGGACGTGGTGCGGCCCGGCGCGGCGAAGACGGTGATCGAAGGCGCCTTTGAGTTCGGCGCGGCCGCGCTCGAGCGTCTGCGCGCGCCGTTCACGGCCCTCGGGGTGGAGCTCGAGGAAGGGCGACTCGTGCTCAAGCGCGAGATCACGAGTGAGGGACGCTCCCGCGCCTGGGTGAACGGCAGTCCCGTGACAGTGGGGGTGCTGGCCCAGCTGGGGGCCTGGTTAGTCGATCTGCACGGCCAGCATGAGACGCAGTCGCTGCTCCGCGCCGACGCGCAGCGCGACATCCTCGACGCCTATGCCGGGGCCCAGCTCGAGCGCGCGGCGGTGCGCGACAGCCATGAGCGCTGGCGCGAGCTGGAGCGTCGCGAAGCGGCGCTGGTGGCGCAGCGCGAGGAGGTGCGCCGCAAGGCCGACTACCTGCGGCACGTCGTGGATGAGATCGCCCGCGCGGCGCCGCAGCTCGGCGAGGTGGAGGCGCTCGAGTCGGAGGCGACGCGACTCGCCCACGCCGACGAGCTCGGCCGGCTGGCGCGCGAGCTCGAGCAGGCGCTCGACCCCGCCGGGCTGGCGCGAGCCGCGAAGCTGCTCACGAGTCTCGAGCGGCTCGACGCGGCGCTCGCGGCGTGGCAGGAGCTCTTGAACGGCGCGTTCGCGCATGTGGAGGAGCTGACGCAGGCGGCGCGCCAGTACGCCGCGGGCTTGGAGGCCGATCCCGGTCGCTTGGCCGCGGTTGAGCAGCGTCGCGACCTGTTGTTTCGCCTGCTGCAGAAATACGGGCCCGCCCTCCCCGACGCCCTCGCCACCCGTGATCAAGCGGCTCGCGAGCTGGAGCTGCTCGACACTGCCGACCTGGATCTCCGCACCCTCGCCGACGAGCGGGCGGCCGCGGCGGCCGACTTCGCGCGGGCGGCGGCCGCGCTCGGGGCGAAGCGCCGCCAGGGGGCCACCCGTCTCGAGCAGGCGGTGAACGCGCTGCTGCCGGCCCTCGGGCTCGCCGGCACGCTCGCGGTGCGGCTCGCCCCGCGTGCCACGCCTGGGGCCCAGGGCGCCGAAGACGTCAGCCTCGAAGTCCAGCTCAACGTCGGCCTCGACGCCCGGCCGCTCGCGAAGGTCGCCTCGGGGGGCGAGCTGTCGCGTCTGATGCTGGCGCTCAAGGTGGTCCTGGCGCAGCACGATGCGGTGCCCGCGCTCGTGTTCGACGAGGTGGACCAGGGGATCGGCGGGGAGGTCGGCGTGCGCGTGGGAGAGGCACTCGCCGCGGTGGCGCGCCGCGACGGCGCGACCACGCGCCAGGCCCTCGTGATCACGCACCTGCCACAAATCGCCGTCTATGCCGATCACCACGTAGTCGTGGCGAAGGCGACGCCCGGCGGGGTGGCGACGAGCGACGTGCAGGTGGCGCGGGGCGCGGCGCGCACCCGCGAGCTCGCGCGGATGCTGGGCGACGCCGACATGGCCACGGCGCTCCGCCACGCGGAGGAACTGCTCAGAAAAGCTGCCGCGACACCCGCATCACGATCCGAAACAGCGTCGCGGCCGGCACGACCCCGGCGCCAGTGACGGTCTGCTCGATCGAGAAGCCGCCCTCGACCCGCGGCCCCGCGTAGGTCAGCGCGAATCCCAACCGCACCGCGCGCTCGGACGTGCCGCCATTGACGATGCTCGCGGGGGTGGGGACGCCCAACCGCGTGGCGAGCGCGACCGAGTCCTGCGGGCTCGCGAAGCTGTAGTGGTCGCGCCCTTTGGTCCAGTAGGCGGCGGTGAAGCCCGCCGCGAACTCGGGGGCGAGGCGCACGAGCGGCGCCACGTCGACGCCGACGTAGCGCCCCGGCTGCCAGCGCAGCGCCGTCGTCGCCGCCACCGGGACGAATAGCGCATCCCACGGCGCCGCGCGCACCACGCGGTTGCCCGCGAGCTCGGTGCCCCCGCGCACCGCGACGTTGAGCCAGAGCGGCCCCACTGTCAGCTCCTGTTGAACCTGCGCCTCGAAGCCCCACAAGTGGTCGCCGATCGACGGGCGCATCCAGTCGTCGGCCGAGTCCTTGGCGCCCGTGGGCAGGCGCACGAGCGCGAGCGCCGCGGCGGCGTAGTGGGCGCCCGCGACGAAGCGGTATTTCGCCCCGAGCTCGGCGTCGCCTAGGTTGTAGCGGAAGCTGTTGCGGAACGGGAAGCCGTGGTAGCCGAAGCCGAACGAGTCGGGCTGCAGCGAGCAGGCGGGGCACACCGCGAGCACCGTGCTCCCGTAGTCCACCGCGGCGCTCGGCAGTTGCAGCGTGCCCGCGAACGCGACGTTGAACCTCGCCATGTCGCTTTCGATCGTGGTGAGCGTCGTCGTGATGCCTTTCCCGCCGTCCGAGCTGTCGCGCGGCAGGAACGGGACGCCGTTCACCGAGCGGGCCAGCGCGTCGCGCACCTGGTGCCAGTAGCTGGAGCTGTCGCGCGCCGGGCACGGCCCGCCGCACCCCGGGTACACGCCGCGGGCGATGTTGGAGTCGAGTTGCGCCAAGGCCGCGCCGAACTGCTGGAAGAAGGCTTGATAGCGCCCCGCGGCGGTGGCGTCGCTGAGCTTGGGGTTGACGCCCAAGGTCGACCCCTGGGGGGAGAGTTGCAGCCCGGTGCGTACCCCGACCCGCACGATCGGCACCATGAGCCGCACCGAGAGGCGTTGGCTCAAGCCAAGCTCGGCGGTCACGGGATACGTGCGGCGCTCCTGGCGCACGCTCAAGACGCCCTGGCCCAGGCTCGCCACGAATCCCGCGACGCCGCTGGCGAAGCGCACGTCGCGCTGCAGCTGGGCCACCGCGGGAATGTAAGCCGGGCCGACCGAGTCACCCGTCAGCCCGCGGCCCAAGCCCAGCCGTCCCATGTCGGTGAACACGGAGTTCCACGTCATGATGCGGGGGTCGAACGTGACGCGCAGCACGCCCGCCCCCGGCACGTCGGTCCGTTCGACGGCCTGGCTGGCGACTTCGGCTCCGCCCACCAGAGCCAAGCCAACGAGGAGAGCCGCGACGCGGCGGATCGGTGTCATTCGCAAAACGGCACCCGCCGTGCGGCGGATGCCGTCTGCGCTGCTACCCCGCGGCGCCCGTGGCGTTCGCGCTCAGGGGATCGCCGGGATGGCCGAGCTGTAGCGCGTTGGCAATCAGCTTGTGGGCTGCGGCGCTGGGGTGGATGCCGTCCTTCGAGAAGGCCTTGCCGAACGGGCGCGAAACCGCCGCGGTGTCCGGCGGGGTGTAGGGGAACGCCCTGACGTCGACCGTGTCGGTCGGGGCCCGCAGCGCGGCGAGCAGCGGGTTGGGATCGGCGAAGGCAAAATTGCGGGCCGCGGCGCGCGTGGCGATCCCGGCATTGTACCCGGCAACCGTGGCATGGAGATTTGCGAGCTCCGCCGGCTCGATGTTGTGGTCGTTGGCACAGTCCAACGTGTCCGTGACGCCCGCCTGTGCCCGGCCGATCAGACCGAACCCGTAGCGGAAGGGCACGAGCACCGTGTCCCCGATGCCTCCCGAGGTCCGCGGTGCGCAGTTCGGCAGGACGACCATGGTGGGCGGGAGCTTGTTCGCCAGTTTGGCGCCGAAGTAGATGACGCCGTAGGAGAGGTAGGGAATCCCCGCGACGTCCGCGACGCCGATGAGAACGCCGCCCTTGATCGACGGGGTGGAGTCGATCCCGCTGAGCAGGGAGTCGTAGTGTGCGAGCAGCGTGGCGACGGGAGTGACTAAGGCCGGATTGCCGGCGTTCGCCGTGTCGGTCGCCGATCCCAGCACGTCGTTGTTGCCGATCCACACGCTCACGAAGGTCGGCTGCGCGGCGCGCATCGCCTGCACCTGCGAGCGGCCACCGAGGATGAGCTGGGTGAGAACGTTGGCGAACGGCGTCGGGCCCGCGTGGAACGGGTCGAACGACGTCGCCCCGGGGACGGCGACGTTGCTGATGAAGGACGGCAGCGGCGCGCTGCGCAAGGAGCACGGCGCCGCGCTGGCGCCCCCGAGCCTGTGGGGGATCCCCGACGCCGTGAACAACGAATCGATCGGCGCGGGGCAGCCAAACAGGCCAAGGCTCGGCACATAGTTGATGCTCGGTCGGGTGAAGACCGAACCCATGGCGTTGGCGAGCAGCACGGCATATGACTGTTGCTGGGTGGAGGCGTTGATCCCACCCGACTGGAATCCCGCCGTGATGCTGTTCCCCAGCGACACGTAGCGTTGGAACAGCGCGCCCCCGGCGTAGGGGGGCACGGGGGGGGTGAGCAGCCCTTCGTTATTGCATGCCGCCGCCAGGAGCGCCACACCGCAGGCGGCGGCGAGGAAGACACGCGAGTGCGTCATCGTCGGGCCCCCTTAGAAGGCGTAGCCGAGCGACACCCCGAAGAGGTGCGCGTGGAAGGTGTAGAGGCCGTTGTTGAGCCCGGTCGTCGGGACCTGACCGAGAATCGGCTCGCGTGTGCGGCCGCGCCGGTCGTTCTGCTCGATGTACTGGTAGGCGAAGTCGGCGCTGAACCCGCGCGCCAGCTTCACCGTGGTGCCCGCGGTGAACTCGTTGCGCTCGCCCTCGGGCAAGAGCGGCGTGACGGTTTCGGCGGGCGCCGCGCCGTTGTGGTGCAGGTAGCCGCCGCGGAACGTCCACTTGGCGTCCCGGACCCATTCGGCCCCGAAGCGGATCCCGCTGGTGTTCTGGTAGTTCTCGACGAGCTGTCGCCCCAGCAGGCCGGAGGCGTCCTGGGGGAAGACGATCACGAGCTGACCGAAGCGGCTCCACCAGGTGTACTGGTAGTCGCCGAGCAGCGTCCAGCCGTTGGTCACCTTATATGCCACGCCCAAGACCAGCTGCGCCGGGTTCGCGATGACCGTAGTGACCGGTTGGGTCCGGAACACGGTGCCAAACAGGCCGAAGCCAATCCCCCCGCAGGCGGCGGCCGGCGCGCTCAGCAGCGCGTCGACGGGACAGCCCGCCGGGATGGTTAGGGCGCCGACCGGGATGTTCGCCGGCACGATAAAGCCGGTGGGCACCTGGGCGAAGCTGGCGGTGCCGGCGTACTCGAACCGGGCCTTGGTGAGATAGTTCGCGCCAAACGAGAGCTGGTCGGTGACCTTGAAGATCGCCCCCACGTGGCCCGCGATGGCGGTCTTGGTGGCTTCGAGGTGGGCGTCCGCGAAATCCGTGCCCGGCGGGATCCCGAACTGCCCGAAGGTGGTGCCGGCGGGCACGCCGGGGAGGGGCACCGGGGCCTGGGCCAGATCGAGCCGCTGGTTCAGCTCGACCTTACCGAACACGATGTCGAATCCGCCGCCTACCGACAGCCAGGGGGTCACCTGGTAGGCGACTGTGGGTTGCAGGTAGAGCGACTGCAGGATGTTTTTGTAGCCCGCGAACCGGCCGTCGAACGATAACGGCCACTTCGTCTCGAGCCCGTAGGGCGCGAACAGCCCGACGCCGACGCCGAGCTTGGAGGTCACGCCATAGGAGAGGTAGGCCTGCGGCACGGCGAGGAGGGGATTGTCTAAGCTGCTCTTCTGCTGGAAGATGTCGTCGGTGAACCCCCCTTGCACATCGAGCAACGTGACGCCGACGGTCAGGTGCTTGCCAGCGAAGCCCGCCAACCCGGCGGGGTTAAAGAACATGGCGGAGCCATCGGCGCAGGGCGCGGCGACCCCGGTGCCGGCGCGGCCCATGGCGCAGGTGCCCTGCTCGTAGATGCCGAAGCCTTGCGCGCCGAGCACGGCCGGCGCCCCGGCACACAACCACAGCGCATACCTGGCACAACGCCGCATACGGGTGTCTCCGGATGGCTTGGAGGGAGATGGTGGAAACGGCTGGCATAGGGTAGCATTGGCCCCAACCCTTGTCAAACCCATGCGTAGCAAAGCGTCAGCGTTGTTCCGCGCGACGTTCGGGGTCGCTCCGCGCGCCGTAGCGTCGGCGCCGGGGCGCGTCAACCTCATCGGCGAGCACACCGACTACAACGGGGGCCCGGTGCTCCCGGTGGCCGTGGCCGAGCGGACGACGGTCGCGGTCGGGCCGGCGGAGGCGGGCGTGCTCGAGGTCATCTCGAGCCGCGACGGCCAACTGGCGCGCATCGACTATCACGCCGGGCCCCCGTGCGGGAGCTGCTCGAGGCAGGGGCGGCGCCCGTGGGCGGTGGCGCGCGGGTCGCCGTGGCGAGCGAGGTCCCCGTGGGGGCAGGGCTGGCTTCCTCCGCGGCGCTGACGGTGGCGACCGCGAAGGCGCTGAGCCTGCTCGCGCGCGCGCCGCTCCGCGCCCGCCAACTCGCCGGCGTGGCGTTTCGTGCCGAGCACGATCACGTCGGGGTGCGCTGCGGCATCATGGACCAGATGATCACGGCGCTGGCGAAGCCGCGGCACGCCTTGTTGATCGAGTGCAGCTCCATCGCCACGCGCCACATACCGTTCCGCGGGCGTTTGCTACTCGTGGACACCGGGGAGCGCCACGCGCTCGCCGACGGCGCGTACAATCGCCGGCGGGCCGAGTGCGAGGCCGCGGTGGCGCGCCTGCAGCTCGAGCTGCCCGAGCTGCTGTGGCTCGCGAGCTGGCCGGCGCGCTGGCTGCCGCGCCTCAAGCGCGCCCTCCCCGAGCCGCTGCGCTCGCGCGCGCTGCACGTGATCGGCGAGACGGCCCGGACCCGCTTCGCGGCGCAACTACTGGCGCGGGGGCGTCTCAAGCGGTTCGGTCAACTGCTGTACGAATCCCACGACTCCTGTCGCGAGCTGTACGCGTGCAGCGCCCCACCGCTCGATTTGGTGGTCGAGGCGGCCCGGGATGCCGGGGCGCTGGGCGCGCGGCTCACGGGCGCCGGGTGGGGTGGCGCGGTGCTGGTGCTCGTGGAGCCGCGGCGCGAAGCGGCGGTCGTGGCAGAGATCCGGCGCGCGTTCGCGGCCGCCTACGGCCGCGACCCGCCCATCACGGTCGTGCGGCCATCAGGCGGTGTGCGGCGGGAGGCAGCCCGCTAGCAGCGCACGCGGCGGCGTCCGCAGCGCGTCACGAGCGTTTCACGGCGACGGTTCTCATATCGTGGGGCTCGGCGTGCTCGTGGGCGCCGTGCTGCTGGGGCGCGCGGGGTGGGCACCGCGCGTGGCGCTGGCCCACCTCCGAGCCTCCAATGGTCCCCCAGGCGTGACGCCAGCCGCCGCCCCACGCCCGCTCAGTCCCGGCCCGCCTGGTCCACCCCGCCGCCACTGCGCGGCCGCGCCGTCGCCGCCCTGATCGCAGCGTACCTGTCTGCGGCCCTGCCCGAGTCCTGCCGGGGGCTGCTCGGGAATCGTTCCCCTCATCCCCCGGCGCAGGGCGATCGCTCCGCGCCGCTTCGGCGAATGCGCCTACGGCGCCGGCACAGGGTCGATGGTCGCGGGTCGAGCGACGATAGGTGGCAGGGGGGCGGGTGCCGCAGAGCGGGTGGTGGCGCCGCAGGGAGTGGCCGCTCGCCCACAATCCAGATCTCCATTCCCCAAGGCCGAACAGAGACGAGGGCACGGCCCACTCCCAACGGGCCGACTCCGCTCGATTGCAAGGTCGGTGCCACGAATCCGGGCACGCTGGTGTGCCTGCGGCCGCCTCTGGTAGTGAGGGTTGGAGGCGCCGTGCGTTGGCGCAGGCGCACGGCGTTGTCGCGTATTTGCGACAGGCAGGCGTCGCGCTGCGACAGCGCGGCGTTTGCGCCGCGCCATTCGCTCGAGTGCGACGTGCGAGGAGCCCGAGCCCGTGGTGGGATTGCCAAGTCGTGGCGTCAGTAGTTCTCTTGCCCCGTGCGTTTTCGTGTCGCACCCCGAGGACCCCAGCACGGCGGGGCGCCGGAGGGGCGGCGGGACCGTAGCGGAGCGAAGAGCATGCGACGAGGCAGGGGTTGATGGCGCGATCCGAGCAGGGCGACGGCGGAATCGGCGCCGCGACGGCTCGCTACGAGTCATGGCTGGCCAACCGCATCCCGCTCGTCAAAGCCGATGTCGAGCTCAAGCACCACGCCATGACCGCCGGCAGCTTCCCCTTCCTGCGCGCCACCTACTACCGCTGGGCCGAACGCTGGAGCGCGATCGTCGGCGACGCGGCCGTAGCGCCGTTCGCGCTCGCGGTGGGGGATCTTCACGTGGAGAACTTCGGCACCTGGCGCGATGCCGAGGGTCGGCTGATCTGGGGGGTGAACGACTTCGATGAGGCGTGGCCACTGCCGTACACCAACGACCTCATCCGACTCGCAACGAGTGCGCTCATCGCGGTGGGATATCACGACCTCGCTAGCGATCCCAAGCGGGCGGTGCACGCCATCCTGGAAGGCTACGAGAAGGGCATGGAGGAGGGCGGCCGCCCCTTCGTGCTCGCCGAGCATCACCCGGCACTCCGCGAGATGGCGATCCACCGGCTCCACGATCCGGAGAGTTTCTGGGACAAGCTCGAATCGTTTCCCACCGTGAAGACCGTGGTGCCGCCCGTGGCGATGGCGGCGCTGCGGCGGGCGCTCCCGGAACGCGACTTGCCGACGCGAATTGTGCATCGCACCGCCGGGCTCGGCAGTCTGGGGCGGCAGCGCTTCGTGGCGATCGCGCCGTGGCGCGGTGGCCGGGTCGCTCGGGAGGCGAAGGCGCTCGCTCCGTCCGCCTGCACCCTGGCCCCCGGCGCGCCACTGCCGCTGCACTCACCGGGTGAGATCATGCGCCGCGCCATGCGGTGGGCAGCAAGCGGCGGGGGACGCAAGATCTACTACCAGGAGATCCTCGCGCGCAGCGTTCGCTGTCCCGATCCGTGCATGACCGTGAGCAGCGCCTGGCTGATCCGCCGCCTGGCCCCCGACTGCTCGCGCATCGCCCTGAACGCGCTGCCCAAAAAGCGAGCGGAGGAGCTGCTGCTCGAGTCCATGGGGTGGGAGACGGCCAATATCCACCTCGGGAGCTGCAACGCCCGCGCGGTGCGCGGCGACTTAAAGCGGCGCCGCAAACGTTGGCTGTACGACGCGGCCAGCCGCATGGCCGACGCGGTGGAGGACGATTGGCGCGAATGGCGCAAGGCCGCGCCGTGAGGCGACCCGCAGGGGCGGCTCGGTCAGCCGCCCGGCCCAGCTCAGCCCGGCAGGAGATCGCCGCCGGGTCGCCGCGCCGAGCGGGGGGCGGGTCGACCGCACAGCCGGCGCCTCACGGCAGCTGCCAGATTTCCACGCGGTTCCCGCTGAGGCTCGGCACGAGCACGCGATTGCGCTTCGCGTCGTAGCCGATCTGGCCGGGACTCGGCACGCCGGTGACGAGCTTCACTTCCTGGCCCGTCTGATAGCTCGACACGGTGGAATCATTCCAGCTCGACACCAGCAGCTTGCCGCCGGCCATCGCGACGCCGTCGAACCCGCCCGGCCCCCGGGCCACAACGCTCGGCGTCTTCTCGCCTGGTTTCCACGCGAGCACCGCCCGCCCGCCGAACGCCGCGACGATGAATCGCTTGCCCACGGGATCGACCGTGATGCCGCTGGGCCAGGCGAGGCTGTCGCTGCGCAGCGCCACGGTCACCGCCAGGTCCGGTCCGATGCGGAAGATGCGGTCCGGCCCCTTGTGCGTCACGTTCCCCAAGTCATCGAAGCCGATGCCGGTGTCCGTGATGTAGAGCGCTCCGTTTTGGGCGATCGCGATGCCGTGCAGGAAGACGACCGCCTGGGCCCCGAGGTCCACGGTGCCGACGGGAGCGCCCGTTCTTGCGTCGAACCCGCGCACCGCGTCGATATCGGCTACCCAGAGCGTGTCGCCGCGCAGCGCCATTCCCTTGGGAGCGTGCAGCGTTACCCCGTTCCGGCCACCCTCGATGAACCTGAGATTCTCCACCGCGCCGTCGGGCCGCATCCGACTCACGAAGCCCTTGTTGTTCTTCGCCGTGGCGCTGCCGCTGACGTTCGAGACGAAGTAGGTGTCTTGCGTCGTGTCGTGCAGCACGCATTCAGGCGACAGGAAGCCCACCACCGCGACGATCCGCGTCGCGGCGGGAGCGCCCGGCGGGGCCGTCGTGGGCGACGCGGGCGCTGCGGGCGGCGGGGCTGCAGCGCCGGACACGAGCGAGTCCGACGGGGTCGCGGGGGTCGAACGCGCGCCGGGCGTCTTGTCGACGACCTGGCAGGCCGCGACCAAGGCGAGCAACCCGATACGTAGCATCGTGCGTCTCATTGGTCCTCCTCTGGGCGCTGAGGCCACAGCGGGGCGCTCCGGAATACCCGTCGCGGCTCGGAGGGTTCATACGGGGTCAGTTCTGACCTCGCGTCGTGCCCGCTCCACCCGCTTCCCGAGGAGCGTCCCCGAGCGGGCCCGACCGACTACCGGGAGCGGAGCGTCGCGCGGGCTGGATCGAGCCGCGCGCACACCATACCTGCCCGGTGTCGCCGCCCTAACCTAGGCCCGGCGGGGACGCGCCGTGAAGGAGCGCCGACCCGCGCTCGGCGCACCGCACCGACGAACCATCGCGGTGCAGCGCGGCGGCGGCACCGTTTCGTCGTTAGCTTAGAGCGCTCCTCTTGTCGGGCGTTCGTGGCGCAGCAAACGCTCGGGTGGCGAAATCGGTAGACGCATGGGACTTAAACTCCCAAGGGGCGAAATCCCCATGCAGGTTCGAGTCCTGCCCCGAGCATCTCGGTCGAGCGGCAGGTCGCTCCCGAGCCCGCAGCGGACGCCGCGGGTGGCGACGCCGCGTCATTGGGGCCACGCATGGGCCTGCTCCTCGCCGTGATCATTGGCGGCGCCCTCATCGCCGCCTACCGACGGCGTACTGGGCGGGAGGGGCCCGAGCACCGGCCATCCGCCGGGCGAGCGAGCGACGCGCTCGGCGCGAAGATCGCGACCCTGCGGGAGGAGACGGAGCAGTTGCGTCACAACGTCGGCGAACTGGCCGAGCGCGTGGATTTCGCCGAGCGGCTGCTCGCGCAGCGGCGTGACACGCAACGACTGAACCCGCCCTCACGCTGACTGCCGCCGGGCGCTCGCCCGTTAGCGTTTGAAACAGCGATGTCGCGTCGCCGCCACACGACGGCCAGCGATGCGCAGGCCCGTCCCATCGCCCGATCTTTCCAGCGTCGTCGCCGCGTGGCTCGCTCGCCGCACTTGGAGCACATCACCCCGCGCCGCAGGCGCTACGCCTGCTGTTACACAGTGGAACGACCGGTGACCTAGCTCACACCACGCCGCCGTCGCAACAAGCAACGTCAATTGCGCCCCAGTGACGCTGGCTCGAATGGCGTCAAACGGCTGTCGACCTGCAACAGTCGCGTGGAGCTAGGGGGCGACCATGACCAACACCTTCCCGAGGCGGAGCCTTCTCGCCCGCC
>WNFJ01277793.1_pt4 | contig 19157 bp, 12 predicted proteins | sample 5400461 | NCBI WGS metagenome assembly WNFJ01 (sample SAMN13153349, study PRJNA577476) | soil metagenome | isolation source: 115 cm saprolite on Douglas fir-dominated hillslope | place: USA:California | collected 2013-09-17
GAAGTGGCTGCCCGAGTCGCGCGTCGTGTCCGCGCACCGGCCCGATGGCGCGGCGCCCCGCGGCGCGGCGGGGTCGTGGCTCGAGGCGGTCGATCACGTGGCGCGGCCGCTCTGGAACGTCATCCGCCACCCGGCCCGCCCGGTCTCGGAAGTGATCTGGGTCTACGGGATCGGGATGCTGGCGCTGAACTCGCTCATCGCCGTCCTCTCCCTCTACCTGTCGCGACGGTTTGGGATGGACGAGAACAACGTGGGACCGGTGTATTTCGTCTTCAGCGCGGTGGGCGTCTTGATGCGGACCTACCCGGTCGGCTGGATCAACGCCCGGCTCGGCGAGGTGCGGACGATGCGTCTCGGCGCCGTGCTGCTCGGCATCGGCCTGCTCCTGATGCCGCTCCCGACCACGCGGTGGGGGTTCATCGGCTGTCTCGTGCTCGCCCCGATCGGGACGGCGTTGCTGTTTCCCGCGAGCACGGCCCTGGTCAGTCAGCGCACCGACCGCAACGAGTACGGCGTGCAGATGGGGGCGCAACAAACGCTGCGCGGGATCATGGCGATCGTGGGCCCGATCGGCGCGACGCTGGCGTTCCAGGAGCTCGGGCCCGCCGTGCCGTTTTTCGTCGCCGCGGGCGTCGTGGCGGTGGCCGCGCTGGTCGCGTGGCGCGTGCGGGAACCGCGCCCGGCCGCGACGCCCGCCGCGGCGTAGGCTGGGGCGTCTGCCGCCGCCGGGTGGTAGGTTTCCCCCATGCTCCTCGTCACGCTCCTGCTCTCGCTGCTCGGCGCGGGTCGGGCCGCGGCCGCCCCCCGTCCCAAGCTGCTCGTGGTCGTCACCGTGGACCAGTTGCGCCCTGAGTACCTCGAGCGCTATCGGACCCAGTTGACCGGCGGCTTCGCGCTGCTCGCCAAGCAGGGCGCCGAGTTCGCCGACGCCTACCAGGATCACGCCGTCACGGAAACCGCGCCGGGACACGCCACCATCCTATCGGGCCGCTGGCCGGCGCATACCGGCATCCTCCGTAACGACGCCGGGGTGCAGGACTTGAGCGCGCCGCTCCTCACCGTGCCGGGCCCGGGGGCGTCGCCGGCGCGGTTCCGCGGCACCACGCTGTTCGACTGGCTCCAGACCGCCGAGCCCCGGGCGCGGGCCCTCTCCGTGTCGCGCAAGGACCGGGCGGCGATTCTCCAGCTCGGCCGCGCGCGCCAGCCGGTGTACTGGTATCAGGCGGGCGTGTTCACCACGAGCCGCTACTATGCCGACTCGCTGCCGGATTGGGTGCGTGCCTTCAACGCCCGCCGCGTCCCCTTCCAGGCGGCGGGCGCGAGCTGGACCCTGCTGCTGCCGGTGCGGGACTACCCCGAGCCGGATAGCGTTCCGTACGAGAACGGCGGCACCGACTTCACCTTCCCCCACCGGCTTCCGAGCGACAGCGCACAGGCCGCGACGGCGCTGAGCGGCTTCCCCACGATGGATTCGCTCACCCTCGCCTTCGCGCTCGACGGGGTGCGGGCGCTGCAGCTCGGTAGCCATGGCGCCACCGACCTGCTCGCGGTGAGCCTGTCGACCACCGACGCCGTGGGTCACGCGTTCGGCCCCGACTCGCGCGAGATTCACGACCAGGTGGTGCGGCTCGATCGCTACCTCGGCTGGTTCCTGCAACAGCTGTTCGTGCGCTACGGGGCGGGGAACCTGCTCATCGTGTTGACGGCAGACCACGGGGTGACGCCCTTCCCCGAACGCTCCCGCGCCCTCGGCCATGCCAGCGCCACCCGCGTGATTCCCGACAGCGTCATCCGCGCCGCCAATGCGGCGCTCGACCGTCGCGTGGGCGGCGCCGACTGGATGGTGTTCGATACCGGGGTGCTGCTCGTGCCCGACCGCGCCCGGCTCGCGGCCCAACACGTAGACGTCGACAGCGTGGTCGCCGACGTGGCGACGCAGCTCCGGGCGCTGCCGGGCGTGGCGCGGGTGGATCGGCCCGCCGAGCTCGCGCTGCACGACACGACCGATGCGGTGGTGCGGCGCTGGCGACACACCGTCCCGCCCGACGCGGGCGTCGAGTTGGTGGTCACGCTCACGCCCTACTCGATCTGGAGCAGCGCGGCGAGCCGCAGCGCGCAGCACGGGCAGCCCTCCGAGCTGGACGCCCACGTGCCGCTCATTGTGTGGGGACGCGGCGTGCGGCGGGGCCGCTATCGCGGCCGGGTCAACACGGTCGATATCGCGCCGACCCTCGCCCGGCTGCTCGAGCTCAAGCCCGCGGAGCCGCTCGATGGCCGGGTGCTCGGGGAAGCGCTCGAGCCGGGTCGCTGAGGCGCGGCATGACGCAGTACAAACTCACCCCCGAGCAGCTGCACCGGATCGAGGAAATCCAGGCCTATCAGCGCACCGCGGACCACCTGAAACACTTGGTCGGCGAGCTCGAGGGGCACCGCGCCGCCGGGACGCGGGTCGTCGAGGACCTGTGTCAAAAGATCGCCCACGAGTGCGCCCAGCTGCGGCAGCGGGCCCTCCAGGCCAACATCGGCACCATCGCCGACGTGGCCGGCACGATGTCGGTGATGGCGGGGCGGGGCGGTGGGATCAACATGAAGATTCGCGGGCTCGGGGACGGCGTGGGCAGTCTCGTCATGCAGCTCGAGGCGGCGCTGAAGCACGCCATGACCCCGGCGGCACCCAAGAAACCGACGTGAGCACGCCCGCGATCCGGTGCCGCCAGCTCGTCAAGCGCTACGGCGACATCGTCGCCGTCGCCGGGCTCGACCTGACCGTGGAGACCGGGGAATGCTTCGGCCTGCTCGGGCCGAACGGCGCTGGCAAGACTACGACGATCGAGATCCTCGAGGGCTTGACGGCCCCCGACGCCGGGGACATCGAAGTGCTGGGCCACCGCTGGACCAACGGGGCAGAGGCGCGGGCGCTGCGGGAGCGCCTCGGCATCCAGCTGCAGGAGACGCAGCTGGGCGACAAACTCACCGTCGCCGAGACGGTCCAGCTGTTCCGCTCGTTCTATCAGGCGTCTCACAGCGTGGACGAGGTGCTCGCGCTGGTCGAGCTCGAAGAGAAGCGGGACGCCTGGGTGGGCAAGCTCTCCGGGGGTCAGAAGCAGCGCCTCGCCGTGGCGTGCGCGCTCGTGTCTCGGCCGGACCTCCTGTTTCTCGACGAGCCCACCACGGGGCTGGACCCGCAGTCGCGCCGCCAGTTGTGGGACGTCATCGGCCGGTTCCGGGCCGCGGGCGGCACCGTGCTCCTCACGACCCACTATATGGAGGAAGCGGAGCGCCTGTGCGATCGGGTGGCCATCATGGACCACGGGCGCATCATCGCGCTCGGCACCCCGCGCGCGCTCATCGCGTCGCTCGGGGCGGAGCATGTGGTGGAATTCGCGTTGGCGGACGGCGCTGCCGCGACTGGGGTGGGGCTGGGGGCGGGGGCGGCCTCGGCGGTGCCGCCGCTCGATCAGCTCGCCGCGCTGCCGGGCGTGAAGGCCGTGCGCGCGGGCTCGGATCGCACGGCCCTCACGGTCGCCGAAGTGCACCGCGCGGTGCCGGCCTTGCTCGCCCTGCTCGAGCGCCGCGGCGCTGTGCTCTCGCTCCTCGCCACCCACCATGCCACGCTCGAGGACGTCTTCGTGGCGCTTACCGGCCGGCAGCTGCGCGATGCGTGACCATCCGCTGGTGCAGCTCACGCTGGCGCGGATGCGGGAGTTCTATCGCGAGCCCGAGGCGATTTTCTGGGTGTTCGGCTTCCCCATCGTGCTCGCGTTCGCGCTGGGGATCGCGTTCCGCAACCGCGGGCCCGGCGAGCTGCGGGTCGCCGTGGTGCGCGCGGCGGGCGACAGCGCGCTCGCGGCGACGCTCGGGGCCGCGCCCGGCCTGGCGGTCACCCTGCTCGACTCGACGGAGGCGCGGCTCGCGCTCCGCACCGGCCACGTGGCGCTCGCCGTACCTCCGGGGCCGGCCATCGTGTATCGCTACGACTCAACCCGCACCGAGAGTCGGCTCGCCCGGCTCGAGGTGGACCAGGCCTTGCAGCGGGCACGCGGCCGCGTCGATCCCGCGCTGGTGCGCGACGAGCGCGTCACGGAGCCCGGGTCGCGCTACATCGACTTCCTGATTCCGGGGCTGCTCGGCATGAACCTCATGGGGAGCGGCCTGTGGGGCGTGGGGTTTTCCGTCGTGCAGGCGCGCACCAAGAAGCTGCTGAAGCGGTTCATGGCGACGCCGATGCGGCGCAGTCACTACCTCCTGTCCTTCATCCTCTCGCGCCTCGTGTTCCTGTTCCTCGAGATCGCGGCCCTCGTCGGGTTCGGGTGGGTGATGTTCCGCGTCGGCGTGCGGGGCTCGGTCCTCGCGCTCGCCGGGATCACCATCCTCGGGGCGCTGTCGTTCGCCGGTCTCGGCCTCCTCGTGGCGAGTCGCGCCCGCACGATCGAAGCGGTCTCGGGATTGATGAACCTGGTGATGCTGCCGATGTGGATCCTCTCGGGCACCTTCTTCTCGTACGCCCGGTTCCCCGACGCGATGCAGCCGTTGGTGCGCGCGCTGCCCCTCACGGCGCTCAACGACGCGCTGCGCGCCGTCATGATCGACGGCGCCGCGCTCGGCCAGCTCGGGCTCCCGCTCCTGATCGTGGTCGGGTGGGGGCTCGTGAGCTTCGCCATCGCGCTGCGGATCTTCCGCTGGCGCTAGCGCGCGGCGCCGGCGCTCACCCGCCCCGCAACCACCCCCACCACCGGGCCCGCACGCCGCGGGAGCGGCGCAGCGCCTCCCGGAACGCGGTGGCGCTGGGATAGCGCGCCGCGGGATTGCTGGCCAGCGCCGTCCGCAGCACCTGCTCCAACTCGCGCGGCACGGCGCGGCGGGCTTCGTGGAGCGGCGGCAACGCGTCGGTCGTCTGGCGCGCCAGGATGCTCTCGGGCGTGAGGCCGTCGAACGGCGGGCGGCCGAGCAGCGCGAAATAGACGGTGGCCGCGAGCGAGTAGAGATCGGTGCGGTGGTCCACCTTCTCGCCCAGCAGCTGCTCGGGCGCCGCGAATTGCGGGGTGCCGCTGCGCGAGGTGGCCCCCCCGTAGCGACCGTCCCCGCGCAGCGCCAGCGCCAGCCCGAAGTCCGTGATGCGCAGCCGTCCGTCGGGCTCGATCAGCATGTTCTCCGGCTTCAGATCGCGGTGCACCAGCCCCTTGGCGTGCGCGTGCTCCAGCGCCGACAGGCCCTGCTCGAGGAGGCGCACGCTCTGATCCACGGCGAGCGGCCCCCAGGCGTCGACCAGCTGCGCCAAGTTGGCCCCCGGGACGAGCTCCATCGTGTACCACTGCAGCCCGGCGCGCGCCATGATGTCGTAGATGCTCACGATATTGGGGTGACGCAGCTTGGCCGCGAGCTGCGCCTCGCGCCGGAACCGCTCGCTCACCGCCGGATCGGCCGTGAGGGACGGGTGCAGCACCTTGATCGCGACCTCCCGCTCGAGCCCGAGATCGCGCGCCCGGTAGACGCGTCCGAACCCGCCGACGCCGATCTCTTCCAGCAGCTCGTAGTCGTCGCCCAGGGCGCGGCGTAATCGCCCCTCGAAGCCCGCCTCCGCCACCGACGGCGTCGCGGCGGGCTCTTGAAACACGCCGGCATCGCTCACGAAGTCCTCGAGCATCTCGGTGGCCGTGAAATAGCGCTCGGCGGGCTGCGCCCGGAGCCCGCGCAACAGCACGCGCTCGAGCGCGGCCGGGACCGCCGGCCGCAGCCGCCGCGGCGCGACGATCCGCGTCGGATCGGGGTCCGGCTCCTGCCCCGTGAGGACGTAGTAGACGAGCGCCGCCACCCCATAGACATCGCTGGCGGGCTCGCCCGCGGCGCCGGCGCGGATCTCCGGGGCGACGAAGGCGCCACCGGCGCCCCGCTGGTCGGGGGGCACGCTCGGCAGACACCAATTGGCGTAGCGCAGATCGGTCACGACCGCGCGGCCCGACAGCTCGAGCATGACCGTGAGCGGCACGATGCGGCGCAGGATCACTCCGCGCGCGTGCGCGTGCTCGAGCGCCCCCAAGAGGTCGCGCACCAGCACGTGGGCCGTCGGCAGCGGCCGCGGGCCGCGGCGCAGCGCTTCCGCCAACCCTTCGCCCTCGATCCAGTTGGCCGTGCGATAGGGGAAGCCGCCTACGATGCCGGCGGCGTAGACGTGGCGGATCGCCGGATGATCGAGCGCCGCCAGCGTCTCGGTCTCGCGCAGAAACCACTCGGCGCAAGGCCACCGGCCGCTTGAGCAGCCGGTCCCAGGCGTGGTACAGCGCTCGCTCGTCGGAGAGCGCCACGAGCCGATCCAACCGGAACGCGGGCTCGAGCGCCTGGACGGGGCCGTCCAACAGCGCCGCTGCAGCCGAGGCCTCGGTCATCGCGCCGGACAATGTAACCCCGGGCGCGGTGCGTCACGGCGGCGCCGTTGCGCCCCACGCCTCCCGAGGAGGCCGAGGCGCGGCGACCGGGACGCCGTCACCGCAGCACCACGGTCGCCGTGGCGAAGCCGCCGGCTCGCCCGACGTGCCGGAACCGCACATCCCGCAGGTACACCCGGAGACCGCCGCCCGAGGAGTCGACGTCGGCGGCGAGCAACCGGGCGAACGCGGCGATCGCCGCGCCGCGTGGCGTGGCGAGGGCGCGGCGCACGGCGGGGTGACCCAAGTGGCGCGCCACCGCCCAGTCGGGCCCGGCGATGCTGTCGCCCGAGACGGCCACGAGCTCCCACTGAAACGGGTGGCCGACGACGGTGAGCGCGGCCCAGCTCGCGCCGGGACCGAAGCGGCGGATCGCGGCCGAGCGGGCCTGCGCCTGCGCCACCGCGCTCGCGACGCCGCTCGCCGCCGCGTACGCCGCCAAGACCAAGAGACTCGCCAGCGCGGCCCGCCGCCGCCCCGCCACACCGACCCAGTGCCGGGTCCATCCCAGCACGGCCGTCAGCGCCAGCGCGGTCACCACGAGCTTGAGCCACCACACCACCACGGACCGTCCCACTCCCAGCACCAGCGTGAGCACCCCCGCGAGCACCACCAGATACAGCAGCGCCGGTGCCCAGTGGCGCCGCGCCCCCCACGCCAGCGCGACGAGCGGCACCATCCAGAAGACCGGGTCGACGATCGCCACCCAGTCGCCGTAGTACCAGCGGCCGCTCCACGGCAACAACGGTCGCAACCCGTAGGAGCCCTGCCAGTCCAGGTAGAGATGGCTCGCGACCGCGGCGGCGACGCAGGCGGCGATCCAACGCCACGGCGGGCGCGGGCTGGCGTGGCGCCGCGCCCACCATTCGAGCAGCAGACCGACGAGGCCGGACAGTGCGACGATCTCGATCCCTGCGCCGAGCAAGGAGTGCGTGACGCCGCGGTGCTCGACCAGATAGGCGGGCCCCGCGCGCGGCGGCCAGCGGGCGGGGTTCAGCAGTAGCTCGCTCCAATCGGGCGCGTTGCCGGCGATCGCGCCGATCCAGCCCGCCGCCGGCAGCTTGCGATCGGCCACCGCGCGGCCCAGCGCCGCGCCGACGAGCGTGTGGGCGAGGTTGTCCATGGCCGTGGCCTAAACCTAGCACGGCCCGGAGTGTGACTGCGGTCACACCCCGTAACGCGGCGGCCCGTCGAGGGGTCTTCAGAGAGACCGACGAATCGGAGGGTCGCAATGAAACGACTGTGCTCTGTGCTGGCGCTCGCTGGGGCCGCCTGTGCCCCCGGGATGTACACGCGCGCCGAGGTTGTGTACGCCGAGCCGCCGCAGTACGAGTACGTGGTGGCGGTGGATCGCGTCGTGGTGGTGACGCGCGAGGTGCTGGTGAACCGCGGGTACGTCGTGTTCCGCGTCCAAGAAGAGGGTCCCAACCGCGTCATTTGGGCCCGGCGCGGGGAGGACGAGGTGGTCCGCGTGTTCGTGAACCCGGCGGGACAGCGGGTCCTGGTGCGCGGCATCACGGAGGTGCGGGAGCGCGGCAACGACGAACGACGCGGCGACCACGAGGACCGCGGCAAGCACAAGGGGTGGCGGCGCCGGGACCGCGCCGACGAGGTGATCCGCGACGTCGACGGCCGGTTGCGGCGCGAGGGCCACTAGCCGGGCCCTCGGGCGGCCGGTAGGTTAGGGGCCCGCTCGACCGCGAGGGCCCCATCGGCTACGAACCCCTACCGGACCGCCGCACCCGGGACGATCGGCGGCAGCTGGACGACCGCCGCTCCGGGGTGGATCGCCGCTCGGGCGCGGACCGGCGCGCGACTGACGAGCCGGCCCGACTCGAGCGGCGCTCGGGCAGCGCGCGCCGCCGCGGCGTCGAGCGGCGCCGCGTCGTGCGCCGCTCTCCCTCCCCGCGCCGCATCCTGCCGGACCGCCGCGCCAAGGCCTGGCCCCGGGAATCGTGACGGCCGCCGCCGGCCCGCCCGCCGCGGGGCCCCGGCGCGCCGTGACGTTGACCTAGGGGGCGCGCGTTCCTAGTATCGCCCCGTGCCCTACCTCAAGCTGCTCGACCTCACGACCGAGCAGGCCACCGAGCTCCGCGACCCCGTAGCGCGGCTGGGCCGAAGCCCCGACTGCGCCATCGTGCCGAGCGGGCCCAGCGCCGCCGTCGTGTCCGCGGCCCATGCCGAGCTCCGCCACGCCGGGGGCGAGTGGCAGCTGGTCGATCTCGCCAGCCGCAACGGCACGTTCCTGAACGGCCGCCGGCTGAGCGGCGCCACCCCGGTCCACGCCGGCGACGTCATCGCGCTGGGCGAGCGGGGCCCGTGCTGGTCCGTCGTCGCGGTGCGCGAAGCGTTGACACCCACCGTGCCCGAGCAGCCCGCGCTGCCCGATGCCGCCCAGTCACGGCACACGCCCGTGGAAGCTCGCGCCTACGGTGTGACGCTGCTCGACGCCGCCACCGGTCACCGCTATGAGGCGCGCGGCGTGCGGATCCGGCTGGGACGGGGCCACGAGTGCGAGGTGCACGTCCCCGCGGCGGCCGACCTCGTCTCCCGTCTCCACGCCGAGCTCACGGTCGGCCCCTCCGGCGCGCTCGTCGTGCGCGACGCCGGCTCCACCAACGGCACCTTCGTCAACGCCGCGCGCGTCACCGCACCGGTCCCGGTCCGCTTGGGTGACCGCCTCATGCTGGGACCGGGCGGGCCGACGCTGATCCTCGAGGCGATGGGCACGGCGCCGCAGCTGCCCGTGGCCCGGGCCGCGGCGCGGCCGGGACAGGAGACCATGATGGGCGTGATCAGCCGCGCCATCGCCCGCGCCAAGGCCGAACGGCGCTCCGGCAAACGCGGCTCGACGGCGTTCCTGAAGGCGGTGGCGACGGAGGTGGGGAGGGACTCGCGCCGCCGGCTGCGCTGGGTCGCCGTCGCGGCGCTCTTCCTCGCCGCGCTGCTCGGCGCCGCGGTGTCCGGGGTCTACTGGCTGCTGTCCTCTCAGGTGGCACAGACCGAGCAGGAGCAACGCACCGCCGAGGACACGGCGCGGGCGGAGACCGACCGGCTGCGCCAGGAGCTCGCCGCGGCGCGCGCGGCGGCGGCCCCGGCCGCTCAGGTCAACAGCCTGCGGGCACAACTCGAGTCGGCCCGCACCCGCACCGCGGCCCTGGGCGCGGCCCTCGACCGGGCCCAGGGGGCGCTCTCGGCGCAGCTGGCCCAGGGCGAGGCGCGCCGCGTCGCGGCGCAGAGCGACGTGCAGCGCTTGCGCGACGAGCTCGCGGCGGCCGAGCGACGGGCGCCCTCCCAAGCCGCCCTGGACAGCCTCAAGGGCGCCGTCAGCGTCGCCGAACGCGAGACCCAGGGCCTCGAGGCGAAGCTGCGCGCGATCCGCGCCACCGACTTCGCCACCATCGCCCAGCAGAACCAGGGCGCCGTCGGCCTGATCACCGCCAGCTTCGGGCGGGACTACTACAACGGCACCGGATTCGTCATCACGGCCGACGGGTACATGCTCACCAACTGGCATGTCGTGGCGGACTCACAGCATCCGCGCGCCGACACGCTGTGGGTGATCATGGCCGATCAGGCCCAGGCGCACTACGCCGATATCATCGCCCTGTCCCAGGAGCGCGACGTCGCCGTGATCAAGATCCGCGGCTACGCGGGTCCCGTCATCACGGCCATCGACTGGAACGGCACCAAGGCGCGCCAGGGCGAGCCGGCGGCCCTCATCGGCTTCCCCGCCGGTTCGGGGTTCGCCCGGCTGCGGACCGCCGTCGTGCGCACGTCCATGACGGCCGGCATCATCTCCCGCACCACGGAGGACGTAATCCAGTTTGACGGCATCACCATCGGCGGCTCGTCGGGCAGCCCGCTCTTCAACGCCAATGGCGAGGTGATCGCCATCCATCACGCGGGGCTGGCCCAGTCGCCCGGGTTCGCCCTGTCGCTCCCCATCAAGCACGCCGTCGCCATCATGCCCCTACCGCTGCGGCAGCGGCTCAGTATCCCGTAGCGTCCGCGCTACGCGATGCGCGGATTGGAACGGTCCGGCGTCCCGGCGCCGGGCCGGGCGGCGGCGATCTGTCGCAGCACCTGCTCCAGCGCCACGAAATCGAACGGCTTGGTCACCGTTGGCACGCCGGACTCCTTGATCAGGGCCGCCGTCTCTGGGGCGAACGTGTCCCCGGTCGCGAAGACGAGCCGCGCCAGGAGGTCGGGGCGCTCGCGGCGCAGCCCTTCCAGGAATTCGCGGCCGCTCATCCCCGGCATCCGGACGTCCGAGATGATGACGTCGAAATCCGCCTGGCGCAGCAGCTGCAGCGCCTCGGCCCCGTCCGCCACGCCGCGCCCCCGGATGCCGCGGCGATCGAGGAACCGCAGCAGGGCGTTGCGCAAGGCGGTTTCGTCGTCGACCACCAGCACGGTCAGCACGCCCGTCCGGGAGGCGGTCGGCAGCACCGCCACCGCCACCGTGCGGGCCTCGTGGCGCGGGTCGCGCGGCAGCGTCACCCAGAACCGCGCGCCGTGCCCGGGCTCCGACTCGACCGCGATGTGCCCGCCGTGCTCCTGCGCGATGCCGTAACAGATCGACAGGCCGAGCCCGGTCCCCACCCCCTCGGGCTTGGTCGTGAAGAACGGGTCGAAGATCCGGCCCCGCACGTCGGGAGCGATGCCGGGGCCCGAGTCGGCCAGTTCCAGCACGACCTCGTGCTCGTCGGAGCGCGTACGCACCGTGATGGTGCGCCGCGACTCCACGCTCACCAGCGCCTGCTCGGCGTTGATGAGGAGGTTCAAGAGCATCTGCTGGAGCTCGGAGGGGTCGGCCCAGAACTTGGGCTCGGCTTCGTCCAGCTCGAGCGCTACCGTGATGTTCAGCGTCGATAAGTGGTAGGACCGCAGGGCGAAGGTGCGGCGCACGATGTCGTTCAGGTCCACCAAGGTCCGCTGCTTGCCCCCCGCCCGGGCGAAGGCGAGCAGGTTCGAGGTGATGCGCCCGATCCGCCCCGCCTCCTCGCCCACCATCTCCAGCATCTCGCGATGCTCGGGCTTGAGGTCGTCCAGCAACAGGGTCTGGGCGAAGCCGAGAATGATGGCGGCGGGGTTGTTGATCTCGTGCGCCACGCCGCTCACGAGATGCCCGATGGCCGTGAGCTTTTCCGCCTGCTGCAGTTGCGCTTCGGTGCGCTTCTGGTCGGTGACGTCGCGGGCGAGCGCCAGGATGCGCGGGATCGCGGCACCCTCGCGCACCGGCGCATACAGCATCGCGGCGAGCCCCCGGGTGCCGTCGGGGCGACGGAACCGGGTTTCGAAGCGCTGCACGTCGCCGCGGAACGCGGCGTCCATCTTGTCGCGCACCACGCCGGCCACGTCGGCGTCGAACAAGTCGAACACGTGCCGCCCGGCCGCGTCGGTGACGCCCAACAGCGTCTGGGCGGGGCCGTTCGCCTCGAGGATGTGGCCATCGCGATCCAATACCACCACGGCGTCCGGCACCGCGTCCATCACGAGCCGGAGATGGCGCTCCGCCGCCGCCGTGCCGGCGAGGGAGTCCATCAGCGAGCGGGTCTGGCTTGCCACCTCGTTTTCGAGCAGCGAGGCGTAGCGGCGGTCGGCGCGCAGCGTGTACACGAAGCGGGTACCGACGAGCACCACCCCCACGGCGACGAGCACCGCCGCGGCCAGGTCGCGCTCGGGACTGAGCGCCTGCTCGATCGCGATCCCACCGATCCCCGCGAGCGCCAGCGGGATCCCCACGGCGCGGCCGCCCGTGCTCGCCCCGGTGGCGCGCGTCGGCGCCGTGGCGCGGCGGGGGGCGACCGCGGCGGCGACCGCGATCGTGAGGAAGCCGACGTCCCAGCCGAGGTCGAGCAGCCCGCCGGATTGATAATTGCCGCGGCTGCGCAGCGCCGCGTACACGATGTCGGTCACGCCGAACAGCGCGAATCCGCCAAACAGGAGCCCGAGCCGCGCGCGCGCCCCCGGCGACCGGCGCACCATCAGGATGAGCACCATGAGGAGCACCCCCGCGCCCGCGGTGGCCCAGGCCAGGCTCGTGAGCAACGCCCAGGACGCCTCCCCCGCGCCCGCGAGCGGCGCCACCAGGAACTCCCACGTCAACGCGCTCGCCGTGTAGGTCACGAGCCCCGTGTCGAGCGTCACTTCGGGGTCGACGCGCCGGTGCGGCGAGGACCGCAGGATGTCGACCACGGCGACGACGAGCGCCACGTAGATACTCAGCTTGCCGAGGTCGGCAAACGACGGGTAGGGCGGGGCGACGTGACGAACCAGGTAGTAGTAGTTCGCGACGAGCTCGCCGGCGAGATACCCGGCGCACCCCAATCCGACGATGAGCCAGGTGCGCCGCTCGGGGTCGGCCACCCGGCGCCAGGCGAGGCCGCAGGCGACGAGCGCGACCAGCGTGCTCCAGGTGGCCGCCAGCGCCGCGAGCGGCGCCCCCGCCGCACGGCCGGATGCGAGGAGCGTGTGTACGGTGAGGATCACCACCAACGACGCGACCGCCACGAGGACCAGCGGGCGGACGCGAGGGACTACGGCGGACACCACGACCTCATGGCGCTAACCTAATTCCACGCGCCGCGTGCGGCGAGGCCGCGTTAAGTTACGCGATCGCATGAGCCAGCTCGGATGGATCGAGGCCCCCCGCGTCTCGCTCGCGCAATGGGACGCGCTCACGCGCTTCGCCACCCAGGCTCACCAGGACGGGCTCACCCGCCTCGTGGTCTGCGGCATGGGCGGGTCGAGCCTCGCGCCCCTGGTCCTCGCGACGAGCTTCGGGGCCACCACCCTGTCGGTCCTCGACAGCACCGATCCCGCCACGCTGCTCCAGGTCGCCCGCGCCGCGGATCTCGGGCGGACGCTGTTCCTGATCACCAGCAAGTCGGGTACGACCGTGGAGACGCTCGCGTTCTACGCTTACTTCGCGGCGCGGGCGGAGCCGCAGCAGTTCGCCGTGATCACCGAGCCGGGGTCCCCGCTCGACCAGCTGGCGCGCCAGCGCCGCTGCCGCGCCGTGTTTCCCCATCCCGTCGACGTGAGCGGGCGCTACGCGGCGCTCACCGTCGTCGGGATGCTGCCGGCCGCCCTGGCGGGGATCGATGGCCGCGCCCTGTGCGAGCGCGCCGGCGCCGTGAGCGCGACCCGGGCGCAGGCGTTGGGCGCGGCGCTCGCCGCCCAGGCGCGGGATGGTCGCGACAAGCTCGTGCTGCGCCCGCCCCCACCGGTGGCGCGGCTGGCGGACTGGATCGAGCAACTGGTGGCGGAGAGCTCGGGGAAGCAGGGGCGCGGCGTGATCCCGATCGTGGACGACCCGCTCACCGCGCGGCGCGACGATGCGCAGGTCGTGACCGAGTTTTCCGCCGACCCGCTCGACCTGGGCGCCGAGTTCCTGCACTGGGAATACGCCACCTACGCGCTGTGCCAAGCGCTCGGCGTAAACGCCTTCGATCAGCCCGACGTCGAAGCGGCGAAAGCGCTGGCCCGCGCCGAGCTGGCCGAGACCGGCGGAGCGGCGCCGCCACCGCTCGCGACCTTGACGCCCGAGGCGCTACGCGCGGCCGCCCGCCCCGGCGATTACCTGGCGATCCTCGCCTACCTGCCGCCGCGCCCCGAGGTCGCGGCACACCTCGCGACCGTGCGGGGTGCCTGGGCCCGCGCGCTCGGCGTGGCCACGACGCTCGGCTTCGGACCGCGCTACCTCCACTCTACCGGGCAGCTGCACAAGGGCGGCCCCAACACCGGGCTGTTTCTCGTGCTCACCGCCGACGACCCGGAAGACGCCGCCGTGCCTGGCATGGGGACTACGTTCGGTCGGCTCAAGCAGGCCCAGGCGCGCGGCGACATCCGGGCCCTGCTGGCCCGCGGGCGCCGCGTCGCCCATCGCCACTACCGGCGCGCGGAAGACGTAGGCGAGCTAGCGGCCGGGTAGCAGCGCGTGCCGCGGCGCGGGCATCCGCTCGGCCGGCCGCACGCTCTGCCAGATCTCGCGGTTCAACAGCGCCGCATCGGGCGCATCGGCCGCCGCGAACGCCTCCAGCGGAATGGGCGATCGCGCCGACAGCGGGCTGCGCTCGTCGAGCGGCCAGGCGTTGGGGAGCGGGAGGTAGGGCGTCGGGTCGATGCGGGACGAGAAGGCGTTCCACAGCGGTGTCGCGCCGGCATCGTATTGGCTGAGCGGGGCGAGCCCGAGGATCAGACCGATCGTGCGCACCACGGAGGTGGTCGAGTAAAAGGTGCTGTCCACCACGCCGCGGCGCGCGAAGGGCGACGCGACGAGCAGGACCGACCGGTGGGCGTCGACATGATCGGACCCGTTTTGGGCGTCGTCTTCGAGCACGAACACGGCGAGCGCGGTCCAGGCGGGCGAGCGCGACAGCCGCGCCACGATCTGTCCCAGGGCGAGGTCGTTGTCGGCGACCATGGCCCGCGGCGTCGGTTTGCCGGCGCGGCGACCGTACGTGTGGTCGCGCGGCAGCCACACGAGGACGAGGTCGGGGAAGCGCCCCTGCGCGTCCCAGCTCGCCACCGAGTCGGCGAACAGGCGCGCCCGCGTGGTGTCCGCGATGTCGAGCACGAAGGCCGGGTAGCTGGGCACCGTGACTGGGCCGAGCCCGGCGAGGGCGCTGTGCGTCGCGCGCGCCCCGGTCGGGGCGAGATCCGTCTCGGCGCGCTCGCCGAAGTTCACGACCCACAACCCCCGGCGCCGCGCCGCGTCCCACAGATAGGCGCCGTGCGGATTGACCAGGTCCTCCCCGTCGTCGAAGTCGTACGGGCGTCGGTCCGAGTAGTTCTGCGGCCAGGTCTTCTCGTTGTAATCGCCGGCGAAGGCCCGGTCGCTCCACTCGTGACCGTCGGCTGAGACTTCCCCGTCCACGTAGAAGTTGTCGAACAGCACCCAGCGACGCGCCATCGCATGGGCGTTGGGCGTCACCGTGTCGTTGAAGATGGCGAGGCGCGGGTCGCCGTTCGCGCCGGGGAGATCGCCCAGCACCTGATCGTACGTGCGGTTCTCGCGGATGATGTAGACGACGTGCTTGAGCCCGCGCGGCGGGTCGCCAGTGCCGCCGCCCGGACGCAACCGCGCGTTCGAGAACGGACTGAGCGCGTATACCTCGCGCGTGTCCCGCGCCAGCATCGCCGAATCGGGCACCGGGACAAGCGAGACCGACCCGGTGATGAGCCGCGCGATGTAGCTCCCGTCGGCGTTGGGGCCTGAGCCCGCGCCCTTGCCGTTGGCGACGTACAGCGTGCGCCCGTCCGCCGAGGTCGCGATGGCGGTGGGATACCAGCCGCTCGGGATCAGCCCGGCGAGCCGGGCGCCCCGTGCGCCGAGGCGCACCACCGCTACGGCGTTGTTGCCGGCCATCGCGACGTAGAGGGTCCGGCCGTCTGGTGCGAGGGCGAGGGCGTTGGGATCGCTCCCCGTGGGGGCGCGCGGCGCGAGGGCGACCGTGAGCTGCTCGACGACCGCTCCCCGGGTGAGATCGACCCGCGCCACGCCGTTCGCCCCGGCGAGCGCCACGAACAGCTCGCTGCCACGGAGCGCGAGCGCGGAGGGGTGGGGCCCGACGGCGAGCGCGGCGCGCACGGTGGGGTGCTGCGATACGTCGATGACGGAGACGGTGGAATCACCCCAGTTGCTGACGTAGAGGTGCGTGGAGTCGGCGACCGCCGTGTACGGCCGGTGACCGACGCCGAGCGCGGCCCGCCGCTCGAGCGTCGCGGCGTCGAACAGAAAGACCGAATCGCACAGGTTCGCGACCACGGCGACCAACCCCTGGCGCGGCAGCACGGCCACGCCCGCGGCGAAGGCGCGGGCGCCCGCGTCGGCGAGCGTCGCGCTGTCCGTCGCCCACGTCGCGTCGCCCTGCCACACGTAGCGGTACAGACGGTTGGTCGCGCCCCCGCTCACCCACACCGTATCGTGCCCAGCGCCGCCGGCGCGCGCCAGGCCGAGCCACGCCGCCCGCAGCGGCGCCCGCCACACCACACGACCCGCTGTCGGGTCGATTCGCATCAGCCCGTTCTCGCCATACCCGTCGTTCGTCACGAGCACAGAGCCGTCGGACAACGTGACGAGATTGAGCGGCAGCGTGCCGACCCCGACCTGGCGACCGGCGGGCCGGATCCGCCAGCCCGAGGGCAACAGCGTGGCGCCGTCGCGCTGGCGCCCCGGCACGAGACGCGTCGCGAGGAGCGCCACACCGACGAGCGCTGGCAGCGCAAACACGAAGCGGTTTCGCATGCGCCGCAATATCACCGCTCGCGGCCGTGCCGTCATCCCCTTAGGCTTAGGCGCGTCATGACCGGTTTCATTTTTCACCTGATCCCGCACACCCACTGGGACCGCGAATGGTACTTGCCCGCCGCCGCGTTCGAGGCGCGCCTCGTCCCCGTGCTGGACGACGCCATCGAGCGGCTGCAGGCCGACCCTGCGTACCGGTCCTTCCTGCTCGACGGGCAGACCGTGCTCGTCGAGGACTATTTGCGCGCGCGCCCCGAGCGCGACGGCGAGCTGAGGGCGCTCGTGAAGACCGGCCGACTCCAAGTGGGCCCCTGGTACGTGCTCGCCGACGAGCAGATCCCCTCAGGTGAAGCGCTGATCCGCAACCTGCTCTTGGGGGCGGCCGATGCCGAACGGCTGGGGGGTCGGCTCGACGTGCTGTACTCCCCCGATGCGTTCGGCCACCCGGCGGCCTGGCCCACGCTCGCCCGCGAGTTCGCGATCCGCTACGGCGTCGTCTGGCGCGGTCTCGGGGGCGAGCCCGGTCAGGAGCGGGACCTGTACCGCTGGCGCGGCTTGGACGGTAAGGACGTGCTGCTGTGGCATTTGCCCCCGGCGGGCTACGAGATCGGCGCCGCGTTGCCGGCCGTGGCCGAGCACCTGTTCGCCGCCTGGGCACCGGTGCGCGGTGCGCTCGTGGCGCGGGCGAGCGGCAAGCACGTCGCCGTGTTTATCGGCGCCGATCATCACGCCGCGCATCCCGCCGTGCCGCGACTGCGCGACTTGCTCGCCGAACTCGAACCGCAGAGCGCGTTCCGCGTGTCGCGGCTGGACGAGTTCTTTCAGGCCGCAGCGGACGGCGCCAAGGCGACGCCACTCGCGGGCGAGTTGCGCTGGTCCTACGGGGCCGCGTGGACACTCCAGGGCGTACACGGCACCCGCGCCCCGCTCAAGCGGCGCTACTCCGCCGCCGAGCTGCTGCTCGAGCGCTACGCCGAGCCGCTGGCCGCGCTGGCGCGCCGCGCGGGCGGCCGCGACCGCCAACCGCTGCTCGAGCGCGCCTGGCGCACGCTCGTGCGCTGCCAGTTTCACGACACGCTCGCCGGCTGCGCGAGCGACGCCGTCGCGCGTGCCATGGAGGCTCGCCTCACGGACGTGGAAGCGCGCGGTGAAGAGATCGTGCGCGGCAGCGTGTACGACCTCGTGCACCACGATCCCGACACCGCGCGCGAGCGGGCCACCCCGCCGCAACCGACCCTCGTGTTGTGGAACCCGGCGGCGCGGCCGCGCTCGGGCGTCGTCATCGCCGATGTGACGCTGTTTCGCCGCGACCTGGCCGTCGGTCCGCCGGACGGCCGGAGCGGCCGTGTCGCCGCGGGGGTGCGGCGCATCGTGCTGCGAGGACCCGACGGCCGCGCGCTGCCCCTGCAGCTGCTCGACCGCCGGCTCGGGACGGAGCGGCTCGACGCGGCGCGCCACTATCCCGATCTGGACGAGGTGGAGTGGCTGCGCATCGCGCTGCGGGCACCCACCCTCGCGGGACTCGGGCTGGGGTGCGCCGGTCTCGCGGCGGATGACGCGGGCCGCGCCGCGGCGCGCCCTCCCAGCGCGAGCGCGGTGGCGCAGCGACGCTCGCTCGCGAATGCGTGGATCGAAGTCGCGCTCGAGTCGAGCGGAGCACTCGCGCTGCACGACCGACGCACCGGGGAACGTTTCTCGGGGGTGCTGCGACTCGAGGACGCGGGCGACGCGGGGGATACCTATAGCTATTGCCCAGCGGCCGGCGATCACACGGTGCGCGCGGCGGGGCCCGTCACGGTTCGGCGGCTCGCGGCGGGACCGCTCGTCGCGGCGCTCGAGGCGCGCTTCGAGGTCGCGCGGCGGGTCGGCGTGCGACTCGTGGTGATGCTGCTGGCCGACAGCCCCATCGTCCGCTGCATCCTCGCCCTCGACAACCGGGCCCCCTGGCACCGCCTGCGGGCTCGCATTCCCACGGAACTGAGGGAGGTCGCGGCCGTGGCGGGGACCGCGTTCGGCGCCGTCGCACGCCCTGCGGTGCGCGCGCCGGCCGCCGCGTATCCCCGGGAAACGCCGGTCGCCACGGCGCCGGCGCACCGCTTCGTGGCGGCGGCTCGGGGGCGGCGGGGGCTCGCGCTCCTGGCCCCCGGGTTCTTCGAATACGAATGGACCGCGGGCGGAGACTTGGTGGTCACGCTGCTGCGCGCCGTGGGCCAGTTGTCGCGCGCCGATCTCCCCACGCGCCCCGGGCACGCCGGGTGGCCGACCGCCACGCCGCTGGCCCAGTGCCTGGGCGGCAGCCGCGTCGAGCTCGCCCTGGTGCCGATCGGCGACGCCGAACTGCCGCGTGGCGACGAGCTGCCGGCGCTCTGGGAAGACGTGTTCCTGCCGATCCGCGGGTTCTGGCTCCGCGACGCCGGGGACTTGGCGCCCGCCCCGGTCGACGTGGTGCTCGAGGGGTCGGGGCTCGTGGTCTCGGCGGT
>WNFJ01129854.1_pt1 | contig 19151 bp, 18 predicted proteins | sample 5400461 | NCBI WGS metagenome assembly WNFJ01 (sample SAMN13153349, study PRJNA577476) | soil metagenome | isolation source: 115 cm saprolite on Douglas fir-dominated hillslope | place: USA:California | collected 2013-09-17
GGCACCATCATCCTGTTTCGAGCTTTGCAGGGAGCTGGCGGAGGCGGCCTGCAGCCCATGGCTCAGGCTATCCTCGCGGATACTTTCCCTCCCCAGCAGCGCGGCCTCGCGTTCGCCCTTTTTGGAATTGTCGCTGTAGTTGCACCTACCATAGGCCCAACTCTGGGGGGATGGATCACCGACAACTACTCCTGGCGCTGGATTTTCTTTATCAATCTGCCTGTGGGAATCCTGGCCCTGTTTCTGCTTTATCGACTGGTTGAGGATCCGCCCTGGGCGAAGCGTGCAGCGGCGGGAATTGCGAGGTTCGACTATATTGGCATCGGTCTGCTCGCCGTTGGTATAGGCGCCTTACAAGTGATGCTTGACAAAGGCCAGGAGGACGATTGGTTCGGATCGCGATTCATCGTAACCCTTTTCATCACGACTGTGGTTTGCCTCTCCTCGCTTGTCATTTGGGAATGGTTTCATGAAAGCCCGGCTGTTGACATCCGTTTGTTCAAGAACTTCAACTTCGCGAGCTCGAACCTCATGATCTTCGTTTTCGGCATCGTCCTGTTTGCCGCCCTGGTCATGACGCCCCAATACCTGCAGACCGTGCTGGGCTACACCGCCACGCTGGCCGGCCTCGTGCTCTCCGGCGGCGGCGCCTTGGTGCTGGTCGCGATGCCGCTGGTTGGGCAACTCACCACCCGGTTTCAGGCGCGGCACCTTATTGCATTCGGGTGGCTGCTTCTCGCCCTCGCCATGTTCTACACCACGCTCGAATGGAACATCGGCTTGAGCTTTCGTACCTCCAGTTTCTTGCGTGTGCTCCAGGTTGCCGGCCTGGGGTTTCTGTTCGTGCCTATCTCGCTGGCTGCCTACGTGGGGATGCCCCCGGAGAAGAGCAACAACGTTGCGGGACTGTTGAATTTCGCGCGCAACATCGGCAGCAGCGTCGGCACCTCGATGGTCACTACTCTGATTGCGCGACGCTCGCAGGTTCATCAGGCCTATCTGACCAACCACGTCACTGCTGGAAGTCTTAACCTTCCCGGCGCGGTTCAGGCTCTCGCCCAGCGCTTGAACGTTGCCGGCCTGGAAAGCACTCTGGCTCAGCGACAGGCCTATGGACGAATCTACCGTCAGACTATCGCGCAGGCGACTACGCTGGCCTATGTCGACACGTTTATGATTCTCGCTGTGGCCTCGGCCGTCATGTTCCTGCTTTCGTTTGCGCTCAAAAAGAACGAACCAGGCGGGGGTGGAGAGGTCGCTGTGGGGTGAAATATGGATACCATTCGCATTATCACGATCGATCGTGAATTCGGAAGCGGCGCCGGCGTCATCGCCGAAAAGTTGGCGGAACGGCTGGGCTGGAAGCTTTGGGACCAGCGGCTCACAGACGAGATTGCCTTCCGCATGGATTGCGAGCGGCGCGCCGTCGAAGAACGCGAAGAGCGCCGCGATCCGGCGTACTACCGTTTTTTCAAAGCGTTTCTGCGGGGAAGTTTTGAAGGCACCATCAATACCCAGCGCATGAAGATGGTGGATGCCGATTGCATCCGCGAGGTCGCGGAGAAGATTGTGAAGGAAGTGGCCGAAACGGGCGATTGCGTCATCGTTGGCCGCGGCGGCGCTTACTATTTGGCAGACCGGACTGACGCCCTGCACGTCTTCATCTACGCGTTGTTCGACGACAAAGTACGCAACATTCATGCTACCGGCAAGACCGAAGAGGAAGCCTTCAAACTTGCCCAAGAGGTGGACGTCGATCGCTCGTTCTTCATCCGGCAGTACTTTGAGGTCGATTGGCCGGAGCGCCAGCGCTACCACGTGATGATCAACGCCAGCATGGGTCAGGACGTTGCCGTCGACATGATTCTTGATGCGGTAGCGCGATTGAGTAGGCAGCACGCGTGACGTAATGGAATTCAAAATGGAAGGGGGATTTCCATGCTCCAATGCATCAGGCGGGGCACAATGAGGTGTTCCGCCCACCTGTGTGGGATCGCCTCTCTGGTCATTGCTGTCTCGTTTACCGGGTCGGCGCAGGCCCCGGCTGTCAGCGGGCAGACTGCTGCTCCCGCCGCCAGCCAAGCGTATGGTACCGCGGGCGCCGGCCAGGTCGTCACAGTGACTCCGACCGGCGGCCAACCCTCGCCAGGCACCGCACCCGGAGTCACCACGCAAGGCCCGTTTCAAGGGAGTGTTCCCACAGGAAAAGCCACAGGAACCGTTCTGCCGATCACGGTGAAAGACGCGCTTGACCGCGCGCTAAAGTACAACCTGGGCATCATCCAGAGCGACCAGAGCACCCGTGCCGCACGCGCGCAACGCTTGCGTAACCTCAGCGCCCTGCTGCCCAACCTGTACGGGCAGCTTCTGGCCAATATCCAGCAGGTTAACCTGCGAGCCCTGGGCTTGCGGCAGAACGTCATTCCCGGCGGTCGTATCCCGTCGATCGTGGGTCCCTTTGCGGTAGAGGACGTGCGCGGCTATCTGACCCAGGACGTCTTCAACTGGTCTTATATCCAGAACTTGAGGTCAGCCTCGCAGTCGGAGACAGCCGCCAAACTCTCTTACAAGAGTGATCGCGATACTGTCGTGCTGGTCACGGCCACCGCTTACCTGCAAGTGATCGCTGACATCGCCAACGTGGACTCCAATCAGGCGCAGGTCCGAACCAACCAGACGATCTACGATCGGAACGTCGATCAATTCGAACAAGGCACCGTCGCGAGCATCGATGTGTTGCGTTCCAAAGTGCAATTGCAAACGCAGCAGCAGCAGTTGATCGCCGTTCAGAATCAGCTCTCCATCGATAAGCTCACCCTGGCGCGGATCATAGGATTGCCCAACGGCCAGGAATTTGAGCTGACTGACAAAGTCCCCTACACCGAGCTCACCGGCATCACCCTGGAGCAGGCTCTCGCGCAAGCCTACGTAACTCGCCCGGACTATCAGGCCGCCAAAGCCCAGGTGCGGGCGGCCGAGCTGGCCTACCAGGCTGCGGCTGCCGAAAACTATCCCTCGCTTGGCATCAACGCGAATTACGGAGATATCGGGAGTCCGAACTTTGGAACTTCGCACGGGACTTTTACCGTCGCCGGCACGGTGACCATCCCTCTTTTCCTCGGCACGCAGGTACGCGCCGATAAATTGCAGGCCGACACTGTCCTCCAGAACCGCAAAGCGCAGCTTGCAGACCTCGGAGGCAAGATCGACGATCAAGTGCGGACTGCCTTCTTCAACCTGCAATCATCGTCGGAGCTAGTAGCAGTGGGGAGGAGCAACATCGACTTGGCGAACCAGACGCTGGTCCAGTCGCAGGATCGCTTCGAGGCCGGTGTCACCAACAATGTAGAGGTAGTGCAGTCGCAGCAAGCGGTAGCGGCGGCAAACCAGTCGTATATCGCCAGCCTTTACAGCTACAACGCGGCCAAAATTGCGCTCGCTCAAGCCATCGGAGTTGCAGAACAATTCGGGCTTGCATATTTAGGAGTGAAATGATCATGACTACAACCGAAACGCCCGTAACTCCAAAAGAGGACGAAAAAAAACCCAGCGGCCCGGGAGTAGGCCCCTCACGAATTCTCAAACGACGCTGGAAACGGAAGACTGTGATGATCTACGGAATCGGGGGCCTGATCGTTGTGATTGTCGGTTTTCTCCTTTACCGCTATTTCACGTCCTACGAGAGCACCGATGACGCGCAGATTGATGGCTACATCTATCCCGTCAGCGCCCGCGTGGGGGGGTACATCACACGGGTGACGGTGGACAACAACCAGTACGTCGAAGCCGGCACGGTGCTGGCCCAACTCGATCCCAAGGATTTTGAGGTGGCTGTCGCGAACGCCAAAGCGAAACTGGCCAATGATCAGGCGTCCGCGGCGTCTCAGGGAATCACTGTTCCGATCACCTCGGTGAGTACGTCCAGCACGCTCTCAACGGCGGACGCCGATCTGCTCAACGCGCAGGCCGGACTGACTGCTGCTCAAAAACAGGCCGACGCCGCCGAAGCGGCGTTGCGCCAGGCCGAAGCCAACGACTTGAATGCCCAGGATAGCGTGCGCCGGTATAAACCGTTGGCGGAAAAAAATGAGATTCCACAACAGCAGTACACGCAGGCGGTGCTGACCCAAAGAGCAACGGCGGCGGCCGTGGCTAACGCTCGATCGACGGCGGCAGCGGCCGAAGACACGGTGACGCAGGCGAGAGCCAGAATCGCGACGGCTGCGGCCTCTGTAAAGAGTGCCCAGACACGCCCAGAACAGATCTCCGCGCAAAAATCGCGCGCGGATGCCGCGGTAGCCCAGGCCCAAAGCTCCGCGGCGGCACTGCAGCAGGCGGAATTGAACCTGCAATACACCACCATCGTCGCCCCGAGGAGCGGGCTCGTGGGACAGCGGTCGGCGCAACCCGGACAAAACGTGGCCGTGGGCCAGCAACTGATGACCATTGTTCCGCTCGACAGTCAGAACGTCTGGGTCACGGCGAATTTCAAAGAAACGCAATTGAAGCACATGCGGCCGGGACAGCCGGTGCGAATTTCCGTCGACGCCTACGGCCGAACTTACAACGGGCATGTTCTCAACATCGGCGGAGCAACTGGATCGCTCTTCAGCCTCTTACCCCCGGAGAATGCCACAGGGAATTACGTCAAGGTTGTACAACGAATCCCCGTCAAAATTGTTTTCGAAGCGGGACAGGATCCAGAGCGTCTTTTGCGTCTCGGAATGTCTGTGGAACCCAAGGTCAGAGTCAGGTGAAATGCAGTAATAACGCTACGTCAATTTCTGATGCGGCGAACGCAGGTGGTGCGCCGAACACAAAGGCAGTTCAAGGCCACCTGCTGGAACGGAGATCTGAGCGATGACACGGCAAAAGATGATCTTCTTTGATGTCAACGAGACCCTGCTCGATCTCACCCCGCTGAAGGCGAGCGTGGGAGAGACCCTGGGCGGTCGCCCGGAGTTGGCCACAGTCTGGTTCACGACCCTGCTCCAGTATTCGCTCTTATGGTAAGGATCCTGTCATGAGAAGGAAGCGCGGTTAATCCTCGTCGCTGCTGGAATCGCATGCCCGACACTTACGATAATGGATACCTAGTTTGCAGGACCAATGCCAACGTCGGGCCTTCGCACAAACTTGAAAAAGGCGGCTGACCTTTAAGTCTAAGCAAATCCTTGCCGGACTAGACCAACGCCGCGACCTTCTTGTCGGTGGCTTCGCTCCTGATGGTCGTGGCGCTTGTGGCGTGCTTCGTCCCCGCCTATCGAGCCGCCAGGGTCGATCCCGTCAGGGTGCTGCGCCAGGCATGAGGAACCATTTGGCGTCCACTCGGTTACGCCCAGAACCCGTTCGATAAAGCACAGCACGGTGCCGATGTAAGGACGACGGGTCTTTCCTATGGACATCCCAACCATCAATTGTCGCGCCGTCGACCCTCAGACCGAACATTTTCAGCCAGATAAGGCCGATTCGCCGCCCCACGATTCTGTCATTGTGGCGTGCTCATTCGAGATTTTGTCCATGATCCTTCACCCGCCTTCAGTAATCTTTCGCCAGTGAGACCGCGGTCGTACCATCCACCGGCATGAGTGCCTGCGAAAAGCTGCTGCTGCTGTGCGCCTTGGTGGTGACTGCATGGAACGACGCCACGCGAAAGGTCCAGAAAGCTCCGGAGGGCCTGCTGTTTCCGCCCGCCGCATTTACCCACGCTCCCAAGCACGTACGGCAGCGGCTGGAGGAGATGCGCTGCCGCATTTTTAAGAAGACCAATTTGATCGAAGGAAGATTCGCATCAGCGAACCAGGACGACTGGGCGGCGATGTGCGTGTTTGACGGCAAGATCCAGCCCGTGGTGCTCTGGGGCGGAAAGACGCAGTGCGATTCCCGGCCTTCCCCGGCAAGGGACTACAAGGAATTACTCAGCGATCCGCTGCACGATGCTAACCTCGGAGCGGCTGACGCCAAAAGAATCGCACTGTTACACGACGCCGTTGGCGGAACTGAAGAAGTTCCTCCCATTACACACGCCGGCCTGGAAGTGGGCGACGAGCAGGCCTCGGTCATTTATTACTGCCGTGAAGGCAAGTGGATTGAACTTACTGGCGACGATTAAGTACGTTCCTGACTTAGAAGGCCGAATCGCCGGGAAAAAGAACCAGCGGCTGGGCCGGGCCGCTGGCGGGTTTTCCTACTGGCTCGATGCCAGATTCTGCGAGTTGCAGCCCACGGTCTGAATGGTCTCTGAGCCTTGAATCGGCGTTCCGGCGAAAGTTGCTCCGGTCAGGAACAGCGCGGTGTCGTTGCAGCGCGCGCCAATCCGTGGCGAGGGGAACTGAACCACCAGATCGGGAAGGCCATCATTGTTTACATCTTCAAGGTGTCCTTTCCCGTTCAGGGGTGTTGCTCCTCCCGTGCCGAAAGTCAGCGAGGCGGGATCGACCGTGCCCGCGTCAAAGCTGGGGGTGCTCAGGATTGCCACCGGCGTCACGCCCTTGTCCCTCGGATTGATGGGCACAGGCGCGGGCGCCATTGGCTTGATCGCGATGGCAACGGGAATGAAATTTACAGGTCCTGTCGTGGTCCCCACCAGTGCCACATTGAAGAAATTGCCCAAGCTGGCGGCACAATCCGTCAGCGCGTTCTCAGCGTTGACTTCGGTATCAAACAGCACATGCACGTAGCCCCTGGCGAAAAACTTTACCGGGCCTGGCGGCTTCGGACTCTGGAATGAAAACCCTGATACCGATGTGCCCGGCTTGATCTGCGCCACGCCCGGAGGAATGGAGCTGTCATCAACCGCATTCGGGTCATCGGCCACCAAAGTGGCTGCCCAGTGAATGGTGCTTCTCTTTTTGAATAAGCCATGCGACCAGCCGTGCGGAGACTGCACCTTGGAAGGCGCGCCGGCAACGTCGATCGCCAGGTCAGAGATTTCCTGATTCGCGCCTGCGCCGTTGGCCAACGTGTAGTTGTATGTGTACAAGTTCGTGCTCGAACTAAACGAGGTGGTCGAGGTGATCTGCGGTTGAACCTGGACCGGAGCTGCCGGACACGGAACAGGCGTCTGCGCCGCACTGAAGCCGGCAAGGAACAACATTGTCGTCATGAATGCATATCTCTTCGACATATTCAATCTCCCCAATCTTTCGTCTCTAGTAGCCATCCCGCAAATGCCAATGCCGCGATGCCAGATCACATGGGGGAAGGGCGCAGCCGTCGAAGCTCTCATTAGGCACGGGCATGGAAAATCCGGCATCTTCGATTCCAGCCGCTAGACTCGGGCGCTGGTTCAGTGGAATGATGGGCACGCCCTGCGGCGTCCAGGTTCCGATGTCCATATCGCGGCCATACCGGTGGCTGGCGTGCGGAGGCAGCCAATTATGGTTCAAGAAATCGAATACTCCGCCCTGTGGCAGATTCGTAGCCGTCACCGGTAGAGTCGCGCCGATGACTTTGCCGTTGAACAAGTCATCCAAACGCCCCTGAAAGTTGACCAATGCATCGACGAAATCGCTGAGGGTTGATCCCGTCAGCCAAATGTTGTTGTTGTCATGGCCGCTGGAGGCGGTGCTCACCGTGAATCCAGGTCCGCTGGGAGGGATAGCCACTTGATCATCATGAATTTGCGTGAGCATGAAGATCTGGGTGGGAATAATGGGCCTTCCGTCCTGGGTCGACCCGGTGATCAGCACGTTCGTTGTACCGGACGCCTCCGAGGCGGTGAAAGTCGTTTGCAGAAACCCCTGCGTTCCCGTATTGCCGCTCGTGGGATTGAAGCTGCCAACCGCGATCGCGCCATCGTTTCCATTTGGGTCTCCGTGCAGGTGGCCTCCTGAGCCGAACTGCCGGGTCGCGGCCAGTTTCACATTGCAATTGGGAATGATTTGTAAGGTAAACAAATCGATGCAGGCGATAAAGATGTCCTGGGTCGATTTGCCCAGCTGATAGCCCGCCGGCGCAGCCTTAATCGTGGTGAAGCTGGGATCTTGGACGAACGTGTTCGCGTTGATCTGGTCGCTCGTTGAGGGCACGCTCGATGACTGGCCTTTTTGCGCAGGCAATTGATTCGGGGTTCTCAGAACAATAACCCCCGGCTGTGCGTGAGCCGCAGTGACCGGTCCAACCAGACATAACAGCAGAACGAGCAATCTGAAACCTGAGATTTGCATGCGTGTTCTCCTTAGCGCACAATTATTACGGAGGGGGGCTGCAAAGGTGGCTCGCTTGGGACGACGCCCAGAAGGGAGGTGGGGGCCTGGCTGGCTTTCACTTGTTAAGCGGCAGCTTTCGCCGCATCGCCGCCAAGTCCAATCGAAGTATACCCCCTGACACAGGTGGACCGCGCCTGTAGACTTTGCCCGTGTTCTGATTTCAGAACGCGGGTTGGTTACCCAGCTCCAGAAAAGCTAACCCTTTTGCCTGTTAACCATCGCGCTTTCAACCGTTTGTAAGCGGCGCCACTACATGAATATGTTCAGCTAGCCTGCTAGCGCGGAGTTGGAAACTCGGCCGAAATTTCACGAAAACGGGACAAGAGCCGAAGTGCGTCCTCTTGAGTACCCTTCCTGGGTCAATCCGATGGCGTGGACCAGGCTCTGAAACCAAGATTCTGCGCTTAGGCTGCCCCACTTTGGGTCTGGCTTCCCCCCAGGGTGAGACACGGGAGGCCTACACTCGCCGTTTGATGATTTTTCCTATTAAAACGTTCCCTTTCCGAAGACGATCTCCCCGGCTGGTGAAGCGCAAGGGGGCTCTCTCAGCTGGAGAGCACAACCCGCCCAGGAATAACCTATGCGCCAGCCGCAGCCGCACGAGACCATAAGCGCCCCAGAACGGCGCGTAGAAGCGCAACTCGCTATCCATCGAGGCAGGCCAGGGCTCGCTCACGGGGCCGCGCTAGTTTGTCAGCGCCGAGTAGGCTAGCTCGGCCGACCTACGAACTCGTCGGGCCGCCGCATCCGTTCTTCGTCCTGTTGATGATGATCGAACTGGCCCTGCCGCTCGTCTTCGTTCTCCTGTGGCTGGGGGTCAGCCGCTCAGCCGACTGAACGTCGTCGGGGGGCAACGACCCAACTAATGGATCTGAGAGATAGCTCTGGCGGCAAGTTTCTTAACAACGGCAACCCTCGTTTCAGTACTCAAAGCATATCCACTGAGCCTGAAATGCAGGCACAAATTCTTCTCACGCATATAGAGACTGCCGCTCGCGGGATAGAGCAGAGCCTCGTCCCCCAGTCCGGAGATTGGTTGGGGGCCAAGGTTCGAGCCGAATATCTGGCTTTCTGACTTGAAGAGGGTTGCAGCGAGGGCCGGCGACGGTGTCTCTTCGACTGTCATATCCATGTATTTCTTATGGGTTTCCTTGGTTTCATATTTGCAGTCTTGACTCCGCACTTGAGTCCCCGGAAGCGCCTTCGCGGAGCCGTCGCCGGAAAGCACAACAGGAGCCCCCAATACGGCGGCAACTTCTTGCGTTGAGAGCAGGGAGCAATAGTTCGCTTGAGCCGCGGCTGAAATTGCCGGCACCGAAAGAGACAGCGCAATCATCACGTGTTGGAGCCACCAAGGGCGTGTTCTTGTTTGGCTACCCATATAGATCGATTCCTTGCAAATCACAGACCCTCCAATCGAACTGAAAGCGAAGTCGCTGCGTAATCATAAAGGTCACGCTTGCAGCGTGAGACGTGCTACCGCTCGAAGCCGTTACTATACTACGGTGCTGGTGCCAGTGGGTGTGTGGGTAGGCGTGGAATGACCGCCGCCACATCCCAAAATGACGAGTGCCACCACTAGCAGGACGGCGCCGAGCAATGCAACCGTCGATGATCGACCGCTGCGGTCACGTTTTCTCTTGTTGCTGGTTCCTGCGAGTAACCAATCCCATCAGTCCAAAAAGTTTCGACGACCGTGAATTACCTGGCCGGCCTTCAGTGGACCCACGGTGGGAGTGCTCTCACCTATGTCGACAACCGAGGCGGCAACTCAAACATTTGGAGCCAGCCAATCAATGGTGCAGCTCCGATCCGGTTGACCGATTTCAAAGGCGACAAGTTGTTTGAGTTTGCCTGGTCCAACGACGGTTCTCAACTAGCCTATGTGCGCGGGACGGACAATAGCGATATTGTCCTGATTAGCAATTCTGATTAGGGGGTGTTCGCGTGGGAGGGGCTTGCGCACCGCCAGGGACCGACGACCGCCACCTTTCCAGCCGGAATCGTAAGCTTTCACGGCGGAAGCGATCTCAAATCCCAAACAACGAAGGGACCTCGTGATCGCCGGCATTGGGGCGTCCCGATCTCGGCGATTCCGGGCGATGACGTCGATTTCGGCGATCCCCACCTGCCTATCCGATTTCCTGGATCTCTTTCCATATTAATGGTCGCACCGGGATGCCTCTCGCCATGTTCTCGCGTCGCGCCTCCAGTACATGCTGACCGGGGTAGCGGATCGATTCTCCGGTTTCTTCTGAAAACTGAAAATGCTGAATCACTTGGTCTGCGAGCTGCGCGGTAGTTTTAGGATCGGTAAGTGAAGAGAAGTCAAAAGCAATAAAGACTTGCGAGAGCCTGCTCTCTTCTTCAGGATCAGCGACGACCTGGTGCGTAAATTGCCCGCCTGAGAGCAGGCCCGCCATGAGGTCGAGCATCAGAGCCAATCCAGATCCTTTCCAATAACCAATGGGCAGCGGTCGTGCTGAAGCTTCGATCGCTCCCGGATCGCGCGTGAGTCGTCCTTGAAAATCAAAGCCCCCATCGAGAGGCAAGAGTTCGCCGCGCGCCCGATAGGATTCGAGCGCGCCATAAGAGAATTGCGACATTGCCATGTCCAGAACGACGTGCCCTTGGGGCCGGGGTACAGCAATGATCACAGGATTGTTGCCGACTCGCGGATCACTGGCGCCCCAGGGAGGAAGATTGGGCATGGTATTGGTCCAGCAGACTCCGATCACCCCGGCCTCAGCCGCTTGCCAGCCGTACGTACCACCGCGCATCCAATGATTGGTATTGGCCAGCGCGACGCACCCGATGCCATGCTGTCGCGAAAGTGCGATAGCTCTAGCCATCGAATGATGAGCATTCAGATTGCCCGGACCACTCTTCCCATCCCAGCGCTCCAGCGATCCGCGTTTGAACGTGAGCTCTAGCTGCGCATGGACATCAACCAGTCCCTTGCGAATTCCCCGGACGAACCGTGGGAAACGATCCAGTCCATGTGAGTAGACGCCGTCACGGCTGGTGTCGGCAAAGAGCTGCGCGCAGAGCCCGGCACGCTCCGGCGTGAACCCGAGCGTCAATAGGGCACGGGAGAGGACGTCGCAAATTTCCTGATAGGGGACTCTGATCATTTGAGGGCTATCATACGGCTAAGAAAAAATTTGAGTTGTCGTAATTTGACTTGAGCGAGGTCCCGGGCTCCACCCAATGTATTCCAGATAAAAGAGAGAGCACTGCTCCCGAAGAAAGCAGCGCGAAAGAAAACGCGGTGGTTGATGCTGGCATTTTCGGCCTGTACTGACGCTTGATTTTTTGTCGGTCAAGGCCTTTTTTGCAGGTGGTTGATTTGTTCTTTGATTTCCGGCCAGGATGACGCTTCTTTTGCCGGCTTGCTGTGGGGATACACCATTTGTGGAACTGCAATAGCCCGCACCGAAGCACTTTCAGAAAGAACCAGGTCGCCGGTCTCCGCTCAGCGGACGCTACCGCGCCCCCGCGACGGGAGTAATGGCTACGGTCTCGATCTGGGCCGCCTGACTGTGCGGCGGAAAGCTGATTGTCATTGATTCTCCGGCTGCCACCGTCCAGAAATCCCCGGCACGATGATGTTCCTTACTGCCGGCGATCTCGATGTCAATCCGCCCTGATGTCAGTTGGGCGATATAAAAGCCCGCAGCAGGCAGCCGTACGCTTTGCGGCGTCCGCACAAAATGCCATTGTTTGATTTCGACGCGCAGCGGTGTTGCCGCAGTACGCCCGGGCGCCTTTACCTTAGCAATCCCCGAGTAGCGGGCAACCACAGCTGCCGGACCGGCAGAGTGCTCTTTGGTGGCCGCCATGATGGCTCCTGCCAGTAAAACGCTCGCCAAACTGACAATGGCTACTTCTCTCCGATGCTTCATTGGCTGTGCCTCCTCATGGCCACAGGGCATACACGTGGCCCCCATTAGTTGCTACGAAGAGCTTATCGAGGGCGATTGCAGGTTCCATCCGGAGCCCGACCGCGTCTCCGCCATCGTCGAGTGCCACGTCCCGGGACGCGGGCACGGGAATGATCGAGAAACCTGCACCAAGGCAATCCGATACCCAGGTCGATGAGGGCGGACCGAAGTCAGTGCTCGAACAGCGGAAGCCAACCGGTGGCGCGACGGCTGGGTCAGCCAGCGCGATCACATGGCCGCCCGAGGACGTAACATACACCATCCCGTTAGTCACCGTGGGTGCGCCAATCGGATATCCCCCACCGAAATCAGCAGGCGGGATATCGAAGATCCAGCGCACACGATGACTATCCGACTGGCAAGCGTCGAGCGCGTGAATGCGGCCATAACCGTTGCCCACGCCCCCAGGATCCGTTAATGCCTCGCCGCCAGTCTGGATGAAGAGATAATCACCCCAGGAAGCGCCTGGTTGCTTGTAGTCGTCGTCCCCATAAAGGTCCGTCGCGGTTGTAGGCGAGAAAACACAGCTCGGCCCTGCGGTTGGCGGGAATTGCCATTTGCAACTGCCCGTGGAGGAGTCGAGAGCGTAGGTCCAGCCATTCTTTTGCACGGAAGCTGTCAGTTGCCCACAACTGGTCAGCATGCTGGTCGGTCCTGCGGACCAGTCCGGGTCGTGGTCGCGGGCGAAAGGAATCGCGCGGAAATGCCAGTTCAGAGCGCCGCTGTCCGGGTCGATGTTAACCATGCTGAGGGAGTAGTCAGGACTAGGCTCCGCCTGGCACGGCGGGGAACCTGCAACATTGAAGTCGCAGACGTTGCCCGTCGTGAAGACGATTCCGCGCCCGTTGAAGGCCGGCGAGTCCCAGACACCACCGCCGCACACGCCGCCGCAAGTCAGGTCGCCAGGAGCGCCATCAACCAAAAACGGAAATCCCGCTGTGATGAGATGGCCAGTGTTGAGATCGACGGCAACCAATCGGCCTTTCTGCACCGGGTCGTCGCCGGCATCGTGTACACCAACGTAAACTTTTCCGGAAGCCACCAGCGGCGACGAGTACGTAATGCGCTCGTGGATATTTCCGCCGCAGGCCGGCACGCTTGCAACCGCGTCGCTTTTCCAGATAAGCGCGCCGGTCCCGGCATCGAGCGCCCACAGCCGCGCACTCCCGTTGCCGCCATCCGTGCCTGGATCCGGATCGGGTGCGCCAAAAATTACCGCGTCCCTTGTTCCGATACTGGCGTATGTCGCGCTGGATTGGATTCCGTACGCACCCCAGGATCCGTTCCCACCCGAGGTGCAGGAACCGTTGAGTCCTGCACCGGTCGGAGGATAGCGCCATTTGAAGGTTCCGTCGGCGGCCTTGAGTGCCCAAAAAACACCATTCAGGTCGCCGATGAATACGGTGTTGTTGAACACAATGGGCGAAGCGCGAAATCCTGCCGGCATCGTGGGGCCAGTCCACGTCGCGGGATTGGGCGATTTCCATCCCACATGCAGAGTCGCCAGCACCTTGGTCGGATTCGAGAGCTGGCTATAGAGGAATTGCGCTGCATACCGTCCTGGATTGTTCCGGTAAGCGAGCCATTGGGGTGGCGGCGCATTACAACCCTGGCAGCCCACCATATTGGTGCATGCGGTGAAAGTCATCACTGCCAGACTGCACGCGATGAAAGCTATCAATGCTACAACCGCGAAGAATGAGGGAGTGGACCGGCGCATAAGCTTACCTCGATCGAATTATGTAGAGGCGGACCATCGCTGGGCGGGAATCGGAGTTCTCGAATGCAAGGGCTTGACCTGCTGGCAGTGAACGGAGCGCGCCTCCAGCCAGTGCCTCAGGTTTGTCTCCGGTAGAAAGCGTCACGTTCCCAGCCCTCGCCGGATCCATCACGGCAGGACCGGGTAACGCTTCTACCGTGCTCTTGGAGTGCGGCGGGATCAGAACATCACGCACCTCGATGTGCGAATTACTGGGGCCGTCAGTCTCGAATACAGTGCGTGCAAAATGATTGCCCGCCTGCTTGGCGAAGGGATGAGCGGGCGGAACTCCCACATATTTAACTTCGCCCGCTGGCGGAGACGGGAGAGGCCTGCTGACAACCGACGGACCGGGTGGACTCTGCTTACAACCGATGAAGCCAACGGCAGCGGCTAAGATGAGGGTCTCAAAGATCAGGATACCTGGGCCTCGCATACTTACCTCCCAGAGATCGCATCAGGAACGCTACATCGTTATATAGACGTAGCTGAATGTCAACACAGATCTCCGTGATCTCATTCTTGTGATCTTTTAATCCAAAGCATCAAAAACTGGTGCGGACCGGAAGACGCGGCCGTAGGTGCGAAAGTGCTCCAGGAATCCTTCGTCGAGTATGCGGCTCTCCTACTCGACGGGGCTTAAGGATGGAACTGCAGAGAACAGCATGCGCTTTGGTATAGGATTTTCGACTTCTTTCAAGAGATGACATAATGCCAGCCGGAACGACGAAGCTCAGATGTTCCCTTTGGGAGGCGCACCCAGAGCTACAGCAACAGAGAGGGGCCGGTGAAAATCGCCACGTTCAACATTAACAACATCAACAAGCGGCTGGATAACCTCTTGGCTTGGTTAGCCAAAGCTGAGCCGGACGTGGTTAGTCTCCAAGAGCTCAAGGCGGAACCGGGAGCGTTTCCCGTGAATGCCCTTCGAACTCTCGGGTACGAAGCAGTCTGGCAAGGGGAGCGTTCCTGGAACGGGGTGGCCATTCTCGCGCGCAATCACACTCCTGTGCTGACCCGCGCAAACTTGCCGGGCAATGCTGAAGATCGCCAAGCCCGCTATATCGAGGCGGCGGTCCATGGATTCTTGATCACTTCTATCTACCTCCCAAACGGGAATCCGCAGCCTGGACCAAAATTCAACTACAAGTTGGCCTGGATTGCGCGCCTCATTGCCCATGCCGCCGAACTCATGGCGACCGGCGTACCCGTGGTGTTGGCCGGCGACTACAACGTCGTGCCGACGCCGCAGGACATCTATCCCACTCGATCGCTGGACAACAACGCGTTGATCCAACCCGAAAGCCGCCAGGCCTTTGCGCGTTTGCTGGCTCAAGGCTGGATCGACGGGATGCGGAAGCTACGTCCGGACGGGCCGCTCTGGACATTCTGGGATTACAAATTTGAACGGTGGCCGAAGGACAAAGGCATGCGACTCGACCACTTTCTGCTTTCACCGAAGATGTCGGACCGACTCGTAGACGGCGGTGTAGACCGATGGGTGCGTGGGGAGGTAAACGCCAGCGACCATGCTCCAGTGTGGATAGTGCTCGATCTTTAGACCAGAGCTTCGTAAATCTTTACCTAGTGCCGAACCGTTCGGGAACTGGCTCGTTCAGTCCTCACAAGGGCGTTTTCTCGTTACCTATCTGGTGAAACTTCTCATTTCGTTGACCTTGGTCTATGTTGCAGCGTGCCCTGTCACAGCCCGAACGGTTATCTCGTCTTAAATAGGCGGAGAATGAAAATGGATTCCTATGTTGTTGTGGGTGCGGGGCTTGCTGGATTGACCGCAGCCAATGCCTTGGCGGACCGGGGGCACAGGGTTACAATTCTCGAACAGTCAGAGCGGCCAGGTGGGCGCGCCATCACCTCGATCCATCGAGGCTACCAGTTCAATCTCGGCCCGCATGCGCTGTATCGCGGTTCCCACGCGGCAAAAGCGTTTCGCGAATGGAAGATTCCCTTTCATGGTTGCCCTCCGGAGGTCCGCCGCGACGCATATTTTGTGATTGGCCGCCGGAGATATCCACTTATCACCGGCCTGAGAATGCTCATGACCGCGCGCATGTTGTCCTTCGGAGAGAAGCTTGAACTTGCGCGGCTGCTACGTGAAATCACGTCCAGGCAAGCACCCAGCGAGGATTCCGGAGAGGCTTGGCTGGATTGCCGAGTGCGATCGCGAAAGGTGCGCGATTTGCTCTCGGCCCTTATTCGGCTGAGCACCTACACTGCTGATCTGGCAGGACTGAGCGCTCGGGCCATGCGCCTTCAGATGCGAGCTGCGTTTACCCAAGGTGTGATTTACATCGATCACGGATGGCAAACGTTGGTGGATGGCCTGGCCGCGCGCGCCCGCTCGCTCGGTGTTGAAATTCTCTGCGGGGACCCCGTCAGCAGCCTTGAAGACCTCAATGCCGCCGGCATTATCCTGGCCGTGCCCCCGGTCTCTGTGGAGCGAATCACTGGCGCAAAGATCAAGCGCGGGCATCCAGTGCGCATGGCATGCCTTGACCTGGGCCTTCGCAAATTGCCATCCGCGGCGCCTGCCTTCGCTTTGAGCATCGATCGGCCCCTCTACTTTTCAGTACATTCCACGGTCGCAGAACTCGCGCCCGTGGGTACGGCGCTGGTTCATATTGGGAAGTATCTGAGACATGGCTCCAATGATCCCAGCGGCGATCGCGACGAGCTTGAGCAGTATGCCGACCTGCTGATGCCCGGCTGGCGCGCCGAAGTCGAGGTCCAGCGTTTTCTACCCGATATGACGGTCGCCCACGCAATTGCGGCGCCTGAAGGCCGGCCTGAAGTGGATGCGCTGGGCATGGATGGAGTAGCTTTGGCAGGAGATTGGATTGGGCCTGATGGAATGCTGGCTGATGCCGCAGTAGCAAGCGGCTTGCGGGCGGCAGAGGCTGTGCAACGAAATAGACATCAGGCAAGCACGAGATGGACCGCGATATCGAATTCCAAAACTTGAGACCTCAGCTATTCTCGCTGGCCTACCGTCTGCTGGGAACACGCGCTGACGCGGAAGATGTGGTGCAAGATGCTTATTTGCGTTGGCAATCGCCGGCGAGCGACGAGGTGCGATCACCGAGGTCCTTCCTGGCTACCATCATCGCCCACCTGTCTCTTGATTCCATGAAGTCGGCGCACCGCAAGCGCGAGACCTACATAGGTCCATGGTTGCCGGAACCGCTGGTTGAGCCACTGGGCACCCAGGCCATCGAAATGGCGGAGTCATTGTCGCTCGCCTTTCTTTGCGTATTTGAATCACTGTCACCCGTGGAGCGTATCGCGTTTCTGTTGCGAGAGATTTTTGATCTCGACTATAGCGAGGTCGCAGCGGCCCTGAATACCACAGAAGTAAACTCGCGCCAGATCGTCGCCCGCGCGCGAAAGCATCTGCAAGATCGCCGCCCGCGTTTTCCGGTTGACCCTGAACGTCACCAGAGTGTATTGCGCGAGTTTCTGGCAGCATCCGCCAGCGGCGATCCGTCGCGACTTGCCCGCCTGCTGAGCGAAGACGTGACCGCATATACCGACGGCGGCGGAAAGGTGCCCGCTGCACTGAAGCCGATCATCGGACGCGACCGCGTTTCTCGTCTTCTGACCGGAGTGGCAAAGAAAGGTTACGCCGCCTTCGAACTGCAATTCGTTCAGGTCAATGGCGAAGTTGGTGCGCTTCTGCTTGCGGGAAATCAACCCATCTCTGTTATTGCCATCGATGTAGATCCCAATGGGCTCATCCGAAATGTTTTTATCGTGAACAATCCGGATAAGCTGCCAGAATCCAATTCGAAGTGAATATGTTTCATTTAAGATCGGAAAATTGGAGTTCCAGTGCCGTTCAGTTGGCCAAACGGAGGTCGAGATGAGACTGGGGAATGCCGCGCATGAAGCCTATCCCCGGCGCATCACCAGCATAAGCGCCCGACTTCAAGCTTCTGGATGCGTGGGGCCTTGATGTGGAAGGGAGCCGGGCGAATTTGATGCGTTTCTCGATACCATGACCACGCTCGACCTGGCCAAAAACGGGCCATCTGCGGTTCGCGCGCTTTTTCACCTGCGCGCTCAACTAGGACGTTGGTTTAAATGGAACGATGGAGGGTGGGACGACGGCACCATCAAGCTCCCGATTCCAGGCTGCACGAAAACTACATTGGGCGCCCGTCTTCCCGAGGAGTTGCGCATCTCCGAGATGTCGGCGTAGTAATCAAGGGGGAATGTCGGAAAACCGGCAAACTGCGCAAAGATTCGAGCGGTCACGCAGTCGTGGCGGTAGGATGCTCGACGAACGTCTCCCGATAAGGACGAAGTCGTTCGTGCGGGCTGGTAGTCAAGGCTTGACGCTTGCCAGGACTACTTTTTCGGCGTCTCTCAGCAGGACATCGATAGACTCAAAGCCAGCATCGGTGAGCAAACGAACCCACTGCATCACAGATAGCCCGTCACCGATGCGATCTTGATCGTCAGGAGGATCGCCGAGGAAGCCGTAATCGTAGCCCAATAGAGCATTCACTCGCGACCAGAAGCGCCGCCAATCTTCGTAGTTGTGCTGGCTTGGCTGTTCCTTTTGCCACGCGCCGAACCCGGCCGCAAATGGCGGCTCCGCTCCCGTCGGTTCCATAAGCAGAAAAACTCCACCTGACCGGAGCGACTGAAAGATGTCGCCCAAAAGTTCCACGGCTTTCGCCGAGCTGAACCAGTGCACAGCGTTGACGGCCACCGCGACATCATAGTCGCTCGCCAAATCGCGCCGCCAGTTTGGTTCCGCGAGATCACGAACCCACGTCCGCCCGCCTAATCCATCGCGGCGATTGACCGCGCTGCACAGTGAGACAAAGAATTCATTACGATCGACGAAATCGATCCGCGCGTGCGGAAATCGCGAGTGAATGGCGCGGCCTGCGTCGCCTGGCCCGCAGCCCACGTCCAAAACCTGCAGGCTCTGGTCAATCGGAAATGGAATTGCTGCGGCGATGAGCTTCAGCGCGGCTGGCTTCGCGGGCCCCTGCTCCGCGCGCCACAAATCGAGCCATATGTTGAGATCTTCGCCGCGAAGTTTATTCTCGATCTCGGCCTGAGTAGGGATTTTCATTGATTTCTTCCTTTGCAGTTCGCAAATGCATCGATACGCCGTTATCGCACGCGAACGGCGAGGAGTATTGGAAAAATTTGACCGGAATTGACGGCGGCAGTCTAATCGTGGCGTGTCCGCTGCAGGAATTCGAG